>Ga0123356_10003597_pt1 | contig 16174 bp, 16 predicted proteins | sample TergutEmb28metaG_2_FD_92546 | JGI IMG/M metagenome (GOLD analysis project Ga0123356, IMG submission 92546) | Embiratermes neotenicus P3 segment gut microbial communities from Petit-Saut dam, French Guiana - Emb289 P3 | ecosystem: Host-associated > Arthropoda: Insects > Digestive system > Gut ...
CTTCACTATTTATTGGCAGCCCCGCTTCCATGCTGATAGCGGCCACTATTTCCCCGCTGGAAGAAGCTTGCGGCTCCACCACCGCCAGTTCCCCCTGAAAATCATTGCTGCTATGATGGTCGATACAATAATGCGGCAGGTGGGCATAAGCGTCCAGCCAGCCGCGGCTGGCGCGCCTAACCGCGCCGCAATCCACCAGCAGTACGGCGGCAGGTTGCGCGCGTAATTGCGCGGGGCGCAGTATCAGCTCACGGCCCGGCAGATAATAAAGATTTTGCGGTATATCATCCTCCAACACCGGCAACCAACCAAGCCGCGCGCCGCCAAACACATGATATAAACCCAATATAGCGCCAATGCAATCAGCATCCGGATCATGATGCCCGGCGATCAGCAGGTTGTGGCAACTTAGCAGGAAATCGGACATTTGTTGGTATAGCGACATGATTTTAATGCATAATGCATAATTCATAATTCATAATTAAACCCAAAAAACAGGAGGGCGCTTAGGCATCATTACATAATAAAAGTGATTCTTAATTATGCATTATGCATTATGAATTATGCATTATTTCTCCTTATAAATTCCTTCTTCCTGGGGCGGGCGGTCTTTTGCTGCTGCTTCGTCTGCGGCGATCTGTTGGTTTATCAGGTTGGTCATGCGTATGGCATGGGCTATGGTTTCATCCACGTGAAAATACAGCTCCGGCACGCTGCGCACCTGTAAACGGCGGCTCAATGAACTGCGGATATAGCCTTTGGCACGCTCCAGCGCCGCTACCATTCCGTCTATATCGTGATTCAAGCCGCTTACGGGGCTGATATATATTTTTGCCGAACAGCCATCCGGCGCTACATTTACATCTACTACCGAAGCCATAAACAAACGCGGATCTTTCAATTCGCGGCTGATTATTTCAGCTACTTCCTTTTGTATCTCCCCGGCCAAACGCCCTGTTCTATGCTTAAACATGTAATCTCACCCTTTGTAACGCCCTGTCTATAATATGTTCTTTTCTTTCTTTGATCATTGTTTTAAAAAATAGTTTATGCGTTGCAGAAATATATGGCGTGTCTTCAATTATTGTGTTGATTTTATGCAAGTCAATTCTGCCGCCGATAGTTTTTATCGCCTTTAGACAGCCCTCGCACTCTGTTTTCATCAAAAATTGGGCGTAATTTATTTTAACTCCGTTCTGCTTCAAAGCAGAATTGGGAAACACATACAATCTTTCGTCTATACTCTCTCTGCTGTTCAAAACTTGGCGCATACCGTTTTCATCTAATTGCGGATACAGGCAGGAGCCGCAATCAAAAACAGGCGCGATTTTTACTTCTGAGGTGCTTTCATTTATCAAAAAGCCCCAATTGCCGTTATGCCGGTCAAAATTGCCCAACAAAGCGTCCGCGACAAACATTTGCCAAAAAAACTCTTCCAGCTTCACAGGAGAAATAATTTGTTGCTCCTGTATCGTTTCCAATACATCAGACAGTTCGGTTCCGTAGCCTTCTTGAGCGCTGTCAATAATTGTGTTCTTTAATTGCGCAAAATCCTTCAACAAAAATCCATCCGCCTCAAAATCCTGGCAAGCCACGGTTATTTTTTCACCGTAGCGCCCCAGCAAAGTTTTTTGCGTATTCAGCCCTAATGTTTCAAATACATGACAAGCCACATATTCACTGATACAACTGTTTGTATAGCTTATATCCAAGTTTCTTGTAGGTTTGGGGGGAAATTTAAGCATGTAATTGTTCCCGCGATAAATTATGCCTATTTTATTGCCATTAGCGCCGCCATACATTCTTAACTTATTCAACTTTTCATTTGTAAAATCTATTTCCTTGTTCACCGTTTCAACCCTCTATGCCCAAATACTTACTCCTTAAAAAAACTGCCTGGTCTTTTGTGATTTCGTTATCGTAAAAGGCTGAATTAATAGAACCCTGCAATTCGCAATACAGGCAATCCAGTAGCGGTGAATTGTTTTTTATTCCTTCCTCCAATGCAATAATATCTTTCTTTACATATTTCGGCAAAAAAACTTCCGGTTCAAGAATATTTTCATGCGGCTTACTCACAATCACCCCACCCTTACAGCTCCCGCTTAATTTCCTCCATCACAAACGCCTCGATGATATCGCCTTCTTTGATATCATTGAAGTTTTCCAGGCCGATGCCGCATTCGAAGCCTGTCAGCACCTCTTTTACATCGTCTTTGAAGCGGCGCAGGCTGTCTATTTTGTCTTCGGCTATCACCACGCTATCGCGTACCACGCGCGCCTGCGCATTCCTGGTTATCTTGCCTTCCTGCACATAGGAGCCTGCCACCATGCCGGCTTTCGGTACCTTAAATACGGCGCGCACCTCGGCGTGGCCGATGACCTGTTCCTTGTATTCCGGCGAAAGCAGGCCGCTCATGGCCTTCTTGATATCCTCCAGGGCATCGTAAATGACGCGGTACAGGCGTATATCCACATTTTCCCGTTCGGCAGCCTTCAATGCCGCCGGCATGGGCCGCACATTGAAGCCGATGATAATTGCATTGGAGGCTGTGGCCAGCATCACGTCGCTCTCGCTGACGCCGCCCACGCCGGCATGTATCACTTTTACTTTCACTTCCTCGGTGTTCAGCTTGGGCAGGCTCTGCTGTATGGCTTCCACCGAGCCGTGTACGTCGGCTTTTACCACCAGGTTCAATTCTTTTATTTCTCCCTCGGCGATGCGCTTGAACAGGTCGTCCAGGCTGACATGCGCTGTTTTGCGCAATTCTTCCTCGCGTTTTTTGATCTGCTGGCGATGCGCCACAAAACGCGCGTCCTTATCATCTTTGGCCGCGATGAATATTTCCCCGGCTGTCGGCACCTCGGAAAAGCCCATCACCTCTACCGGCATGGAAGGCAGGGCGGCCCGCACCTTACGGCCTTTGTCGTCGGTCATGGCGCGTACTTTGCCGAATACCGGACCGGCCAGCAGGCTATCACCCACTTGCAGGGTGCCTTTTTGCACCAGCAATGTTACCACCGGGCCGCGCGCTTTATCCAAGCGGCTTTCCACCACCGTGCCGCGGGCCTGACGGTTGGGATTGGCGCGCAATTCCGCTACCTCGGCCACCAGCAGTATCATTTCCAGCAAACCTTCGATATTCTGCCGCGATTTGGCTGAAACCGGCACCATGATCGTTTCGCCGCCCCATTCCTCAGACACCAGTTCATGCCCGGTCAGCTCCTGTTTCACGCGGTCGGGGTTGGCATCAGGCTTATCGATTTTATTGATGGCTATGATAATGGGCACCCCGGCCGCTTTGGAGTGGTTGATGGCCTCTATAGTCTGCGGCATCACGCCGTCGTCGGCCGCCACCACGATGATGGCGATATCCGTAACCTGCGCGCCGCGCGCGCGCATGGCTGTAAAGGCTTCATGGCCCGGCGTATCCAGGAAGGTTATCTTCTTGCCTTTGATCTCTACCTGATATGCGCCGATATGCTGCGTGATGCCCCCGGCTTCGGTAGAAATGACATTGGTATGGCGTATGGCGTCCAGCAGCGAGGTTTTTCCGTGATCCACATGGCCCATGATAGTCACCACCGGCGGTCTTTCTATCATTTCCGCGGCTTCGTCCTCAATGTCCACCATTATTTCCGCGGCTTTATCCACAGCTATCTCCACAGTAATACCGAATTCATCGGCCAGCAAAATCGCTGTTTCCGCATCCATTTCCTGGTTTATGGTAGCCATAATACCCATTTCCAATAATTTTTTAATAATTTCCGCGGCGGTTTTGCTCATCGCCTTGGCTAATTCGCTTAATACCACTGTTTCGCTGATGGTAATTTTCTTCGGCACCACCGGCGGCATGACCATTTTAGCTTCTTTGCGGCCTTTTTTAGTGAATTTATCTTTTCTGCCTTTATTGGCGCGGTAATCGCGGCTGCGGCCGCCGTCTTCGGTACTGGTCCGCTCAAAAATCTGATCCTTGGTGAAATTCTTCTTACTGGCCGGCGGGCGGTAATTGGAGGGCTTTTCCTGCGCCACGGCCGGCGGCGGTATATTCAAGCCGCCGCGCGCGCCGGATGCCCGGCCCTGGCCGGATCCTTGTTGACGCTGCTTATCACTGTATCCGCCTTGGCCTTTGGGCCGGTTCTGGCCTTGGCCTTGGCCCTGTCCCTGCCCTTGCGGACGCGGCCTATCGCCATATCCACCCTGCCCCTTGGGACGTCCCTGACCCTGGCTCTGACCCTGCCCTTGCGGGCGCGGCCGGTCGCCGTATCCTCCCTGCCCTTTGGCGCGGGACTGATCCTGGCCTTGACCTTGCGGACGCGGTTTATCGCTGTAACCGCCCTGGCCTTGCGGGCGCGGTCTGTCGCTGTATCCACCCTGGCCTTGCGGACGCGGTCTGTCGCTGTATCCGCCCTGGCCTTGCGGGCGCGGTCTGTCGCTGTATCCGCCCTGACCTTGCGGGCGCGGTCTGTCGCTGTATCCGCCCTGACCTTGCTGACGCGGTTTATCACCATAACCACCCTGGCCTTGCGGGCGTGGTTTATCACTACTACCACCCTGCCCTTTGGCACGGGGCGTTTCCCTACCCTGCCCTTGCGGACGGGCCGGTTTTTCGGCGCCAGTTGTTTTTTCCGCGGCGCTTGTTTTTTCCGGGATACCAGCCTTCTCCGGAATATTTTTCACTTCTATATTCTTTGACTCTTCCGGAACAGTTATTTTTTCCGGAACAACGGTCTTTTCTGCGGCATTTATTTTGGCTTTGAGCGCCGGCTGCTCAGGAGCAGGCATTTCCGGCTTTTCGGCGGCAGGAGCAGGTGTGGGCGGCGGCGCTTCCTTGACCGCGGTTTCCTTGACCGCGGTAATGGCGGCGGCTTCGGCGGCAATCTTCGCCACGTCAGGCGCTTTTTCCTCTGGTTTGGCCTGCTCCGGCTGGATATCAAGCGCTTCCGCCGTGGCTTGCCCGGCCAGCTCTTTCTCCAACACGGATTTGGGTATGCGCTTAACGCGCGGCACGAAACCGCCAGGCATGGCTATTGCGCCATTGCCCGCCGCCTTTTGCGCGTATTGCTGACGGATAGCGTCGGCATCCTTATCGCTGATGCTGCTCATATGGTTCTTAGCCAGAACGCTCATTTTTTGCAGCTTGCGCAATATATCCTTGCTCTCCACCGCTAACTCTTTTGCTAATTCATAGATCTTGATTTTTGCCAAAACAAACACTCCAATCTGAATGGCGATTAACGATTAACAATTAATGATTAACGATTATGGTAAAAATGCTGACACATTTTATTTTATAAAAAATCGTTCATTGTTCATCGTTCATTGTTCATCGTTCTTATTATGGCTTGCGTAAAACCTTTGTCCAATATGGCTATTGCTCCGCGCTTGCTTTTGCCCACCAATAGGCCCAGTGAGATTTTATCCGGCCACCATACTACCGGCAGTGAGGCTATCTCCGCCAAATTGAGCAATTCGGCGCCGGTGGCGGGCGCAATATCCTCGGCTAGCAGAAGTAGCAGCGCTTTGGTGGATTTTATGGCATTCAGCGCCGCCGCGTCGCCGGCGGCGATCTTGCCTGCTTTTTGAGCCAGGCCCACGTAATTGCCGATCTTGATTTTATGTTCTTGAGGATAATAATGTGTCATATGTTATCAGGGTTCCGCTCCTCTCCCCGGCGCTAACGCCGTTTGTAATTCCTGCCACAGCGGTTCTTCCACTTTCACTTTCAGTGCTCTTTCAATGGCGCGGCTTTTTCGCGCTTTATTTATACAGGCTTCCTCACGGCATATATAAGCGCCGCGCCCGGATTTTTTTCCGCTGGCATCGATTATCAGCTGCCCATCGGGCGTACGCACCAGACGCAGCAGATCTTTCTTGGCTTTCATGCTCCGGCAAGCCACACACATACGCTCCGGTATTTTTTTCGGCATAATTTACTCCACAATAGCGTTCGCTGTGATTTCAGCTTCTTCGGCAGCCATCTCTTCCTCGACCGCCATATTCAGATCATCTATTTCCAACATATCATCTGTGAGTTCCTGTTCTAAATCCTCTGTCTCGTCCTCTGTTTCCAGCAGTTCCGCCATCTGGCTTTCGCTCTTGATATCTATTTTCCAGGCGGTAAGGCGGGCTGCCAAACGGGCGTTTTGTCCTTCCTTGCCGATGGCCAATGATAATTGATGATCCGGCACCACCACTTGCGAGAATTTTTCCTCCTCGTATATGGCTACCGATACCACTTTAGCCGGGGAAAGCGCATTGCTGATAAAGACGGACGCGTCTTCATCCCAGCGCACGATCTCTATCTTTTCGCCGGCCAGTTCATTGACGATAGACTGCACGCGCATGCCTTTGGCGCCCACGCAAGCGCCCACAGGGTCAACATTTTCATTGTGGCTGACCACAGCTATTTTGGCGCGGTAACCCGGTTCTCGCACTACGGATTTTATTTCCACCGTGCCGTCATATATTTCCGGCACCTCTTTTTCCAGCAGCCTTTTCAATAAGCCGGGATGCGTGCGTGAAACCATGATTTGCGGCCCTTTGGTGGTTTTGCGCACTTCCAGCACATAAACCTTGATGCGGTCGCCCACGCGGCAGTTTTCCCGCGGTATTTGCTCGCTGAGGGAAAGCAGCGCTTCTGTTTTGCCCAAATCTATATAAAGATTTTTACCTTCCTGCCGCAGCACGGTGGCGGCAATGATATCGTCCTTGCGCATGGCGAATTGGTCATATACCATATTGCGCTCGGCTTCGCGCAGGCGCTGTACCACCACATGTTTAGCGGTTTGCGCGGCGATGCGGCCAAAGGCGCGCGGCGTCACTTCGGATTCAAACACATCGCCCAATTCGAATTCCGGATCATATTGCTGCGCTTCCGCCAGCGATATCTCCATACGCTCGTCCTCCACGGTTTCCACCACTTCTTTGCGGAAGTACACATGTATGTCGCCGCTTTCCTTATTGATTTCCACATGCACATTTTGCGATGAGCCATAATGCTTTTTGTAGGCGGAAATAAGCGCGGCTTCGATGGCTTCCAGCAGCACGTCCATTTCGATGCCTTTTTCTTTTTCTAAATCCTTCAGGGCTTCGATGAATTCCGAATTCATGATAAACTCCTCTCCTAGCCTGCGACAGGCTCTAAAATCTTTAAACGTAACGGTTACCCGCATAAGTAAATATCACAAAGCTGTTAAATCCACCGCCAAACACGCTCTTGCCACCGCGTCACAAGGTATAAATTTTTCCAGCCCGTTTTCTTCAATGACCACATGATTTTCCGTAAGCCCGCGCAAGACGCCCCGGAATTCTTTTTTGCCCTCCCAAGGGGCGTATAATGAAATATCCACCTGCCGCCCGGCAAAACGGATGAAATCGGCTTCCCGCTTCAGGGGACGGGCCAGGCCCGGTGAGGAAACTTCCAGAAAATAGCTTGGCCCGATAGGATCATGACGATCCAGCGCTTCGCCGATCAGTTCGCTTAAAGACTGGCAGCAATTATGATCCACAGGCGGTTCACGGTCGATAAAAAGCCGCAGATAGTAATGGCCGGCTTCCTGCACATATTGCACATCTATCAATTCCAAGCCCAAATCCGCGGCCAAAGGTTCAGCCATTGCCCACACCTGCTGTTCGATACGGTTATAATCAACTGTGAAGCGCTTTTTTTTAGCCATGACCCACCTGCGTAATTTTTCAAAACAAAAGGCGGGTTTAGACCCACCTCCCTACAAGCAACTTTGAACCGTATTTATTCTAACATAATATATTTTAAAATGCAAACATTTTTTGAAAATGAGCATAGTACGATATTCGTACCAATTCATACAGCAAAAAACAGTGCATTTCCATAGACAAAGAAGAGCGACCGTGGTAGAATACGGTTAGAAATGGCGGTTCTATGCATAGTATATTATAACATAAGGTGGGATGGATCGTGAAAGGTAATAAGAAGGATTTTAAATTTGACGCTATGGCGTCCTCTTATGATGAAGGGTTCGGAGGAAAATTATCCAAGAGATTCTATGAATTATTATTGCGGCAGATTTCTGTGCACGATGGCGCGGCTGTATTGGATGTTGGTTGCGGTACAGGTACGATATTAAAGAGTTTGAGCGCGCGCGCCAATATTGATGGTTATGGAATCGACGCCGAAGAGAATATGATAACAGAGGCACAAAGAAAATGCCCGGATATGAATATTCTTGTTGCGGATTGCGCCAATACCCCTTTTGCCAATGATCAATTTGATGCGATAGTTTCCTGCATGGCTTATCATCACTTTGGCGATCAGACGGGCTTTGCTAAAGAAGCAGCACGTATTCTGAAACCGGGAGGGTATCTGTACATCACAGACCCCCGCTTTCCTTGGATTATCAGAAAGCCGTTGAATTTTGCTATACGCGCACATAAAGTAGCCGGCTATTTCGCAACGCCACGCGAAGTGGAAGCTACTTTCAGCGAATATGGATTTGAGCTTGTCGATTGCGCCTATGACCTGTATGCCCAATGTGTCAAATTGATAAAATCTCCCTGATTACTTAGCCTTTTCCAGGCATTCACCGCATAGGCCATAGCATTCCAGGCGGTAGTGATGTACTTGCCCCGGCGCATGCTGCGCAATATGTTGCGGCATGGATTGTGCTTCTACGGGGAAATCATGCACATTGCCACAGTTCACGCACACGAAATGATAATGCGGCGATTGATTGGCTTCAAAACGGCTTTGTCCCTTGCCATAATTAAGCTCGCATATTTTTCCTTCTTCTAAAAGTACCTGCAAATTACGGTAAACGGTACCTAAACTTATATATGGCACTTCCTGCCGTGCCTGCTGATAAATCCAGTCAGCGGAGGGATGATTTGTCGTGGCGGTCAGTATTTCATAAATCACCTTTTTCTGTTTGGTCATCCTCTTTTGTTTTTCCATTGTCAAGATACTCACCCTTTTCAATTTAATTCCTACTTTATAGCTAGGTTTATGAGGTCATTATTTTAACAAATATAAATATTATTATTGATATTAAAATTTTACCAAATTTTTTCCTAAAAGTCAATACATGTTTGCTGTGCAAGTATGGCATGATTATTGCATAAAAAATTTAACTATTTGACACAAAATGCCTAAGCTGTTCACATAACACTGCCGCCATGATACCAGCAAGCAAAATAAAAAAGCCCGTAAGACCTAAAAAAATAAGCCTTACGCAGCATTTTATAAATACATGAAAATAATTGTTACAAAGCTATTTGATAACCTATCCTAAACGGCTATCGGCTTTTTTTTGTGTTATGCTTTTTTACCATTCCTGTGGCGTGCAGATAAGTTCTACCTTTTCAGTACCATGATAAGCCTCCAGCAGCAAATCCAGCCTGCCACGCAAAGGTATCTCCAGCTGTGGTTCCAATTCAGCCAATGGCCGCATTACGAACAGGCGCTCCGCCAGATATGGATGCGGCACCAGCAAATCGCCGGTGGCGATATGCTGCCCGCCATACCACAATATATCTATATCCAGCACGCGCGGTCCCCAATGCACTTTTCGCTCGCGCCCTGCCTCCCTCTCTATTTGATGGCATTGGCTCAGCAATTCCCAAGGCAGGCTGGTGGTTTGCAGTTCCACAACCGCATTATAGAAGCTATCCTGATCCGGCTCGCCCCAAGGCTCGGTCAGATATAATGACGATTTGCGCAAAAAAAGCATGCCCGGCTGTTCGCTAAGGCGCTTTACGGCAAAACTCATATACTCCTGGCGTTCGCCCATATTACTACCCAGGCTCAAATAAATCAACTCCGCCATGCGGACACCCCCGATTTCAAATGGCAAATTGCAAATTGCAAATGGCAAATTAAAACCAACCTGTACCTGCCATTCAGAGTCAAGCAACCATTTTTCATTTGCAATTCTTTTCATTTGCCATTTGCCATTTGCAATTTGCAATTTCTACAACCGCGGATGAGGTAAAATGCCGGTCTTCGCAGGCGGCGCTGATTTTTTCTACCTCTACACTTACTTTTTGCACCTTATCATCTTCCAGCGCCGCCGCGGCGATGCGCGTGGCCAGTGTTTCCAGTAAATTAAAGCTGTGTTGTTCCATCAATTCACGTACTTTTTGATAAAGCAGGTTGTAATCCACGCTAAACGCTAAATCGTCAGTCCGCGCCGCTTCGCGGGTATCTACGTATAACTCTATGCTGACGCGAAATGGCTGTTTTTGCTGCTTTTCCTCCTCATATACACCATGGCAAGCCTCAAAATATAGACCCTTCAAACATATTTTATCCATTAGCTTCAACTCCTTCCCGGTATTCCATGATGGCCGATACCATCATGGAGGCCGCCCTCAACCTCTTTGGCTCATGCGTACGGATGATGGCCGCTCCCCGCGACATAGCCCAAGCGGAAGCCGCGATATTGCCGGCGCTGCGGTCTCCCAGCGGCGCATCTGTAGCCGCGCCGATGAAACGTTTATTGGAAAGGCCGATCAACAGCGGCAAGCCCAATAGTGTGAAATCAGTCAGATGACGTAGCAATAGCAGGCTTTCCTGGGCGTCCTTGCCAAAACCCAATCCTGGATCAAGTATGAATTGCCCGCGCTTGATACCAGTTGCCGCACCGCGTAGCAGGCCATTGCGGAAAAAATCATATACGGTTTCCACAATATTGGCGCCGCTGCCCTGATGCATCAGCACCAGCGGCGCGCCTGTACGCGCGGCCAGTTCCGCCATATCCTTAGTCAAGCCGCCGGTATCATTGATGATCGCCGCGCCGGCTTGCAGAGCCGCTGCCGCCACTTGCGCTTTATCGGTATCCACGGAGATCGGCGCCTTTAAGTGCGGCGCTACCATTTCCAGCACCGGCAGTAACCGCTTTAGCTCCTGCCCGGCGCTGACCGGCATATGTCCCGGCCGCGAGGATGCGCCGCCGATATCTATTATATCCGCGCCGGCTTCCACCATCTCGAAAATATGCTCCGCCGCTGCGGGGGGGTCGTCATATTTGCCGCCGTCGAAAAAGGAATCCGGCGTGATATTGGCTATACCCATGATCAAGGGCCGCTCGAAATCTAATTGGCCCTCCAGATAGCGCGCGCGGTATGCTATGGGCAATAAAGCGCCATTGAGCGTGTTTAAGGCGGCTTGCAATTCCAAGGCCAATTCAGCCAAGCCGAAAGGCTGGCTTCGCAGGCCATGGCAGATGATACGGTATTGGGCCGGCGTGGCTAAAAGCAGCGCCGTTTGTTCATGTTCCGCGCCCAGCACGGCGTCACGGCATAAAGCGGCCTCACCGCCTTTGGCCAGCATTTCCTGCTTCAATATCAAAGCCGCGGCGTTTTTCAGGCCGGTCACCTTAAATACCGGCGTATTGCCTTTGGGCGTCATACGCTCTATGCCAGCCGCGCTGACCCCCATCGTTTTCATCTCATCCGTCAGCCGTTTTGCATCCGCCCCGGCCAAATAATATACACCGAAACGCAATTTCCTCACTCCTTATGAGGGTTTCACCCGCAAGGAATCAGATACTAAGCTCTAACCTCTAAGTTCTAAGTTCTAAGCTCTAAGTTCTAAGCTCTTCCGGTCTATCCGGGTTTGGTACATGTTCGCGCATGATGTTGTTGAATTCTTCCGCCTCCAGGGTTTCGCGTTGCATCAATGCATCCGCCACCGCGTGCAGGCTGGTCAGATATTTTGTCAATATTTCTTCGGCGCGCTGATAGGCGGTATCAATCATCGCGCGCGCCTCCTTGTCGATGGCATAGGCGATGGCTTCGCTGTAATTACGCTCCTGCGAGAGGTCGCGGCCTAAAAATACCGCTTCCTGGCGCTTGCCAAAGGTCAGGGAACCCAATTCCTCGCTCATACCGTAGCGCATGATCATCTCACGCACATTGGAGGTGGCGCGTTCTAAATCGTTCTGCGCGCCGGTGGAAATATCCTTCAGCACTAAAGCCTCGGCCACACGCCCGCCCAGACTGATAACCAGTCCGTCCAGCATCTGTGATTTTGTGGTATAATGGCGGTCTTCCTTAGGCAATAGCAGCGTATAACCGCCGGCCCGCCCACGCGGGATAATTGATATTTTATGCAGCGGATCGGAATCAGGCAGAAAATAGGCTACCACGGCGTGGCCGGCTTCATGATAGGCCACCAGTTTCTTTTCGCGCTCGCTGATCACGCGCGATTTCTTTTCCGGCCCGGCAATGACCCGCTCCACAGCCTGTTCCACCTCGGCCTGGCCGATTTTCTTTTTATCGCGGCGCGCCGATAAAAGCGCCGCCTCGTTCAGCACATTGGATAAATCGGCTCCGGTAAAGCCCGGCGTGCGCCGCGCCACCACATCCATATCCACATCGCTTTCGAAAGGCTTGCCTTTGGCATGTACATCCAATATCTGTCTGCGGCCCAGCACATCAGGGGCGTCCACCGTCACCTCGCGGTCAAAGCGGCCCGGCCGCAAGAGGGCCGGATCCAAGATATCGGGGCGGTTGGTAGCCGCGACCACGATAATACCTTCATTGGTGGCAAAGCCATCCATTTCCACCAGTAATTGGTTCAATGTCTGTTCGCGCTCGTCATGGCCGCCGCCCAAACCGGCGCCGCGCTGACGGCCCACCGCGTCTATTTCGTCGATAAATATGATGCAGGGGCTATGCTTTTTGGCTTGCTCAAACAGATCCCGCACGCGGCTGGCGCCCACGCCCACAAACATTTCCACAAAATCGGAGCCGGAAATGGAGAAAAACGGCACGCCGGCCTCACCGGCCACGGCGCGGGCCAGCAGGGTTTTACCGCAACCGGGCGGCCCGTACAGCAATACGCCCTTGGGTATGCGCGCGCCCATATCATTGTATTTACGCGGATCCTTAAGAAACTCCACCACTTCCTGTAATTCTTCTTTGACCTCGTCCACGCCCGCCACATCGGCGAAGGTGATCTTTTTACGGTCATTGGTATGCAGCTTGGCGCGCGTTTTGCCGAACTGCATCACTTTGCCGCCGGAACCTTGGCCCTGCTGCATCAAAAAGATGAATAAGCCCAAAATCAACAGCATCGGGATCAGCGTGCCCAAAAGCGTGCCCCACCAGGAAGTGCGCACCGAATCATAATTCACCGTAATATTATGTTCCAGCAAATACGCGCCTAAATCTTTATCCGCGAAGACGATGGCGTCGAACTGGCCGCCATCCGTAAACTCGCCGCTGATGGAATAGCGGTTGTCTTCCGCGGCGATTTTTACTTCGGTAATACGGCCGTCGCTCACCGCCTCCATGAATTGTGTATAATTCAGGCGGGTAACGGTATTAGCCGGTGTTCCCCAAGTATAAAAAACCAGAAATATCAGCACTATCAGTAGAAATGCCATGGTGTTTTTTAGCAAACGGTTCAAGGTGATCTCCTTTCAAACGGCAATTAATTAACTTATATTTTACCATAGTTGTGCTTATTTTAAAAGAAATTTTTCATTTATCCATAAGTGTCTATAAGTGACTATTGCGGCGGATATTGATGATCACAGCTGTACCGCCGGCTTCCGGAGCATGCTTATACAGGCGTGGCAGCCAGATTATTTCTTCTTTTGCCAAAAGCAGCGGCCAGCTTATTCGCTGATATGGCGGAATTTTTTTTTCGATAAAGATATCCTTCAATTTCTTCCGCCCCCTGTTTCCCCGAGAAGCCACGGCGTCGCCGCGGCGGCGTGTACGAAAGCAGATATCCGCCGCCATAGGCAATGGCAGGGCGATAGAATCCGGCGGCAGCGCCGTGGCAGGGCCGCATACCGCTTGATATGCCCAGCCCCACTCAGCCAACTCATGCCAGTTGCCATCTATTATCACAGAAATGATCTCTTCATGCGCCGGCAGGGGCGGCTGCACGCGGCTGATAAAAAGCGCGCCGCGCCGGTAAATCAGCCAGCCGCCATTGATGCTGGTACTTTGCTCTTCCTGTAAATTCAACGCCGCTTCCGTCTGCGCATAAGAGAGGATTATATCCTCACCGGCCACATTATTAACAGCCTTACGCAGTATCCTTCTTTGCATGGCCGGCGGTAAAGAGAATATCCCCTCCCCTACCGCCTGCTGTTGCGGCAACCACAGCTCAGCTAAGGCCATATCCGCCCCGCCGTCCAGAAAGGCATTATCCTCGCGGCAGATATCGGCTGTGGCGCTAAGGGAGTTAAGCAGTCGCGGATTTATTTGCAGCAGTTGCGGCAATATATTCAGGCGTATATGATTGCGTAAATAACGCGTATCGGCATTGCTTTCATCCTGACAAAATGGCAGATCATGCGCCAGGCAATACTCCTCTATACGCCGCGGCGCCGCAAATAGCAGCGGGCGCAACAAATCGCCTTCTTGGGGCGCGATGGCGGCCAAGCCTTCCAAGCCGCTGCCGCGCAGTAAGTGCAGCAGCAGCGTTTCCGCCTGATCCTGGGCATGATGAGCCGTGGCGATAAAATGCGCGCCCGCCTGTAGCGCCGCCTGCCGCAAAAAAGCATAACGGGCCCGCCGCGCCGCATCCTCGCTTGTGGCCTGCTTTGCAGGCCAGTTTTGAGTTTTGAGTTTTGAGTTTTGAGTGGATTTATGTCCTGCGCCTGCTGCGCCGGCGTAGAAATCCAGACCATAATTTGTGGCTATTTCACGCACGAATTGTTGTTCGGCGGCGCTGGCGGGGCGCAGGTTATGATCATAATGCGCCACCGAAAGCGTAAAGCCCATCTCCGAACGTAAAGCATGCAAAATATGCAGCATCACGCAAGAATCCCGCCCGCCGGAAACCGCCGCCAATATATGCGCCCCCGCGGCAAAAAACCGCCCAGCCAACAAATAATCCCGCGTCTGCCGCAACAAATCCTTTTGTTCCCTCATCATAACCTCTAAATGCATAATGCATAATTCATAATGCATAATTCATAATTAATTAAAATGCGTCAGCATTTTTTCCTTCATCGTTAATCGTTCATTGTTCATCGTTAATCGCAGTTAACAGTTCTTCCACCGCTTCCTTCGGCGTGGCCCAGGAGGTTACCAGGCGTATGCACATTTGTTCTTCCCCGTCCTGCCATATTTCGCAGCCATATTCCTGCGCCAGCTTTTGGCCCAGGGGGCGCGGCATTAGTACGAATTGTTGATTGGTGGGGGAATCGCTCAGCAGGCGATAGCCACGTTGTATCAGACCTTGCTTAAGGCGCAGCGCCAAGCGGTTGGCATGCCTGGCGTTTTCATAGTATAAGCCGTTTTCAAACAGGGCCAAAAACTGTAACCCCAGCAGACGGCCCTTGGCTAGCATGGCGCCGCCGCGCTTGGAAATAAAGTCGAAATCCTCCTTGAAGCAGTTGTGCGTCAATACCAGCGCTTCGCCGAGCAGGGCGCCGTTTTTGGTGCCGCCGATAGAAAAGCAATCCGTATAAGCGGCCATATCGGCCAGGGTAAGCTCATTGCCGGGCGCTGTCAGCGCCGCGGCTAGCCGCGCTCCGTCTACAAAGAGCAGCAACTGGTGTTTTTGGCAAAACTCATGTAATGCCGCCAATTCCTGGCGGCTATAAACCGTGCCCAGTTCCGTGGAATTGGATATATAAACCAGGCGCGGCTTGACCATATGAAAATTATCATGAAGCGCCAATACCGGCGCTATTTGATCCGCGGTCAATTTGCCGTCCGCGCTATCCACCGTAAGGATTTTATGCCCGCTGCTCTCGATAGCGCCGGCTTCATGCACGCAGATATGGCCGCTGGCGGCGGAAATCACTGCTTCATGCGGCCGCAAAGCGGCGCTGATCGCCAGCAGATTTGTTTGCGTGCCGCCGCTCAAAAAGTAGATATCCGCATCCTCGCGCTTGATTTCCCGTTGGATAAGCTCCTTAGCGCGGGCGCAAAACTCATCCTCGCCATACCCCTTGGCCTGCCGCATATTCGTCTGCAGCAACAAGGCCAAAACCGCCGGATGCGCGCCTTCACCATAATCATTACGAAAACTGTACATAAGCATTCATACCTTTCAATTTATTGGATAACGATATTATAACAATATATGGGATGGGTTGCAACAAAGACTTATTTGAGGGGCTGTTGAAATATTCCATTTCAACAGCCTTACTTTTTTCACCTCCGCGAAATTTGCTTGCTAGCTCAGCAACTGAAACACCTCCGAACAAATATTGGAGTATAAAA
>Ga0123356_10003598_pt1 | contig 16171 bp, 12 predicted proteins | sample TergutEmb28metaG_2_FD_92546 | JGI IMG/M metagenome (GOLD analysis project Ga0123356, IMG submission 92546) | Embiratermes neotenicus P3 segment gut microbial communities from Petit-Saut dam, French Guiana - Emb289 P3 | ecosystem: Host-associated > Arthropoda: Insects > Digestive system > Gut ...
ACCGTACCAGCGCGTCTCGGGTCCGGCTCGCGGGGTGCGAGCGGTGGTAGGCTGGGCCCTGGGCACGAGGAAAATCGTTCAGCCCGTTCCGGCAAGACTCCCCCCGCGGGGGTTCGAGAGGGAGGGAATGATGGGCACTCGTTCACGCCTTGCGGTCGTTGCGGCGCTGGTTGTGGCGGCGCTGACGGGCTTTGCCGGCTTGGCTTACGCCACCGCCACCTCGCCCACATCTCCGGTCGACATCGCCACCCCGATCGACTTCTCGGCCGCCACCGCTGCCCACCGCGCCATCATCGTGGCCGGAGACGCGCGCTTCGAGGTGCTCGGCGACGGGCTCATCCGCATGGAGTACTCGCCAAGCGGGACCTTCGAGGACCTGCCGACGGTGAACGTACTCAACCGTCACCTTGCCGTCCCGCGCTACCGCGTGCGGACGGTCGACGGGTGGCTCACGATCTCGACGTCCGCGGTCACGTTGCGGTACCAGCTGGGCTCCGGGCCGTTCGGTCCGTCGAACGTCTCGGTGAGCTCGCGCCTCCCGGATGGACCGGTCGCGGTGAGCCCGCAGTGGCAGAACGAGTGCCCGTTCGGCCAGGTGTGCGACGCGGGTGCCGCGCAACTGCTCGGGGGCGCGAACATCCAGACGGACCACAACAACTACCAGAGCATCGCCGGGTTCGTTGCGAATCTCGGTCAGGCCAGCCAGGCCGGCGCCAACTGGACCGTGCTCGGAGCGCCCGGCGGCCAGTCCGTCGTCACGCTGCGTTACTCCAACTATCTCGGCGCACTCGGCGGGCCGGCGCCGCGCACGATCGATCTGACCGTGAACGGCAGCGACGTACAGACACTGACACTGCCGGCCACCAGCAGCTGGGACGACTGGTCGACGGTGACCGCCAACGTCGACCTGAGCGCCGGCACCAACACCGTCGGCGTCGTGTGCGCCACGGGCGACAGCTGCAACGTTAACCTCGACACGGTGTCGCTGTCACCGGTGGGGGCTCCGGCGCCGGTCGACCCCGACCTGGGCTACCTCGGCGGCTATACCCGGGGGTTCGACACCGCCACCTACGGGCTCGGTTACAGCTGCCCGCTCGGCACCCCGACCGCCGCGCAATGCACCGCCGCGCTACCCGAGATGCATCCTGGGATCCTCGACCGTGCCGGCTACAGGCTGCTCGACGACAGCCAGAGCGCGGTCTGGACCTCGGATGGATGGGTCGCCCCCCGCGACACGGGCGGCGACGTGCAGGACGGGTACCTGTTCGTCTATGGACATGACTACCGGCAGGCACTCGAGGACCTGAACCGCCTGACCGGGCCGTCGCCGCTGCTGCCCGAGTACCTGTTCGGGGTGTGGTTCTCGCGGTACTTCGCCTACAGCGCCTCCGACTACGAGGACACGCTGATCCCGGCCTTCCGCACCAATCACGTCCCGCTCGACACGCTGTCCGTCGACACCAACTGGAAGTCGCCCAACGCCTGGGACGGGTGGGAGTGGAACTCGTCGCTGTTCCCCGACCCGCAGGGATTCCTCAACTACGCCAAGCAGCAGGGGATCCACGTCACCCTGAATGTCCACGCGAGCATCGCCGACAACGATCCGCAGCTGTCGGCCACGCAGGCGCTCGCGGGCACTTCGCTCGCCGACGACAACGCGTGCTTCACCCCCAGCGGCACATGCAAGGTGTGGGACTGGAGCAGCATCCCGCAGGCCGAGTCGTACTTCGCCCTGCAGCAGCCGTTCGAGTCACAGGGCACGTCGTTCTGGTGGCTCGACTGGTGTTGCGACTCCTCCACCGCGTCGGACCCGGGTGTCACTCCGGACGCCTGGATCAACCACCTGTATGCCCAGGAGCTGACGAACAAGGGTGAGCGCGGGTTCGTCCTGTCGCGCACCGGCAGCTCCTACCAGAACCCCGACGAGGTCTACCCGGCCGGGCCATGGGCGGGGCACACCTCGACGCTGGCCTTCACCGGCGACACCTGGGGGACCTGGAACACGCTCGCCTTCCAGGCGCAACTGGCCGGCGACGAGTCGAGCATCGACGAGCCGTACGTCAGCGACGACATCGGCAGCTTCCTTGGCCAGCCGCCGGGAATCCCGTCGGGTGGAAACCCGACGGACGATCCGGACATCTACGCCCGGTGGGTGCAGCTCGGCACCTTCCAGCCGATCCTCCGCCTGCACTCCTCCGCCGGAAACCGGCTTCCCTGGGACTACCCGCAGCCGGCGAACGGGATCGCCGCCGACTTCCTGCGCCTGCGCGAGGCGCTCGTCCCCTACACCTACACGCTCGCAGCCGATTCCGTCGACACGGGCCTCCCGATCACGAGTCCGCTGTACGTGCAGTATCCGACCGAATCGGCGGCGTACACCCACCCAACCGAGTCCCTGTACGGACCCGACATGCTGGTGGCGCCCGCCACCACCCCCGGCAACGTGAGCACGGAGTCGGTGTGGTTCCCGCCCGGGCGCTGGACGGACTGGTTCACCGGCGCGACCTTCACCGGCCCCTCGGAGCAGTCGCTGACAGTCCCGCTCGACCGCATGCCGGTGTTCGTCAAGGACGGCGGCATCGTCCCCGAGCAGGTGCCGATGGCTCACGTCGGCGCCCGGCCCGGCGCGCCGACGATCCTGCGCGTGTACCCCGGCGGGGCCGGCGACTTCTCGCTCTACCAGGACGCCGGGAGCGGGAACGGGTACGAACATGGCCAGGACAGCCAGACCCCGATCGCTACCTGGCCCTCGCGTGATGGACAGGCCACGAACGTGGCGATCGGGCGGGCCGGCGGCCGCTATCCAGGCGAGGCGAGCACCCGGAGCTTCTCGGTCCGGATCGAGCGCCTGAGCGCGCCCGATCGCGTGCTGCTCGACGGCCGGCGACTGCGCTCCGCCGCGTGGAGCTACGACGCGGCGGCGCACACACTGATCATGGCGGTTGACGACCTGTCGCTGAACGCGGGCGCAGTCGTGACCGAGATCGGCGGTGCGCCGATCAGCTCGGCCGAGCCGGCGGCGGTCGATCTCGCGATCGATCCGTCGTCGCCCCTGAGCCTCGCCGCCGGCGGATCGACGACGGTGACCACAAGCGAGCAGAACGACGGTCCCGGAAGCGCTCACGAACTGTCCGTGGGCCTAAGCGCGCCCTCGGGGTGGACCGTGACCCCGGCCTCGCCCGTGAACGGCGGCGATCTGAGCGAGGGAGCGTCCACGAGCCAATCGTGGACCGTCATCGCGCCGTCAGGCGCGACTTCGCCGGTGACCGCGACGCTGGCGGCCACACTTTCGTACCGCAGCGCGGGACGGTCCGAGCACGTCATCGCCAGTCAGCCGGGGCAGCCGAACCCGGCGCCGCTGCCCCCGCCGGTGATCAGCTCGACCTCGCCGCCGAGCCCCGCCCCCGGCGACTCAGTCACCCTGACGGGACAGAGCTTCGGCGCCACGCAGGGGTCGAGCTACCTGACCCTCGCCCAGGGCGGCACCAGCTGGGGCGCTCCGTTCGACGGGGCGAAGCTCACGATCACGAACTGGAGCGACAACTCGATCACCTTCGACCTCCCGCCGGACAGCCCGCCGTTCCCGCTGGTGCCGGGGACTGCGACGATCACGGTGACCGTGAACGGCCAGAGCTCCGCGGCCGCCACGCTGAACGTCGCCGGCACGGTCACGCCTCCGCCGTCGATCACCGCGCTGTCGCCCTCGAGCACGACCGCCGGCACCACGGTCACGCTCACCGGCCAGAACTTCGGAGCCACCCAGGGGTCCAGCTACCTGACCCTTGCCGAGGGCAACACGACCTGGGGGGCTCCATTCGACGGCGCCAAACTGACGATCACCAGTTGGGCCGACAACTCGATCACGTTCCAGCTTCCGCCGGATAGCGGCTCGTTCCCGCTGACTCCGGGGACGGCCACCATCACGGTCACCGTCGGCGGGGAGGGATCGAACACCGAGAACATCACGATCACCGGCTGACCATCCGCAGCAACCGCCGCAATGGCACGGTGCTAACGCTGGGACCGATGGAGGTGATCGCAGTGGCCGAAGACAAGCGCTGGCTGCACCAGCCCGGGCCGGCTCCGGCAGCCGCCGAAGCGGAGCGCGACCGATGAGCCGAGAACTCAAGGCGACCCTGGTCATGCTCCAGCCTCTGCACGGCGATCAGGTCGTGTCCGCGCTGCAGGCCCTCGGGCCCGCGATCGACGAACTTGATCGTGCCGCCGACGACGCCGGGTTCCGTCTTCGCCTGATCGTGATGCCGAGCACAGGCCGGCGCCAATCGGGAGGTGGGCATCGCGAACGACCACGGTGACCGGCCTGGCGGCCGCGGCGCGGGATCGCGAGTTCGCCACACCGTCCTGGTCTTCTCGCTCGTACTGGCCGGGCTCGCGATTGCGCGCCCGGCCGCGCCGGCGGTCGGCAACCCGGCCGGCTCAGTCGCGGCGCCCGTCGGATGGCCGAGCCACCTCGCGCTGGGGGCAGCCGACCCGCCCGGTGACGCGCAGTCGTTGCGCGCACATGCGGACGTCGACATGCGCTACCAGTACCTGTCGGGCGGCGTCAACACGGGCCACGGGTGGGCAACGTGGAACCCGAACGGGAGCTTCGTCTCGATGTACGTCCGCGAGTCGTTCGCCGCCCATCTGACTCCCGTCTTCACCTACTACCAGTTGCTCCAGTCGATGCCCTCCGTCGGAGCCACCGAGCAGGCCCGCGACCTCTCAAACCTCGGCAACCCCGCCACCATGAGCGCCTACTGGGCCGACTACCAGCTGCTGCTGCGACGCGTGGCTGCCGCCGCAGGCTCGCGGCTGGTGGTGATCCATGTCGAGCCGGACCTGTGGGGCTACCTCGAGCAGGCGCACGCCGTGGGTCTGGCCCGCGCGTTTGCCGACCGGCTGATCGCGCTGCGCAACAGGCTGGCACCGCACGTGCTGCTGGCCTGGCACCTCAGCGTCTGGGGCACGGGCGTGGACCCCACCTATTCGAAGCCGTCGCTGGTCCAGATGGACGCGCTCGCCGCCAGATCGGCCGCCTTCTACGAATCGCTGCACGCGCACTTCGACCTGGTGTTCAACGACGTCACCGACCGAGACGCGGATTACTACAAAATCGTCGAGCACAACCCCGACACGTGGTGGGGACCGGCGAACTTCGAGCGCGAGAACGACTACATCGCCGGGTTCACGCGGCGGACGGGGACGCCCGTCGTGCTCTGGCAGCTGCCGGTCGGAAACACCAGTTTGAACGACACCTGGGAGCACTACCGGGACGACCGGCTGCAGTGGTGGTTCGGCCCGGGTTCGGCCGCCCGCCTGCGCGCGACGCGCGACGCGGGCGTGATCGGAATGCTGTTCGGGGCCGGCGCGACCGGGTGCACCACCCCGCAGAGCGACGGCGGGTTCTTCTACAGGCTGGCCCGGCAGTACGAATCGGATCCGCTCAGCCTGGGCTAGCCGCCTCGTCGCCGCGCAGCCAAGCAGCAGCGGCTCAGCGCCGGGCCAACGTAGTCCGAAGTCTGAAACCCGATAGCTCGCGTGTCGGATTCGCGTGAATGCGTTCGTGGTATGGATGAAAGCGGTCATCCGGACCGCTCCACAAGGCAAGGAGACCACCATGCCCCAGTACCTCGTAGCCGTGTACGACCAACCCGACACCCGAAGCCGTCCGCCTGAAGAAATGGCGCCGATCTTCGCTGCCGTCGACGCTGTCAATCAAAAGGCGATCGACGACGGCATCTTCGTGTTCGCCGGCGGCCTGCACCCCCAGGCCGCCACGACCACGGTGGATGCGCGCGGAGGGACGGCGCAGGTCACCGACGGCCCGTATCTCGAGACGAAGGAATACCTCGGAGGACTCTGGGTGATCGAGGTGCCGGACCTCGACACCGCCCTGAGCTGGGCGCGTCAGGCGGCGGTCGCCTGCCGGCAGCCGCTCGAGGTGCGCCCGTTCATGGAGGCCCCCCCACAGGGCTCCTGACCAGCGCGAACAGCAGTGCTCGAGGACGTCCACCGCCAGGAGTGGGCCCGCCTGGTGGCCTCGCTGGCCCGCCGCTTCGGCCTCGACGTTGCCGAGGAGGCGGCCGGCGAGGCGTTCCTCGCCGCCGTCGAGCACTGGCAGGACGGTCCGCCGCCGAACCCCGGCGGATGGCTGATGACAACCGCCTCACGGAAGGCGATCGATCGGGTCCGCCGCGACGCGCGGAGAGAGCAGAAGTACGCCGCCGCAGCGGTGTTCCTGACAGCCGACGCGCGCAACGATCCGACCGCCGCCGAGTCTGTCGAAGACGGCGACACCGGCGCACCCGACGACGATCGGCTGCGGCTGATGTTCACCTGCTGCCACCCGGCGCTGTCGGCTGACGCCCGGGTCGCGCTGACGCTGCGGCTCGTCGGCGGACTGACGGTCGAGCAGATCGCCCGCGGCCTGCTGCAGACAGAGGCCGCGGTCGGCCAGCGGATCACCCGGGCCAAAGCCAAGATCACCGCCGCCCGTATCCCCTACCGGATCCCGGCACGGGCTGACCTGCCGGAGCGGATCGATGCCGTGCTGTCGGTTCTCTACCTGGTCTTCAACGAGGGCTATCTCCCGGGCGGTGATCAGACGCTCCGGCCGGATCTGACGGCCGAGGCGATCCGACTGACGCGGCTCTCGTCTGAGCTGCTGCCGCAGTCGCACGAAACGGCCGGGCTGCTCGCGCTGATGCTGATGACCGAGGCCCGGCGGCGATCGCGCGTGTCCGCCGACGGGGAACTGGTGACGCTCGTCGAGCAGGATCGCGGCAGCTGGGACCGCGCCGCGATCGCCGAGGGACACGCGATCGTGCGTGACCTGATCGCGAGCGGCGAGCCTCCCGGCCGCTACCAGCTCGAGGCGGCGATCAGCGCCGTGCACACCTCCGCGCGCGACATCCGCGACACCGATTGGGAGCAGCTGAACCAGCTCTACGATCACCTGTTCGCCGTCTTCCCGAGCCCGGTCGTGGCGCTCAACCGCGCCGTCGTGCGGGCGGAGCTCGACGGCCCCGGGATGGCGCTGACCGAGGTCGACCGGCTCGACCTGAGCGGTTACCACGCCTGGCACGCGACCAGGGCCGACCTGCTGCGGCGGCTGGGCCGCTCGGCCGAAGCCCGGACGGCCTACGACGCCGCGATCGGCCTGGCGGTCAACCCCGCCGAGATCCGCTACCTGGAGCGGCGCCGGGCGAGCCTCGGATCCTGACCGTCGGTTGCGAGGTATTGCGTTCTCATACCTTCGGCCACTCGCCGGACGTGCACCCGGTTGATATCGATGTGCGGAATGTGTTCGGCGTCGCTGATCGCGAGACGCATGCAGGTGCCGCAACTATCGGGCTCCTGCCGGTATCAGATGGATGAAAACGCTTCCAGTGGGAGGATGCGATGAAAAAACTTGCTGTTTTGACGGCGGTTGTCGGTTGCCTTGCGGGCGCGCCGGCCGCGTTGGCGGCGTCCTCGCCGACCGTCACGCCGCGCCCCGCGACCGGCATCACCGCGTCCGGGGCGGTTCTCAACGGAACCGTCGACCCCAACGGGGCCACCACCGTGTACCACTTCGACTACGGCCCGACGCCCGCGCTCGGCGCCGTCACCGCGTCGGTCGCGATCGGCCACGGCACGGCCGCGGTCGCCGTCAAGGCGGGCCTGAGCGACTTGACCTCGGGCACGGTCTACTACTACGAGCTGCTCGCGACCAGCGCCGTCGGCACGACGGTCAGCAGGGTCGAGTCGTTCAGGAGTGGCGGCAACCCCCCGCCGATCCCGACCACGGGCGGTGCGCTCAGCATCTCGCCCACCGGAATGACGCTGACCGGGCTGGTCGCGACCGACGGACAGCCGACCACCTACTACTTCCAATACGGGCTGGCACCCACCTACGGTCTGCAGACCGCGCCGGTGACGATCGCCGCCGCGGACGCGCCGGTCACGGTCGAGGCGGGCCTCGGGGGCCTGACCCCGGGGACGGTCTTCCACTACCGCCTCGTCGCCACGCACGGCAGCACCCCTGACACCGGCTTCGGCGCCGACGGGATGGTCGAGACGTACCCATCGCCGGCGCCGGTCGGGACGATCCACGCGCGGACCCTCCCGAGGACGATCAGGGCGCGACCGTTCGTGTTCAGCACGTCGGGTCTGATCGTCAACCCGACACCGCTCGTCGCCTCCGACGCGACGGCCTGCAACACCGCGCTCGTCCCGATCGAGTTCTTCGTCGGTCACACGGTGATCGCCACCAACGAGGCGACGGTCGGCTCGGATTGCCGCTTCGCCGCGGTGACGACGATCGGCCGGTTGCCGCACATACGTCACATCACTCGCAACGGCCCGGTCAGGATCAGGGTCAAGCTCGAGTTCCTTGGCAGCCCCTGGCTGGCTCCGTCGAAGCGGTTCTCGGTGGTGGTGGTGCGGTAGCAGGCCTCAGAAGGCCACGGCGGCAACCTCCGCGATCAGCCTCGACAGCTGACTCCCCTGCCAGGCGATCGGCGATGACCCAGGCGGGTCGCTGACGAGGCGGCAGCCGGGGATTGCCGCCGCGTAGGCCTCGCCGACGCTGAACGGGTGCTCGGGGTCGGCGTCGTCGTTGGAGGCGACGACGATCGTCGGCACGTCGAGCGCTTCGAGGTCGGCGACCGCGGCAAACGGTCGCGACCGCGGCACCGCCTGCAGGGCGTCGGCGACGGCCAATGGATGCTCGTGCAGCGACAGCCGCTGGCGGATCACGGTCAGGACGGTCCGTTCCAGCGCCGGCGTCGCCACCTGCGGGCGCCCGTACGCCTCGATGAAGCCGTCGACGCCCCCGGACCGGAGGCCGGCTGCCAACCGGTCCCAGCGCTCGAGCCGTCCACTCCCCTCGCCCAGATCGCCGTCGTACGACGGGGTTATGACGACCAGTCCGGCGACCCGAGCCGGTGCCCGCAGCGCGAACGCAAGCAGCGTGTGCGCCCCCATCGACGCGCCGGCGAGAACGGCCCGCTGCAGTCCCGCCCGGTCCAGCACGGCCTCCAGGTCGCCGACCAGCTCGTCGTACCCGTACGCGCCGGGTGCCTGCGCCGGCGACGAGCGCCCGTGCCCGCGGGCGTCGTAGGCGACGACGCGGTGACCCGAGCGCTCCAGCGACCGCGATCCCATCACCACGTAGCGGCGGGTCGCGGTCAGCCCGTGCAAGAGTACGACCGGGTGGCCATCCCCGGCCTCCTCGCCGGACAGCGTCACCCGCCCCACCGGAATCGTCAGCTCGGTCGCCACCGTCAATCTGTTCTGGTCGGACTGTAAAACGGTGTAGATAACATCAGATCAATGCCGCTCGACGTCACCGAGGCAACCTTCCAGACAGCGGTCATCGATCGCTCGCATCAGCTGCCGGTGGTGGTCGACTTCTGGGCCGAGTGGTGCGGACCGTGCCGCCAGCTCGGGCCGTTGCTCGAGCGGGCCGTCGCGGAGCGCTCCGGGAAGATTGAGCTCGTCAAGGTCGACACGGACGCAAACCAGCAGCTCTCGCGCGCGTTTCGGATCCAGGGCATCCCGGCCGTGAAGGCCTTCAGGGACGGGGCGGTCGTGGACGAGTTCGTCGGCGCCCAGTCGCCGCAGGTGGTCGATCGGTTCTTCGACTCGCTCCTCCCCTCCGAGGCCGACGCGCTGGTCGCGGCCGGCGACGAGCAGTCGCTGCGTCGCGCGCTCGAGCTGGAGCCGACCCGGGCCGATGCGGCGGTGCCGCTGGCACGGCTGCTGCACGCCCGCGGGGAATCGGGCGAGGCACTGGAGATCCTCGGCCGGGTGCCGGGGAGCTTCGCCGCCGACGGTCTCGCCGCTCGGATCCGGCTCGAGGCCGCCGAGGCGTCCGCCCCGGGCTCGGCGCCAGACCTCCACGCCGCGTTCGAGGCGCTCGATGCCGGCGACAGCGAGCGCGCGCTCGAGCTGCTGCTGGGCGCACTGCCCGAGGCCGACGGGTCCAAGGACGATCTCCGCCGGGTGGTGGTGGGAGTGCTCGACGAGCTCGGCCCCGACAGCGAGCTTGCCCGAAGCTCCCGCCGCCGGCTCGCGGCAGCCCTCTACTAACCCCGGTCTCAGACGGTCAGCGCCAGCTGACGGTCTGAGTCCTCGGCCGGCTCGAGTCCGGCGACTCTGACGCCGAGCAGCCGCACGGGCCGCGGCGCGGCGAACTCGCGCAGCAGCTCGCTCGCGACCGGCGCCACCTGCGCGATCGAGTTGACCGGCGCCCGCAGCGTGCGAGCGCGCGTGTGGGTCGAGAAATCATCGAGCCGGACCTTGATGCCGACGGTGCGCCCGCGCATTCCCTGACGCTCGAGCGCGTCGCACAGCTGCCGGGTGAGAGCATCGAGGATCGACAGCAGCTCGACCGGATCGCTGACGTCGGTGTCGAACGTGCGCTCGCGGGATTCCGACACGACCTTGCGCTTCTCGCTGACCGCGCCCGCGTGCTCGAACCGTCCCAGACGGCGGAGGTGCGCCGCCCCGGCGCCGAACCCGCCCGCGAGCACCTCGTCGGACGCCCCGGCCAGCTGTCCGATCGTCGCGATCCCGAGCGCCCGCAGGCGCTCGGAGGTCTTGGCGCCGATCCCCGGGATCAGCTCGCACGCCGCTCCGGCGAATCGCGCGCAAGCCTGCTCGCGGGTCAGCACCACGAAGCCGCGAGGCTTCTCTGCATCCGAGGCGACCTTGGCGACGAGCTTGTTCGGGCCGATCCCGACCGACGCGCTGAGGCCGGTGCTGTCCCTGATCTCGCCGATGATCCGGCGCATCCCGGCGCGCGGCGCCGGCAGCCCGGTCAGCTCGAGGTACGCCTCGTCGAGCCCGACCACCTCGACCTGCTCGATGTGCCGGCGGACGATTCCCATCACCTCGCTCGATGCCGCCCGATAGCACGCGAAGTCAGGCGCCAGGAACACGCCGTCCGGGCACAGGCGCCGGGCGCGTGCGGCCGGCATCGCCGACCCGACGCCGTACCTGCGGGCCTCGTAGGAGGCGGTCGTGACCACCGACCTGGGTCCGGTGCCGGCGACGATCACCGGCCTGCCGCGCAGCTCCGGACGGCGCCGCAACTCGACCGAGACGTAAAACGCGTCCATGTCGATATGCGCGACCACACGAGGCGATTCATCGCCCATCGCCCGGAGGCTAGGGCTCGGCTCGGACGCGCACCAGGACGCTCGCGACCGGCGCATCGCATAGCCTGTCTCGCGATGCGGGGGTCTCGGGGCGCGCTCGTGCAATTACTGGTGTTGATCGGACTGGCGGCTGGGGTCGCCGCGCTGCTGCGCTGCGGCGATGCAGCCGAGGCACGTAGCCGCGAGGTGTCCGTGGTGGGATCGATCGCGGCCAGCAAGCCCCCGGCCAAGAAGCCGGCCCCCAAAAAGCTCTTACCCCAACCACCGACGCCTGTCAGCGGTCGTATCGACGTCGCTTACAAGAACCGTCCGCTGGTGGTTCCACCGTCGTTTCTCGGCATCTCGACCGAGTACTACTCGATTCCGGTCCTGGCGGCCCACCTCACGTCGCTTAAGAGGGTGTTCTCGATGATCGTGCAGAACGGCCCGGTGGTGTTGCGGATCGGCGGTGATTCGGCCGATGTCGCGATCCCGGCATCGAGTCAGGCGGCTCCGACGTGGGAGATCGAACTGACGCCTTCCTTCCTGGCGCAGACCAGCGCGATCGTCAAGGCGCTGCACGTGCAACTGATCCTCGATCTCAACACCGTGACCGCGACTCCCACGCAGGTGGCCGCCTGGGCGAAGATCGCAGAGCAGGCGCTGCCCCCAGGCAGCATCGCCGGCTTTGAGATCGGCAACGAGCCCGACATCTACGACCCGCTGACGTTCACGAACATGGGGGTTCTTGGACCGATCCCGCCACGTCTGACTGCCGCGACGTATGCGGCTGACTTTCGAAGCTACGATGCGGCGCTCGACAAGGTGCTACCGAAGGCCCCGGTACTCGCACCAGCGCTGTCCGAGCCGCAGAAGAACATCGGCTGGATCAAGACGCTGCTCGCCGGCGCCCACGCCGGACTGACGGCGGTCACCGTCCACCGTTACCCGCTGAACGCCTGCGTTCACTTCGGACCGCTGGCCCCGACCGTGGCCGGCCTGTTGACCGAGACGGTCACCGCGGGCGAGGCGGCAACCGTCAAGCCCGCGATCGCGGCGGCCGCGCGCTCACATGTGCCGGTGCGGCTGACCGAGATCAACTCGGTGACCTGCGGTGGCAAACCCGGCGTCAGCGACACCTTCGCGACCGCCCTGTGGGCGCCGGATGCGCTGATGGAATACATCAGTACGGGCGTCAGCTCGGCGGACGTCCACGTCCGCACCGACGCCGTCAACGGCGCGTACTCGTTCACGAAGAGCGGTGGCCTGATCGCTCGTCCGTTGCTCTACGGGCTGGTCGCGTTCGCCCGAACGCTCGGCACCAATCCCGAGATTCTGCCCGCACATGTCACGGTTTCAGGAGCGATCGACCTCAAGCACTGGGTTGTGCTCGATGGCAACCGGCTGCGCGTCCTCCTGATCAACAAGAGCGGCCGGACCCTCAACGCCAGGCTGTCACTGCCGGTGACCGGACCGGTGCTCGTCCAGCGACTGCTCGATCGAGCGGCGACGGAGACCACCGGCCAAACCCTCGCCGGTCAAGCGCTCGGCGCCGCCGGGCAATGGACGGGATCCCTGATCCAGACGAAGGTCGCCCCCACCGGCGGGACGTACGCGGTCTCGGTTCCCGGGACGAGCGCGGCCATCGTCTTCGCGATCCCGAGGCGCGGCACGACCTGACACAGGGGCGGTCGGCCACTGTTAGGGAGTTTTGCGGTTCTGCTGGTTTTACCGGCAGGATCGTTGGCAGCTTGCTACCAGCGCATGGCCGTGTGATTTCTCGCAGCTAGCCTCTCGGGGTGCTTCGGAAGCGACGCATCCTCGTGCAACTGCTGGTGCTGGCCGGCGTGGCGACCATCGTCGCCGGGCCGCTCGGCTCGGGCGCCAGCGCGACGGCTCGTCACGTTGACTTGACCGGACCGACAGCGGGCGCCTCCAGTGCCATAGCCCCGGCGCCCGTCAGCGCTCGGGTTGACGTCGCTGACAGGAACCACGCGTTGCCGGTTCCAGGTTCGTTTCTCGGCATCTCGACCGAGTACTGGACGATTCCGATCTGGGCGGCCCACCTCCCCGAGCTGCGGCAAGTGTTCTCGCTGATCAGGCAGAACGGGCCGGTCGTGTTGCGAATCGGCGGCGATTCGGCAGATCGGGCGATTCCCTCCTCGGGGCCGGAGCCGCCATCCTGGGTGTTCGAGCTGACGCCTGCCTGGTTGGCGCAGCTCCGGTCGATCATCCGGGTTCTTCACGTGAGGCTGATCCTCGATCTGAACACGGTGACCGCCACCCCCACCGTCGTTGCCGGGTGGGCGCGCCTCGCGGACGGCTCGCTGCCCGCCGGCAGCATCGTCGGCTTCGAGATCGGCAACGAGCCCGACATCTACAACCCGCTCTCGTTCAGGGCGAGTCTGGGCGTCACGGGGGCGATTCCGCCGCGCCTGACCGCGAAGACATATGCCGAGGCCTTTCGCTCGTATGACCAGGCTCTCGACCGGGTCGTCCCGCGGGTCCCGCTGCTCGGACCGGCCCTCGCCGACCCTGACCAGAACGTCAACTGGATCAAGACCCTGCTCGCGGGCCCTCACAACGGCCTGGTCGCGATCACGGCGCACCGTTACCCATATTCAGCGTGTGCCCACTTCGGGCCGAAGGTTCCGACCGTCGCCCGAGTCCTGAGCGAGGCCGCCACAGCAGGCATCGTTGCGACGCTGAGGCCGGCGCTCCAGGTCGCCGCCCGTGCGCACCTGCCGCTGCGCCTGACCGAGTTCAACTCGGTGACCTGCGGTGGCACCAGCGGCGTCAGCAACACGTTCGCGACGGCTCTGTGGGCCCCCGATGCTCTGATGGAGCTGATCCACGCCGGTGTCGACGCGGCCGCGGTGCACGTCCGCGAGCATGCGATCAACCGAGCGTTCGGGTTTTCCAACAGCGGGCTCGTCGCCGCGCCGTTGCTCTACGGTCTGGCCACCTACGCCCGCACGCTCGGCACCCACCCGCAGCTGCTGCCCGCACTGGTCACGGTTCAGCCGGGCGTCGACCTCAAAACCTGGGTGGTGCTCGACGGCGACCAGCTGCGCGTACTTTTGATCGACAAGAGCAGACGGGCCGCCAACGTCACCCTGACGCTGCCGACCACCGGACCGGCGACCGTCCAACGACTGCTCGCCCCGTCGGCGACCGCGACGACCGGGGTCACGCTCGCCGGCCAGACGCTCGACGCCCAGGGACTCTGGTCCGGTCCCCTGGTTCAGACCACGGTTGCCCCACGGGCCGGGAGGTACACGGTCTCGGTTCCCGGCATCAGCGCGGCGATCGTCACGGCCACGGTCAGGCCCGGCACGACCTGACGCGCCCCCTCGATCTCAGCGCTGTTCGATCGTGAAGAAGTCCCGGCTCCAGGGCTCAAGGAAGTAACCGGGGACGCCGTTCTGCCCCGGCACGACCGGAACCGCTGCCAGCGGCCCGACGGCACCGTGGTGCTGGTACAGGTAGCCGGCCACCCACTCGGGGTTGATATCGAGCTCGACCGCGCGAACGACGCCGGCGCTGAGCAGCGCGCCGGCGAGATCGCCAGGGGTCAGGTGCTCGCCGCCGGCCCAGACCAGACGTCCGGTCGCCGTGATTCCGAGCGCCGAGCGAGCCGGATCGCTGACTCCGCCCAGCGTCGCGCCCCAGCAGGACAGGCAGTCGATCGTCGAGGCGGCGGTCCCCCGGTCGATCAGCAGCGTCAGATTCTGGCGCACCGACGCCACCCGCAGCCCCGGCCGCGGCACGCCGTCATGCCAGGCGCCGATGTCGGTTCTTCCGTTGGTGTAGGTGACCACCGAGCCGAGCCCGGTGGCGAGCGCCGCGCCGACGCGCCCGTAGGACTCAAAGCCGCCGGCGCCGACGTCGAGCCTGAAGCCACCGTTGAACGCGGCCACCAGCCGGTAGCGCTCGGTGCCGAGCACCGCCGGGCCGAAGCGCCAGCCCGCCGTGCCCGCGTCGACCGTGCCCGAGTGCAGCCGCAGCTGGACGAAGCGCTGGTCGAACGACAGCAGCGCGACCCCCGAGGCGGACCGCGCGATCCACACGGGGCTGTGGCCGTGCCAGCTGACGGCCGGAGCGAACCTGGTCGGCGCCGAGGCCAGCGCCGCGGTCAGCACCCGCGGGTATGCCTTGGGCGAGGGTCGCCTGGCGCCGGCTGCGAAACCCGCCCACGCGAGCGCGGCGACAGCGACCAGGAGTACGGCGGCGGAGCTGTGCGCAAACCTGCGAATCACGACACTCTAAGGGGCCTAAGGCTGTACCGACACGGTGCCGGTGACCGCGCCGGTGGCCGAATCGATCTGCAGCCGCGCGGCCAGGACGAGCGCCCCGGGCGTCCCCCGCAGGCTCGCCTGGATGTCGGTGCCGCTGAGGCTCGTCACCTGTCCGCTGTACAGCCCCGGGATCGCCGCCGTCCCCAGTGTCACAGCGCTGGAGGTCATCTGCAGGCCGCCGCCCTCGATCGCCTGGCCGTACAGCTTGATCTGCAGCGTGCCTAGGTCTCGCCCCGCCAGCGCGAGCCGGAGATCGATCTCCACCAGGCCGTTTGACAGCTGCGACTGGGCCGCGGTTCCCGTCACCGACGCGGTGAACGCCGACGGTGCCCTGACCCCGGCGTTGGCGTTGGCGCTCGAGGTCGTCGTGCCGGCGCCGCCCCCGGCCGCGCTCGCGAGCAGCGAGGCCGGCGTGCCGGCGCGCCTGGCCCAGCCGGATGCCAGCGGACCGGTCGGGAGCCAGATCAGCAGCGCGATCAGCGCGGCGACCGAGGCGGACGCGGCCGACACTCGGATGGCGAGCTGGTCGGGCCAGCCCGACGCGACCCGCACCGCCAGTGCCCCCAGCACGACCAGCACCGATCCGGCGGTCAGCGCCAGCAGCCACACCGTCTTCGCGTCGCTCCCGGTCCCGAGCCCGTGCGCCAGCGCGAGCGGCCAGCACGCGTACGCGAGCCAGTGCGTCGCGCGCCACGCCCGGCGTCCGAAGCGCCGTCGCAGCACGCTTGTGAGCGCGATCGCGATCAG
>Ga0123356_10003599_pt1 | contig 16170 bp, 8 predicted proteins | sample TergutEmb28metaG_2_FD_92546 | JGI IMG/M metagenome (GOLD analysis project Ga0123356, IMG submission 92546) | Embiratermes neotenicus P3 segment gut microbial communities from Petit-Saut dam, French Guiana - Emb289 P3 | ecosystem: Host-associated > Arthropoda: Insects > Digestive system > Gut ...
ACAGGTCCAAGAGGCGCTCTCCTTGTTACAGCAGGCACGTTGGAGTGAAGCGATTCCCGTTCCAAACTCTCGCAGCCGAGTGGTCCTGATGGCCGAGAAAAAGTCTGAGTGACCAATGCCGACCAATTGAGGATGGCGGTTGAGCGCCTCGAGTGTGCTCTTTTCCATCCACGTGGAGGAAAAGGAATTGTTTGTTGCCCGAAAGCCGTGGTTGCTTTTGTGCAGCGATGATTCTACGCGGAGCCGCCGGGCGCCTGGCAGGTGGGAGCCTGAACGAGGAGGGCCGCGCGCGAATGAAACACGTCATCGCGCTTGTTCCACGTGGAACATTCGAAGGGGCCAGCGGATGCTGGCAGGGCGCGGAGGATAGGGGCTATCCGGCCCTGGAAAGCGTGGGGGGATGTAGAAGGACAGGACGGGTGATTCTGCTGTCCCAGTCCCTGTCCTAAGTTAGGTGGCGTGGGTAGCGGTGGCCGGTGCAGAAGTTGGGTCGGCCATCTTACCGGTGATCATGATTGGCGAGTTCGTGGGCTTGTTTGGTTCACCAGCATACCTGGTGTTCCACGTGGAACACACGGAAGACGTTCGGGCCGGCCGACAGGCTGGCGACAAGTTTTATCCGCTCCGCACCCAAGACTCGGCTGCTGTATGCGGTAGGACTAGGTGGCTTTTGGCCTGCTGGCTTCATTGAATCGGCGAGTCGGCTGTTCGCTCGGCCCCGCGTTGTTCGAGTTGGGTTAATGTTCCACGTGGAACATTGGACGGTGCGCCTCGATTGTAAGAGGTCCAAGAGGCAAGTCAATGTTCCACGTGGAACAAAATCTCGCACCGCACCAAGAATAGCAACCGACCGGTCGGTAGCCTTCCTGGGGGCCGGGCCAATGTTCCACGTGGAACATTATCCCCGCATGTGTCCCAACCTAGACCTGTTCCACGTGGAACATTGGAGACCAGGAATACCGTCCAGGCACCGGAAGGGCGCCGGAACTTCCTGCTCCTGTCACGCGACACGAGGAGCCGACGTACCAAGAGCAGGTTTTGCGGCGCAGTCGGGTATGGGCGGGCGGTGGGCACCGAGCTCGAGGCCCGGAAACGAAAAGGGCTCACCTGCGCCGCCAGATGCGCCCATATGACCGAGACGGTCTGGGTGCGGATTCTGGGTGATCGCCCGCGTCCGGTAGCGCACCAATAAGGGGAAGCGAGGGGGCGAGTGGTCGAGCCTCGCTGCCAGGCAGGCCTGAACCTCCAATTCATTACTGCGTTCTGCCGGCTGCGGAGCCGTGCTGGAAAAAATTGGCACGGCCCAAAGGTTTCGGGGAATCATGGTTGGCGGTTCTCGACCTGCACCTGTTCAGGCGAACAACGCGGTGTTCCACGTGGAACAATCGCTAAGCCAGCCGAAAGGCGGGAAGTCAGAACGAAAGTTGTACGGCGAGCAGGGCCAGCGCCTGCAGGGCGCCGAGCGCAATCCCGGTCAGGCCGGGCCGACCGCCGCGCCTTTGAAGCCCAGGGCCGGAATTCTGTCAGAGCTCTCTGCGGCAAGGCCATGCAATTGGTTGAGCTCCAACCGGCGCGCCTCTGACAGGGGAGTCCCAACAATCGCAACGAAACATGGCCTGCCGTTCCCGTCGGCGACCCAGGAGGCCTCTTCTAAGGGTCGCAATAGCCCACGGCCGAACCGTGCGCTGTCCGGCGCACACTTGGGGCCTCGCCGCTCTGGACGCGGAACAGGTAGGCAGCCTCGACCTGCGGTTAGGAAATTGTGATTGAATGGACGCCGGGGAGGTGCCAGTCCTTTTGCCGTGTTGTCCAGCCGTTCCACTTGGAACCAACACGGCTGTGAAAATCGCACACCGAAACCTCCTCAAGCTAGTGTGCTCAAATGAGAAGTAATTCTTTAGTGCCTGCACACGAATCTGGCATTGCAAACACCGGAATTTAGAACTATGCTGCGCTCGAGTCTCTGGTTTTCTCCCCACCAGTTAAATGGCCAGAATCATCGCTGTCGCCAATCAGAAGGGCGGAGTCGGGAAGACTACGACTGCCATCAACCTGGCGGCCTCGCTCGCCTCAGCCAAGCTGAATACGCTGCTCGTTGACTGCGACCCGCAGTCGAACGCGACCAGCGGAGTCGGGCTCGGCAAGGACCCGCAGCGCAACAGCACCTACAAGTTGTTGTTGGGCGAGTGCGACGCGGCCTCCGCTTTGCAGAAGACCGACCTCGAACATCTCTTCGTAATTCCAGGGGAAAACAATCTGGTGGGGGTTAATTTTGAGCTCATCGATGCCGAAGGCCGTGAATTCAAGCTGCGCAACGGGCTTCGTCCCCTTGGCGAAAGATTCAACTTCATCCTTATCGACTGTCCCCCGGCGCTCGATCTGCTCACGCTGAATGCGCTGGTTGCGGCTGATTCGGTCCTTATAACCATGCAGGCAGAATATTTTGCCCTCGAAGGGATTTCAGAGCTGCTCGGAACCATCGAGCGAATTCGCGGAAGTTTCAATCCCGCCATCGAGATCGAAGGGGTGCTGCTGGCGATGTTTGAAAATCGCACAAACCTCTCACAGCAGGTAACGGCCGAGCTGAAGAAGTTCTTCGGCGACAAACTGCTCACGACAACGATTCCGCGGAACGTGCGCCTGGCCGAAGCGCCAAGCCATGGAAAGCCGGTGCTTTTGTACGATCCGAAGTCACGCGGAGCCGAAAGCTACATTCAGCTGGCCAAGGAGATCGTTCCCAAATACCTGCCCGAGACCGTCATCGCCTTTCCCGACTTGGCAAAAAAGGAAGAAAGGCCCATCGAACAGAGTCGCGAAGACGGAGAGGAAAAGCCGGAAAGAGAGGAAAAGAAGGTCGGGAATTCTCATCGCGGCTGGCGGCGCTGGCGGGAGCGGAACAAGCTGGTAATCATAGATCTGAAGTCGTAGTCGGGATTGAAAGCAGCCGGAGATTTCGACCGAGATCCATGCCGAGGTGGCAACAACCACGGCCAGTGCGCCTCGCGAGGTTGGGCAGAGAACGGCAGGCGTGAAACCGGGCACCGCCAGACGGCCGGTCAGAGTTCGGACGCAGGCGGACAATATATCGTCATACGATATATTATTCGCGAAAGGAGCATGAATGGCGGCTGTTGAAGAACACAAGCCAGCAGAGAAGCGGCGTGCGTTAGGCCGGGGACTGGCTTCGCTTCTGCCTTCGGGACCACCGCGCGGGGTTCCGGCGGAGTCCACCCCAAAGCCGGCGCCGGCTGCAATTTCCGAGCACGGCGCACCGGTTGCGCCGCCCGCGGCGGCGAGTTCCGCGGCCGCAGTCGCCACGGTTGCTCAGGAACCCGTGACGCCGGCCGCTGCGCCAGGCTCCGGGGAACCGGGCCGGGCGGCGCCGGGAGAGGCCGCCGGGCCGGGTGCGGCACAGGAGAAAGCCTTGCGCACAGGTGTCTTCGGGCGGATGGTGGCCGAGATCCCGCTCGAGTTGATCGACGAAAATCCCTATCAAACGCGCAAGACTTTCGACCCGGCCGCGCTCGAAGAACTCGCCCAATCGATCAAGGCCAGTGGCCTGGCGCAGCCGGTGGTGGTGCGGCCTGCCGAGAATGGCCGGTACCGGCTGGTGCTCGGCGAACGGCGATGCCGGGCGTCGAAGCTGGCGGGCCGGACCTCGGTTCCGGCCATCATTCGTCAACTGGGAAACGAGCAGGCCGCCGAGATGACCATCGTCGAAAACCTGCAGCGCCAGGACCTGAACTGCCTCGAGCAGGGACAGGCGTTTGCCCGGCTCAGCCGCGAATTCAACCTGACGCAGGAGCAGATCGCAAAACGCGTCGGCGCATCGCGCGAATCGGTGGCCAACCACATGCGCCTGCTGAAGCTGCCCGAGGGCGTGCTCGCGCTTCTCAACCAGGGCAAGCTGGGGTTCAGCGAGGCGCGCGTGCTGCTTGAGGCGCTGCCCCACACCACCGTGGAGACGATCGAGTCGATGGCCAAGTCTGCGGCGGAAGGCCGCCTGACGGTCCGCATTTTAAAACTGCAGGTCGATCGACTCGTTAAACCCGAACTGAATCCGGTCGAGCCGCCCCCGGAAAAGAAGGTGGATCCGAATGTGCGCGACGCCGAACGCAGGCTGCGCGAGGCCCTCGGCATGCAGGTGCGCGTGACTGCATATCCGGGAAACAAGGGACAAGTCGTGATCCGATATCAAAGTCTCGCAGACTTTGACCGGATCCTTGAGAGATTGAGCCGGGATGCCGGGTGAACCCGTCCTGAACCAGGGCGGGTACGAATCAGAACAGTAAAAGTGGGATGAAGGGCGCTCAAATGCGGCCCTTCGTCCGTCTCCGAGGCCTGGCCTTTCGCAATTTCAGGACCGCGAAAATCAAAAGCCCCACCCTGCGGTGAACAGGGCGGGGCAACCATAGCGGATGGTTACAGGCCGGACCGCCATGTCCGGCCCGCACCGTGGTTAGTAAATCAACTTCAGTCCGAGCTGGAACACGCGCGGATCCCAGGCCGAGGTTATGGCCCCGAAGTTGCTTGCGCCGAGGTTCGTGCTGACGCCGCCGTTCTGGCCCGGGCCTCCGAATTGTGTGTGGTTCCACGTATTGAAGCTATCGGCGCGGAACTCAACCCGGCTCCCTCGGTCTTCGTTGATCATAAAACTCTTGAACAAAGACAGGTTCCAGTTATTGCGGCCGGGACCTCGCAGGGCGTTATAACCGAGATTGCCCCAGGTTCCCGGAGGCGGAGCCGCAAACACGGACGTATTGAACCAGGAATTGACGGTCTTCGGATAGGAGAGCGAACCGACAACGTCGGGCCGCGAGAGGAGATCGCCTCCAGGGAAAATGTTGGAGACGCTCGAGTAACTGGCGCCGCAGGTCGAAGTGCAACCGATATTCAGCGGCGTGCCGCTCATGACGCTCACGATTCCCGAAAGCTGCCAGCCGCCAACGGTCGACTTGAGCAGATGATTGGGGCTGTTCTTAAGCAGGGGAATGTCATAGACAAAGTTGACGAATGCGATCTGCGGACGATCAAAGGGCGACGGCCCGATATCGTACCTCCAGCCCACGTAGGGATTGGAGACGTGGTCGAGGTCGAAGCTGTCGCCGCCGGCGAAATTGCCGGTGGTGGGATCGATGGCCCGCGACCAGGTGTAGGCGGCCTGCAATTGCAGGTCGTGCGTGACCCGGCCGTGAACCTCAGCCTGCAGTCCGTTGTAGTGCGAGTTCGCTCCGGTGGTGTTCAGCAGGATGGAGTTGAAGCCCGGGTAATTCACCAGTCCGTTGAAAGGCACGCCGGCGCACGTGGGGCAAGTGGGCGTGGCCGCGCCGACTTTGTTGACAGCGAGGCTTGCGAGCTGGTTCTGCGGCGGAAGCGCCATTTCCTGCGAGTAACTCTGCCAGCGGTTCTGGTTGCCGACATACGAGATCGAAAACACCGCGTTCTGGCCGAGCGACTGCTGTATGCCCAGGCTGAACTGGTAACTGGTTGGAATCTTGTACTGCCTGGTCAAGCCAACGAGCGACGATACCGGTATGACCGACCCGGCGGTGATGGTTCCGCTGCCGGGAATGGCCCCGGTATGCGGGTTTGAAAACAGCACGTTATTGGTAGTCAGGTTCACGTTAAACGGACTGTTGTTGGCGGAGTTGTACATATCGTTGCCCTGGACGCGCTCATACATCGTTCCAAAGCCGCCGCGCAGCACGGTCGTTCCGTGCCCGCTCATGTCGTAGGCGAAGCCGACGCGAGGACCAAAGGCGTTCCAGGTGTCGTTGACCAGACCCTTCGGAATGCCGTTCTTTCCGCCGATCCCGATTCCGTTCAGATAAAAGGGGACCGATTGCAGAGCGGCGACCGGGCTTGTGCCAAGGCCGGGACTCGTCGGTGAGATCATGCTGTAGTTCGGCTTGCCGGTCACCGGATCCAAGGCGAACACCGCAGCATCGGCCGGATTGTACAGATTCGGGTAGAAGTTCGACTGATTGCCGTTGGCTTCGTACGTGTGGGGAATGCCGTCCCAACGCAGGCCGAGGTTCAGGGTGAGGCGATGCGTGGCGCGCCAGTTGTCCTGGATGTAAGCAGCCGGCGACCAGTTGTTCCAGTTGCCCGTGCCTTTCAGCGCAAATTCCTGGTAGGTGTGGGCGTAGCCGAGAAGGAAGTCGGCAAAGTCGCTGCCGGAGAACGATCCGTCAAAGGCAAAATTTCCCTGCGTCTCGGCGAAGTAATCCTGCACTTTTTTGTACAAGGCAAAACTGCCGCCAAATCGGAGCTGGTGCGAGCCTTTGGTCCAGGAAATGTCGTCGCGAATCTGGTAATCGTTCGCCGTGTTCTTCCACGGCATCCAGTTTGAAGTGTAATTGACGCCCGTCGAGCCGCTCAGCGAGATCGAAGGAATGCGATTGAGCGCGTTCTCGCTTACCCCGGAAAAGACGCGGTTGAACGTGAAGTCCGCAGGTGCCTGAAAGAGGCCCTGGGGGAGGATGTTGATGCGGTTCCCGTTGTAGTTGAAGGAGACCTCATTCAGCAGGTTGGGGCGAATGATGTAGGTCGCCCGCACGACGCCCTGGTAGCCGGGATTGTTGAAGGTGTCGAATACGGTGGGAACGTTGTCGTTGCTCCACTGCGTGGTGCCGTATGTCTGGGCGACGGAATCGGCGATGAAGTGCCCGAAAATCGAAAGCTTGTCATTGAAGGTGTGGTCGAGGCGCACGATCTCCTGCCTCACGTTGGTCGGGGTGTTATTCCCGCCGATGAATTGCGTGCCGCTCGTAGGCTTCGGAAAAATTCCCGCCGAGAGCAGCGAGGCAGCGTTCGGTGCGATCAGACAAGACGGGATCGTATTGCCCGGGAACGCCGCGCCCGGAGCAACCGGAGCCACTCCGCCGGGACAGTTGGCGCCCCAGCCCACGACATTGGTCGGCGCGTGGATCATGGTCGAGGACGGGAAGACCGAGCCGGTATTGGGGCCGTTCGCATCCGGGTATTGGCTGGCCAAAGGCACCGTCTGGTTGAGGATCTGCCCCTGGATCAGTCGCCGCCATTCCATGTTGTAGAAGAAGAAGGTCTTCGGATTGCCCCGGCCGGGGTGCAGACTGACGGGCCCGCCGACATTGAATCCGAACAAATGAAAGCGCAGCGCGGCGACCGGATCCGGCGCGGGATTGAAGTAGTTGCGGGCATCGAGGGCGTCGTTGCGGCCAAAGTACCAGGCTTCGGCGTGAAGCTTCCTCGTCCCTGAGCGGATGACCGTGCTCATCGTTCCCGCCGAAGAGAGCCCGTAATCGGCGCTGTAGTTTGAAGTCAAAGTGCGGAATTCGGCGATCGCCTCGAGCGAGGGCATTACGTCCGCGCCTCCGGCCCCCCCGCGATCGTCGGCTTCGCCGCCATCGATCAACCAGAGGTTGTGACCTTCGCGCAGCCCGTTGAAGCTGACGTTGGCATCGCCTCCGGCCGAAGTCGGGATCTGGAAGTCCGCCTGAATGCTGGATGCGCCGGGCGTGAGGGTCTCGAGCGTGTACATGCTCCGGCCGTTGGTCGCCAGCTGACTAACCTGGGTGCCGGTGATGACGAAGCTCTGTTCGCCCGTGTCCGCCTGCACGGCGGCCGCTCCGGCTTCGACGGTCACCGTTTGCTGCGCGGCCCCGACTTTGAGCTGGAAGTCGATACGTCTGCGGTCGCCGACGGTCAGAGCAATGTCCTGCTGCGTGGCAGGCTGAAAGTTCGTGGCCGCGACCGCCACGTTGTAGTGGCCGATCACCAGATCCGGAGCGACGTACTGGCCGACGCTATTGGTGACGAACCGCTCCGTTTGGTTGGTATCGACGTTGGTTACGTCGACGTTGACGTTCGGCACCGCCGCTCCCGACTGATCGGTTACGGTGCCGAGAATCGTTGCCGTTTGTGCCAGGGCAGGGAGTGAACTTAGGCCGACTAAAACGCAAAGCGCGAGCAGCGCGCGTATAAAATTCGTGCCGCGAATTATCGGAAGAAACGTAGCAGGCGATTTCATGGAGAAACTCCTTGCGGGATGAATTCCTTGAGCGGGAACCGTCTCGGCGAGTTTTGGGATGAAAACCTCCGGAAGGGACTTCCTGAGCTCGTACTACTAGCATCTCTAGGCTCGTTTTGCGCCCGTTGAGCAGTGACTGTCAAGACAAACGATTCTGTAGAGGCAACTAGGGGGAATGCCGTATGTGCCTAAGAATCAGCAACTTAGGAGATGGTTGCCGGATGCGCAGCTGGCCGTAAGCCCGGTAAGCGTTTGATTCGAAGGAGCCAACGGGAGCCCGAGCCGGCCGGAGCGCGTGCGCGGGGTGCCGGGTCGAGCGCGGAAAGGCCTTCGCGCCGCCTTTTCTTCAGTGCTGGTTTTTTCAAGCCTGGTCAGGTACAATGAGAGTGCGTTTGATTTAGCGGTACTTTGCACTTAGCAACTCCCGCCCTTAGAACCGCATCGGGCCGTGCCTGGTGAGGAAGTTCGGCGTGACCTGCCTGCAGAAGTCCAGCAAAACTCAGCGCGATTTCAACACAAAGGAAACAAAGCAATACCATGGAAACAGGAACAGTAAAGTGGTTTAACGACGCCAAGGGTTATGGTTTCATCAGCCGCCAGAACGGCGAGGATGTGTTCGTACACTTCTCGGCGATTCAATCGAATGGATTCCGCAGCCTGCAGGAAGGTCAGCAAGTACAGTTTGACGTAGTCAAAGGACCCAAGGGGTGGCAGGCCGAGAACGTTAAGGCTGTCTAGCAACCACTTACAACACGTTCAAAACGTTTCAAAAGGCGGCCCAGAGTGGTCGCCTTTTTTTTGGAAACGCCGACGGGAACAAGCTTGAACTTGTTCTTCCCATTCCGCTCTTGAGTTTTCCTTTCTTCCTTTCGTCGGCCAACGCGCGCCGGGGCCCATCCTGCGGCCGGGAAGCGTCCTGTCGAGGCTCGAATCGCGTCCGCTTCGCGGACGGCGTCAACCCTTTCGGTCTTCAGGAACCAACAAATCGGAAATCTCAGGATTCCGCCGGCCGCTTCACCGCTTCGACGACGACGGTGAGCAGGAGCAGCAGGGTGATCAGCGAAATCGTCGCGAGCGAAATCGCGCAGTAAAGGCACCAGACGCCGAGCTTGTTGGGCGATGCCTCGAGATAGGCAAGATAAGAGGAAAATCCGAGCGCCGGGAGGGCGAGGGCGAGCATGATCCGGTAAGAACGCATCAGGGCGAGGACGCCGAGTACGAGATAGCCCGCAATGCCGATCACGGCAACCGGCAGGCCGCCGGGCGAACCCTGGGGAATCACGGCGTAGGGGCTGTGATTGACGACGCCGCAGTCCCAATGGGCGTTAATGTCGCACACCGACTCGCCGTAGGGGCGGTAGTGCTCGCGCAGAGCCAGAGAGGCTGCCGCGATGCCGACGAGAGCGAGAACCGCGAGGGTGTTTCTCATTGCCTTACAGATTAAATCGAGATTGCCCGGCCCGGAAGCTCATTCGCAAACCAGGGATTCTCTCGCTCGCGATGCGGGATGGGGCGGAAAGGCTAGTGGGACGAACCCGGCGGGGAGCCGCCGATCACACGAACGTTCTCGAGCCACGCACGATCACCCTCGACCATGAGGTCGGCGGTGATCTCCTCGCCGGGGTGCAGCTTGTCCAGTTCACTCTCCGGTTTCACTCGATAGGGCATGGTCATCGCGTCCATGAAGCCCGGGACGGCCTCGCCATCGAGGTTGAGCATCTTGCTTTGCTTGTCGACCCCGACGACCTTGCCTTGGATCTTGTAGTGCCTCTCTGCCCGGGCTGCCGTTTGCCCGGCGGTCTCCGAGGGCTTTGGATTGCAGGCGATTGCGCCTGCTAGAACGACGAGGAGCAGGATCGTCTTGGTGTTGCGCATGTCTGCCGCCTTCTGTCCCGCCTTCCCGGGCTCAGTAGTGAAATCGGTATCGCAGTTCAACATAGATTTCCCGTGGATTATTCCAGTGGAAGCCGCCGAAGGTCACGCTGTTGTCGAGCTCCACGCGGCGGTTGGCCAGATTGAGCGCGTTCACCGATGCCGAGAGGCGCTCCGTGAAATCCTTTCCGAGAGAAAGGTCGAACGTAGCATGACCGGGCAGATACGCACCCGGGTACGGCTGGCCGGGAAAGGCGTTGGTGAAACCCGATCCGTAGGAAACGTTAGCCGCCGCGCGCGCCTGCCAGGCTAGCGCGAGTTCTCCGCCCGCCGTCAAAGTGTTGCGCTGGTCGTGATCGAGCGGGCCAAAGGCGAGAATCGAGAAATCGGTCAGGCCGCCGGTGATCCGCCCGCCTGCATTCGCCGTCTGATTGGAATACGCCAGATGAACCCGTCCACGATTTCCGATCCGCGGCGACCGCAGCGTCAGCTCCCACCCGTTGATGACGGCCTGCTCGATCGAGATGGGGAAGAACAGGTTCGATTCGCCGAGATTGTTGTGATCCAGAAAATCATGGGCGCGAGTGCGGAAGTTGTCCAGGTCGAGAACCCATCCGCGGTAGGGAATGCTTACGCCGAACTGATGTTCCTCGTCGCGTTCGCCATGGAGAGGAATAAACGCAGTGTTGGCCGCCCGGGCCAGCTGAACCAGAGGCCCGGACGCCGTAACGAGCGGCGGCGCCTGATAGTACTGGCCGTAGAAGGCGCGGAAGGTCCATTCCAGACGCGGGACGGTGAGGGCCAGGCCGAAGCGCGGACTCATCGCGGTTTCGGTCAGTCCGCCCGAGAAGCGCGTCGGGCGAACGCCGGCCGAGAGGCTGAGCCAGGGCGCCACCTGAAATTTGTCGTCGATGAATGCGGCGACCAGATTCCCCGAGTCCCGTTCGGCATCATGGAACGCCGGCCCGCCGCCTGCGAAGAGCACGCCGAGGGTCTCGGCGTCGTTCTGATAGAAGCTGTACAGGCCCGCCTGCAGGTGGTTTCGGCCCAGGTTTGCATTCAAGCTCGCCTGCCCGCCGGCGTAGTCCGAGCCCCGGTGCTCGGTTGTCCCGGCCGGGAAGTCCCCGGGCAGGCTGTCGTAGTTTGTGCGGTTGTGGTGGAAGAAGGGGGAGACCGTGAGCAGCCAGCGCGCATTGAAGGTGTGCACCCAGGAAAGGCTCGCGAGCGCATCGGATTCGTGGTCCGTGTCGCGCAGCCCAAGGCTGGGATATTGTGCCTGGAAATCGTTGGCGGCGATGGCCCGGTTCTCGATGTCGTTCGGGTCGGGATCGTAGGGAATCTGGTAGGAGTCGCGGCGCGCCGAGGCCGCCAGCCGCAGCTGGTTCGCGCCGTCGGGATTGAAGATCAGCGAGCCGAAGCCGCCGTAACCGTTCTGGGCGTCGTGCACGACCCGGGGAACCGGGGTCTCAATGCCCAGATTGCTGCGATTTCCGTTGACGCTCGCGTAATAGGCAAAGCGCTGGCTGTGGCTGCCGATCGAGAACGCGTCGTTGGTCTGATAAAAATTGCCGAAGCTGGTCGTGAGCTCGGCTTGCCGGTTGCGCTCGAAGCCGCTGCGGGGGACGACATTGAAGACGCCGTAGGTGCGGTCGCCGAGTTCGGCGCCATAGCTGCCCCGGTCCACTTCCAGGTAGTCGATGTCCTTGGGATCGAGCTGCGGTCCGAGGTTGGAGGCGATGTTGGTGTTCGGGATGGGCACGCCGTCGATGAGCCAGCTGGTCTGGTGCCCGCCGCGCATGTGGAGCTGATCGTGGGTCAAGTAGGCGCCGGGCACGAAGTTGGTGATCATGGCCAGACTGTTGGTGCGGCTGGCGCCCGGCGTGTTCTGAATTTGGGCGCGATCGACCAGGGTGGTGGGCGTCGGGCTGTCGGTCGGCGCCCGCTCGGGCGCGTCGGTGACATTTACGGTTTCCTTCTTTCCCGCAAGCACCAGAGCCAGATGCAGCACAGGCTCGGTGCCCGAGCTGACCACGACGGTTTCAGACGCCTGGTTGAATCCCGCCACCGCGACCACCACCGTGTACTCGCCGATCGGCACCGCCTGGAACTCGAACTGCCCCCCGCCGGCGGTGGTCGCGGTCTTCGTCCAGTCGGAATGATTGGCGCGCAGCATGACCATGGCGCCTTCGAGTGGACGATGGTCGGGGTCGTGCACCACGCCCTTGACCGAGCCGAAGACGGTCGCCGAGACGCTGACCGACAACACCCCGAGCAGGAGCTGCAAATAGAGAATTCTCTGAAACATGGCTCCTCCGAACACCCCGCCCACAGGCGGAATCGTTCCGGCGCTGGCCGGGCCTGTGTGCTCTCAGGAAAGGAAAATCTCTGGATTTCCGAGCTAATTCGGAGCTAGAGGAAAAAGACGGGAGGAGCGCGCGCGGAAAGGCCGCTGGCCGACGGGGTGGCATAGGAGTCAAGGCAGTGAGAAACGCGAAGGCCCCGGGCCGCACCCGGTCGCATGCCAAACGTTTCCGGCTCTAAACCGAAGGGCGCCGCCGGTGGAAGCTCGGTCGAATACGGACAGGCCGTTCTCGCGGCATGAAATCCAGCTTCGCTCGATGTTCCCTGACAGTGGTGCGCGCCCTTGCGCAAACAGCACGCATGCAGGGTGGACTCTTCGGCTGCGAGGAGCGGGGAGAAAAATCCGACGTAGATTGCCGCAAGCGCGAGATGGGCAGCCAGCCGGCGCATAGATACGGTGATGTTAGCAGGTATTCAGAGCACAAACCTGAATCGGCGATGCAGGGCCCGAAATGAGCCGGGGAGCGCGCGCGGGCCCGCCCCCCCGTTCGCGGCGCGCTCGCCCGAGCGCCCGCGAGAGGACTGGCGGAGACCTTTCCCGAAAGGGGGCCGCTTGAGAATTCCGGGCGTCAAAAGTGCCGATACGCGCTTCGACCGCGCCATTCTGAGTTGAGCCTCCTTTTTCGCGTGTGGTAGATTCTTGGCTTCGTTTTGAAGGAGCCCAACGTGAAGGTTTATCCAGGAAAAGACGTCAGGAATGTCGCGCTAGTCGGCCACGGACACGCGGGAAAGACTTCGCTGGTTTCGGCGATGCTCTACACGGCCGGCGCCACCGAAAACATGGGACGGGTCGACGACGGCAGCGCCCTCACCGACTACGACGACGAGGAGATCACGCGCAAGATGTCGATTTCAACCAGCCTGGCTCACGTCGAATGGGGACAGAACAAAATCAATCTGCTCGACACCCCCGGCTTCAATATGTTCGTGCACGAAGCCAAGATGGTGCTGCCCGTGGTGGATGCCGCCCTGGTCGTGGTCGACGGCGTCGCCGGGGTCGAAGTGGTGACCCAGCGTGTCTGGGGGTATTGCGAGGAATACGGCACGCCGCGCGTCATTGTCGCCAGCCGCATGGACCGCGAACGGGCGGATGGAGACCGCGTGCTCGAATCGCTGCGGACGGCGTTCGGGCGGAACGTCATCCCCCTCGAGCTGCCGATCGGGAAAGAGAAGAGTCTTGCGGGCGTGGTCGATCTGGTGGCGATGAAGGCCTACACCTACGAGCTCGGTGGAAACGGGAAAGGCAAGGCCGGCGAAATCCCCGCATCCATGAAAGACGCCGCGCAGGAGGCCCACGAGAAGCTGGTGGAGCTGGTCGCCGAAGGCGACGACGCGCTTATGGAGAAGTTTTTCGCGGCCGGGACCCTTTCCGAGGAAGACCTGATTCCCGCGCTGCACAACGCCATTCGTGAAGACAGGATCTTCCCGGTGCTGTTCGCTTCCGGTCTCGGCAATGTGTCGACCGACCGGCTGCTCGACTTCATCGTCGAGTTCACGCCCGCGGCCACCGAGCACGAGTCGATTCGCGGGGAGGTGACGTCGGGCAATGGCGAGCCGCCTTCGCGCCGGGAATCGGACTCGGAGCCGGTGTCTTTGTATGCCTTCAAGACCGTCTCCGATCCCTTCGCCGGACGCATCTCCTACTTCAAGGTGTTTTCCGGAGTGCTCAGGAACGACGCCTCGCTCGCCAACTTTTCCCGCGCATCCCAGGAGAAGCTGGCGCATATCTCGGTCCTGCAGGGCAAGACCTCGGTCCCGGTAAACGAGTTGCACGCGGGCGATATCGGCGCGGTCGCGAAGCTGAAGGACACGCTCACCGGAGACACGCTCGGCGACAAATCGGCTCCCATTCAGTATCCCCGGGTGAAGCTGCCCGAGCCGGCGATCACCTTCGCCATCGAGCCCAAGACGCGCGCCGATGAAGACAAGCTGGGCACCGGCGTTCACAAGCTGCTCGAAGAAGACGCCATGCTGCGCTTTTTCCGCGATCCCCAGACCAAAGAATTCTTGATTGCGGGCACGGGCCAGCAGCACATCGAAGTCACGGTCTCGAAGCTCAGGAAGCGCTACCACACGGAAGTAAATCTGAAAGCGCCGAAGGTGCCCTATCGCGAGACCATTCGCGGGCGGGCCGACGTGCAGGGCCGTCACAAGAAGCAGACCGGGGGCCACGGGCAGTTCGGCGACTGCAAGATCAAAATGGAGCCGCTGGCGCGCGGCTCGGAGTTCGAGTTTGTGAACGACATTTTCGGGGGCGCCATTCCGAAAAACTTTATTCCCGCGGTAGAAAAAGGAATCCGGGACGCCGCCTCGCGCGGATATCTCGCGGGCTATCCGGTCGTCGATTTCAAGGTGGTGCTCTACGACGGCTCCTATCACGAGGTGGATTCAAACGATCTGTCCTTCCAGCTCGCCGGGCGCATCGCCTTCAAAAAGGCCATGGAACAGGCCAAGCCCACGCTGCTCGAACCGGTTATGACCGCGGAGATCACGGTGCCCGATGAGTTTGCGGGCTCGATCATGGGCGACCTGAACTCGCGCCGCGGGCGCATTCAGGGGATGGACAACAAAGGCGGCAACACCGTCATTAAAGCCGAAGTGCCCATGGCCGAGATGCTCACCTACGGCGCCGACCTGACATCGATGACCCAGGGGCGCGGCAGCTTCAATATGGAGATGCACCATTACGACATCGTCCCCGGACAGCTGCAGGAGAAAATTATTGACAAGGCGAAGGCGGAACGGGGCGAGGTGAAGGAAGAAGACGAGTAGCGCGCGACCAGCGCGAACCATTCGCCTCAACCCGAAGGGGGCGGGAGCCGTTACGCATAGTTGGTCGTTCGAGGAAACTCCTTGCCCGGCCAAAGATACGCGAAGACAAGAGTAAAGCAAGAGGACCAATAACGCCCATCGAGGGCGGGCAGGAAGAAAATGCAGCGAGGGTCTTTGTCCTTTCCGAGTGTTTTCGGCCTCGAGACTCTTGTCCGCAGTTCGCGCACCCGGCGACCCCGTAACTCTGCTAAGCTCTCTCGCGTCTGAGAAGGCGAGCGAATGCGAAAAACCTCGGTCCTACTTTTTGCGATGGTCGGCCTTTGCGGCCGCGCGATCCCGGCCCCGGCCGCCGACCGGTACGCGGTTTCCTATGAGCACGACGTGGTGGCCGCCATGCGGGACGGAGTCAAATTGCGGGCGGATATCTATCGGCCGGAGGCGAGCGGCAGGTTTCCCGTGCTCCTCGAACGCACTCCCTACAACAAAGGCGACGGCGTGAAGTTCGGAATCAAGGCCGCGTCACGCGGCTTCGTCGTCATCGTCCAGGATGTCCGCGGCCGCTATGCTTCAGAAGGCGAGTGGTACCCGTTCAAGAACGAGCCGAACGATGGATACGACACGGTCGAGTGGGCGGCGGCGCTTCCCTATTCCGATGGCCGGGTCGGCATGTTCGGCGCATCGTATGTGGGAGCGACCCAGATGCTCGCCGCCATCGCCCATCCGCCCCATCTGGCGGGAATCTGCCCGGTCGTGACCGCCAGCAATTATCACGAGAACTGGACCTACACGGGCGGCGCCTTTGCGCAGTGGTTCAACCAGGATTGGACCTCGGGCCTGGCCGGCAACACCTACGAGCGGCTGGTGGACGACGAAAAGGACCCGGTGGCCGGCATCTGGAAGCTGCCGCTCACCGACTATCCGGTCCTCAATCTGGAGAACCGCCCGGACCTCAGGCGAAACCGATCGGTCGCCCCTTATTTCCTGGATTGGCTCGCCCACCCCAGCTACGACGATTACTGGAAGGCCATCTCGATCGAAGAGCATTTCCCCGACATCAAGGTCCCGGCCCTGCATGTGGCCGCCTGGTATGACCTGTTTCTCGGCGGGTCGCTCGCGAACTACCGGGGCATCAAGGAGCGCGGCGGGAGCGAGGA
>Ga0123356_10003600_pt1 | contig 16169 bp, 14 predicted proteins | sample TergutEmb28metaG_2_FD_92546 | JGI IMG/M metagenome (GOLD analysis project Ga0123356, IMG submission 92546) | Embiratermes neotenicus P3 segment gut microbial communities from Petit-Saut dam, French Guiana - Emb289 P3 | ecosystem: Host-associated > Arthropoda: Insects > Digestive system > Gut ...
AAATCGCTAGGATAACCGCCAGGATTATCTTCACGATCCTGCGAAGCCGACGACCTTTACAGCTATGGGTTGGCTTCACCCATGTCACCTCCTTTACCGGAGCGTGATTCTGAGGAAGGCTCCCTTGACCGGAGCCTTTCTTTTTGCCCCGGCGGAATAATTGTACATTACAACATCATGATGATGTTAGGGTGTTTTGGCGTTGGGCGTTGGGTAATTGGGGTCTGTCCCCGATTGGTTTTCGTCCCCATCACCGCACGATAGGCTTGTAACGTATCCGTTTCCCCTTTGGTGAGCTTCCGTCACTGCGTTCCAGGACAAGCCGGTATAGCGTATCCCTGCTAGTGCCGTACTCCCTCGCAAGTCCAGCCCTGCCTGTTGGTTGCATCTTGAGCCAGTGGCGCTTCGACTTGCTCAGGGGATAGCGCCCCTTTTCTTTGCAATGGCAATTTCTTTCCATTGCCGCTCATGTATTAGGAATGCATTTTAAATATTTTAGTGTTTTGCATTTAAAAATTCGCATAATTAAGTAAGTGTTTATAAAAAAATCAAATTGATTGACATTTTATGTATGATATTGCGTGGCATACCTATTTAGTGCTTTTTTATGAAATCTACTCAAAACTATACCGTGGTTGAGAAATAAGTATTTCTTTTATAATGCAAAAAACAAGGAGAAAATCTCAATGGCTATTGAAAAACTCACTGCTTCTAAAGTTGCACGTATATCTAAACCTGGTAAATATAGCGATGGAAATGGTCTGTATTTGCAGGTCACAAAAAGCTTTGTCAAAAGCTGGGTGTTTCGCTATCAAACGAACGGAAAAGAACATTATATGGGGCTTGGGCCTCTTCATGCCGTTGATATCAAAGAGGCACGGGAAAAAGCACGCAAGGCACGCGCTTGCCTCAGTAGAAAAGTTGATCCCTTGCAGGAGAGAATGATGATTACTATCAAGAGAGAGAAGATGGAGGGTTTCATCGAATACAGCAAAACTTTTGATGAATGTGTCATCGAATATATTGCACATCACAAACATGGATGGAAGAGCGCAAAACATCTAAAACAGTGGGAAAACTCCCTCAGAACATACGTTTCTCCTAATTTTGGAAAGATGCTTGTACGTGAAATAACGACCGTACTTGTACTAAAGGTTCTTGAACCAATATGGGCTATAAAGACAGAAACAGCTTCCCGGCTTCGGGAACGCATTGAACGGGTGCTTTCCTGGGCTACGATATGCGGTTATCGCGAAGGTGACAATCCGGCGAGATGGAATGGGCATTTGCAGGAATTGTTGCCAAAACCATCCCGGATCAAGATTGTCCGCCACTACCCATCGATCCCCTATCAGGAAATAGGGGAGTTTTTCAGATTACTGAATGCCGAGGAAAGTATCGTAGCAAGAGTCCTCGAATTCACGATTATCACCGTTTGCCGGACATCCGAAGCGCTATACGCTAGATGGCAGGAAATGGATCTCGCACGGTGTGTCTGGATCATTCCAGGAGATCGGATGAAGAACGGGCGGATGCACCGCGTCCCCTTGACGGACGCCGCGCTGAAAACCCTAGGCATGCTGAAAGGGTTGCACCCGGATTGGGTATTTCCGAACCTGAAAAGAGGCAAGCCGTATTGCGAAACCGTCATGTTCAACCTGCTCAGGAGGATGAAGCGCCCCGGCATCACCGTGCATGGCTTCCGGTCGACTTTCCGGGTATGGGCTGCGGAGAGAACGTCCTACCCCTGGGAAATTGCAGAAATGGCGCTGGCGCATAGACAGGCGAAAGCAGTCGAGGAAGCTTACCAGCGATCCGATCTTTTTGAGAGGCGCCAAGCCCTGATGCAGGACTGGGCTGACTGGTGTTACCCAATCCCTCGCCCTACCCGACCCTGGGGGTTGGCATGGCTGCGCGCCAGACAGCCACGAGAGGAAACTTCTGTAAGTCTTTGATTTATTCAAACACTGACAAAACTTCCCGGCACCAAACAAGAAGAGCATCGCTCCTCTTGAGTCTTCGACGGCCATACTGACGAAATTTTATAATGACGTTTTTTTAGCCTAGGTAAATAACCTTTTTTCAAGGTATAAAATCACATGATTTGTGTCAACAACAAATTTTCTTCGTGTCAATATGTAATATTACCGGAGTATTTTATGCAACCGTATAATTACTGATCTTGATGACCGTGGCTTTTGGTGCCAGGTGCAGGCCGGACTAGCTTTTGCCGAGGGCAACATCAGGTGTGATTGAATCAACTTGTCATCCCGGTCGGGGGTCAATTTGGAGGTCAGCTCGGGGGTCGGGTGTGGGATGCAACCCACAAGGCACGTATGACCGAATATTTCTGGCACATAGCAGAAGGCTTACTAGAAGACTCAAGAGGAGCGATGCTCCCCTTGAGTGTGCCGGAGGGAACATGGGCGCAGGGCAGGCTTGCTGGCAAACGGTGAGTGGAAGGGCACCATGATATTTACTATGGGTGTCCCGTTTGCTCGTGATTGGCAGTTGTTTTTATTCTCACTTTTGGAGGAAACCCATGAAACAAAGTCGTTTGACTAAGCTCCGCCGTTACGCCCGTCAAGCCGGTCAGGGTATGACCGAGTACATCATCATCGTTGCCGTGATCGCGATTGCCTCGATTGCGACCTACACGTACTTCGGCGACACGCTGCGCTATCAAGTTTCTGCTGCAGCGACTGCCCTGTCTGGCGAAGATGGTACAGCCCATACTGGATCAGCTAGGGATTCGGCAGATTCAGCTGAAGGTACGTCGAAGAGAAGCCTGAGTGACTTCGCTGAGGAGCATAACAAGTAATAACGCGTGATTTTCCCTCAGCCCCGGCCATGTGCCGGGGTCGGGGTTTTGTTAGCGGAGTTAGTTACATATCATATGTCGCACTAGATCTCGATTCTCCCGTACCCGGACGTGATTCCATGCACGTGCAACGCAACCTAGTCCTGTTGGTGCTGTCGTTCCTGCTCCTGCCGACTCACGGCAACGCGCAAGAGCGAGAGTTGATTGATGTGATGAGCTTTTTCAACGGTGCGTTTCCGTACCGTACAGGGCATGGCGCAACTCAGTTCGCGGCTCAAATCAGTGCCATCAGCGGTGAGAGAACCAAAAATTCAATTGGCACAAACAAGGGCGACGACGCTTCGTACTTCTACTACTCGCTTGCCGCGCCTGCAACCATCGAGACCTTTCGGTTTGCCGCAGGGGAGGGCACGAATATCGTGGAGGTACCTCGCCGCATAGAATTCGCGGTTTCCTCGTCCCCGGAGGGTGATTTCCAGACGGTCGCGGCATTCGACATGCCTGAATCGCATTTTAGCCACCCCAACAAAAGACATTTAGCACAATACGATTATTCGGTTCCCGTCCAGCAGAAAATATCCGGGCGCTATGTCCGCATTGCGCTCTCCGGTTCGAGACATGGGAGGTATCGTTTTTCCCACTTCAGCGCCTATGGTCGCTTCGATCAACCTATTACGCAACGTGAAGATTTCGGCGGCTATTACTTCGTGTTGGGTTCCGAGGTGAATTCAATGTTGACTGGGGTTCATTACAACTCCAGTTCCAGAATCATGCTCAAACAGGAGGGGGGGCTGATACAGGGATGCTATGTGCATGGCACAAAAGGCCGCGTTACCAATGTCACTGGGACGTTTATCGGCGGAGTTGAAAACAACGTTGCCCGCCTGACCTATACCCATGCCGAGAGCGGCCTTCAGTCCTCCATGGCGTTGGGGCTTGCGTACCTGAAAAGAGGGGAAACGTCCCCCAGCAAACAACGCGATGACAGTGCGGGCAAGGCGTATCTCGTGCTGGACGACGGCAAGGGAAAAGTCGCTGCAGAATGGACTGTCCGTTACAGCGACGAGGTGTATCCCTGTGCCGTCAACGAACGGAAAGAAATAACCGCTTCCGAGGCCATGCAGGAAAGCCTGGAAAAAACCGGCAAGGTGCAGCTTTACGGCGTGAATTTCGATTTCGATTCCGATGTGTTGCGCCCTGAATCCAGCACGGTGCTTGACGAAGTGGTCAATCTCGCCAAAGCCAACCCAAGCTGGAAATTCGAGGTTGGGGGGCATACGGACAGCGTCGGCCTTGCCGACTACAACCTGAAACTCTCGAGCCGGCGTGCGGCATCAGTCGTGCGCTACCTCACCGACAAAGGGGTCGATGCCGCCCGGCTGAAATCCAGAGGCTATGGGGCCACACGCCCGCTCGTTAAAGATGCCGACAACGATGCCGCCCACGCCCAGAACCGGCGGGTGGAACTGGTCAAACAATGAACTGCCGCTATGAAAATTAAGGATTGAACATGTCCCGCGCCATCATTGGAAAACTACTCGGCAGAAAACGCCAGCGCGGCCAAGCTATTTTTCTGGCCCTGGCGGCGATAGTTTTCCTGTCACTGATGACCTATGCCGCTTTCAACATCAGCCAGATGACCCACGCCAAATCCCAGACTATGAACGCGGCAGACGCCGGGGCGTACACGATGGCGCTTGCCGTGGCGCGGGACCTGAACTTCATGGCCTATACCAACCGCGCGATGGTGGCCAACCATGCGGTAATAGGGCAACTGACCAGCCTTGCGTCCTTGAGCAATATGATTTATCTGGCGTCGAGAGATTTGCAGAACTTGCAATACCTCAGAGGGATTCCCTATGTAGGGTGGATACTTGGGGAGATAGGGGATGCTTTCCAGGATTTGGCGGATACGATAAGAGACGATATTTGGCCAATGCTGGAGAACATTACCGAGGCTCAGAATTATATTATCCAAGGCATTTCCTATATGCAAGTATTGGTGCGCGTTGCTTCTATGGCAGATATGCTCAAAGTTGAGGAAGTCATTAAAGCAAACGACCCGGAACTTAAATGGGCAACGGATGGCGTAGTTGGCGGCATTACCAGCGTAAATAGCGCGGATGCAGCTGCCGATTTTTTTAATACGCATAGCCGTCGACAAGGGGATTCGGGCGGCGGATCCAATAACTGTAGCGGCCCAAACGATGATAGCGATACTTCGGCTCTGGATCGCATGCGTGAAGTGGTCAATGATTCCCGCGATGGCTTTACCGTGGAACGCGAGTGGGTTAAAGCGCCGCCGAGCATTTCCCCCAGAATCAAGAGCAGCCATCTTTTCCATGGCGGTACGAAACTAAGCTGCAACAACAATACCTGGGTGGGCGTAGACGGGTTCGAGATGGAAATCTGCTGGTGTCCTTTCTGCTTCTGGAACAAAAAGTGCCAGACGATTCGTCTTTGGCTGACTGGAGAAGTCGCTGGCGGCAGCGGTGCGAGTGATTGGAGATATTTGTCACACGGCAGGCTGACTTCTACAGGGCATCAGCGGGCTTACAACAGGCGGCATTATCAAAGAACCTATCAATTAGATTGGGACGGTCTGAATGAAAAGTATGACGGCTTGCAGCCTTATTACGAATTAACAGCCGACCCAGGGGAAGGCGAGCAAGAAACTAAAACCTTTACGGTGGCGGTCTATAAACCTGTTAAGAGCAGTGATACGTCGAACGTTACGCGTACGCCGAACGCCACGCAGACCTTCCAGACCGAGGCGGGCAATCTGTTTCATTTGAGCGAAGGGCGTAACGAGATTTACGGCGTGGCTGCAGCGCATGCCTATTTTCGCCGTCCTGCGAGAAGCGACAATGACCCAACTGCGGGTCGGCTGCCCAACGAGATTTACAAGGATGGTAACTATGCCACCTTGTTCTCCCCTTACTGGCAAGCTCGCCTGACGAAGTTGCCTGCGGAGGTAGCAGCACTCCTTATGGCATCTGACTAATGATGGAACTGATAATGGTTGCAAGCATAAAACGCCCTTCATTCAAACAGGTTCTGAATATGGCGGCGTGCACCTGCCTGATGTTGGCAATTTTAGCTCCCCATGCAGGAGCCGAGGAATGCTCTACTTCAGTTGACTTGACCGTTAATGGCGCAGCCATCAAGGGGGAAGCAACTTATGAGGGTGGCGGCCAAAGGTGCGGCTGTCAGGGTTCGGTAACTGGAACGCTCGATGGGGACGTAGCTGACATAACCCTTGAGGACGACTGCAGAAAAACGGAAGTGCATAAAGACAGCGACGAATTCCGTGGCCGCACGACCACCATCAACTCGGACGGCAGTGTGAACCCCCAGGGGGAAGACACGCGTGCAGTTTTGAACAAGGATCAGTGGCGGACAGACTATAAGGACGGGAATTACGGTCAATTCGGCGGTGAGTGGCCGGATGACGAGTATACGCGCCTCATCCCGAGGCCGGATATGCCTTTGGTATTTGCAGGCATCAACAAAAAAGACAATTCTTTTACTGCCATGTTCAAGAAGGATCCAAATTCCGACAGCGATATCGCCAGGATGAAGAATTACGTGGAAAAACTCAAAGCCAGAGGGTTCACGATCGACGCTTATCAATCCGAAAAGCCGGAACATAGGACTTATGCTTTTCGAGCGAAAAATAATGCTGGATATTTCGTGCGTGCCAATTGCAACAAAGCTGTGTGCAGCCTTTCATTAAAGAAAGAAAGGAAATGATGACATGAAATATTTATCAAATAACAGTGTTAAAACAGAATCAAGACGAAAAGAAACTGTTTCGCATGCAACAGTGCAAAAATTTCTCTGCATCGTCACGATGTGTGCGCTGTGCATTCCCGTGGCTTTTTCGAGCGATATAGATGGCAAAGGAAGGGCAGCGGGTGTTGCGACGGAGAAAGAAATAATGCCACGAGAGGACGCTGAAGCGATGGCTCAAAGGGTTTTTAAGGAAGACATTAACGCAGGAAACTTTACTTTACAGAAGGCGGGCGAGTATTACAAATGTGCACAAGAAGATTATAGCAACAGTCTCATGATTAGCCAGGAAGGAAAAAGAGTCAAAAATAATCTGCAACGCATGCAAAATTACAGCAAATTGAGTGCCAAAGATAAAGCAAGACATCTAAAAGAAATAGAGAAATCTACTAAAGAAATGGAGAGGCTCCAGAATCGAGCCGAAAGCCGCTGCATGAAGAAGCTCGACATGAATGTGACACGCGGAAAGGTTTTTGGCCGCGCCCCAACGGAAAAGAACCATCACTGATGATTAGAGGGAACGAAAATGTCACCATCTAACCGCGCCTTTGAGATGCCTCGGTTTTCCGACCGGAGGTCGTGTCCGGCGAGGCATGCAGGCTCTTACCTCACGCCACGCAGCCGCCAGCGTGGGCAGGCGCTCATGGAAGTGGCGCTCTCGGCATTGCTGGTGCTCATACCGACCTTCATTTTCGGTTGGGCGCTGTATGCCCATGGGCAGGCACGCACTACGGCACTCAACGGGGCACGATATGCGGCCTGGGAGCGGACGGTTTGGAAAGCAAACCCCGTGAGCGGCGCGGCGGCGGCGGTCAGGTCGGAGAGCGTGATCGAGCAGCACATGGTCGAGCGTATTTTTGGAAAGCCTGATGCGGTGATCCGGTCTGCATACACAACAAGCAACCAATCGGGAAATCAGGATTTGGCATCGTTTTATTCCCTGCATAACGGCGGCAAGGTGATCGACATCCAAAAATCCGAGAGTGATGCGGGAGAAGGAGAGGCCGCGCGCCCCACGCTCAGTCTTGAAGACAGTGGGAGAACGACTTCGATAATTTCGAGTCTCTATAACGAAGTTGCCGGACTCATGAATAGCTTGAGTTTTCTGGGCGGCGGCGACAAGATGAAATTGGAGGAACAGGGCTTATATGTGGCGGAAGTCAAGGTTAAGCTCAATGCAGTCCCTAATGTAAAGGTTCTACAGGACCTGGATCTGAAAATCACGCAGCGCGCGGCAGTGGTGACGGATGCCTGGAGCGCGGGCGGCAAGAAGCATGAAGAAGCCATTGTGAAGCCGTTGGTGCCTGCTGCTGCGCTTTGGGACTTGATTAGGCCACTCGTAGAGATGATTAACGGCCTTCCGTTTGATATGTCGCCGTTTCAGAATATGAAACTGGGGTGCATACGTGGCGATGTTGTTCCAGTAGATATGCGAATAAGTAGTAGCGGCGGCAATAGCAATAGTTATACCACGGGATATGTTTATGACTGGGAGAATGGCACATTTACCACCAAGTTCGTTCCCGGCTATAAAAAAGAGACCGAAATATGCAGATAAAGCACACTTTCGGCTTCTTGTTGGCGTTTCTGTTCATTTCGCCGCTTTGCCTTGCTGGATCAAAAACAGAGGCGCTGCCCGTGCCGCCGGGCGCCGCGCCTGAAATCGTTGCCGGCGACATGCAATTCAACGGCGCACCCATGCAAATCATTCAATTCAACACTTCGGACGTTGATGAAACACTGAAGTTTTATCGGAAGTTTTTTGAAAAGAATGCTATGCAAAACAAATACACTGAGCAAACAACGGGGCAACGGAAGATGATCGGGGCCATGATGCCAGACAAACGCCTCGTCAATGTCGAGATGACAGCGGAGGACAAAACAACGGTAAAGGTTCTTGTTTCTTCGCTGGACGTTTTCAAGATGGAAATCCCCGAAAAACTCGCCCGCGACATTCCCCGTATGCCGGGCAGTGAAGTCATTCAGCATCAGAACAGCCGTGATGGCACAAAAAAGAATCGTTTTGTCATCATGCAAAACAAACAGTCGGTTGAAGGCAATGCGATGTATTTGCGTGAACACTACATCGGCGCAGGGTGGCGGCGTGACAAAGACGAGACGATCAAGCCTGGCGAGCATCGGCAATTGACGTTTTCCAAAGAAAATCGGCAATTGTTGGTGGATATGCAGAGGAGAAATCGGGAAGCGACGGTGGTGATCTATAACGAGATGACGCAATGAGGAAAACGAAAATGACACGGAAAGAATTTATGCGAAATACGCGAAACACAAAGCAAAAAGGGCAAGCGATAGTGGAATACACCGTCATTTGTGCGCTTGTACTGGTTTTTGCGCTGCTCACCCCTCTTCCAGGCGGCAGTGAATCAGTAGCGGATATGCTGATAAGAGCCGTCAAAACTAATCACGAAGCCAAGGTTAAAGCGATTGGTCAACCTCGTGTCGGTTCTGACTTCTGACATCCTCACAACGGAACTTGGGGCTTTTGACTCTAGAAAATAACAGGATTCATCATGGCAATGACAGCAGGAAAAAGACGAATAATCCTTCTTGGATTGGCTCTCGGCATGGCCGGATTTGCAGCCTTTATGGTGAAGACATACCTGGACCGAAAGGCGACTGAACTGGAGGCCAAGTATCAAGATCGCACGGAGAAAGTTTCCGTTGTGGTGGCCAGAGTAAATGTGCCCGCAAAAACCCGGGTGACGCTGGATGACTTTGCCATCCGAAGGATACCGGCGGATATGGTTCCCCCGGACGCAATTAACCCTGCTGACATCGAACGCGCCTTGGGGCAAAGCATGAAGGTCAACCTGCCGCTGGGCCGTCCGCTCCTGTGGGGATATCTTTCCAGCGGGACGAACCCGACCTTCTCCGACATGCTGGAGGAAGACCGCCGTGCGCTGACCATCGCAGTGGATGAACTGAATTCCATCTCCGGCATGATCCGGCCTTACGACCGGATCGACCTGTTCATTATCAGCACAGAAAGGTCGTTTGCCCCTGGCAAACGGAATAACAAGATGATCATGCAGGAAAGCAAGGTGGTCATGCCGCTCATGCAGGATGTGTTGGTCAAGGCGACCGGAAACATTGTGCGTCGGGAAACTACGGCAGACGGGCGGGAGTTCGACCGCCGTTATTCCACCCTCACGCTGGATCTGCTGCCGGATGAAATCGGCAAAGTATTGATCGCGCAGGAGAATGGCGAACTCAAGGCCGCCCTCAAGCGTCCCGAACAGAATGTGGCCAACTACCTCCCAACCCGCGAATCCGACCTGTGGGGGAGGAAGGACGAGAATTTGAGGGTGGACGAGCATTTAGATTTCATCACTTTCTACATCGGTGGCAGTGGTGGCAATGGGGCAATCAAAACGGAATTACAGCCTTATACACACGATGTCATCGCGGGTAGCAGAGTGCCTGCCAGTGATGACCAAACGGGAATCCTGGAGGATGTCGGGGAAATTGGAGGGCCGATGAGCAGGCAACAAATAGAGTTGCTGGAACAGCATATGAAACAACATCGCGAAGCGGAAGCGACAGCAACCAGCCAGCCAGCAACAGATTCCGCTATCTCCCAATCTATCAACACCGCAGCAGCTGAACCGCGGCGGCAATGAGTTTGAATGACGACTGATGAAATACGTGGAGCTTAGCAAATGACATACAGGAAATGCGTGCGTCTCATAGCGATTGGCCTTGCCGTTAATCTGGCTTTTCCCCTACCACTGCTGGCACAACAGGCAGCACCCGTAGTACAGCAAGCACAACAGAATTCGGAAGCTGCCATTCCGATGGTGCAGTTATACATGGCTCCAAGTTGGCAATCGCCACAGGAGTTGGAAAATAGTTTTCACCTTTACGTAGGCGAAACAAGGGTCATCAAATTGCCTTCGCCTGTTGCCAAGACTGCCATAGGTAATGGCAAGGTCGTGTCCACTGCGATGGTCAACACGAGCGATTTGCTCATTATTGCCAATGATGCCGGGCGCTCGATGATACATCTGTGGCTCAAGAATGGTTCCGAGATCACCTATGCCGTGGAAGTGGGGCTCAACAGCCCAGCAAAGACCTATGCACAGGTTCGGGATTTGCTCGCCAAGGAAGAGAATATCCAGGTATCGCTGGTAGGCAACCGGGTATTTCTACGGGCGGAGACGCTGAAACCGACTCAAATACCATTCATTGACGCGATGCAAAAAGCCTTCCCTGATCAGGTCATACTCATCACCGGGGGCGATGTGGCACTGGCAGAACGCACCGTACATATCACCGCGCAGTTGGTCGAAATCAAGCGATCCGCCCTGGAAAGGCTGGGCGTCGAATGGGACGGCAGTACGCACGGCCCGGGGTTTGCCATCGCGGGGGACATGGCCACGAGCCGCTACATCTCAAACCTCCGGCCCGATGGTACGAGCGGTGTCATTGGAAATTACGTTCCGCCGTTCCGGACGGCGTTGAGCCTTGCAACGGTAATATCTTCCAGGATCAACATCCTGCGGACTCAGGGCGATGCCTATCTCGTAGCGGAGCCGCGGCTGACTGCACGCTGTGGCGGCAAAGCAGATTTTACCTCGGGAGGCGAACTGCCCATTCCCGTCCAGAACGGGCTTGGGTCGGCCAACGTAGAGTTCAAGGAATACGGCGTCCGGCTTGCCGTTGAGCCGAATTGCGACCAACTCGGCAATATCCGTGCCAAGGTTGCGACAGAAGTGAGCCAGATTGACCCCTCGGTAGCGGTGATGGGGGTGCCGGGGCTGCTTACACGCAAAGCGATGTCGGAACTCGACTTGGTGGAAGGGCAGTCGATGCTGCTATCTGGGCTGGCTTCCCACACAGCCGGGGAGGGCGAAAACAAAGTGCCGTTCCTGGGCAGCATTCCATTGCTTGGGCACCTTTTCAAGAGTACCGACAAGCGTGGGGAGCGGACCGAATTGGTCGTCATCATCACCCCCAGCTTCATCACTTCCGACAGCGAAAGCATCAAGGAAAGCCAGGAACGCCGCAAGCGGCTGATGGGCGATACCGAAGAGAAGCTTGGCGACTACAACGTGAAACCGCTGGATTGGAAACCGACGCCCCCGCCTCCAGTCTCACGGGACAACATGGGCGTTGAAGGTAATGACGTTCGAAGCGTATTGGGCGCAGGAAACTCCGCCCCGGCAACGGCCGCCGCCAAACCTGCCTCGCCCATGCCAGCACAGACAGCCGCGCAGTCCCCCGTGCGCCCGGCTTCACAGCAGAGCTATACCTTGTCGGGAGAGGCCCCTTGGCGCCCCAAGAGTGTCTGGGACGACGGGCGGACAACCGTCATCGAGATGCCCGAAGGCATCCCTGCGGACAGGGTACCGGCGCTGTTGATCGTAAAGCCGGCAGCGGCGTCAGGCGACAAGGCCGTGAGTTACCGCATGGAAGGGTCGCGCTACCTGATCGACGGCATGTTTGACAAAGCCGTTCTGGTGGCGGGTTCCGGGTATTACCGGCAAAGCGTGATGATCGAGAGGCAGCCATGAAGCGCCTGTGCTGCCTGTTTGCCTGCGCCTGTCTGGCAGGATGCGCGGGTGGCCCTGTGGCCGAGCAGCCACTCGCTACGGGCATATCGAAGGCGAACTACGGCGTGTACGTTGGCATCGGGCCGGGTGTTGAAGCGGCCATGGCCGAAGAAGCCGTCAAACAGTTGTGGAACATCTACCCCCCGCCCCGGAACCTGTTGAATTTTCAGCAGCGCATCGCCGACACGGACACCTTTGGCCGCCTGCTGTCGAATGCCCTGCAGCGCGAGGGCTATTTCGTCCGCCAGTGGTTTGACCCCGCCGTCCCGCCGCAATGCAGCAGAAAAGGCAGCGAACGCGGCAGCGGCGATTTCAGGGTCGTGCCAGCGTGCTACCTCGTGGACGATGTTTCGGGCATGTTGCGGCTCACCCTCTACACGGCGGGGGACGCCTGGAGCCGGTTTTTCGAGACGGAGCAGGGCAGGCTGAAGCCGCTAGGCGCGTGGACACAGCAAAAGGGAGAATAGAAAAAATGGGCATCCCTAACCTCAAAGCCTTTCGTCGCTATGCCCGTCAGATAGGCAAAGGGACGGCGGAATTCATCATCATCGTGGTGGCGGTCGGGATCGGGGGCATTTTCGTGTACACGCAGTACGGCGACGTGCTGAGAGCTCAAATGGGGGTGAGTTCGGGGGCGCTGGCAGGTGAGGGTGGCGACACAAGCGCCGCCCAGAACATAGCGTCGGCGATGGGCGGGTTTGGCGGCTGGATGGGGAACTTCGGGAGCCCCGGTTCGGGCGGCGGCGGTAGTGGGTCGCCGGATGGCAACGGCGGCGAAGGCACGCCGCCGGGCAACAACTTCGGCGACGGCAGTGTCCCCGGCCCCGGCAGCGACGGCGACGGCGATGGCTCCGTCGACACGTCCGGCGACCCCGACCCCTTTCCAGGTTGCTGATCATGAACTCTTTTTCGCAAGAAGGCGCGATGATGCATAACATGTTTTTCCGGTCGCTAATGATTTGCCTTTTGGTGGCGCTTCTGCCTGTGCCTGCCTTCTCTCAGCTAGGGTGCAGCGCGCCGCCCGGCTGGAATGTTGACCCGGACGAGACCATGTCATGCTCGGACTCTGGCGGGATGATGCGCCCCAGCGTGCAGATGCTGCTGGTGAGCCTTGCGCTTTCGGACACCCCGCTGAGCTACCGCCCCGCCAAGGGGCCTGCCGTGCCGCTTTCCTTCTACTACAGCCAGAGGGAAGCCAACCAGCCCCAAAGCTTCCACTACACCAACCTGGGGCCGAAGTGGGCTTACAGCGGGCTGTCCTACGTCATTGACGACCCTGCACGCCCTGGCGAGAACGTCCAGCGCTACAAAGCGGGCGGTGGCACGCGCAAGTTCCGCAAGGAGGATTTCAACCCTGCCACGGGGCGCTTTGCCCCCGACGGGCGTGACAATTCGGTGCTCGTGCGGCTGACAAACCCGCTGCGCTACGAGCGGCACAGCCCGGACGGCACGGTAGAAACATACGGCCACACGGACGCAAAGGGCGGCTACCCGCGCCGCTTCTTCCTGAGCGAGCGCAAAGACCCGGCGGGCAACCGGCTGCGCTTCAACTACGACGCGCAAAACCGTCTTACCTTCGTGGAAGACGCCACGGGCAAGCAGACCGTGCTCGAATACAAGCATGCGGACCCCTTGAAGGTCACGGCGCTCGTTGACCCCTTTGGCCGGCGTGCCCAGATCGCCTACGACGCCCTGGGCCGCCTCGTGTCCATCACCGACGCCCTGGGCCTGGTGTCGCAAGTGGGCTACAGCGGCAACGGCACCTTCATCAACACGCTGACCACGCCCTACGGCGTCACAAAGTTTGCCTCGGGCAACAGCTGGGAGAACGAGCGCTGGGTGGAGGTCACCGACCCGCTGGGCCGCACCTCGCGGGTGGAATCGCGCGATGACGCGCCCGGCATTGCCGACGCCGAGTCAGACGCCCCGCGTGTGGGTGGCATCACGAACAGCGGGCTTTCCAAGCGCAACACCTTCTACTGGGACGCCGAGGCGTACCGGCACAAGGGCGACTACACCAAGGCGGCGGTGCTGCACTGGCGCGAGGAGGGCGGGATGGCCGTGGGTGTGGCCTCCAGCACCAAGTCGCCGCTGGAAAGCCGGGTGTGGTACGCCTACGACCCCAAAATACAAACCACGGGCGCCCACGCATTCCCGGCCAGCGTCGCCCGCGTGCTGCCTGACGGCGAGACGCAACTCGCCCGCCACGGCTGGAACGCCCTGGGCAACCGGACCCTGAGCGTCGACCCGGCAGGCCGCGAGACAAAAATCGACTACGCCCCGAACGGGGTCGACCCCAGCGCAGCCCGCCAAAAAAGTGCCCAAGGATGGGAGGCGCTTGCACAACTGACCTGGGACGGCCGACACCGTCCGCTGACGGTCAAAGATGCCGCCGGGCAAACCACGGAATTTACCTGGAACGAGTCCGGGCAACTGACGGGCCGCACCAACGCGCTGGGCGCAACCACGGCATACAGCTACAACGAATCCGGGCAACTGATAAAAGTCACCAACCCGTCCGGGCGCGTTGGGCGTGCCTACACTTACGACAAATGGGGCAACGTCGCAACGGAAACCGACTCTGAGGGCTACACGGTCAAGCGCGAGCACGACGCCTTTGACCGGCCGACCCGGACAACGTACCCGGACGGCAGCAGCGTCGAATACACGTGGGACAAACTCGACCTAGTCATGGTGAAGAGCCGTGACGGCAAAGTGACCCGCTACCGGTACGACGCGGCGCGCAACCTCGTCGAAATCCAAGACCCGTTGCGTGTGACCCGGTTTGGTTACGACGCGGCAAACCGCCTGGTGAGCCTCACCGACGGCGGCGGCCAGGAGACGAGGTGGCAGCGGGACCTCCAGGGCCGCGTCATTGCCAAGCACACGGCCGACGGCATTAAAACCCAATACGAATACGACAGCGCTGGACGTCAGTCCAAGAGGACGGACGGGCAGGGGCAGGAACAGCACCTAGCCTACGGCAAAGACGGCAGGCTGGCCCGCATCAGCTACAAAAACCCGCGCGTGCCCACGCCCGAAGTGAGCCTGACGTGGGACGCGCACTACCCGCGCATCGCTGCGATGCGCGACGCCACGGGCGAGACGCGGTACCGCTATGCCCCTGTTGGGCGGGCGGGCGCACTGAGGCTGTCCAGCGTTGAAGGGGGTAGTGGCACTGATCCCCTGAAGCTGCGCTACGGCAGCACGGGGCGCATAGAGGGCTGGAGCCTGGGCGCGGCGGGGGAAGAATACGCGTTCGACGCGCTGGGCCGGGTCACCAGCAACAAAAATAGCCACCTTGGGCAGTTCGGCTACGGCTACCTGGGGGATACGGGGCAACTGGTTTCCTCAATATTGGCAGGCACGCCGGCCGGGCACCATTACGGCTACGAGCCTAACGCGGGCGACCGGCGGCTCAAAGAGATCCGCCACCCGCAGGCTGCGCGCAGCTTTACGTACACCAACGCGCCTAATTCCATCATCACCGCGATGACCGAAACCTCCCAGGGGCAGGGCGTCACGTGGGACTTTACCTACGACGGCATCGACCGCCTGCAAACGGCAAAACGGGCTGACGGGCAGCACTACCAGTACAGCTTCGACAAGGGGGACAACCTCCTCAGCATGGCCGGCCCCGGAGGCATACGGGAGTTCAACCCAAGCCTGGGCAACAAGCTGAACCAGGCCCACTACCAGCACGACCCGGTGGGCAACCGGATAGCGGACGACCGTCACCGCTATACATGGGACGCGGAGAACCGGCTCATCAAGATCGCCTACAAAAACGACCCGCAAAGGCAGACCGAGTTCAGGTACGACGGGCAGAGCAGGCGGGTCGCCATCATCGAGACGGACGGCGCCAAGAGGGTCGAGACAAAATACACCTGGTGCGGGAACGCGATCTGCCAGGCCAGGGACGCGCAGGGCCGCCCGGTGGCGTATTACTTCAGCCAGGGCGTCTACCGCCCGCAGGCGAAGGG
>Ga0123356_10003601_pt1 | contig 16165 bp, 6 predicted proteins | sample TergutEmb28metaG_2_FD_92546 | JGI IMG/M metagenome (GOLD analysis project Ga0123356, IMG submission 92546) | Embiratermes neotenicus P3 segment gut microbial communities from Petit-Saut dam, French Guiana - Emb289 P3 | ecosystem: Host-associated > Arthropoda: Insects > Digestive system > Gut ...
GGGAGAGTTAGCACAAAAAGCTTGTGACTTGCACCGACAATGGTTGTGCGTTTTCTATCCTAATTACAGTAAAGAATACCACATTGGGTTAGGTGAAATGTATGTAGCCGACGAACGTTTCCGAGCAAATTATGACAAAATCGCACCCGGTTGTACAGAGTTCTTACGAGATTCAATCAATATATATTGCAAATAGTAGTTGCAAAATCTAACTAAGTAAAGCAACTAACAACACTCTATTTGACATTGGATAATATGGGGTGTTCGTATTTGGCGACAACTGCCAAGCCATGCAAAGAGCCTGATACTATCGGGCTTTTTGTGCTACATTGGAACATATACCAAGGTAGCACCGTCTTATCTTGTAAAAGATTGTTTTAAAGGATACTTTTTTAATGAAAAATAAAGTGTTTACTATGATTATCATGGGTATGACGTTAGCTCTGTTGCTACTTCTTTCAGCATGTAGTAAAATAGAAAGTATAACACACAGAAACGAATCAAATGCTCAAGAGAACAGTACAATTATACCGACTCCGGATAATAGTCCTATTACAACATCACCAGCTCCTGTTGTTCAAGGAGATACATTAGAAGAAAAACTACAAAATGCAGTTGCTCATATACACCAAGCCGGATTATCTGGCGGAACGGTAATTTTGGAAGAAGAGTTTGTGAATATACATGGAGAAATCATTTATAGATGTCATGATGATATGTTCAATTACTCAATTCATAGCAATAACTTTAATGTAGACATAGGTACGTTGAGGGATTGGAACGCTTTGTATTCAAATGATCAAGAGGCTCTTGAGCATAGTGAGCTTATGCAGAAAGCTCACGACTTAGCAGACATATTATTTTTGTATATGGATATGACTTATACTGACGTTACGCCATATTATGATATTGATGATATTGGGTCTGCTCGTTTCTCAATGTATGAAAGACGGGAAAATTGTCGTGTAAACATTGGGATGCTAGAGTTATCAAAAAGTGGAAAAATTATGTTTTTCACATCGTCATCCAACAGTTTTGACGAGTTTAGAAACTCCAATACATTTTCAATAGATGAAATTAGCGAACTCGCTCTTAGCACGTTATTGGAAATTAAAGCAATAGTAGAAGCATCAGGAGGATTTGACCCGGGACCTGAGTATAGGATTATTGGTTTACCGCCAAGTGATGCAAATTATCAAGATGACTTACCAACATACGAAATTTATCTTAATTCCATTGAAGATATAACATTTAGACAGATAGAAAAAGGATTTAACGGAGATAAAATACTATGGTTTATTGAAGCCCAAGTAAGTACAAGTTTGGGTAGCTTTGATAGTGTTTATGATTATATTTGGGTATTTCAGTTTGATGTTGAAACCGGAGAACGAGTCGGTTACATTGAAGCTATTTCGGGATCATGATTGGATAAGCTGGGGTGGAGAGTCTACAGAGTATGATACCCATTTGTTTACAAGAGGCGATTTAAAACTAAATGCCGTCAACCTTGGCGCGGGATATGATGACGATGGTGATTTTTTTCGCACAATAGTAATAGTATCACCGAATCTGACTTCAGAGCATTAGAAAGACAATATGTCTTAGACGGACAGCATGAACGCCCTGATGATACAGCAAAAATCCTGGCAATGACAATTGATTAGCCTGTATTGGCAGCACAGGATCGCCAGGGTGCGGCGGATACTTAGTATTTCTCTGCCATAACTTAACAAGGTCAAGAGCAGAGCTCGGCGGAACCAAGAAAAAAGCCTGATTTCTCAGGCTTTTTGCGCTACTTATCCTTGATATATGCTTTGATTTTCATGTCCTCTTTCAGTATGTGATTTACCAGCCATGTTATTACGACTTCATTTACAGTATCTAGAAGGTCTTTTGTTGAGCCTTTTTCTTTAAACTCCTTCACTTTTTCGATGACTGCCGCTTCAAAAACCTCGTGTAGTTTTTTGTGATCTTCATATTCCGGAAAATTGTATTTAATTTGCAAAGATTCTTCATCGTGAAAATGCTGCACTGTGTACTGCAAAAGAAAGTCCAGGGTTTCACTGAGAGAGTTGATATCTCCACCGTCAAGACATGAATTGCCAATGTTGTTGACAAGCTCAAATAATCGCTTATGCTGAGAATCAACAAAATCATTTCCAAGCTCATAATCCTTCGACCAGATAATTGCAAATTGCTCAATACTCAAAATTAACACATCCTATCATTATTCTGACTTTACACTAATAGTATTATAAACTACAACAAAATAAAATCAAGGAAATGTATGTTAATGACCAAAGAATCATAAGTTGAAAATCCACCCGAAAAGCTCCATGGCGGACGCAAAAGTGGAATTGGCAGATGCAAAAGAGGAATTTAATAGCAGGAATTACCACTTATAAACAATAATGATAATTATCTTGACAAGCGCTTAAAAAAGCCATATTATTTGTTACAATGCAGTTTTGGAGGTTTTCGATGAGCAACCGCAGCAGCATAATGAATAACCTTATTATCAACAACGAAGCTCAACTTGCTTCGATTATTGGGCTGTTCATTATTATTGCGCAACCGGTTGCCGAAAAGAGTGTGCCAAAGCTGTAAATACCAGGCGGAAGTGTACACCCGGGCAATCGGTAAACGGTTGCGCCGGGTTTTTCTTTTGCCAAAACGGAGGGAAACAAATGAAAACGCAAAGCATCTGCCCTGTACTCGCATCTATCATGATTCAGCTTACTCTTGGCATCGCATATATATGGAGTGTGTTCCAAACAGGCATCGCAAACAGCGTTTTCAATGGTGATAACGCCGCGGCAGGCCTTACCTTTTCTCTTCTTCTTGCGACATTGACCATTGGCAGTGTCTTCGGGGGAAAGCTGGCAGTAAAATATACAACGCGTTTTGTCGTGTTTCTCGGCGGCATTATATTAAGTGCCGGATTTTTCTTCGCCTCCTTTGTGACGCCGGGCAACGGGTGGTTATTATGGGTGACTTACGGCTTTCTGGGCGGGATCGGCATGGGGTTTACGTACTCTACAACCATCGCCTGCGCACAAAAATGGTTTCCGCACAAAAAAGGGTTTGTCACAGGAATTATAGTGTCCGCACTTGGGTTCGGCGGGGTTATATTTACACCGATTATAGAGAACCTGATTATTGCTTTTGGAGGCACCGGAGTTGGCGAGACAAAAACCTTTATGGTGCTGAGCGCGGTCTTTTTGGTCGTTTGTACAGCAGGAAGCTTCTTTCTGAAGAACCCGCCCGAGGGCTATATGCTCGATACCGCCGATTCTAAAAATCCAACTATAAATGCGGCAAGAGACTATACACCGGCGGAAATGCTGAAAACACCGCAATTCTACTTCATCGTTATTTCATTCATGCTTGCCTGTATGGGCGGGCTCATGATGATCGGCTTTGCAAAGCCAATCGCTGTCGATAAAAATTTGTCTGATACCGCTACCATTGGCGTTCTGGCAGTTTCTATGTTCAACTCCCTCGGGCGTCTGCTGTGGGGTATGATTTCCGATAAGATAGGCAGGATGAATACAGTAATCGTCTTACTTTCCGGGAGTGCTGTCCTTTCTCTTTTTGTTATAGCAGTAAGCGGCTACTGGATATTCCTGCTGATTGCGTTGATAGGATTTTTCTATGGTGGACTGTTAAGCACATATCCGTCATTGACCGCCGACACATTCGGTGCAAAGTATATGGCGACAAACTATGGATTTGTACTTCTCGGTTTTGGTGCCGGGGCGATTATTTCATCACAAATTGCCGGTTACTACAAAAATGTCGCAGAAAAAGACATCAGTCTTATGTTCCCCGCATTTGTGATTGCCTCATGCTGTGCGATTGCGGGGATAATAATGATGCTGGTCATGAAATATATTAATAAAAGAAATACTAAAAACGCTCCTGTCAGCTAAGAATTTGAAAGTTTTTCAACAATCTCCTCAAAATTCACCTGTTCGACATTCTCGCGAAGCCATCGGACAAGCTCTCCGCCGGATTCATAATCATAAACCTCCAGCTCTTCAAGAATAGCATCCGCATTGCTCATTTCGTAGTTCCTGCACGCATGAAGCAATCTTTCCAACGCTTCGCTGTCAGGTTTGTCTTTCTTTGGTTTTTTATTATCTTTATCCAGCTCTTCGAGCATAGTATTGATATCTGAAATAAGCTTATAAGCGGTTTCTGTGAGGTTTGCGTTTTGAGCAGTTATATAATCATAATCTCCTGCAAGTGCCGCCTTTTCCAATGCTCCCGCTATCCCGGCGGTTTCCTCGGCACAGATTCCGCCGCTTGAGCCTTTAATCCCATGTACTATTGTGGCATAATTTTCAAGATTTTCAGAGCTGACATTTTTTGATTCCTCGAGCAGGGGGACTGTATTTTTTGCATATGAACGCAGAACATCAATATATGCACTTTTATCATTATAGAAACGGGATAATCCCTTTTCTACATTAATACCCGAAATACCCTTTTCCAATGCATGCCAGTTTTTATCATCATCATGAACGGGAAACACTTGACTGTCCGTGCGACCGTAGAGCTCTTCCTGCTCCTTATCTCTAATCCACTCGCGTATGATGACATCTAAATGCGCTATTTCTATAGGCTTTGAGATGAATGCCTGAAACCCTTTTTGCAAAAACATTTCTTCATTTCCCACAATTGCATTAGCCGTCAAGGCGATAATAGGGATATTTCTTGTGTAGTCGGTATTTATTTCCCGAATTAACCGGGTTGCTTCAATTCCATCCATGCCGGGCATCATATGGTCCATAAAAATTGCGTTATACCGAACCCTTTTATCCATAACCGCATCAATAGCCTCCTGACCGCTGGATACACAGTCAATCTGCATATTATATGGCTTCATAAGCCCTCTTGCCACATCAAGGTTTGTCACCACATCGTCTACAATTAAAATCCTCGCGTAAGGCATGTTAAGCCGCGCGAGTTTTACAGTCTGCATTCGCTTGATTTCAGAATAATTAAGTTGCTTCAGGCTTTCGATAACCTCCGGCCCTACTACATCATCGGTAACATGCTTCTGCTTGAGCCGCGCAGTGAAAACGCTTCCTTTGCCGTATTCACTCTCAGCCGTTATACTGCCGCCCATATGTTCAGCCAATCTTTTTGAGATAGAAAGACCTAACCCGGTTCCTACGATTTTACGGTTCGATGACATATCCACCTGGACGTAATCATTGAATAAATTTTTGATATCTTCCTTCTGGATGCCGATTCCGGTGTCCCGGACTGTGAAAATCAACCAAACCGAATCGCCGTCACGGGCGCAGCTTACGGTCAACTCAACCGTCCCCTCCATAGTATATTTAAAAGCATTTGATAATAAGTTATTAAGTATCTGTTTTATCCTTAGCTCGTCACCGTACAGGTGTGTCGGCAACTTCTCGCAAATATTAATTATTATATCTATAGGCTTCTCATCCTTATGTAATACACTTTGCGTAACAGCATCGTTTATCATGCTTGGAGTATCGTATTTTACAGGAACGAGATCAAATTTTCCTGACTCAATTTTGGAAATATCAAGAATGTCATTCACCGTACTTAGCAGAGTAGCGCCTGCATTATTGATTTGCACCAACCTGTAGCGGCTTTCTTCATTTAATCCGCTGTCAGTATCCAGGACTAAATCCGATAAACCGATTACCGCATTTAAAGGAGTGCGAATCTCATGACTCATGTTGGCAAGAAACTCGCTCTTTGCTTTATTTGCCTCTTCCGCTTCAATACGCAACCTTTCCGTATTGAGAAGTGTTTCCTTCTCTTCGGAGATATCCATTATAGTACCCAAGGCCCGGATAGCGTAACCGTCCTCATCGCGCAGAGATTCTCCGGTAGCACGGATGAAGACATAATCCCCGTTTTTCTTTTTTGCCTGATATTCAATATAAAAAGGTGTTTTTCCCGTTATATCTGCTATATGGCTGTTAAGCGCATCGGTCACCCTTTGGTAATCGTTGGGGTGAAGGCAGTTATTAAAGCTGCTTAATAAGTCGGGAAAGTCATTTTTATCGGTATATCCCAAAATTTCCCTGAACTCATCCGAGTAACTGATGAAATTTTTAACATTCATCAAATCATCCCGAACAATCTCCATATCCCACAGACCGATTCTGGCGGCTTTATTTATCAAAGCAATTTTCGCAAGCTGTAACTCGGTATTAATTATAGTGCTTTTTACTTCTGTTATATCCATCAATGCTCCCGCAATGCGGATTATATTACCCTTACTATCGCGTATAGCTTCACCGCATGCCCGGAAATATGCATATTCGCCATCCTTTTTCATCAGCCTGTATTCTTCGTCATATGACGCACTACCGGCAACATCTGCAATATGCTTAACCACAGCGCTAATCGCACTTTCCCTGTCGTCCGGGTGCAGATGCTCCTTCCAGTTGGATAATGTGTTTGGAAAATCATACTCATCGGTATATCCCAGCATATTTCTGAATTCGTCAGTAAATATAACGGTATTATCCAGGTGAAGAAAGTTATTCTCATTTATCCCCACATCGTACAGACCGATTTTCGTGGCCTTTACAACTGCGTTAAGTTTTGTCAACTGTAACTCATTTTCTTTTTGCACATTTATCAGCTCTCGTTCACGCTCGCGGTCATCGGTTACATCGTGAGCATATGCAATTATAGCAAAGCTGTCCTCATACGGGATTTTCCTAAACTCAATGTCCAGTGTTTTTCTTAAATCCCCTAAATGAAGCTCTGTTTCAAACTTATCGACACCATCTTGCGCGGCAGTTATAAGCCTGTCCTGTAATGTCTTTGTGATTCGCCCGTCCGGTTGGATTTTTGGCAAACTCTTTGCAACACGTTCTGCAAATCCAGCAAACATCTCATCTTTTGTTTTAAACCCTATAAAGCGCATGGCAGAGGTGTTGCAGTCAATCACTTTAAAGCTGCTGTCAAACAGTATGTTTATATGAGGGCTTGCATCGAACATTGCGAAAGTAGTTACCTGGGATGCCTCCAACTCCCTCAACATTCGCTTAAAACGCTCATTTGCCGCTTCAAGCTCCGCTTTTGAAGCGGTGCGCCTGCGTAAAAACCAGATACCGTACGCAATGCATGCTATAAGAGCCAATGATAAACCTGCGATAATAAAAATTTCTATACGTAGCATTATACGCTCTCTCCAACTTACTTATTAAGCAGCAAAATATATGCAAAATAAATGCAATATACTCACCGGATAACAGTATACCATGAAAGAAAGCAAATTTCTAAATAATGCTTATTATAATCGCGAAACGAGTATTTTTTGGCTACATTTCACACTTAGCATGAAGCGCAGCGAGTAAAATTCACACTATGCATCCCGCCTTTGGCGCAATCTTCTCCAAATGAACATTCCGGAAATTCCTAAAAAAGAGGACAGCAGCACAATCCACCAACCAAGCGTGTCAGCGCAGTCGCCTGTCTGCGGGGCTCTTCTGCCGTTATATCCGGGCGATGTCTCGGAAGCATCGTGCGTGGAGCTTAATACTTCATCTGCATACAAATCCGGTGCTCCGATTTCCGGTTCTTCGCTTACCGGGACTTCACAAGACGGCTCTCCGTCTGCCGGGTTTTCAGATGACGGGCAAAGCCCTGTGGCTGTCAATGTCAGTGTGTGACCCGGCATCGTAATGCTTCCCGCTGCCGTTCCGGGAGTCCCTGTATATCTTGCATGAGAAGCGACCCATTCCTTGAAGATGCCGCCATCTTGTGTTGTTGCGCTTATGGGTACGACCGAACCCTCAAGGTATTCACCGCTGCCATCAACAGCTTCGATTCCGTCACCCGCTTCAACCGTCAGGGAATATAAGTCGACCGTTGCCTTATTTACCCCGCTGTATCTGACCATTACCGTTATACCTGTGTCTATGCCGTTAACATACACTAAATGCGTTCCGGAGGCAGCGTGTCCTTTATGCTGACCGTTTCCGTCGTACATCAGCGGTATATCCCCGTTTAATGTCACCTCACGCCCGGATGCGACAGGATAGCTGTCCAGATTCAAGGTCACAATGATCGAATACGACATCGGTGCGCTGCCCGGTAAATATCCGATAACAACACATTCCAAATCCACTGTATTTGTCACGATTATCGTCAGTGAGTCACACAGTGTATACAGCTCGTCGTTCCATTCATAATCGTAATATGCCGCGCCTTCACCGCATGCCGACAAAGTCAGTGCTGTTCCGGCGAGCACCGTGTCTCCTGCGCATACGCCGCTGTCCGTTGTGATTTCCGCATCCGTTGCGGCGCCGTCGCATATTACATTAAAAGCCACCGTGTAATAATTAAGCGTTGCGCTGCCGTCATCGCCGTAGATAGTTATATCCGTGCCGGTATATACTCCGTCGTCAAGAACCTTCCATACCCCGGTGACAACCTCTGCTGTCCCGCTGCTTATATCTGCTGTCTTTAGCGGGTCTGTGCTTAGTTCAAGTGTGAAAGTCTTAGAGTGCCCTTCCCATGCCGCGCCATCCTTATAAACTGCCAGACTCGCAGTGTATGGCTGCGTAGGATCTATCCCGATAAAATAAGCACCAAGGTAATTGATTGTTTCATTGCCGGCATTATCTGAAGCGCGGCCATACAGATACCATGTGCCTCTTGCTGTAAGGTTCAGAGGCATCGTATATGCCTGCCATGCAGCGCCGCTCCCCGGTGCGGACGGCGCCCCGCTGTCACTGCGGATAAGGATGTACTGCGTGTCCGCCAACCCGCTTTTTTTGTATTGCAGGGTTTCATCCGCATCTTTGTATGTTAGTTCGATAACAATCGGGTTGGATGCATGACCTTCTGTATCACTTGCATCGCATTCTATATTTTCCGGAGAAAGCTTGTCGATGTTTTCCACAGTCACGGTATATGTGATGAAATGTCCGACCTTGTCTGTAATTGTAAAGCTGTAATCCCCTATTACCGCTGCGGTAAAATTGTACGCCCCGCCCGCACCGGCGGTGATGAGTCCGTTCGGTCCGGTAACGCTTGCTATTCCCGAGCCTGTCTCTGTCACGTCAAGACATATTATCACATCCGTGTTTGTCCATCCCGCAGGCGTTAGTGTGTGGTCAACAGCCGGAGCGGTATTATCCAGAATGTAAATATTCGTATAAGCTGCACCACCACTTTCCAGCTCATAGCACCAGGGGTCGCTGCCCGGGATTCCTGTATCAAGAGTTTTTACCATAAATTGCAATGTGTTTGTATTGCCTGCTCCGCAGGTATATGTATAAGAAAGGACGTTTGCCGCTGTTGTCTCAAGCAGTACCCAGCTTAAGCCATCCGACTTGATATAGATGTTATACCTTAAATCGGCAATGTTTGTCTCCTCATCTGCTCCGGCATCCCACGAGAATGCGATAGTCTGTCCGGCCTTATAATATGAGCCGTTTGCCGGAGAAACAATTCCTGCCGGAGCAGAAGGAGTATCGTTTACTTCAGTTACATTGATTGTCACCAACTTTGTCGCACTTATGGAGAAACTGTCAGTGGCATGATAAGTGAAGTAAATTTTACTTGCAAAAGGCGCTGCGCCCGACCCGTTATGCGTAAAAGTAAACTTTCCGTCCGCTCCTTCGACCAGACTTCCGAACGGTGTTGCAGAGCCTGTACTTATTATCGTACCCGGTGCGCTTACCGTTTCATAGCTCCACCCTTCAATTACATATTCCAGAGGGTCATCGTCAGTGTCGGTAACGGGAAGTGTGAATAAAACCGAGTTGCTGTTTGCGCCCGCCGCATGTTCAAAAACACTGATTACGAGGTCCTCCGCCACAGGGTGTGAGTTTGCAACATCGATTTCACCAAGGTATGTTATTATTTCATTGCCGGCCTTATCAACGGCACGGCCGTAAAGGTACCATGTGCCTCTGAGTGCAAGAATAACAGGATCGGTGTATGTCAGCCAGGTTGCTGCGCTTGTTGGGGTTTCCGGTTGTCCGGCAGCAGTGTGTATTGCGATATATTGTTTAATTTCAATACCGCTACATGCGTACTCTGTCGTTGCGTCCGCATCTTCATATATGATCGTCACTTCATACGGGTCTTCCGCTGTTCCAAGAGAATCACCCAGATCATATGTGATATCTTTTGGAGGAAGTCTGTCGATATTTCCGATTACGGCGGTTACTGTACCTTCATTACCAACATTGTCAGTTACGGTAAATGTATATGTTCCGTTTACCTCAGCGATGAAAACAAGTCCTGTTTCTCCCGAAGCTGCCAGCCCTTGGTCTGATACAACGCTTGCGACACCTGACGCACCCGCACCTGTATCACTTACAGTCAGTGTTATTAATACATTATCTGTAGTATATGTCCCAACTGCCGGGGATTGTGTCGCACTTCCTGTCGGAGCTGTGTTGTCAAGCTTGTACACATCGGTGCTTACTCTTGTTGATGTGAGAACCTCTTCTTCGCTATATGAGTTTTGCAATCCGTTATCCAGAGTTTCGACAAGGAATTTTAATGAATCATAGTTTTCATCGGACGGGCAGGTATATGTGAACGTTGTTGTATCAACCGTGTCTAAAAATACCGGTGCATCAATGCCGCGTACGATGTAAATATTGTAACGCAGGTCACTTTCTGCAGTCTCTTCGTCTGTTCCGTGCCCCCATGTGAATACTATATCATCCCCGCCTGTATAAAACTCTGCACCATCGGTCGAAGTATATGTTGCTGTTGATACAGTGAGCATATCTGTTGGCGGGGTCGGTGAGTCGTTGACCTCAACTACGTTAATCGTCACTGTCTTAACATCACTGTCGGCGGTATCATCGTAAGCATAATAGGTGAAGCAAATCCTGACGGCAAACGGCGGTGCGCCGTTTCCATTGTGTGAAAATGTATAAACTCCGTTATCAACTTCAACAAGGCTTCCAAACGGCGTATCAAGCCCGGTTCCGCTGTCTTCATCATCGCCGTTTACGGTTTCAAAGCTCAACCCCGTAATTACATATTCAAGTTCATCGTTATCGGCATCTGTAACCGGAAGGGTAAATGTGACTGAGCTGCCGTTCACGCCAACCGTATGCTCATAAACTGTAACTGCAAGGTCATCCGCAACCGGTGCTGTATTATTTATAAAATACTGTCCGAGATACTCGATCGTTTCGTTGCCTGCGTTATCGACAGCGCGTCCGTACACAAACCACTCGCCGCGTGCTGTTATATGAACCGGGATAGTATACGTTTTCCAATTTGCGTCAGTGCTTGTGGGTTCGCTCTCTATGTTTTTGATAATATACTGCTTCGTGGCAATGCCGCTTTTTCCGCTTATCGGCAGATCTTCATCCTGATCTGTATAGCTTATTGTAAGAACTACGGGATCCTCTGCATATCCGACGATTTTTCCGGGGTCGTCACCGTCCTTTGAATCGCTTGTCGCAGTTATGACAGGGGCAAGCGTGTCAATGTTCCGGACATTCACCGTACGAGTGCCGACGAGATCAACGTTGTCGGTCATTGTGAAAATGTAGTCCCCAAGTTCGGATACTGTGAATCTGTATTTTCCGTCCACATCGGCAGTGATGACCCCGTCAGGTCCTGCAACGCTCTTTATACCTGAACCTGTCTCTGTTACAGTCAATACAATTGTTACTGTCCCGTTTGTCCATCCGGCAGGTGATAATATGTGCGATGCTGTCGGAGCTGTATTATCAAGGATATATGTGTTTGTGTACACTGCTCCATCGCTTAAACGCGGTTGACACCACGGGTCTGTGCCGTCGATACCGTCATCCAGAGTTTTTACCATAAATTGCAATGTGTTTGAATCCCCGGTTCCGAAGGTATATGTATATTCAAATACTTCACCGTTAAGTGCATCTATATCAACTGTAGCGACCGGTGTCCAACTGCTGCCGTCAAGTTTGACGAAGATACTGTACTTCAGGTCTTCAACTTCTGTTTCTTCATCTGCTCCGGCTTTCCATGTAAAAGTGATCGTATCATCTTTTTTGTAATAAGTACCGCCGGTCGGTGATGTCATATCCACAGGTGCTTCGGGGGCATCATTTACTTCAATAACGATGATTTCTATTTCACCCTGTACTACTCCGCCGTAACCATCGTCTGCATAGTAAGTCACAAGAAGCGGAGATGTCACGAAGCCTCCGAGACCGCTGTGTGTAAACTTGAATGTATTGCCGGAGACATGACTTACTGTACCGTACTTGGAATCAGGAACATCATCTATTGTGTATGTAAGTGTATCGCCGTCTGCGTCTGTGCCATAGAGTGTAAAGCTAACAACATTGCTGTGTATAGCATCAACATAGTGCTCATAAACCGTAACTGTCTGCGGTGGCACGACCGGATCAGTGTTGTATATAAGATATTCACCCAGATATTCGATCGCATGGTTACCGGCATTATCTTCGACGTATCCGTAGACAAACCATGTGCCATGTACGCTCAGGAAAAACGGAGTTGTATAATCTACCCAGCCTGTATCAGAAGGTTCCGGTACGATGTCCTCGTCTTTGATCAAATAACGGGTCTCTGCAATACCACTTTGTCCATCCTGTTCTGTTTCGACAGGGTCGCTGACTGTCAATGTAATCTTTACTTGGTCGGCGACATCACCTTCGTTTTTACCCATATCATCATCGTCTGTTGAGTTGCTTTCAAAAGTCAGCACAGGATCAAGTCGGTCGATATTGCTTACTTCGACGTTGACCACTCTGCTGTTGCCGACATTGTCATAAACAGTGAATGTGTAGATATTGCCGAAATCAAAAGTTCCGTTTTCTGATACCGTATATATGTATGTGCCGGGTGTATCTCCGGGTTCTACAGCGGTGATACGGGAGTCGCTGTAGTCAACACGGTCTATGCCCGAAAATCCGGCATCATTATCGGTGATCGTCAGTGTGATGGTAACAGAGCCGTTTGTCCAAACGCTCGAAACCGGATCAAGTGTTACTGCAACAGCCGGCGGTGTGTTGTCAACTCTGCTGGCTGTGCTTGTGACTGCATAGCTTGAGTACAGAGCAGGGCTGCCCCATATCGGGCTTGCTGTGTCATGTGTGCGTACACGGACAAGAAGCCCCGCGGTATCGGTACTGCTTAATGTAAAGGTGTAGGTGTATATAAATGAGCCGCCCGCTTCTTCATTTTCCGTGGGATCCCAGTCAGATACGAGTGTACTCCATGCAGAACCGTTGTTATAGCTGACCTGAATATCATATGTCAGGTATTCTCTCGGGGTTTCGTTCCATTTATCTGTTCCGGCGGTGAATGTCAGAACAGCCGTTTCTCCGCCTTTATATTGTGTTTTATCAAGCGAAACATCAGTAGGCGCTGTCGGTGCGTCATTTACCGGCAGAACATTAACTGTGATAGTTATAAACGTCACGCCGTGTACCAGCGGATAGCTGTAATCGCCGGGAGCATTGAACTGGGTTGAGTTGTCATCTTCGACTTGAATGACAAATACTTCTGTACCGTACCAGTCGGGATCCGGTGTGTATGTCCAGTCGCAAACACGTGCTCCGCCTGATACTTTTTGTGTTATTGACAGTGTGCCGTTTACGGGTTCATTTTTAACGCTGTAAATCATGTTCGCCGGTACTGTTTCCACATCCGTTGCCGACATGCTTTTGCTTACAGAGCCATCTTCATCGATTGTAAATTCACTTGTGTAAATACCTTCGTCGATAAATATTACGTTTTCTCCGGTGAGCACCGGTAGGTCATTTATAGGATTTACTGTTACGATCATATAACGCTTTACAATATCTGCTTTACCGTCATCTACTTCAAATAATAATCCAAATGTCCCGAACATATCCTGCTGCGGTATCATTGTAACTGTGCGGAATTCACCGCTGCCGCTGAATCTGATGTCGTGAGCTGCGATAATATCGGTATAAGGTACTTCTCCTATCGTGTATGGCGTGATCTTGAGCAGCGGATTGGCTGCTTCCGGAGTCCACATGCGGATTTGGAAAGTGCCGGTAGTATCTTCGTCAAACGCCCAGGTCAGTAGGTCTGCTTCTTCACTCGGAATAAGAGAATATCCGGTGTTATGTTCAAAAGCGATACGCGGGTCATCCCAGTCGGCAATCACTACAACGGAGACAGTACCTGTGTCTGTTAAGCCATTCGGGTCTGATACTGTGTATGTGAATGTATCTGTACCAAACCAGTCGGGATCCGGCATATAGCTGAATGTGCGGCTGCCCGGTATCCATGTCACGGTGCCGTTTGATGCTGTGCCTACCGCTGTTATGAAAAGCTCGTCAATGGTGTTGTCTATGTCAAAAACACGGCTGCCGATAAACGGATCGATCCCTGAAAGCCTTGTATCCTCTAATGTGGTGACTGTGAAGTTATTTGCATTCGGTGCATCATTTACAGGCATCAATAATATTTTGATAGTAACAGTGTGTGATTCACCATAAGGGTCACTCAGTGTAAGAGTCATTTGAGCGTAATCACCATCAACAATCTCCCCGGGTTCTTTTCTGATAAGAACACCATCGACCCATTTTTCAAAGCTGTTATAATCCTTTGCAGGTGTGAAGGTAATGACGGTATTCGATGTTCTTACCAATGAGCCGTGTGTAACCAGACCAATCGAAGTGATTGCTATAGGGTCATTTTCAATATCTTTAAAATAGTCTTCAAAGTTGATCCTGAACACTTCGTCTTCATCGCGGATGAAATGGAACAAAAATTCATCCTCCTGCAGATCCTCATCAGCTACGCCGTTATCTTCCTGTTCCCCGACAGAAAGCAGGTACAATCCGTTATTGACTGCTGTTATGCTTAAGCTGAATGAAGCGTCTGTATCATACTCCCCGTCCGTAACTGTCAGTGTGACGATATGCGGGCATGTCGCATCATCACAGAACTGGTATCTGTTTGTTACGACATGCAGTTTGCAAAGATATGAACCATCAGATTGCAACTCAACAGATACGACTTCCATGCTTTTTATATGCTTGGGAGCGGAGTCGTCGACCCATTTGACAGAAAAGGATTTGAAAACACCGTTTTCATCTGTCTCATCAAGAATATCACCGTCAACATCGCGGGCGCGGAATACGACGAAATAGTCTTCTTCATCCTCGTACATGGTATATGCTCCGGCAAGACCGTATATTTCCGGCGGGTCATTGACAGCGCCGACTTTGATCCGTAAAACACCGACTCCGGCTCCGGCTCCGGTTGTATCGACCTTCGAAAACTCCAGACCGTCATGCAGCATGAAATAGACCCTAAGCTCTCCGTCACCCAGCGGGTTACCGCTTTCACTGTCGCCGTCCCAGTTGTTGTAGTTTTCTGCAGGCTGGAAAATTATACTTCTGCCTGCGACAGAAATAATCCCGCGATCTGCTCCTACAGATCTTTCTCCGATTTCCACCCCGTTTTCATCGAGTACAGCCTGAAACAAGCCTAGTTCACGCGGCCAGCCACCCTCGGGGATTTCGATCGTAGTCACAGCTCCGATCGTCACACTGGCACCGTCGTCGTTTATATGGATGGTCAAATTATCACGGTCGATGTCGGAAACTTCATCATCCGTACCGGAAGCGATCACCACAGGAAAGCTCGCGCGTGTATCTTCCCATGTAAAGCCAAAATGTTCACGAGCCACCGGCGGAGTATTTTTTGGCAGTACAAAGGCTGTAACTGTAATGGAATCAGACGTAAAACCATCCGAGACTGTTACAGTTATGACAGACGGGCTAAAGTCCGTTTCACTGCGAATTGGTGTAAGCTCAAGTATAAATTGGTGAGGGTCACCCGAGTCCCAGTCGCGGTAGACACGTATTTGTGTCTCAGGCGGGATGTTGATATTCTCATTGCTGCTGACCGAAAAAGTCAGACCGCTTGCAACCTCGGCCGGGTTTGAAAAATCAAGGTCGACATCGTTTACATACAAGGGGATTTTGATCGTATCGGAACGAAAGATCACGACAGAGGAGTGATTATCCGGATCGATCAGTTTTATTTCAGGATCGTCATTCACAGGCCGGATGGTGATAGATGACGTTGCGGTATTTGTACTGTATATCGGCTCTCCGCCATCACTGTATACTGCATAAGCCCGCCAGGAGATCGACAAATTTCCATAAGCGTCGTCCTTGGCGTA
>Ga0123356_10003602_pt1 | contig 16163 bp, 10 predicted proteins | sample TergutEmb28metaG_2_FD_92546 | JGI IMG/M metagenome (GOLD analysis project Ga0123356, IMG submission 92546) | Embiratermes neotenicus P3 segment gut microbial communities from Petit-Saut dam, French Guiana - Emb289 P3 | ecosystem: Host-associated > Arthropoda: Insects > Digestive system > Gut ...
ATGCCACTGGGAGATCTCATCGAGGTTCTGGGCCATCTCCACAGCCTCGCCCGATGGGAACAACAGGAGCTGAGCGCAGTGCTCGGGACGGCACGCCGCTTGGTTATCGCAGACGACACGGGTTACGTGCTCGTGCACCCTCGCCTCGCCCAGTATTTCCAGGAGGATCTGGAGGCAGACCCGAGCAAACACGAGGCGGTATGCAGAAGCTTTCTCATGTGGGGTGCGCGCACAGTGCTGCGCCTGAACAGCGGCGAGTTGCAGCCCGAAGAATGCCCCGATTACTTGCTGACCCACTATGTGGCCGTGCACCTCGCAACGGGCGACGGCCCGCAAGTCCTCGCCGAATACCACTTGCCCCTGCTGCGACAGGGCTGGCCCAAGGCGTGGTACGCCCATGAGGGAGCCTGGCACGGATACCTGAATGACCTGCAACAGCTCGCTGGAAGACTGCAAGCCTCTAACCAGGAGGCTCTACGAGCCGGGCATCCCAGCCGCATGAGACTTTCCGCCGAGGTGCGATGCGCCCTGCTGGCGGGGAGCATCCGCTCCCTGATTGGCAACCTCCCCAGCGAGCTGCTGGAATCCCTTGCTCGCGCGGGAGTCTGGTCACTCGCTCGAGCAGCCCGCGTGGCCAGGCAGTACGAGCCCTGTGAGCAGGTGCAGACTCTTACCGCGCTCGCGGCGGTGGCCACCGACAAGGGGGAGCCGGCGGCAGCGCAATCCTTGTTGCAAGAAGCTCTGGAAATGGCGACGGCGCTTCGGGACCCCGCCGCTCGCGCCGACGCCCTGAGCAACGTGGCCTCCCAGCTGCAGGGGGAGGCCCAGCGCACCCTGTTCCAGCAGGCGCTCAGGGCCGTGGGGGCAATTCAGTGTGAAGAACGGCGCGCCGCAGAGCTGAGCTCGCTGGTCGCCCGGCTGCGCGCAGACAACGCGCTATTGGAGCAGGCCCTCGAAGCGGCAACGGCGATTCAGGACACATACCACCGCGCTCGCGCGCTGAGCGGGGTGGCGGAGCTGTTGCGAGAGCAGGCCAAGGACCCCGTACTGCAGCAGGCGATGCAGGCGGCCGCGACGATCCAGGATGCGTGGCAGCGCGCGGAAATTCTGACGAGCGTTGCAGCCCAGCTGCAAGGCGACAACACGCTCATGCAGCAGGCCCTCGAGGCTGCGAGGGGGATCCGGGACGGATACAACCGCGCCCGTGCCCTGAGCGGGGTGGCAGCGAAGCTGCCGGAAGAGGTCAAAGACGCAGTGCTGCAGCAGGCGTTGCAGGCGGCCGCGACGATCCAGCTAGAGTGGGAGCGCGCGGAAGTTCTGACCAACGTGGCAGCCCAGCTGCATGGGGACGCTCAGCGCGCGGCCGTGGAGCAGGCAGCGGCCGCGGCGGGGGCGATTGAGGATATGGAGGACAGATGTTGTCACATCCGGGCCCTGTGCACCCTGGCAGCCCAGTTGCATGGGGATGCCCAGCGCACGGTCCTGCACCAGGCGCTCACAAAGGCGACAGCGATTCAGGATGAAGGAGGCCGCGCATGCGCCCTGAGCATGGTGGCAGCCCAGTTGCAGGCAGACAGCTCTCTCTTGCCACGGGTGCTCGAGGCGATCGCTGCAATGGAGGGCGCACACCACCGCGCCTGCCCTCTGAGCGCAGTCGCGGCCCAGTTGCAAGGGGAAGACAGCCAGAGACTCGTGCGAGAGGCCCTGGAGGCGGCGGCGCAGCAAGGCGACAAATGGTTGCACGCCCAGACCCTCAACGAGATGGCCGCGCAATTGCGCGATGAGGCCCGGCGCTCCCTGGTGCAGCCGTTGCTTGCGGCGGCCGAGGCGCTGGACTACGAATACCAGCTCGCCATGATCCTGCACACTGTGGTCCCGGAGTTGCAGGGCGAGCGAGCGCTGTTGCAACGGGCGCTCAAGATAGCCGCCACGATTCAGAATCCGAGCACCCGCGCCCAGATTGCGGTCTCGATAGCAGCCCAGTTGCAGAGTGACGGCGCGCTATGGCAGCAAACGATCGAGCTGGTTGCGTCAATCCATGACGCAAGCGAGCAAGTCTGCGCCCTGTGTGCGGTGGCAGCCCAGTTGCATGGCGAGTGCAGGCGCACGGCGCTGCAGCAGGCACTTGTGGTGACCGGGACGATCGAGGACAGCGGCGAGCGCGAGAAGACCTTGAAGCCGGTGTTAGCCCAGTTGCACGGCGAGGGTGCGCTACTGCAGCAGGCCCTGGGAGTGGCAACGGCGATCCAGGCCGCAGACGCGCGAGCCAGTGCCCTGAGTGTGGTCGCAGACCATTTGCAGGGCGATGACCGGCGTAGCGTCCTGCAACAGGCCGTTACGGCGGCCGCGGGAATCCGGGACGAACACCACCGCGCGACTGCGCTGTGCGTGGTGGCAGCCCACTGCCAGGCCGACACAACTATCTTGCCGCCCTTGCTCAGGGCGGCCGCAACGATCAAGGACGGAAACGACCGAGTTTGGACCCTGTGCGCCGTGGCAGCCCAGCTACAGGGGGAAGCTCAGCAGGCTGTCCTGCGGCAGGCGCTCATGGCGGCCGCAGCGATTGAGTACGGACTGCTCCGCGCCTACGCGCTGTGCGACGTTGCAACCCAGTTGCAAGGGAAGGCCCAGCGCTCAGTCGTGCAGCAGGCGCTTGTGGCGGCCGCGACGATTCAGGGCGACTGGCGCTGCGAACGCCTTCTGCGTCACCTGGCGCCTCACTTGCAGGGAGACAGCACTCTTTTGCAGCGGGCGCTCGATATAGCAACGGCCATATCGTTGCCGCACATCGACAACCATCGCGCCAGCGCCCTGCGTACGGTGGTAGCCCGGTTGCCGGGAGACAGCCCGCTGTTGCCGCAGGCGCTGGCGGCGGTACGGGGGATCGCGGACGATGGCCGGCGTGCCGATGTGCTGAGCGACCTGGCGGCTCAGTTGCAAGGGGAGACCCAGCGCACAGTCGTACAGGAGGCCCTTGCGGCGGCCGCGGCGATCCAGGACGCACACGACCGCGCCAGCGCGCTGAGGGCGGTGGGACCTCACTTGCAGGGAGACACGGCTCTCTTGCAGCGCTGGCTCGAGGAGGCCGCGAAGATCGAGGACCCAAGCGAGCGGGCCGGTGCTCTGTGTGTGCTGGCTGGCCACCTTGAGGGGGACACCCAGCGCACCGTCCTTGAAGAGGGGCTGCAGGCAGCCTCGGTGATCCGGGACGCAGCCCGTCGCGCCTCGACCCTGAGGACCATGGCGGAGCAGCTACAGGGGGAGCCTCGGCAGACGGTCCTGCAGCAGGCGCTGCTGGCGGCCGTTACGATTCAGGACGACGGGCAGCGCGCCGATACCTTGCTGGCGCTGACAGGACACTGGCCGCAATGCCCAGAGATCTACGCCCTCTGCCTGAAGGAGGCGTTGGAGGTTGCAACCCCCGATTATGTACGCTTTATCAATTGCGCGACGCTAGTGCGCAAGAATCCCTCCTTCTTGACCTACGATGTATGGCACAACCTGTTGAGCCGGTCCGGGTTGACTCGTCCGCTGTTGCTATATCTGATCGATGACCTCACATGGTGCGCCGTTACACTCACCGGGCGAACTGAGGAAGCAGACGAGGTTGCAAAGGCGATTCATGAGGTCTGCGGATGGTTCCCTTGACCGGAAGGGCGCAGCGCGACCGACGGTGAGAGTCTTACCGTAGAGTCTATGTTCTGATTTGGCCGGCTTTCGCGACAAGCCTCGCGGAAGACGGCGACGCTTGCGCTCAATAGTGCCCGGCGGGTCAGCTTCCAGGCGGTGCGTCTTGGCGTGCGACCGCGCTGGCGGAGCGGCGGGCGGATGCAAGCCCTTGAATGCGCCCCTACTCTGACCGGATTAGAGCCTTTGATCATGCCGAAGGATGCTTGACGCATGAAGTACGCCGACGTATATATACACTATCATGCATATAGACACTTTCGAGGCGCTCGCCGACCGCACCCGGCGCCGCATCGTCGAGTCACTGAAGAGCGGCGAGAAGCCGGTGGGCGAGATCGTCAAGCTCTCCGGGATCCACCAATCCGGAGTATCTCGACACCTGCGGATACTGAATGAGGCGGGCTTCGTCTCGATGCGCCCACTTGGACAGCAGCGTCTGTACTCGCTGAGGCCTGAGCCTTTCCGCGAGCTCGAAGCCTGGCTCGCCGGCTACCGCAACCTCTGGGAGCTTCGCCTTGATCGCTTCGCCGAGGCGCTCGAGCAACGCAAGTCATCCCGAAATCCGCCCAGGAGATCCCGCACGTGAGCACGCAGGATGGCCGCAGCAGCCGCTCAAGCGTGGTGATCGAGCGTACCTACCGGACAGGCGTCGAGGAGCTCTGGGCGCTGTGGACCACGAAGGACGGCTTCGAGTCCTGGTGGGGGGGCGATGGCAGCAGGGTCGAGGTTCACACCATCGAGGCTTGCGAGGGCGGCACGCTTCACTACGACATGATCGCCGTGGAGCCTGCACAGGTCGCCGCGGCGAAGCAGCTGGGCCTGGCAGCCACACACTCCGTGCACGCCCGATTCGCCGAGCTCAGACCGCACCAGCGGCTCATCCTCACGCATGTCATCGATTTTGTGCCGGGGGTGAAGCCCTACGAGAGCACGATCACGGTGGACTTCTTCCCGGCCGGCGATGCGGTGCGCATGGTGACGACCATCGCGCCGATGCATGACGAGGAGTTCACGCAGATGTCGATCACGGTTTTCAACCGCCAGCTCAAGATGCTGGACGGACGCTTCCAGGGTCAGTGAGCGGCAACGTCGTGGCCCACGCGAGGTTGCAGTCGGCTCTCTCCTGGGACGAGTTGCCAGGCCTTCCGGCCTCTGCGCCGGATGTCGCAGGGTCGAGGCGTGCTCGGGGTGCGCTTCCTGTCGCGAAGCACGGGCCTATAGCATCGAGCAGCAATCTGCAGAGCAACGCCTTGGGCCGGGAAAGCAGCTAAAACCGAAGGGCAATTCACATGAGAAAATTAATCTTCGCAATCAACACTACCCTGGATGGCTGCTGCGATCACACCAAGTTGACTGGTGGTGACGATATATATGACTACTTCGTGCAGCTCATGCGAGATGTCGACTTACTCGTCTATGGACGCAAGACCTATCAGTTGATGGTCCCTTTCTGGCCCGATGTGGCGAAGAATCATTCTGGACAGACAAAGGCAATGAACGACTTCGCTCAAGCCTTCAACTCCATCGAGAGGATTGTGGTTTTCTCGGAATCGCTGGACAGGGCTGAAGCCACGAATACGAGAATTGTTCGTACCACGCCTCAGGATGAAGTACGTAAGCTGAAGGAAGAACAGGGCAGAAACATTTTGGTCGGGGGCGTGTCTGTTCCTTCACAGCTCATAGCGGCAGGCCTGGTTGATGAGTATCGCGTGATCGTTCAACCGATAGTGGCGGGGCAAGGGCGGCGGCTGCTGGATGACACTCACTTGCAGGAGAGACTGCAATTGAAGCTTGCTGAGTCAAAGAGCTTCAACTCAGGATGTGTCGCGCTTCGTTACGTGAAGCAGTGAGCTGAGCTCTGTGACTGGAACGGACTGTCCACAGCCGACACGTCCGCACCTGGGGGCGGCGCAGCCGGAATTCACGACAGCTGGCACAGGCGCACAGCTGCTGTGCGACGGAGCGCACGCGACCGCGTGCCAGGCGCAGTAGCGGACCGGCCCGGCGTGCAGCGGCGCACAGGGAGACTGCCGTGGGTTTCAGCCTCCGGGGCCGATGGGGCGCAGACATTTATTTGACTTAATCCAGCCACCCACCGCTCCCTGCATCGAGCAGCGTGCCTCACTGGCGCGCCACGAGCCTGCGTTCCTGGTTGGAGTATCGCGAGATGTCAACCCCCGATGCAGGCCGATGAACTGCCCAGTGTTGCAACCGCCCGCCCTTGCTCCACCGCGCCAAATGAGCTCAAATCAACCTCAGGACTTGAGCTCATCGATGAGAGCAGAACTCGAGTTTGGGGGCTGACGTGGACGCATCCGGCTATCTCTACACGCTCGCGACCGTCGGCATGAGCTTCGCGGGCCTGTCTGTCCTGACAATGATCCTCAGGCAAATGCTCGGGGGTCAAATGACCAAGTTCGACACCTTTGTCACGCGCACCTGGCTGCAACTGGGATTCATGACGACGTTCGGCGCGATCCTGCCGCCGCTGTTGATTCTGTTTGGGGATGCAGCGCAATTGGCTTGGCGGATTTCAAGCGGCGTCCTGGCTGTCATCCTCGGGAGCTGGGCGCTGACATTTCCGCGCCGTCGGCAGGCCGCAAACCCGACGCGCTTGCCGCTACAGGTGGTCGTATTCTCGCTGGCGATGGATCTCGCCGCACTGGCTTTGGCCGCAAATGCAACCGTGGTTCCCGTCACGCGATCGGCGGCCGTTTACGCGGCAGCGGTGACCGCGATCCTGATTGCTGCCGGGATGTTGTTCCTGTTCACGTTCGTGCACTGGTATGACGCACTCATCCGTCACGAGCAGCCAAAGGCGTAAGTAAGCACCTGGCCGAATGCGTCGCACCCTTTCCGCAGACCCCCGCACGCATTGGCAGCCGCGTTCAAGAGCTCGAGGCCAGGCTGCCCCCTGTTCAAGCCGGCCAAGGCTATGCAGCAGCGAGGCCGTTCGCGCCGGCTTAAGGCGGCCCTGGACAAGCGCACTGCCGCGCACCCGCAGGCACAGAGCTTGCGCCCACGCCTACGGCTGCACCACACGCCACTGTCCAGGGGACCAGGGGCAACCCTGGCCGCACTGCCTGGACCCTGGCCACGCGGTCATGCGCTTCTCCCCCTCCTACCCGAGCACATGCCGATCGCCAGCTTTGCAAGCAGGCCGCTCGCTCGATCCTTGAGAACCAGTCCGAACCTTACGCTCGAGAGCGGCCAGTTCCGCGGTGTGATCACGGTCACCGGGATCACCTTCCAGGCACCCGCGTTGGCGTTGACGGTCGGGCGTGCCCTCGATCGCCCCGGTGAACATCGAGGAGCGATCGGTGGGCCGAGCAGATGATCTCGTCGGCCGGCTACGAGGAGGCCGCTGCCCAGGGATTGGTGGCTGGGATCAATGCTGCACTGGCATTCCGAGACTGCGAATCCTGGATGCCGAACCGCAGCGAGGCGTACCTGGGCGTGCTGATCGATAACCTGGTCACGCGGGACACGCGCGAGCCGTACCGGACGATCACCAGCCGCGCCGAGCATCGCCTGCTTCTCCGGGAGCGCAACGCCGACATGCGGCTCACCCCCACCGGGTTCGACCTGGGCCTGATCGAGGAGGAACGCTGGCGGCTCTTCGAGGCGAAGCAGCAGCTCTCCGACGCCGAGACAGAGCGACTGCGCGAGGTGCGAGTCCATCCTCGCGATGTGCCGGCCGAGTGCCAGCAGCCGGAAGCTCGGAGAATGTCAGCGCGATGCGGGTATCAAGCAGGACATGGAGTCCCCAGAACAGGCGTCTCTACGCGTACGGCCTGACGCAGCGATCACGCGCTGAGATACGCCCGACGCGTGGCCGGACGATCATTCCGCTCGAGCAGACACATCAAGCTCCGGGGTGACACCCGCGCGCTCACTTCCTCGCGAAGACGAGAGCGAAAGCATTGCGCCCGATCAGACAGCGTGCGCTCACGCAAGGAGTCAGCAGCCGCGACCACTGTGTTCCATCGTCGCCTACAGTACAACTGCCCTGCATTCGGGCGTTCAGTCCGCGCCGTATCAATCGTCGGAGCGAGGCAACGCGATATTGCATTTCACAGGGCCGACAGTAAGCTTAGCTTTGATCATGCCTGAGGATGGCGCCGCCGGCACTGAAGTTGAGCCACGCGTGAAATCACAGGCCTAACCATCTGGCATTGATCTACCGCGGCCCAACAGGCGGGGCGCTGAATGTCGATGGCCTTGTGCCGACTGTTCAGAAGCCCGGAGTGGATGATGAAGATCGCCAATGCAATGCTGCTCGCGCTTGCTGTGACCTGTCTCGCGGACGCGGGGCCGCACCGGGAGCTGCTGGGGAAAGTGGAAAAGGGCAACGGACGTTCGTCGCAGGTCGCCGCACGCGTCACAGTTGTGGTATTCGGTGGTCCACATTTCACGGACGACAATGGTCTTTTTCACATACCGGTTCCTGACAATGTACAACCCGGAGACAATATTGAGATCTCCGTCACCGCTCCAGGGTATGCAATGTACGAACCTCGGGACGGGCAAATCCGGATCCCGACAGAGGCAGAGCTGTCAGGCACACGGCCGCAAAAGCGAGCCTTGATCCAACTGCTGCCGCCGGGCTCGAAGAATTTCGAGTCGCAGCCTTATTTGACGGCAGTGGCGAGACTGCTCGTGGAAAAAGCGCTGCTGGACCAGCGCCTGGATAACGTGCAAATCGCGTCCTCCGCCTCTCTTGATCATGCCGTGCGGGACTGGGCCGCCCAGCATCGACTGCCTTACAGCGACGTCAACGCTCGATTTCACGCATGGGCGAACGACGTGCTCGCGCACAGCAGTAACGCTTCGGATGATGAGACGTCGCTGGAGACCCGCGCGGATGCGGAACTTATGTCGAAGCACTACGAACAGGCAGCTGCAATGTTTGACAATATTGCAAATCTCCGCCGGGGTGCGCGTCGGCGCAAGGAAGAACAGCACCTGGCCGAGCTTCGCGAAGATCTGCGACGGGAACTCGTTTCGAAGCTCAAGAGCGGTTTCGCGTTGGGACAGGCGGGACTATTCACTGATAGAACGAAAATGTATCAGGAAGCGCAGCAGGAAGCGGAGACTGAGCATCGTCGTTATCCGGAGGATACCCAGATTCGTTCCCTGTGGCTGCTAAGCAGCGTCTTGCTGCTCAGTTCGCGCAAGATTGAGGCGAGCACCACCCGGAGCTGGGAAGTCACGGGGAAGGAGCTTGCCGCAATCATTGGCGATTGTCGTGAGCTGCGGGACCAGATGGATCGCAACGAATATCCAGATCTCTGGTTTAACTTGAACCAAATGCTGTTGGAAACTACCGCACTGCTCAGTTACCGGTCCGACGCCGCGTCGGCTGCACAGTTGCGAGACCAGTTACTGTTGGAGGCCAGGAATCTTGCCGCCTCGTATGACCCGGATAAGCCGCCAGAGAGAGCCAACTGGGCAGAAGCGAGAGTTACCTATGCTGATTTGCTCACGGAGAAGATCAACAGTTGGTCGCCCGACCTCACATTCGATCAGGCGGCCTCTTTGGCGGCAGAGGCCAAGAGCGCTTACGAATCAGCACTCACGGTATTGACCAGAGAAGATCACCCGCGTTTGTGGGCTCTCACCAGAGTACAGATGGGCGCTCTGGCGTTTCTTATGGCTAGCAAGCAATCTTACTTGTCGGGACAGGTGTCACCGGCGTTGCTCGCCGAAGCGGAGGGCGATTTCCAGGACGCATTGAAGGAGTTTGATCCAGACACAGAACCGTATCAATGGGCGAATCCGCAAAGAGGACTCGCTGCAGTACTGCTGCTTCGGGCAGAAGCGGCAGTGGGTCCTGACACGAGGAGTTTATGGATGTCTGGACTCGCCGCGCTCCGTTTGGCCATCGACCACTTGGCAAAGGAGAGAGATCCAGTAACCTGGGTGGGAGCCAACAGTGAGCTTGCAGTGGCTCTGCAGAGCGCCAGCGATGTTGTCGGCAAGGGCGACGCAATTGCGCTCCTTGATCAGGCGGTTTCGGTGGTTGACCAGGAGCTGACGGTGCTCAACAAGGAGCACTCCGCTCATGACTGGGAAATGGCACAGGCCAACCTTGGGCTGATCCTGTGGAAAAGGGCACTGCGCGAGGAGGCTCAAAAAGCACACGGTGACTTCGAAGACGCCGCCACGGCATACAGAGCTGCCCTCGGAGTTCTTACCAAGGAGGCGTATCCATGGGAGTGGGCAGCCCGAGAGTTCGCGCTAGGGGGGGTGCTGTACGCTCTGAGTGAGGCAACAAGCGCCGAGAATCCCCAGAGAGCAGGCGTGCATCTTGAAGACGCGAGGGCGGCACTCAGCGCATCTCTCGAGGTCTTCACGAAGAAGACCTGGCCCAAGGAGTGGGGGGCCTCCGAATCCGCGCTGGCCAATGTGCTATCTGCCCAGAGCCAGAGGGCAAGCGGCGCAAGAGCCAGACAGTTGATGACTCAGGCAGCGGAAGCGTACCGTTCGGTTCTTGAGGTCCGTCCGAAGGGAGCTGACATCCTTACCAAGCTAGGCGTTCTACTCCATGAGCAGCTGTTCGATTTTGAGGCCGCATACCCGGTCATGGCGCGACTGGAAGAGGTGCAGCCGAACAATGAGAATCGGTTGAATGCCGCCGAATCCGCCCTGACGGCGGGAAAGTTCAGCGACTGCACTGCGGTTCTGGGCGAAATCGACACCAGCAAACTGCAGCAGAGCCTCATCATTCCGCTGAGGGTTTTGCTGTCCGCCTGCCAGTGGGGGACGAAGGATCGCGCTGCTGCAATCTCCACCCTGAGCCTTCTCGAGGAGCCCGGAGTTGACTTGGTGAAGGATGGCTGGACCACAGAGGGAGATCGCATCTACCTTGCAAAGTCCCGCACATTCTCTTCCCAACGCTCAAGCTGGATGAGGATGTTCGAGGCGTTGCAGGCAGGCAGTAGAGCTTCACTGGCTGAATCCGCCAGGTCCCTGAATCGAGCGATCGCGCATTGACCTACTTTTGGCCTTTCCTGTTATAGGGTTATAGGTACGCGATTCTCTTGGCGTACCGGCCAACATTTTCGGATGGCTCGTCGCGAAGTTTAGCCAGTATGTCTAAAGATGACAAGAAGACCCAGGGCGACCCAAACATGGAAAAGCCTGGGTTCTCCGGCGGAGCTCGATCACCATCGCTGTATGCGTGGGTGTCGCTGGGAGCCTTTGCCTGTTGCTTGGTTGTGCTGTTGCTGCTCATCGGCAATGAAAGCAACCTTGCGAGCTTCGGCCTCGTAGAGCGTATCTACTATGTTGTACTGGTGCTGATGGGGCTCGTGGCTGCCGTATTCCTGTTCGGGGTCATCCCCTCATCGGCTACCTACGAGGGGCGATTGCTCGGCGGCAGATTGCGGCTAGGTGGCGCCATCGTCGGCGCCGCGCTCGTCGTAGTTGGGGGGTATTTCTTCGCCCCCCAGGCTTGGACCTTCCCTCTGACGGTTTATGTGCACGGTCCTGGCGGTCCGCGGGACATCCCGTTGCGAAATGCCGGCAGCGTCGTTCTCGAGCTTGGCCCTGAGTCTAAGCGCGCGCAGATCGGTGAGAGCGGTCAGGCCTATTTTCCCGCCATCCCGGAGAACCTTCGGGGGCAGCCCGTACCGGCCTGGGTCGAGTCTGAAACTTACCAATCGGTGGGTCCCAGCAAGTCCAGGCTGGATAGCTCTGTTCTTTACCTGCAAATTGAGGTCAAGCTCAGGCATTACCAGCTAGCGGGGACTATTTCAGACGAGACGGGCAGGCCGCTTCCTGACGTTCGAGTCTCCTTACCGGCATATCAGGTGAGCAGACAGACAAACGCCGACGGGCGCTTCGATCTGGATGTCCCCGCACCGGACTCACGGGGCGTAGACTTGGTGGCGGAAAAGCCCGGTTACGAGGTGGCCCGCTTCAGTCCAACACTGGGGGACACAGCATTGAGCTTTGCTCTGCGCCTGCACCACTGACGCGACAGGATCCACCACGCTCTGTGCCATGCTAAGGAGTTAAAGGGTTTGGCTTGCTTGCAACCGATCCCCAGACGACCTTCGCGTCACCCGTTGAAACGTGCTTGCTGAGTGAAAGGATCATGGCCGTGCTGTACCGCGCTCGAATCTTGGGTCGCGGGATCGCTACGGCCTGCGCTGGTCGCTGCACGCCGAAGCACTGAAGTTCAGCCCCTGGCATTGACGAGTTCTACAGGCGCCGGAAGAGAGACCAGCTCTGGGCTGCCATGGGCTTGGACTACGTGCTCATGCACCCTCGCCTCGCCCAGCACTTCCAGGAGGAGCTGGAGACCGACCCGCCCAAGCACGCCCCGGTACGTCGAGCATTCCTCAAGTGGGGTGCCAGCACGGTGCTGCGCTTGAACAGCTGCGAGCTGCAGCCGGAAGAATGTCCCGCCTACCTGCTGACCCCACTATGTAGCCATGCACCTCGGCGAGGCCGAGGAGCACGACCGGCACTTCCTCACCGAGTACCACCTCCCCCTGCTGCGACAGAGCTGGCCCAGGCGTGGTACGCCCGCGAACAAACCGCCAGTCTGTCTGAGCTCGCGATGGAGGCTGCAAAGAGGGGGGAGCAGAGCTACAGCCTTGTTCCAGGAGGCGGCGGAGACGGCCGCCTCGATGCAGAACGAATGGGAGCGCGCTGCTGTCCTGGGCGCCACGGGCACGCGGCTGGAGGATCAGACGGCCCGGCGCGCGGTTCTCCAGCAGGCGCTCATGACGGCGGCGGCGCTCCAGGACGAAGACGAGCGCTGCCGCGCCCTTGCGGCGTGGCAGAGGCGTTGCAGGCAGACAGCGCTCTCTTTACACCCGGCGCTTGTAGCGGCGCGGGCGATCCAGGACGCGGGCATATTCGTCCGGGATCGCGGCAACCGTGTCCAGGGCGAGGCGAGGCACGCAGCCCTGGAGCGCGTGTTGGACGCTGCTTCTGCAAGCGCTGCAGGCGGCGTCCACGATCCGGAATGAAGGCAAGCGCTCCGACGCGCTGCTAGCGCTGGCAGACCCGTTGCAAGGTGAAGCGCGACGCACGTTCCTGCGGCAAACGCTGGAGATGGCCGCAGCGATTGATAACGACAACCACCGCGCCGACATCGTCAACGAGCAACGCGGCTGCAGGAAGACAGCAGGCTGCTGCTAGATGTGCTGCAGGTGGCCGCGGCGATCCACGACGAATCGCTGCGCGCCGAGACCATGGACTCACTGGCAAAGCAATTGCCGACGAGATCCCGAGTTGCATGCCCTCTGCCTCAAGCAATGGCACTTCCCGCAACCCATGCAGCACGCATCGGCATCTGCATGACCCTGGTGCACCAGACTCCCCTCCCTCTTGACCTGCGGCCTCCGGCTCAACCTATTGAACATGCCCCGCTGAACCGCCCACAGCTCCTGGGCGTGATCGGCGATCTGACCGAGTGTGCGACGGCCCTCACGGGACGGACCGATGCGACAACAGAAGTTTCGCGGACGCGATCCGCGATGTCTGCGAGTGGTGGCCCTGAAAGACCCGCTATGGTTGCGCCGGCCGAGGCTACGCAGCAGCGAGGCTCGCCAGGGGCGGGCACAGGGCTTGCGCCCACGCCCACGGCTGCAGCACAAGCTGGCCTCTTGTTCAGGGGACTTTGGGCTCTAGAATAGCCACCCTGGCCGCGGGCCGAGCCCGCCTTGGCCTTGTCAAGCGGTCGAAGAGTTCATCCAGATCATGCGCTTTTCCCCCTCCTACGACGTGATTGTGATCGGTGGCGGCCACGCCGGTACCGAGGCTGCGCTCGCGTCCGCGCGGATGGGAGCACGCACGCTTCTGCTGACCCAGAGCATCGAGACCCTGGGCCAGATGAGCTGCAACCCTGCTATTGGCGGGATCGGCAAGGGACACCTGGTCCGCGAGATCGATGCCTTGGGCGGTGCCATGGCACGTGCCACCGATCGCGCCGGCATCCAGTTCAGGACCCTGAACGCGAGCAAGGGACCAGCAGTCCGGGCAACCCGGGCACAGGCCGATCGCCAGCTCTACAAACAGGCCGTGCGCTCGATCCTCGAGAATGAGCCGAACCTGCAGCTCTTCCAGCAGGAGGCCGCCGACCTCACGCTCGAGAACGGCCAGGTGCGCGGCGTCATCACGGTCACCGGGATCACCTTCCAGGCACCCGCGGTGGTGTTGACGGTCGGGACCTTCCTCGGCGGTCGCATTCACGTGGGGCTCGAGAGCTACCAGGGCGGGCGCGCCGCCGATCCGCCTTCCAACCGGCTGTCCTCCCGGCTGCGCGAGCTCACTTTGCGAGTCGGTCGCCTGAAGACCGGCACACCGCCGCGGATCGACGGGCGGACCATCAACTGGTCACTCCTGGAGCAGCAGCCCGGGGATGACCCGGTGCCGGTGTTCTCCTTCCTCGGACGTGCCAGCGAGCACCCGCGCCAGGTCCACTGCTTCATCACCCAGACGAACGAGCGCACGCACGAGATCATCCGCTCGGCGACCGATCGTTCCCCGATGTTCACCGGGGCGATAGAGGGCATAGGTCCGCGTTACTGCCCCTCCATCGAGGACAAAGTCTTCCGGTTCGCGGACAAGGCGTCCCATCAGATCTTCGTCGAGCCCGAGGGGCTCACGACCCACGAGATCTACCCCAACGGGATCTCGACCAGCCTGCCCTTCGACGTGCAGCACGAGCTGGTGCGCACGATCCGGGGATTCGAGGAGGCGCATCTCACGCGGCCCGGCTACGCGATCGAGTATGACTTCTTCGACCCTCGCGACCTTCATCCCACCCTGCAGACGCGCGCCATCCAGGGTCTGTTCTTTGCCGGACAGATCAATGGCACCACCGGCTACGAGGAGGCCGCCGCCCAGGGGCTGGTGGCCGGCATCAACGCGGCGCTGACTGTCCGCGGCCGTGAGCCCTGGGTGCCCAGGCGCAGCGAAGCCTACCTGGGCGTGCTGATTGATGATCTGGTCACGCGCGGGACGCGCGAGCCCTACCGGATGTTCACCAGCCGCGCCGAGCATCGCCTGCTTCTCAGGGAGGACAACGCCGACCTGCGGCTGACCCCGACCGGATTTGACCTGGGCCTTATCGAGAAGGAGCGCTGGCGCCTCTTCGAGACGAAGCAGCGGCTCTCCGATGCCGAGACAGAGCGGCTGCGCGGGGTGCGCATACATCCCCGGGACGTGCCACTGCAGTGGCAAGAGCGCGTGCTGAATGGCCCGCTCAACCGCGAGGTCTCGGCATTCGAGCTGCTGCGCCGGCCCGAGGTCAGCTACGAAGCCGTCCTCGAGGTCGCAGGTCGCCCAGACTGGCTAAGTCCCGCCGCAGCCCAGGAGAGCGAGCCGCGGATCGATGAGCGCCTGCCCGCACAGATCCGGGCGCAGATCGAGGTCCGCACCAAGTATGCCGGCTACATCGAGCGTCAGCACGAGGAGGTCCTCCGCCAGCGCCGCAACGAGGAGACCCGCCTCCCCGGGGACCTCGACTACACCCAGGTGACCGGGCTTTCGCACGAGGTGCGCCAGAGGCTCACCGAGGTGCGACCGGCAACCGTCGGTCAGGCGAGCCGGATACCGGGGGTCACCCCGGCAGCCGTGTCACTCCTGATCGTCTACCTGAAGAAGCGAGCCTGGGCCGCACGCACGCAGGTCGCATGAGCGGCTTCACCGAACAGCTCTCGCGTGCCTGGCAGAGCAGCGGCTCTCTGGTCTGCGTGGGACTGGACCCAGAGCTCGAGCGCTTCCCGGCGCAGCTCGCAGGCCAGGCCTCGCCGATCTTCCAGTTCAACAAGGCGATCATCGATGCGACTGCCGACCTGGTGTGTGCCTACAAGCCGCAGTTCGCGCACTACGCCGCCTACGAGGCTGAAGATCAGCTCGAGCGCACGATCCAGTACATCCACGCCAGCTACCCCGGTGTGCCGGTGATACTCGATGCCAAGCGGGGCGATGTCGGCAATACCGCGGAGCGCTATGCGATCGAGGCCTTCGAGCGCTACGCCGCGGATGCCGTCACCGTGAATCCCTACCTGGGTGGGGATGCCCTGGAGCCCTTTCTGCGCTATGAGGGCAAGGGCGTGATCGTCCTGTGCCGCACCTCCAATCCCGGCGCAGGGGACCTGCAAGACCTCGAGGTCGGCGGACGCAAGCTCTACCAGATTGTCGCCGAGCTGGTGGCCCACCGCTGGAACACCCGGGGCAACTGTCTGCTGGTGATGGGTGCCACCTTCCCGCGCGAGCTGGCGCAGGTACGCGAGATGGTCGGTACGATGCCTTTCCTGGTCCCCGGTGTGGGAGCGCAGGGCGGGGACGTCGCGCAGGTCGTGCTCAGTGGCCAGACCCCCGATGGCACCGGGCTGATCGTCAGCTCCTCGCGCAGGATCCTGTACGGCTCAAGCGGCGAGGACTTCGCGATGGCTGCCCGCAGCGCCACCTTGCAGTTGCGCGAGCTGATCAACGCCAACCGGGTGAGCCCC
>Ga0123356_10003604_pt1 | contig 16160 bp, 10 predicted proteins | sample TergutEmb28metaG_2_FD_92546 | JGI IMG/M metagenome (GOLD analysis project Ga0123356, IMG submission 92546) | Embiratermes neotenicus P3 segment gut microbial communities from Petit-Saut dam, French Guiana - Emb289 P3 | ecosystem: Host-associated > Arthropoda: Insects > Digestive system > Gut ...
CAAACCGATATCGCAATCGACGTAAACGCTATGGTTTAAGAGTAACTTTAATTTGCGGCATCATCAACTTCGAAAAAAATTAATTCCCGAGGAAGTCTATTATTCACCGATACTGCTTCCGGCCAAAAATCCCGTCGCCATCGCAATCTGAATATTGTACCCGCCGGTCAAGGCGTCGACGTCTAAAATTTCGCCGGCAAAATAGAGATTTTTGACTAGCTTGCTCTCGAGGGTTTTGGGGTTGATTTCGGATACATCCACGCCTCCGCCCGTTACGATGCCTTTTTCCAATGGCTCGAGCGCTTTGAGGCGAAACGTTAAGTTTTTAAGCGCGTTTAGCAGCAGCGCGCGCTGCTGTTTGGTCACGGAATTAATTTCCGCCTCGCCGTTAAGCCCTGCATACCTTATTATAAACGGAATCAGGCTTTTTGGCAAGAGATCGAACAGTGCATTTTTAAGTTGTTTGTTTTTATATTTTTCAAAATCGCGCAAAATCCGGGCGTCGAGTTGGGCATCGGAAAGCGCCGGCTTTAGGTCGATAGAGAGTGTGGCACGGGGCTCGGGGTTCGGGGCTCGGGATTCGGGGCTCGGAGAGAACGAGTGAGGAATGAGGAGTGAGGAGTGAGGAATGATGGATAAATTATTATCCGCTTTCTGACCCCTAACCCCTGACCCCTGATCCCTGGCGGTTCCTACTGGAAATTGGATGTGCCGTCGCAAACCGTCACGGCTTAAAAATGAGGAAAGGCTAAGTAAGGCGGGGCCGGATATCCCGTCCGCCGTAAATACCGCGTCGCCGAATTGCCGGTAGGCTTTGCCGCCGATTTTTGCCGTGATTGCCACGTTTTCAAGCGACAAGCCTTCGAGCGGCATAACGTCCTCGCAAAGCACCAGCGGAACCAGCGCAGGCCTCGGCGGGATGACGGTGTGGCCAAAAACATTTGCGAACCGGTAGCCGTCACCCGTGCTGCCCGTGAGCGGGTAACTGCAACCGCCTGTCGCGATGATGAGACAATCCGAGGTAAGGATGTCGGAGTTCGGGGATTGTGGTTCGGGGCTCAGGAATAAGGTATCAGGGCATAAGGCACAAGGCACAGGTAAAGATTTCCGCATATCACCGATACCTGTGCCTTGTGACTTGATACCTGTGCCTTTTTCTAGGGTCGGGATAGTTACATTCTTTCCCGCCAGTGTCGCAAGTCCACTCTGCGACCCGCCGAACCTGATGCGGCTTATATGGTGCGGGACGCCGAGGGCGGCGTCCCCTACGGATTTGCGCGGTACATCCGACAAGTCATGCCCTACAATGCGCACGCAGAACTTTTGCGATTTTTGGTCAAACCACACGTCCTTAACTTCGGCGTTTAGACGAATCTCAGCGCCGTTTTCAATCGCGCGCTTTTTTAATGCCGCCGTTACGTCGGAGGCTTTATCGGACGCCGGGAATACCCTGCCGCCGCGCTCGGTTTTGAGAGGAATGCCACAGCCCTCTAACAATTTCATCGCCTCGCGGGGCGGGAACGCGTTTAGGGCACTAAAAAGGAACTTCGGGTTGGTGACGACGTTTTTTTGCACGTCCTCCGGCGTACAATCGTTGGTGACGTTGCAGCGCCCCTTGCCGGTGATGTAGAGCTTTTTGCCGGGTTTTTCGTTTTTTTCTAAGACGGTGACGGCGCCGCCTTTAACAGAGCCCGCCGCCATAAGGCCGGCAGGGCCGGCACCGATGATGATGGTATTCACTTACAAAGCAACTCCCCTCCCAGTGCAATAGTGCAGTAGTGCAATAGTGCAGTAGTGATTGTTTTATTTGAGCGAAGTATCATTAATGTTTATTACATGTCTATTAATGACTTTTATCCTTTCAATAGTGCTATCCGATTATCCTTCACTACTGCACTACTGCACTATTGCACTCGGGAAGCGTTACTGCATTATTGCATTCATTATAAGAGTTCAACCTTCCCCCTCAGCTCCGCCAGCGCCTCATAGTGGTTCCTGTCTAATCTTAGCGGGGTAATGGCGGCGTACCCGGCTTTTATGGCGGCAACATCGCAGTCGGATTCGTCCAGCGCGTGCGGCATGGGCTTGCCCTTTAGCTGCACGACGTCCGGTTCGCTGCCGCTTTCAAAGTAATCGTCGTACCAGTTGAGCCCCGCCTTTGTGAACAGGGCGCCCTTAAAGGGGACTTTGACCGGGTAATTAATGTTTAGCAGCATCTCGCCGGTGCGTTCCTTGGCAATCGCGTACAGCGCGTTTAGGTTTCGCTTTATAAACCCTGCCGCCTCTAAGTAGTGTTCGCGGGCTTTGTAATGCGCGCGCACGCACGTGTCCACCGCCATAAAGCCCCCTAAAGACACGGCAACGGCAGGGATACCTAAAAAAACAGCCTCGCTTGCGGCGGCAACGGTGCCGCTGTACATGATGTCGGAGCCTAAATTGGGGCCGGAATTGATGCCGCTCAATACGAGGTCGGGCTTTGCATCTTTAAAAAGATGGATAATGGTGAACTTGACGCAGTCGGCGGGCGTCCCGCTGATGGAATAGGATTCTATCGTCTCGTGCGCGGTTTTTATATAACGAATATCACGGAAAATCGTGACGGAATGCGAAAACGCCGACCGTTCGGCTTCCGGGGCGACGATGTATAGTTCGTGTTCGCCCGAAAGCGTTTCCGCCAAGGTTTTTAGTCCGACGGCGTCGATACCGTCATCGTTTACGAGTAAGATTTTCATTTGACTTGTTTTGCTCGCTGTGCTATACTGAACGTATGTTTGTCGGCACTTTTTTTGTCATTATGTTCTTTGCGGGATTATTATCCGGGGGATTGCATGGGGCGCTGATTGTTTTTCCGCACGTAGAAAAAGCCAGGCGCATTAACAGCCGCGTTTTTGAAAAAGGGTTTACCATTGTGATGGTTGCGGCGATGATAGTATTTATCCTAAAAAGCATCTTTTATTTGCTGTTCGATTTTGGCGTAATATCGCAGTGGGGCGACATCATGGAGGACGCGATACCCTCGGCAATCATCTTCGGCTTTGCGGTCGCCGCGGCGATTATTTGCATCGTGCTCCGGTTAACGGAGAAAGAAAAGCCGTTCCGGATTTCGCTGGTCATCTACTGCATTTTGGCGGTCTTTTTTGATTTATGGACGCTTTGCTGGCAAGCAGGGTACTCGATGAGCGCGTAATGGGGTAAGTCGGTTTCGGTTACCGATTTCTCGTAGGGGTCGCACTCCTGTGCGACCCGCCGGAACCGGAATTTTTCATAAGATGCGGGTCGCACAGGAGTGCGACCCCTACGATTTGTTTTTCTTTCTCCAAACTCTTCTTCTGCAATCGGGCAAGGCGCACCTTGCCCCTACTGTCAACTGTCCACCGCCAACTGTCCGCTCCTACACCGGGTGTACGCCCATTTTCTTATCAAAAATCGTTTTGTCCACGCCCGCTTTTGCCGCCAAACGGCGCTTAAAGAACGGAATGGATAGCTGGGGGAACATCGCGTAGGTCAAAATATCTTCTTCTTGCTCGATATATTCCTCGATTTCCTTCGCGTACAAATCCATCTCGGGCTTAAGCCGGTCGGCGGGGCGGCACGTAATGCGCGGTGCGTCTCCGATGATTTTTTTGACGATTTCCGGCTTTATGTCCATGGGAACCTTGCCGTACTCGCCCGCTACCACGTCCTTGGTTTCCTTGGTGCACATCTTATAGCGTTCGCCGTTAAGGACGTTTAAAACGGCCTGCGTGCCGACAATTTGGCTGGACGGCGTAACCAGCGGCGGGTAACCGAGGTCGGCGCGGACACGCGGCACTTCCTCTAAGACCTCCAAAAGCCTATGCCCCGCCCCTTGCTGGTTGAGTTGCGAAATTAAATTTGAGAGCATTCCGCCGGGCACCTGATAAATCAGCGCGTTGACGTCCACCTTTAAGACTTGTGCGGACAAATGCCCCTCGTCGGTGAGGCGTTTTGCAATTTTGTTAAAGTGCTTGGTGAGCTCGTTTAAGACATTTAAGTCGATGCCGGTATCATACGGCGTGCCCTTGAGCGACGCAACCAAACTCTCGGTGGCGGGCTGTGATGTCCCGTTCCCGAGCGGCGAGAGCGCGGTGTCCACAATGTCGCAGCCCGCCTCGATGGCTTTAAGGTTGGTCATATCGCCCGTTCCGGCGGTATTGTGCGTATGAAGGTGCACGGGCAGCCCGATTTTTTCCTTTAGCGCGCCGACGAGTTTGTACGCCTCGAACGGCAGCAAAAGGTTGGCCATATCCTTAATGCAGATGATATCGGCGCCCATCGCCTTGAATTCGACCGCCAGCTTTAGGTAGTAGTCGATGGTGTAAACCTCGCCCGTCGTGTACGATACGGCCGCCTCGACGGTTAAGCCGTGGCGTTTACATGACTCCATCGGCGCGCGCATGTTGCGCGGGTCGTTGAGCGCGTCGAAAATGCGGACGATGTCGATGCCGTTCTTTTTCATGCAAAAGCAGAACTTGTCCACCACGTCGTCGGCGTAATGCTTGTAGCCGAGCACGTTTTGAGCGCGCATCAGCATTTGGAGCTTCGTGTTCGGGATGGCTTTTCGCAGCTTTCTAAGCCGCTCCCACGGGTCCTCGTTTAAAAAACGCAGGCACGAATCGTACGTCGCCCCGCCCCATGCCTCGAGTGCGTAAAAGCCCGCCTTGTCCAAAAGATGGGCGACGGGCAGCATTTCTTCCGTCGTCATGCGCGTCGCGGCTTGGGATTGGTGGGCGTCGCGCAAAATGGTTTCCATGATTTTTACTTTAGGCATAATAATCCTCCGGTTTAAGTGAATAACGAATAGTGAATAGTGAATAGCTATGGATAAGTGCAAGTGCGTGCGTCAAAAAGCAAATTTCTCTTGCTCCAAGATGCTTTTACCGGATGTAATTGAAAAAACCATCCGAAACTATTCACTATTCACTATTCGTTATTCACTGCTTGTCACCATCCAATAATTTTCGAATACAACAAAATTATTGAATCGTGGCAAGCACGGCGCCCGTGTTAAAATTGTCGCCCTTTCTGACCGCAAATGAAATCACTCCGGACGCGTTCGCAAAAATGTCCGTCGCCATCTTCATGGCCTCAATCACCATGATTTTGTCGTTTTGCTTAACGGTTGCGCCCTCGGCCACCACAATGTTAAGCACAAGCCCCGGCATCTGCGCCTTGACTTGCGTGCCTCCGGCCGCCGGAGCGGTCTTTGCGGCCGCCGGGGCGGGAGCGGACGCGGGGGCAACCGCTGCGGGCGCGACAGATTGAACCGCCGGGGCGCCGCCCGCGGCCGCTTCTTCTACTTCGACCTCATAGGCCGTTCCGTTGACTTTAACGGTAAATGTACGCATATTTGAATTTCCTCCGGAAATTGATAGTTATCAGTTTTCAGTTGGCAGTTTTCAGTTGGCAGTTGTCGCTTGTCAGCTGTCAGTTGGCAGATAGCGGATTAGATAAGTCTGCTTAACTGATAACTGATAACTGATAACTGACAACTGACAACTGAAAACTATCTTTTTCTTGCCCGCAAGAAAAAGGGCGCGGGGGGCCATGCCGGAACGGCGCTCTGTGCTTTTTCAAGCTCTAAATACAGATACACCGCAGCCGATATCGCCGCGATTAGCTCGTTTTTATCCTCGGCGGGCGCGGCGGGCTCGGGCAATTCCACGGGGAGCGGAACCGCTTCTATTTGCTTTTTACGTCTGAAAAATCCCATGGGCTTTGAGAGAAATATAAAATATAAAATATAAAATATAAATTACGGATTGATTTTTTGTTTGTATTGCAATACAAAACCTCAACCATAATTTATATTTTATATTTTATATTTTATATTTAACTTATCCTCCTATTTGTCCTTAAACATCCGCACCGCCTGTATTAAATACGGGCGGGAGAATGCGGGCTCGATGATGTTGTCGATGTAGCCGCTCTTTGCGACTACGATTGCCGATTGGTTTTCTTCCGCATACGCCGCCGCCATTTTTTTGATCACCGCGTCTTTGTTTTTAGCCTCGGCAACATCCTTGTCGTACATAAGCTCTGCCGCGGCGGCCGATTCTATGGCGCCGATTTTCGCGCCCGGGAAAGCCAACGTATAGTCTGCCGCCGATTTTGAGGCAAACGCAGCATAACCCACACCGAAAGCGTTGCCGGTAATTAGGGCGATTTTCTTCTGGCTGTCTTCCATCGTGGCCCAACTCATCAGGTTTGTGACATTTTTGAGCAGTTCCCCATTTTCTTCCGCAATGTTGGTTTCAGTGCCGACGCAATCGACCAGCGTTATCAATGGAATCGAAACCGTTTCAAGGCAAGTCCGGTAAAGCCGCGCAATTTTTTCGGCTCCCGCCGCGCTGAGGCGCGCGCCGCCCTCTTTGTTGAACGCCACAACGCCGACGCTCATGCCGTCAAGGCGCGCTAAACCCGTAACGATTTCGGGCGCCCAACCCGCTTTAAGCTCCAAAAAAGAATCCTTATCAAAAATCTCTTCGATTAAAACCTTTGCGCCCGCGCCCTCGAGCGGAATAAGCGAGGTACGGTTCGGGTCGTCCTTGCCTTCAATATCATCGTTACCCAATAAATCGAGCGCTTTAACCAAGAACTCTTTTAATTCCTCGTCGGATTTGACCACCTTTGAATATAAGCCGGTTTTCTTTTCATGAATCGCCGCCGTGCCGATTTTGGATGTGTCCGTTTTAGATTTAGCCGCGATAACGAGCGGTGAAGCGGTGCAAAGCTCCGATTTATCGTACCCGATACAAATATCGCAAACGTAGGATAAATACGAACTCATGCCAAAGTTCTTACCCTTATTAACCACAATAATCGGAATATTGTAACGCGCATTGTAAAACGCGTTGATAATCCTTGTATACCCCTCGACCGCCTCGATTCCCTCGCCGAGCCGCGCACCTTGCGTATCCAAAATTGCAATGAGCGGCGCCTGCGTTTTTAGGGCATTGTCAACAAGCCGGGTAATTTTATCCGCGCCCTTTTTTCCGATACTGCCCTTAAGCACGGCCGGATTGGTCGCAAAAATCGCAACCTGCTGATCGCAAATCGTCGCAAAGCCGCTAACGACGCCCTCGCCGTCCGCAACCCCGAGCTCGGTGTCCGAGCCGATAAAGCGGTCGGTTTCAACAAAGGAACGCTCGTCCGTTATCGTGCTGATAAGGCCAAGTACGCCCGATTCGCTGTTTGTTAGCGAGGAAATTAAATTTGCAAGTTTGTCGCCGTCCGCCATATGCAGAGCCTCCCGGGTGGAAAAGATAATTTACGATTTACAATTTACAATTTACAATTTAGGGATAAGGATTCGTGGTTTTACTCAACTTGTTCTTTTGTTCCAAGCGGTTTTACGGTTTCCGACTCGAAATTTCATCCAAAATTCGTAAATTGTAAATCGTAAATTGTAAATAGGTTATACCATGCGCTTGGATAGGCCGGAACAACTTTAGACTCCAATCCGCCTATCAATCCCAACTCTCCCCCATTATGAACCCAATATATCATAAATCAAGAGGTTTGGCAAGCAAAATAACCAATGAATATAAGAAGTTCTTCAGCTTCTCGGCAGCTTTTTGAATCATCGGCTATTTTGTGCAGATGCACTTATCTATTTCTGCGGATTGCGAAAATTTCGACATCATTGAGTTGACAAGCGCGGGGCTTTGGGTGTATTATGTGATAAATGAAAGTAAAGGTTTCGGAAGCGTTAGATTCACTCCAAAAAAACGTCGAGTTTTTTTATAAAAAAAAATATTATGCCTTCCCGCAGCAAACAAAAATTTTTGCCGACGGGAACCGTGTTTTTGCGGAAATTTCCGGAAAAGCGGTTTCTAACATTTCAAAATATCTGAGCAAGCCTGAGGGGGCTTCTGACATCGGGTTTGCGATTACGAGCCAAAGCGCACAAACCTACAAAAAATATGAGGGCGTCGCAGAATATTTTGCTAAGAACCCGGATTTAGACATGATTTCCTTTGACTACGCCACGGCGGGCGAGCTATCCCTGTGCACCTTTTTTAAATCCGACGATATCAGAAAAACCCAGCTTATGATCGGAGAAATTAAGAAAAGCCTTCCCTACTTAACCAATATTTTTTTGCGGCCCGTCACGCAGCTAACGGAAATTGACGCCGTTTTGCCCGTAGATTCGGTAAAGCGTGTCACAGGTGACACCTACCGGCATTTTTTGTCCAACGCGCGCAATTGGAAATCCGTGCAAAACGGCAAGGCGGTTCCGAAAAAGCTTTTGACCAAGTTGTACGACGATGATTACGGCATTTATGAAAACGTTGTTTTTAAAGAACTGATTGACCGGATTTTGTGGTTTTTATTAAAGCGCACCTATCGGCTTTCCGACGCGCTGTATGCTTTAAACGAATCCGTACGGATTGACCCGCTCGCCCGCGTAAACCACGGGATGTACTATTTGGCCATCGGCAAGCTCTACATCGGCTTCTCGCAGACCGAAAACTCCGGCGAGATTGCCGCGCTGTTAGAGGAAGCCAAAAAGCTCTACGGCTATATCGAGCCCTATAAAGCCTGCGCCGTGTACGCGAAAAACGCGGCAAAAAAGGCCGACGGGTACGAGCTGCGCCAAACCAACCTCTTTACGATGCACCGGGACTATATGCACGTTTACCGGCTTTTTGAGATGTTTGGCGAAGGAGTCGTGGACAAATTTGCGCCGGGAGGCTATGACAATCAGCAAAAAAGCCAGCGCTGCTACGAGCAGTTTTGCGGCGCATTAACCTTGTTCGCGCTAAAAAACTTTTCACTTACCTGCAACCCGAAAGACGCCGTTTATTCCGGCGGAAAATTCGGCGCCTCTTTTTGGTTCAAGGAGTGGAAGATTGCGCTTAGCTCCGGCCGCAGCGAGGCATTGGACATTAACACGTTTCGCTTGGAAGTTTCTTTCGATCAAAACTCGGTAAGCGCGCTGCTGATTCCCTTCTGCCGGCAGTGGCCGGACAACGCCGTACGGCAGTATGAGCGCTTAGTTAAACGCCTGTCCGATTCCGGCGAGCATTGCGACAAATATGTTTTTTTAGACCCTTTTGAAGCAACCGCCCGCTCGGCGCACGACTATAACCTAAAGGTTGCGGGCGAACCGCTGTATTATGCCGTACTGCCCGTGTCGATATCGGAATTTAACTCGTTCCGGCGCCTTCAAAAGATTTTGTTTGAATGCATGGTAAAAAGCGGCGTTAATTTCAGTACCTGCGCCTTTTGCGGCGAGGCGCTTACAAAAGAGCGCGAAAATAAGTATTTGTGCGCAAAATGCCGCACGTCGGTTGAAAAAACGGTTTGCGGCCGATGCGGCGAAGCGTTTGTCGGGACGTTCGCGGACATAAAATCCTCCGGCAAAGAAAAACAAAAAGACCCGCCCGGCAGGGATAAGCCCGGCGACCCGTATCTTAAGCTCCCTAAAATTTTCAAAGACGAGAAAAAGTATTTATTCCGCAATATTACCGACTTAAAAGACGGAAGCTATGTATGCCCGCACTGCGGAAAGGCAAGGGGATAGGAGTAGGGGTTAGAGAGTAGCGTAATTCAAGACTATCAGGGCATATTTTGCGGCCTATTTACAACTTGCAATTTACAATTTACAAATTTCGGATGGGTATTTGAGTATAATACGGACACAACACCCGAAACAAAAAACAAATCATGTGAACCCGCAGACACGTATCCCTAATTTGTAAATTGTAAATTGTAAGTTGTAAATGATTTTCCGGTGAAAATATTTGGCGTTTTTTACGTCTATAGTGTAATATACTTCCTAAGGAGATAAAAAAAATGAAAAAAGTTAAGGCTTTGCTGATTGCGTCTATTTTGGCGCTCGTGGTAACAGCGACGTCGTTTGCCGTCGCCTCCTGTGAATTTTCTTCGGACATGATTCCGGAAAACGTGACGTCGAACGTGATTGACAAGTATATCGAAGATTTCTTAGCCAACTTAGATATCACGGAATATCTTGACGACGAGCAAATCAAGGAAATTGCCAAGCAATTTTTAAAGGATGTCGACATTAAAGATTACGTCACGGCAAGCGACATTCAAGAAATCCTAAAGGACGAAAACCTTTGGGACTACTTGGATTTTGACGAGCTGATGCAAGACGAACGGTTCGCGGAGGCGTATAGGGATTTACTCTCTAAAGAGAACATTTGGGATTACGTCAATTTTGAGGACCTTTTAGATAACGAGGAATTCATGAAAGTCTACAAGGAGATGCTTGCCAAAGAAAACTTTTGGGACTACGTGGATTTTAACGAGCTATTGGATAACGAAGAATTCATGGAGGTCTACCGGGAGCTGTTGGGGCGTGAAAATATGTGGGACTATGTGACCTTTGACGAGCTATTGGATAACGAGGACTTTATGGACGTTTACCGCGAATTATTAAGCCGCGAAAACATTTGGGACTACGTAGAGTTTGACGAGCTGTTAGATAACGAGGACTTTATGGACGTTTACCGCGAATTATTAAGCCGCGAAAACATTTGGGATTACGTGGAATTTGACGAGCTATTGGATAACGAGGACTTTATGGACGTTTACCGGGAACTGTTACGCCGCGAAAACATTTGGGACTACGTGGAGTTTGAAGATTTGCTGGAAAACGAGGAGTTCAACGAGGTCTATAAGCAACTACTGGCGCGCGAAAACCTGTGGGAATATGTGGAGTTTAAGGATTTATTAGAGGACGAGGATTTTATGGAGGTCTACCGGGAGCTTTTAGGGCGTGAAAACCTGTGGGAATACGTGGACTTTGACGAACTTTTGGAGGATGAGGACTTTAGGAGAGTCTACAAGGAACTGCTTAGAGAAGAGGATCTGTGGGAGTATGTGAATTTTTACGACTTGCCGAATAACGAAGATTTCATGAAGGTGTTTAGAGAAGAATTGCTTACCAGCGTAAACCTTTGGGACTATGTGAATTTTGGCGAATTAGCGGACGAGGAAAGATTTAACCAAGTATATAATGAACTATTGGAAAAAGACGCGGCACGGGACATCATCCGGGGAATGCTGATTGAAATGCTATTAGAGGATGAGAGTGCAAGAGCCATCATCCAAGATATGATTCCCCAAATGGCGGATATCGACTCCATCATAGAGGCGCTGCTTAGCGATGAGGAGGCAAAGGCTAAGATCGTGGAGGCGCTGCTTAGCGACGAGGCCGCAAAAGATGCCATCATGGGAATGGTTATGGAGGCCCTGGACACCAATGCCGTTTTAGAGGCGTTATTGGGCGAGGAGTTCTTTGACCGGCTGGTGGACGCCGTGTTGATTGCCATAATGGCAAGAATGTTCGGCGGCGGTTAAGCGCGGGGATAAATTAAAGCTTCTAAATAACTTTTTGCCAACTAAACAAGTATAAAATAAGGGGGCGCTAATTTTTGGTGATGCGACGACAATTGCATTTTGTAGGGGCTGATGGCATGGTAATCCGCCCGAAAGCATAGGATTAAAGCGGATTTTGAGTAAAACGAGGTGCCCTTATCCTAATTTCGGGCGGATAGCGAGGCCGCCCCTACAAAAGGAAAACAACTTACAGTCACCAAAATTTAGCACCCCCTAAAACATATCTTACATTTCATATGGATAACCCCGGGTGAACATAGCGTAAAGCCGGGGAAAGGAAGTAAATAACTACCATGAGTGAAGAACAAGAGGAACTCCAAAATCCGGACAATCCCCAAAATCCCGCTACGGACGCGAGAGCCGCCGTGACGGTTTCGGATGCGCCCGCAGTCGATACCGACGGCGACGCCGTCTCGGGGGAGGTAGTTTCCTCCCCTGCGGATCGCCCGGCCGACGCGGAGCGTGAGGCCGCCGCCGCCCAGGCGCGCGCCGCGGCGTGGGAAGCGCAGAGAGGCTCCCGCGACTACGAAGACACGCCGCCTAACTACGGATATGCGCAACAGCCTCCGTACGGCCAACCGTACGGCCCGTACGGCCAAGCACAACCGCCCTACGGATCCTACGGCCAAGCCCAATACGGCCAAGCCCAGCCGGCGTACGGCCAACCCTACGACCGGCCGTACGACCCGCCACATCCGCCGTACCCGGGACAACCCGGTGCGCCTGCAGGAACGGGCGGAGCGGTCGACGCATTCTTTTCCAGAATGGCGACCGGTTTTTCTACGATGTCGTCTGCCGAGCAGCGCAAACTGATTTTTAAGGCTTTGGCCTTTGTGTGCGGGCTGGTCGTGCTCTCCATCGCGCTTGCCTCCTTTTTTATGATGATGGTCTCTTACGCGCCCACGAGAGCCTCCATCACCCCGGCAGATTTGATCAAGAGCTGGAGCCCCCGTTCCGTCACGCTCGGGATGGAACCGGATCTGTATGCCATGTACGTTTCGTTTTATGTGTACAAGGTATTTTATACCGTTTTTGCAGTACTGCTCGGGGTTACTTTTGCCGCTTTTATCTTTCACTACTTTTGCGCCGTCGCCAACTTGCCTAAAGGGCTGCGGAGCTTTTCAAAAAAGCTTTCGGGCTTGCTGATGAACATCGTGGTAATGATGATGTTCATCTCGGTGCTTGCCGGCTACAATTTCGCGTCACTTTTTATTACCATCAACGATTCGCTTGCCTCCGGCATACGGGCGCAGGGCTTTGCCCCGTTTATTTTCGCGCTGATCTTTCTACTGGCCGGGCACTTTTTGAATATGGAAAAGCCGAAGGAAAACATCTTGCAGCGCGGCGATAAATCGATTGCGGTCGCGTTTGTACTGTTAGTCTTACAAATCGTGGCGTGGTTTATCCCCTTGTACATCGTGCACATGACAAAATTTAGGATGACCCCGTTTGATTTGGTGTTCGGCAGCAGGAATTACGGCGTTAACAACGGCTTGGGCGACGACATGATCGGCGATACCATCGGCGCGGATCCCAACACGTTTAACAACTTTCCGATTACCTCGGCGTTTAGGGGCATTCTCATCTTTTTCATTATCCTCGCGTTTATTTCCTTTGCCGTATGCCTTGCGCTGTACTTTATTAAAAAGAATTGGTTCGCGCGCTTTAGCCGGTTTAATACGTATTTTGGCATCACCGTTTTGATTGTCTACGCGGTGATGGGCGTCAATTATCTGCTGGTCTATGTGGATACGTTTACGCCCGATTATTTTTTGTTGTACGCGTTCGGCACGTATTCGTATTTGCCGCTGGCGCTGTTCGGGCTCTTTTTGCTCGGGTGGGGGCTTGCGCATTTGGTCACAAGCCGAATGAAGGTAGAGTATAAAATCTTTACCTCCGGCGACGGCAGGTTCGGCGACCGCAAAAAAGCGGCATCGACGCCCGCGGCCGTGCAGGCCCCTAAGGTGAACGAAGCCGAGGTTCCCGACCCGATTCCCGCGTTCTCCGAAATTGATTTGCAACAATCCGCATTTGAAGAAGCTTACGCGATACGCTCGCAAAACATATTCCCTAACCTGACGCTGCCGGCGCTTGTCAGCCATATCGTCGATTATGCCATGAATTCTGCAGAGCGGCTCAGCTACAGCGTAAACGACATCAAGGCGTTTGTCGCCGGGCTTGCCGCCAGCAAGCTTAGCATATTGCAGGGTATGAGCGGAACCGGAAAAACCAGCCTCCCGCGCGTTTTTATGGAGGCAATCGACGGGCTGTGCGAGATTATCGCGGTGGAAAGCTCGTGGCGCGACAAAAACGAGCTGATCGGGTACTATAACGAGTTCAACAAAAAGTTTACACCCAAAGAATTCACGCAATTTTTGTATAAGGCGACCTTTAACCGGGACGTACCGGTATTTATCGTGCTGGACGAATTGAACCTATCGCGCATCGAATATTACTTCTCCGACTTTTTGTCGCTGATGGAATCGCGCGAGAACGAGCGGTTCATCAAGCTCTTTGACGTTCAGCTTTATCCGGACATCGACGACCGAGAGGATTATTTGTCCTTACGCGACGGCCATACGCTGGATATTCCGCCCAACGTTTGGTTTATCGGGACGGCGAACCGGGATGAGAGCACGTTTGAAATCAGCGCAAAAGTATACGACCGCGCCAATACGCTGAATTTTGACAAGCGCGCCCCGAAAATTTATGAGACACAAAACATTCATTTCCCCAAGAAATTTGTGCCGTACGGCCTTTTAAAGAGCCTGTTTGAAAAAGCAAAACACATGGAGTTCAACGCCGAAACCTACGAGACGATACGCAAAGCGGAGCAGGCGCTGCGGCCGTACAAGATATCGTTCGGCAACCGCACCTTGCGCCAAATTGAGGACTTTGTTAAGGTGTATGTGGCGTGCAGCGTGATAAAGAAAAACGCCGACCGCGAAAAAATGATTGCCGAGGCGGTGGATACCATCATTTTATCTAAAGTGGTGCGGCGGCTTGAATTTAAACAAATCGGCGATTTGGACAGCTTAATAGAGGAATTTGAGGAGATTGATTTGCCCAAGTGCCGGGAGTTTTTGGCAAGCCTGCAAGCGATTTAGATAAGTAAAATGTAAAAAGTAAAAAGTAAAAAGTATGGATGACGCGATTTTTGTGTATCCATACTTTTTACTTGTTATTTTTTACTTTTTTGTACCGTGCCTCTCGGGTGCTCCGGCGGGGCGTATATCGAATAGAGCTTAAGCGGGGCTTTGCCCGTGTTGGTCAGGTTGTGCCAGGTGCCGGCGGGAACAAAAATCGCGGAGTCGGCGTAAATGGACTCTTGAAAGTCCAAAGCGTCGCGGGCTTTGCCCATTTGAACGACGCCGCTCCCCTCCTCGAGGCGCAAAAACTGGTCGTGATCCTCATGCACCTCTAAGCCGATGTCGTCGCCGGGCTCGATGCGCATCAGGGTGAGCTGCAGGTTTTCGCCTGTCCACAGGGCGGTGCGGTAGGTGTCGTTTGCCAGCGTCGCTTTTTGAATGTCCGTAACAAACGGAGCGGGGCCGTAATCCGTTTTGATGGCAGCGGACGCGGTGTGTGCCGCAGCGGCGCGGGGCTCGGGCAACGGAGGCGCGACGAATTGCAGGCATTTACGGTAATTTTCCTCCGCCGCTTCCCCGCTTGCCACCATAAACCAATTATCGATATAATCCGCGCGGACGTTATAATTCTTTAAATAGTACGCATGTTCCCACACATCCACAAGCATAATCGGGCACAACTCAAGCGGCAGAACCGTTTCTTGGTTTTGCGTATTGACGATGGAAAGCTCCCCCGTCCCGCTTACAACCAGCCACGTATAGCCGGAACCAAACACGCTGAGGGCTTTTGCTTTAAATTTGTCTTTAAACGCCTCGAGGCTGCCGAATTGCGCGCTGAGCGCCACCGGCAGGCTTCCCTCCTCCGTTTGTATCCTTGCGGTTTTTGTGCCTTTTGAGGACTGACGGACAGGGTTTTGGGTTGCAAGCCCCGCAAAATACAGGTTGTGATTGTAAACACCGCCGCCGTTGTGCAAAACCGCCGTCCGGATTTTTTCGGGCAGGCGATCGGAATAATACAAAAGCTGCTCTAAGCTCCAGTGATGAAACGCCGGATAATCCGCCAGCGCGGCGTTTAGGTTATCCACATACGCCGCTAAATGCTTATCGTGGTGCAGACGCATTGTTTTTTCGTCTATGTAAGGCTGCAGCGCATTATATGCGTACGGGAGCGGCTTTAACTCAAACGGGTATCGGTCATAGTTGTCGTGCATAAAAAAATCCTCCATTTAAGTAATAGTATGAACGATAGGAAGATATGGTGAGTAATGAATGATAAATTGCAAAATATAAAATATAAAACATAATTTATATTTTATATTTAATATTTCATATTTATTGCGTGTCCGAATATAATGGATGTAAAAATATTAAAAGGCGGAGCACATATGGACGACAATTCTACAAAAAGCCTGACAACGGACACGGGGGGCAGGCCGGATTTTTCCAAGGGCAACACCAACAGGGATTGGTGGCCGGATCAGCCGGATATTAGCGTATTGCACCAAAATTCCGATTTAAGCAACCCGATGGGAGCGGGGTTTGATTACATACGGGAATTTTTAACGCTGGATTTGGCGGCAGTTAAAAACGACCTTAATGCGTTGATGCGCAAATCCGAACCTTGGTGGCCGGCAGATTACGGACACTACGGGCCTCTTTTTATCCGGATGGCTTGGCACA
>Ga0123356_10003605_pt1 | contig 16160 bp, 13 predicted proteins | sample TergutEmb28metaG_2_FD_92546 | JGI IMG/M metagenome (GOLD analysis project Ga0123356, IMG submission 92546) | Embiratermes neotenicus P3 segment gut microbial communities from Petit-Saut dam, French Guiana - Emb289 P3 | ecosystem: Host-associated > Arthropoda: Insects > Digestive system > Gut ...
CTCGGGCGACGCGCCGGGCGGCGTCGGCGACCAGCCAGTCGTGCGAGTGCACGAGCTCGAAGTCGAAGCGCTCGGCGAGCTCGGCGGCGAGGGCGGCCATGTCCCGGTTCATCTCGGCGACCCACTGCAGGAAGGCGTCGACATCCCTCGGGAACGGCGGCTCGGCGACGCGGTGGACGCGCACGCCATGGCGGGTCTCCTCGACGGGCAGCTGGCCACCCCCGCGGGTCAGCACATGCACCTCGACACCCTGGGCGGCGAGCTGCTCGGAGAGCTTGCGGACGTGGCGTCCGAGGCCGCCCTCGATCACCGGTGGGTACTCCCACGAGAGCAGCAGGACGCGCATCGCTGCGTCGCAGGCTACCGGCTTCAGCCCGGCCGCCGCAGCAGCGGCGCGGCGGCCGGGATCACAGGCTCGACAACGGGCGTGGGGGCGCGCCGACGTACTTGGCGCTCGGGCGGATCATGCGGCGCTCGCGCTTCTGCTCGAGGATGTGCGCGGACCAGCCGGCCACACGCGCGCACGCGAACATCGGCGTGTAGAGCAGCGACGGGACCTCCGCGAAGTCGAGCACCACGGCGGCCCAGAACTCGATGTTGGTGGCGAGGATGCGATCCGGGCGGCGCGCCTGCAGCTCCTCGAGCGCGGCTCGCTCGAGCGCCTCGGCGACCTCGATCTGGGGTGAGCCGAGCTCGTGCATGACGCGGCGCAGCACGCGTGCGCGGGGATCCTCGGCGCGGTAGACGCGGTGCCCGAAACCCATGATCCGTTCGCCGCGGTCGAGCTTCGCCTTCACGTAGGCGGTCGCATCGCCGAGCGCCTGCGCCTCGTCCAGCTGCTGGCGCACACGCGCCGGGGCGCCGCCGTGCAGCGGCCCTGAGAGCGCACCGACCGCAGCCGATAGCGCGGCTGCGACGTCGGCGCCGGTGGAGGTGATCACGCGCGCGGTGAACGTCGAGGAGCTCACCCCGTGCTCGGCGGCAGCGGTCCAGTAGGCGTCGATCGCGCGGACGTGGCGGGGATCGGCCTCACCGCGCCAGCGCGTCAGGAAGCGCTCGGCGATCGACTTCGACCTGTCGATCTCGCTCTGCGGGACCGGCGGCCTGCCGAAGCCGCGGGCCGCCTGCGCGACGAACGAGAGCGCCATCACGGACGCCCTCGCGAGGTCATCGCGCGCCTGCTCGTCGGAGATGTCGAGCACCGGCTTGAAGCCCCATTGCGGGCCGAGTGCCGCCAGCGCCGCCTGCATGTCGGCGCGCGGGTCGCCCGAGTGCACGGTCAGCGGGTGGGGCGCCGCAGGCGGCAGGCCGTGCTGCAGGCTGTCGTCGACGAGCAGGCCCCAGACCTGCTCGAACGGCACCCTGCCCACCAGCTCCTCGATGTCGACGCCGCGGTAACGCAGGGCGTCCCCGTCGCGGTCGGGCTCCGCGATCTCGGTTGCGAAGGCGACGATGCCTTCGAGGCCGGACTGGACTTCGTCGTAAACGCTCATGACCCGTAGTTCACCACGCAGCCGCGTCCGGCGCACGCTCAATTCGTCGAGGGGCTCTAAACTCCGCGCACCTTCGCCAGGAACCTGCAGAGAGGACTCAGAACCAGATGGCCTATGTAATCGCGGAACCGTGCATCGGGACCAAGGACAACTCGTGTGTCGAGGTTTGCCCGGTCGACTGCATCCACCCGACGCCGGACGAGCCCGATTACGACTCGGTCGAGCAGCTCTACATCGACGCCGAGGAGTGCATCGACTGCGATGCCTGCGTGGAGGCCTGCCCGGTCGACGCCTGCTTCGCCGAGGATCAGCTGCCCGAGGAGTGGCAGAAGTTCACGGTCATCAACGCCGAGTACTACCGCAACCGGTAGCGCATCGCCGCTCCTGGGAGCGGACGCCACCGACCGAGCGAGCCAGATGAGCGAGGACAGCAGCGCGCTCCCCCGGCGGCGGAGCGCGCGCAGCGTGTTGGGCGGCGCGTTGGTGGCGGCCGGAGTTGCGGCGGCAGGCTTGGTCGCAGCTGCTCCGTCGCTGGCCGTAGCGGCCGGCCTGCCTGCCGCCGTCACGAACCGGGCCGGGTTGGTCGACCCGTTCGTCGGAACCGGCAGGGGCGGAGCGACCGTAGGACGGGTCGACACCTTCCCCGCCGCCGACATGCCGTTCGGGATGATCCAATGGGGGCCTGACACCGAATCGCGCCCTGCCGGCGGCGGCTACAGCTACACCGATTCGACGATCACCGGCTTCAGCCTGACGCACGTCTCCGGGCCGGGCTGCGCGATCGCCGGCGACTTCCCGATCCTGCCGCTCACCGGCTCGGTGCCGAGCAATCCGGAGGGCGCGTCGGTTCCGCTCGATCACTCCTCGGAGGTCGCGCACCCGGGCTACTACGCCGTCAACGCCGGCGGCGTGGCGACAAAGATCGCCGTCACCGACCGGGCCGGCGTGGCCAGCTTCACCTACCCGGCGACGAACCAGGCCCAGCTCCTGATCAAGGTGGCTGACAGTGCCGCCGGGGGCTCGTCGGCCACCTTCCAGACGCAGGGAGACACCGAGGTGAGCGGCTCCGTCATGAGCGGGCATTTCTGCGGCCAGCCGAACAGCTACACCGTTTACTTCGCCGCGCGCTTCGATCAGCCGTTCACGGCCTCCGGCACGTGGAGCGCCCAGCCGGGCTCCGCGGTGATCTCCGGCGGCTGGCTGACGTTCGACACGACCCACGATCCCGTCGTCGGAATGCAGGTCGCGCTGTCATACGTCAGCACCGCCAATGCGATGTCGAACCTCGGGGCAGAGGCACACACCTGGAACGTCAACCAGGTCGCGGCAGCGGCAACCAGGGCGTGGAACAGGCAACTGGGCGCGATCTCGATCGCCGGTGGAACCCGGACGACGCAGGCCGAGTTCTACACGGCGCTGTACCACGCCTCGCTGTCACCGAGCCTGTTCAGTGACGACAACGGCCAGTACATCGGCTTCGACGACAAGGTTCACACGGTCCCCGGCAGCCATCCGCAGTACGCCAACTTCTCCGACTGGGACATCTACCGCTCGGAGGTCCCACTGCTGGCCACGATCGACCCGAGCCGCGCCGAGGACATGGCGACATCACTGCTCAACGACGCCGCCCAGGGCGGCTCGCTGCCGAAGTGGCCCGCATACAACGCCTACACGGGAGTGATGAACGGCGATTCATCCGACCCGATCCTGGCCAACACCTACGCATTCGGCGCACGTGACTTCAACGCCGGCACGGCGCTGAAGGACATGGTCAACGGCGCCAACGGCACCACTGCCGTCGGCCAGGGGTGGTTCGTCGAGCGCCCCAATGCCGCCGCCTACATCGCCAACGGGTACGTGCCCAACACCGGCACCGACTCGAGCAGCCCGTTGCCCAACGGCGCCTCGGAGACACTCGAATACGCGCTCGACGACTTCGCGATCTCGAGACTGGCCGCGGACCTCAGGCAGTCGTCCGCGGCCGCGACGTTCGCGGCTCGCTCGCAGAATTGGGCGAACGTGTTCGACACAGCCGACCGGTACGTCGAGCCGCGCGACGCCACGGGTGCCTTCCCCTCCGGCGCGCCGGTGCAGATCGCCGGCTTCGGCCAGGGCGGCTTCCAGGAGGGCAACGCCGCTCAGTACACCTGGATGGTCCCGCAGAACCTCGCCGGGCTGATCCAGGGCCTCGGCGGCCAGGACGCCGCCAACTCGCGACTCGACTCCTTCTTCAGCCGGCTGAACGCGGGGCCGAATAAGCCCTTCGCCTGGTCTGGAAACGAGCCGGAGCTGGACACGCCCTGGGTATATGACAGCACCGGTGAGCCGTGGAAGACCCAGCAGGTCGTCCACGAGGTCGACACGCAGCTGTATTCGCTGACACCCGGCGGCGAGCCCGGCAACGACGACCTCGGCGCGATGAGCTCCTGGTACGTATGGTCCATGCTCGGGCTGTATCCGCAGACGCCGGGCGTCCCGATGCTCGTGCTCGGCACCCCCCAGTTCAGGCGCGCGGTGATCCACGGCGCCTACGGAAACCTCACGGTCGCGACGCGCGGGACGGGCGATTATGTCCAGGGGCTGACGGTCGACAGGCGGCCATCCGAGCGGCCGTGGATCGACGTCAACAGGTCCCACAATCTCGTCTTCTCGCTGTCCTCGTCCCCAACGCCTTGGGGTGCGGCGGCGGGTGACGCGCCACCCTCGTTCGGCTCCGGGCCTGTCAAGTTCCACCGGGCACGCATGCGACCCTCCCCGTCAAACCGCGCCCGCCCGCGCCGTCGCGGCCGCTTGACATAGTCAGTTGAACGGTATATGTTGTCTGCATGGCTAAGCGAGGCATGCAGGAGGCGACGTTCCTGATCCTGACGGCGCTCGCCGGCGGCGCCCAGCACGGGTACGGGATCATCTCGGATGTCGAGGAGATCTCGGAGCGGCGTGTGCGGCTGCAGGCGGGCACGCTGTATGCGGCACTCGACCGCCTGCGTGATGACGGGCTGATCGAGGTCGACCGTGAGGAGATCGTGGACAGCCGCCTGCGCCGTTACTACCGCCTGACGCCGGTCGGCGGCACCAGGCTTGCCGAGGAGGCACAGCGCCTGAGTGCGCACGTGCGTACCGCGGTCAGACGACTGCAGATGAGTGGAGGGATGTCCCCATGACCGAATCCGACGCAAGGCTTGAACGGCGCTACCGGCGGCTGCTGCGCCTGTACCCGCGCAGCTACAGGGACCAGCACGCCGACGAAATGCTCGGTGTGCTGATGACCGACTCGGAGCAGGACGGCAGCCACTCCCGGGTCAGCGCGGCGCTCGACCTCATCCGCGGCGCCTTCCTCGTGCACACGCGTTACTGGTGGGAGATGCGCGGTGCGATCGAGCACAACCGCCTGGCCGTGCGCCATCCGCTCGTCGTGATCCGCGTGCGGCTCGCCGTCGCCCTGTGGCTGTGCGTCGTCGCCGCCGTGCTGGTGGCCAAGGGCTACTGGTGGGGAGGATTCGGGATCCTCGTCTTCATAGTCATCCACCTGGTCCTCGCGGGCCGCACCGCCAACCAGTACTCACGCCATCGGCAGTGACATGCCCACCGGCTTCGGCGACGCCGAGGCCGGTGCCGGCTCGGCGGCCATCATCGGCAGGTCGACCGGGGTCAGCGCGATCAGCCGCTGCGCGATCGCGCTGATCGCTTGGCTGGCCGTGTCCTGCGGGTCGGCCAGCACGACCGGCAAGCCGCCATCTGACTGCTCGCGCAGCGCCATCGTCAGCGGTATCTGACCGAGCAGCGGCACCTCCAGCTCCTCGGCCAGCAACTGGCCGCCGCCCTCGCCGAAGATCGGGAAGCTCTCACCGTCCGGGGTCGTGAAGCCGGACATGTTCTCGATCACGCCTGCGATCTCGAGCTTGAGCTTGTCGGCCATCTCAGCCGAGCGCTTGGCGACCTTCTGGGCGACCGCCTGCGGGGTCGTGACGATCAGGAACTTCGCGTCCGGCAGGAGCTGGGAGAGCGTCATCGATACGTCGCCGGTGCCGGGCGGCAGGTCGATCAGCAGGTAGTCCAGCGCGCCCCAGTCCACGTCCTCGAGAAACTGCTGGAGGGCCTTGTGCAGCATCGGCCCGCGCCACACCACGGCGGCGTCCTGCTCGATGAAGAAACCGATCGACACGACCTTGACGCCGTCGACGCCGTCGAGCGGCAGGATCTTACGGGCGGCGTTGACCCTCGCCCGCTCGCCGCCGAGGCCGAACATGCGCGGCTGCGAGTAGCCCCACACGTCGGCGTCCATGACGCCGACCTGCTTGCCCCGGGCCGCGAGCGCGGCGGCGAGGTTCGCGGTGACGCTCGACTTGCCGACGCCACCCTTGCCCGAGCCGACGCAGATCACGTTCTTGACGAGCGCGAGCGAGCCCTCGGGCAGTGGGCCTCCGCGTCCGAGCTTGCGGCTCAGCGCCTGCTTCTCGCTGTCGGACAGCACGTCGAAGCTGATGTTCACGCCGATCACGCCGTCAAGCGCGCGGATCGCGTCGTCGACGGCGGTCTGGAAATGGTCGCGGATGGGGCAGCCCGGAGTCGTCAGCGAAACGGTCACGTCGACAACACCGTTCGGGTGCACGTCGATCGAGCGGACCATCTCAAGCGTGACGATGTCCTTGCGCAGTTCTGGGTCGATGACAGCGCGCAGCGCTTCGGTCACCTGGTCTCTCGTTGGCATACAGCCATGATACGGTCCCGCGTCATGCCGCCCGAGGGGGGAGTCTCAGCCGCGCCGCCCGCAGGCGGAATTCGAGTCGCGCCGGTCCGTGGTCGCGCCGATCTGCGTGAGTTCGTCAACCTGCCCTACCGCCTGCACGCCGGCACACCGTGGATCCCGCCGCTCAAGCTCGAGCGCTACGCCTTCCTCAACCGCAAGCTCAACCCGCTGTTCAAACACGGTGACGCCGAGTTGTTCCTGGCGCGCCGGGGCGGCCGCGTGGTCGGCCGCATCTCGGCGCAGTACGACTCCAACTTCAACGCCTACCACGGCAACCGCTGGGGCTTCTTCGGGTTCCTTGAGCTCGAGGATGACCAGGAGGTGCTGGACGCGCTGATGGCGCAGGCGGCGGCCTGGCTCCGGGAGAAGGGCAGGGACCGGATGATGGGGCCATTCGACTTCATGATCAACGACGAGTGCGGGGTCCTGATTGAGGGCTTCGAGCACGAGCCGATGATTCGCCAGCCGTGGCATCCGCCCTACTACCAGCAGCGGGTCGAGGCGGCCGGGCTGGAGCAGGCGATGGACGTCTTCCATTGGTACCTGCCGATGACGACGCGCGGCAACACGATGCTGCCGATGCTCGAGGAGCTCGCCGTGGCCTCACGCGAGAAGCACGGCATCACGATCCGCAAGATGTCGTTCTGGAAGCTGGGGAAGGACCTTCAGGAGTTCGCGAAGGTCTACCACGCCGCCTGGGCGAAGAACTGGGCGTTCCAGCCCTATGACAAGCACGACATCGCCGACCTGGCGATCAACTACCGCCTGATCTTCGACCAGCACTGGTTCATGCTCGCCGCGAACGAGAAGGGTGAGACGGTGGCGGCGGCGCTCACGATCCCGGACATCAACCAGGTCCTCAAAAAGATGAAGGGCAAGATCCTGCCATTCGGCTGGTTCCACTATCTGCGCCGCAAGAAGCTCATCGACCGGGTGCGCGTCGGCTTCCTGGGAGTGCTGCCGGAGTATCAGCACACCGGCGTGGCCGCTCAGCTCTACATCGAGAACTACGACATGTGCAAGCTGACGCCGGTCACGTGGGGTGAGCCCGGCTGGATCCTCGAGACCAACACCGGCATGAACCGCGGCGTCGAGGCGATGGGCGGCTCGATCAACAAGCGGATGCGGATCTACGAGCGCCTGCTCGAAGAGGGCGCCGAGCCGGCCGCCCCGCCGGCGTCGGTGCGCCGCTACAGGACGCGCGAGGAGCGCGCGGGTACCTAGGAGGCGGCCCGGCCGCGGCAGGATCCGCGGCGGTGACTCCCGCGGCTGTGACTCCCGCGGTGGCTTGCGGTGGCTTGCGGCCGTCCAGTTCCTGCGGGCAGGCCAGCCCGGGAGCGCTGCGCGCCGAATAGCCCGTTAAAGACCGACGGACCGCTACCGAAGTAGCGGCCCGGCGGTTGAGGGAGGAGAGGGTGCTGCATCCGCCGACGGGGATATGAGGTCGGCGAATTCATCCCGGCTGCGTCGGTCTCCGGTCGACCAGTCGGGGGAAGCTCTTGGAACAACGAATATAGCCAAGACTTTTGATCTGAAGTAAATAATTCCTCAGAGTCGAGCGTCGAAAACTATCGATACGTTGTACTCCCCTATCGGCGCTTCGTTACGCGCACTTGAGCCGCGTTTACAGGATTTTCACGACTCAAAGCCACTGCGCCGCAGCCACGCCGCCGGATCGTCGATCTCGGCCAGCGACGGCAACGCCGCCGGTGCAGAGAACAGGTGCAGCAGCGCCGCCCGGCCGCCCACCCGGGCGATCTCGTCACAGAAGATCTTGCCGCGCTCGTACTGGCGCAGCTTCATCTCCATGCCGAGCAGGCGGCTGACCAGCCGCCCGAGCGGTGATTGCACCTTGCGGCGCTCGTCGAGCGCGCGGCGCAGGTCCGGCAACGACGGCAGCAGTTCCGGCGCGACCGCGTCCATCACGTGTTCGGCGTGCCCCTCGATCACCGCCATCACGGCCTGTGCGCGGTCGATCGCGGCGCGCTCCGGCTCTGACGCGACGATGCTGATGAAGTCCGCCTTCAGCAGCGAGCGGCCGATTCGCACCACCGTCTCACGGCTCGGAATCCGCAGCCCCCGGGGCGCGGCCATCCGCGCCTCGGCGCTCTCGAGCAGCTCGCGTATCAGGCTGGCCAGGTGATCCTGCAGCCATGGCACGCCGCTGAACTGGACCGCGTGCGTGACCTCGTGCAGCGCCACCCACGTGACGAACTCGCGCTCGTCGGCGTCGAACCGCTTCACCGCCTCGCCCAGGTTCGGCATCACGAACAGCAGCCGTGGCGGCCGCCCCTCGGCACGCTCCTTGAGCAGCACGAACTCGTACTGGCCGAGCACGCGCTGGGAGAGGTAGCCGATCAGCACGCCGACCTCGGTGCTGCCGGTCACCCCGAGCCAAAGCTCCGCCGCGGGCTTGACGGGGCCGAGCCGTTCGGTCACGCGCTCGAGCATCGGCTCCATCAGCGTTCGCGTGGAGGCGATGTTCGCCGCGACCCACTCGCGGCGAGTGATGCCCTCCGGCGGCGGCAGCGGCGTCCGCGGCTCGAGCCCGGTGTAGGCGACCACGCGCCGCTGCGCGTCCTCAACCACAGGTCCGAGATCGACCGCCGGCGCGGCCGCGCGGCCCTCACCCGCCACACGCCCAGCGATCCACTCGGCCACGATCCAGTCGATCACCGGGGCAGGCACATGAGCTCCAACTCGGCGAGGGTCGCGGCGGTCCGCGCCGCCACGACCGGGGAGTGCGGCACCAGGTCGAGCGGGGCCCCCAGGGGATCCTCGAACCTGGGGAAGCTCACGAGGCCGCCGGCCTCGCGCACGATCAGCTGTGCCGCCGCCGCGTCGACCGCGCGGCAGGCGCGCAGCGAGATCAGGCCATCGAGGCGGGCCGCGGCGACCTGACAGAGCGACGGCGCGACGGCGCCGAGTGCGCGCAGCCGGTAGGCATGATCGACCAGCGGGTCGATCATGTCCTTAAGCCACCTTGGATCAGCCGATTCGATGCCGAGCACCTCCAGTTTTCCGGTCGGCCCCCGGCGCTCGCCAATCGAAGGATCGAGCGGCCGGCCGTTCAGGAAGGCGCCGCCGCCCGCGCGCGCGGACCACTCCTCGGCGGTCCCGAAGTCGTAGACGTAGCCGAACTCGACGGCGGCCATCGTCGATCCGCTCGCGATCGCCACCGACAGCGCATGATGGGCGAGTCCGCGCTTTGCGTTCAACGAGCCGTCAATCGGGTCGATCACGACCAGCACGTCACCGCCGCCGAAATCGACCGCCCCGCGCTCCTCGGAGATCGCGTGAAAGCGATGGCCCCCGTCGTGCAGGCGCTGCAGCTCCGCGAACACGATCGCCTCGGCGGCCCGGTCGATCTCCAGCGTGTAGTCGCCGCCGCTGCCCCTGGTGCCCGTCTCGACCGCGCGCTCGAGCGTCGTCGGGCGCTCCGACAGCATCGCCCGGATCGCCTCGGTGGCCTGACGGCAGGCGGTCAGCCAGTCCGCCGCTGTCGTCGTTTCCGTGCGATGCATCCCGAGCCTATGCTGTCAGACAGTGCTCGCCGAGACAGCCCTGAGCGCCCATGATCCCGCCTCGCTGATCAGCCACAGGGGCGGTCCCCTGCTGCTGCTCGGGGCCGCGGGCACCGGCAAGACGCGGCTGATCCTCGAGCGCTACGGCTGGCTCGTGGAGCAGGGCACGGCGCCGGAGCGGATCGCGCTGCTCACACCCTCGGCGGCGCGTGCCGATGCAGCGCGCGCGGTGCTCGAGCAGGAGCTGCGCGGCGGCTACAGCGAGCTCGTCGTCGTCACGCCGCCGGAGTTCGCGGCCGCGGTGCTGCGTCGTGCCGGCTCACGGCCCGAGCTCGTTGACGCGACGCTCAGCGCGGGCGACAGGCTGTCGATGCTGGCGGAGCGGATCGACGAGCTTCCACTCCAGCACCACGACTTCGGCGGTAACGCGGGCGCGCTGCTCGGCAGCTTCGTACGCAGGATCGACAGGCTCAAGGCCGAGCTCGTCAGCGCGACCGAATTCTCCGCCTGGGCGCAGCAGCAGGACAGCGCGCGTGAGCGCGAGTTCGCGGCGATCTTCGAGGCGCACGACCGCATGGTGCGCGAGACGGGCGCCTGTGACGAGGGAGAGCTCGTGCACAGCGCGATCAAGCTGCTGGCCGACCAGCCGGCGAGTCGCCGCAGCTTCCAGCACGTCCTGATCGATGACGCGCAGGAACTGGCGCTGGGAGCGGCGACCCTGGCGCGCGCCGTCGCCGACGAAGGTGAGCTGACGGTGGCGGGCGACCCGCAGGGCGCCGTGTCGCGCTTCCGCGGCGCCGGCGCGGCGCGGCTTGAAAGCTTCGAGACGCCGCAGACGCGGGTGGTGCGGCTGCAGACCCACTACCGTGGCGCCCCGGCAAGCAGCTTCTGGCGGTGTGAGAACGAGCGCGCGCAGGCGCAGGCGGTCGCCGCCGAGATCGAGCGGCTGATCGCTCGCGAGCAGGCGGACCCGCGCCGGATCGCCGTGATCGTGCCCGACGTCCAGCGTGAGGGTCAGGCGGTCGCGGTGGCGCTCGAGGAGCGCGCCGTGCCGCACACGGTCGTCGGCGACGCCGCCTTCTTCCAGCGCGCCGAGGTGCGTGACCTGCTCGCCTGGCTGCGGCTGCTGGCCGACCCCGGTGACGCGCCGGCGGTCGTGCGCGCGCTGGCACGCGCACCGATCGAGCTGCGGTCGGTGGACATCGCGCGGTGCACCCAGATCGCACGCCGGCGCAAGCTCGACATGGTCGCGGCGCTCGCGGCCGCGATCGAGTCGCCGCAGGTTCCGCCCGAGGCACGTGAGCGCATCCGCGTGTTCCTCAAGCTCTACCGCGCGTGCGTCGCGCAGATCGACACGAGCCGCCCCGATCTGTACGTGCACCGCCTGATCGAGCGGCTGGGGCTGCGCCGCCAGCAGCTGTTCGCCGCGCAACCCGACGTCGTCGAGCGGCTGCGGGCGCTGGCGCGCTTCGGTGAGCTCGCCTCCGCGCACGTCGCGCGGATGCCGCAGGCGACGGCGCGCGAGTTCGCCCGCTCGATCGCCGCCGTCGCCGACTACGGCGGACTGAACGAGCGCGCGGAGCCTTCGCTGACCGGCGCGGACGGCCGCGTGCAGGTGCTCGCGCTCGAGGTGGCCGGGGGGCTCGAGGTGGATCACGTCTTCGTGCTCGGGCTGCGCGCCTCGCTCGCCGGCTCGCACGCGCTCGACAGCGAGCCTGTGCCCGACGCGCTCCTGCACGAGCCGCTTCCGGCCGATGACGACGTCACCCGCCGCTCGCGCCTGGAGCAGTGGCTGTACGTGGCCGCCTCGCGGGCTCGCGAGCGGGCCGTGCTCGCGTACGCGACGAGCGGTGGGCGCGGCGGTCAGGGCGCCACGGACGTCCCGCTGGCCGCCGTCGAGCAGGCGCGCGTGACGCACGCAGCCGCCTGGATCGACATCAGCGAGGATCTGTTCGGTCCGGCCGAGACGCTGCACTCGACCTATCGCCTGCTGCGCGGCGAGCTGATGGAAGGCACCACCCGCGCGGCCGGGCGGCTGGCTGAGCTGCGGCTCGACACCGACCTCGACATCTCGCATGCGGTCGTCCGCTACCTGGAGCTGCTCAAGCTCGCGGCGCTGATCGCTCGCGGCGACGCTGAGGACGGCCAGAGCACGGCCGAGGCCCTGCGCGACATCAACACGCGCATCGAGCAGGCGATCACCGCCGACCAGCGTGAGATCTTCGCCAGCTCGCCGCTCGACGAGTACCTGCTCGACGCCGAGCGCGACCTGCGCCGGCGTGCCCAGGTGATGGCCGCGCGCGACGAGCCGTCGCTCGAGCGCTTCCTGCCGATGCGTGGTGACGGCGTGATGCTGTCGGCGACCGACATCGACACCTATCGCGCGTGCCCGCTGCGCTACAAGTTCGCGCGCGTGTTCCGGATCCCGCAGGAGCCGACCCTGCATCAGCGCTTCGGGATCAGCGTGCACCAGGTGCTGGAGCGGTTCCATTCCGGTGATTCCGGTGATTCGAGTGGGGAGGTCGGCCCGCTGGCCGACCTCCTTTATCAGCTCGACGTCAGCTGGCGCCGTGGCGGTTTCGGCGACTCCGACGAGGAGCGCCAGCTGCGAGCGAAGGCGGTGAGCGCCCTGACCCGCTACCACGCTCGCGCGGTATCGGACACGGGGCGCCCAGCCTGGTTCGAGCGCCAGTTCAGTTTCAAGCTGGGACCGCATCTGGTCCGCGGCCGCGTCGACCGCGTGGATCAGCTGCCGAGTGGCGAGTACGAGCTGATCGACTACAAGACCGGCCGCCCCAAGTCAGCCGACCAGCTCGAGACCGACGTGCAGCTCTCGCTGTATGCGATCGCGGCCCGCGAGGCCTGGGGGCTGGAGGCCACGCACGGCGCCTACTACTACCTGCTCGACGATCGCAAGGTCGCCATCTCCGGCGACCGCGAGCGCGCCGACTGGATCCGCAGCGTCGCGGTCGAGGTCGCCGAGGGGATCAGGGCGCAGGAGTTCGAGCCGACGCCCTCGCCGCGCAGCTGCGGCATCTGCGATTACCGGCTGCTGTGCCCGGCCGCCGAGTGCTGACTCAGTCCAGCACGGCCGGCAGTCCGAAGCGCTCGAAGGCCCCCGACAGGCTGTGGCTGTCCAGCGGCCGCTCGGGGTAACGCGAATGGTCCGCCTCCGCCGGGTCGGGGGCGCGGACGATGAAGGCGGTGACATCGCCCACCAGGCCGGCGCCGTCGAACGACAGCACGTTCAGCGCAAACGGCAGGTGCGTCTGCGCCTGCTCGTCGTATGCATAGAACCCGAGCGCCGGTTGTGCGTTTGCCCGGGTGAGCACTGCGCGCCAGCGCCATGCGCCGGACAGCGCCGAGCCGCGGGCCCAGGCGGCGATCACCGGGCGCGGCGTGTACCAGGTGCGCAGCGGTGGCATCGCGAAGGTCGCGTCCTCGGTCAGCAGCGCGACGAACGCATCGACGTCGACACGCTCCCAGGCGGACACGTAGCGGTCGACCAGCTCGCTCAGACGCCGGTCGCCGAGTGTGCGCAGGTTCGCCTGCTGGCTCCGCTCCGGGACCCGCTCGCGGACTGCTGTACGAGCGCGCTGAAGCGCGCTCGTCACCGACGCGACCGTCGTCTCGAGCATCGTCGCCGACTCCTCGGCGCTGAAGCCGAGCACCTCCCGCAGGATCAGCACCGCGCGCTGGTTCGGCGCCAGGTTCTGCAGCGCCGCGACGAACGCCAGCTCGATCGCCTCGTGCTGCTCGTAGCTCGCCGCGGGCGCCGCCCGCCCGGCCGGCAGGCCAAGCGATTCGTCGGGGTAGGGCTCGATCCACGTCGACTCGGCCACCGGCTCGCCAGGTGGCGTGTCCGGATCCGCGGCCGGGCCGAAGTCGTGCGGCAGCATCCGCCGCTTGCGGCGCTCGAGCTCCGTCAGGCAGACGTTGGTCGCGATCTGATACAGCCACGGCCGCGCGGCCGCGGTGTCGCGCAGGCCGTCGACTCCGCGCCAGGCGCGGACCAGCGTCTCCTGCAGCGCATCGTCGGCGTCGAACACCGAGCCGAGCATCCGGTAGCAGTGCGCGTGGAGCTCGGCTCGGTACTGCTCGACGAGACCGGCGAACCCGTGATCCTGACTGGTCAGGACCGGGGGCTCTCGACGACCATCAACGAATGGCCGGTCGGGTCGCGGAACCAGTACATCGGCGGCACCGGGTCGCCCATGCGTGAGACCTCGGCGTCGACGTCGGCGCCGGCCTCCTTCATCGCCGCGTGCGTCGCGTCGATGTCATCGGTCACGAGCGTGATCCCGGTCTGCACGCCCTCGACGTTCTCCTGGCCGGGCGGCGGCGGCGCGAGCGCGATCCCCGTCGGTCCCTCGGGCGGGTAGACCTCGACCCAGCGGTACTTGCCGCCGAACGGCAGGTCGGTGCGCTTCTCGAAGCCGATCGACTCGTAGAACTCGACCGCGCGATCCTGGTCGACGGTGGGAATGCACACCAGACTGATCTGGCGGACGCCTGTGGCTGTGGTGCTCATCGTGCTGCCTCCTGGTGGTTGACATCCCTTGAGACCGGCCGCGGCACGGAAACTAATCGGTCGCGGTCGCGTTGCGTCGCGCGCCAAGCCCGCGCGTCAGCCCGGCGAGTCCTGGCCGCGCTGGCGCAGGAAGCGCTGCAGATCGCGCTCGATCGAGTCGCCCGACGGGAAATCGAACGGCAGCTCGGACTCGTCGTCTCCGGCGGCCGCCTCGAGCTTCTCGACGAACGCCTGGATCTCGGGATCGTGCTGGACGGCGGCGTTGACCTGGCGTTCGTAATCGGCGGACGCCGCCTCGAGCTCGCCGGCGTCGACGACGACGCCGACCAGCCCCTCGAGCTTGCGGATCAGTGCCAGCGCCGCCTTCGGGTTCGGCGAGGCCGCGATGTAGTGCGGGACCGCGGCCCACAGGCTGGCGGACGGCAGGCCCGCGGTGCGGCATGCGTCATGCACGACGCCGACGATGCCTGTCGGCCCCTCGTAGGAGGACTGCGCGAGGGTCAGGCGCGAGACCAGCGCCGGGTCGGTCGCGAACCCGGTGACGGTCACCGGCCGTGTGTGCGGGACGTCGGCGAGCAGCGCCCCGAGCGTGACCACGAGCTGGACGCCGATCGCCTCGGCGAGCTCGACGATCAGGCCCGTGAACGTGCGCCAGCGAAACGACGGCTCATACCCGCTCAGCAGGATCAGGTCGCGCGGCGCGCGTGGGATCCGCACCTCGTAGAGACGCACGTCCGGCCACTCGATCGCTCGCGCGTGACCGTCGGTCAGCTTGATCTGCGGCCGCGTCGCCTGGAAGTCGTAGAAGTCCTCGGGGTCGATCGACGCGAACTCGCGCGCGCCGAGCGTCTCACCGACGAAGCTGACCGCCGAGGAGGCGGCGTCGCCCGCGTCGTTCCAGCCCTTGAAGCCGCAGACCAGGGCCGGCGCTCGCAGATGATCGGGGCGGTAGTTCCATCGCAGTGGCTGCATCCCAGTTTCACCGTACCGTATGGCCAGATGCCGACCGAGAGTCCGATCAGCTCGCTGCGCGCGGGCGACGAGGTGCGCGGCGTGTACGCGTGCGTGCGCAAGGACCGCCTGATGACGCGCACCGGCAGTCCCTACCTCGCGCTCGAGCTGCGCGACCGCAGCGGCAGCGTGCAGGCGCGCGCCTTCCGCGACGCCGACGCGCTGGCCGGCGGGTTTGAGCGCGGCGACCTGGTCGCGGTCGTCGGCCGGGTCGAGCGCTTCCGTGATGACCTGGTGGTCGAGGTCTCGGACATCCGGCGCGCGCAGACCGGCACCGCCGGGGACGCGGGTGCCGCGGATACCGTGGAGGCGAGGCCCGAGGACTTCCTCCCGGTCGCCTACCGCGACCTGGACGAGCTCGACGGCTTCCTCGAGCACCTCGTCACCGAGGTCTACGACCCGGGGTACCGGGCGCTGCTGGATGCCCTGCTGGCCGACTCGGAGCTGCGCGCCGCCTTCCGCCGCACGCCGGCGACCCGCAACGGCCACCACGCCTACCTCGGCGGGCTGCTCGAGCACACGGTCGCCGTCGCGTCGCTGGCGCGCGAGCTCTGCGACCTGCACCGGCGGCTGAACAGCGACCTGCTGCTGACCGCCGCGATCGTCCACGACATCGGCCGCACGCGCGAGTTCACCTACGGGGCCGAGATCGGCCTCACCGACCAGGGCCGCCTGCTCGGTCACATCGTGCTCGGACAGCAGCTTCTCAGCGAGCACTTCGCGCGCCAACTCGAGGCGCTCGACGACGCCCGCCGGCTCGCGCTGCTGCACTGCGTCCTGACCCACCACGGCTCATCGAACGCGCCCGCCGGCCGCTTCGCCTCGCCGGAGGCGCTGGCGCTGTATCGCCTGAA
>Ga0123356_10003606_pt1 | contig 16160 bp, 11 predicted proteins | sample TergutEmb28metaG_2_FD_92546 | JGI IMG/M metagenome (GOLD analysis project Ga0123356, IMG submission 92546) | Embiratermes neotenicus P3 segment gut microbial communities from Petit-Saut dam, French Guiana - Emb289 P3 | ecosystem: Host-associated > Arthropoda: Insects > Digestive system > Gut ...
GGCGGTGTTCAACCTGGACCAGCACGGCGTCAGGATCGTCGGTCACATCGACCGCGGTCTGCCCTCATTCGGCGTCCCGGATGTCAGCTTCCACGACTACCTCAGGCTCGCCGGGGGCGCTGCCGGGATCATGCTGGTCGGCTTCGCCGAGGGTCTCGGCGCGGCCAAGACCTACGCGGCCGAGCATCACTACGAGATCGACGCCAACCGCGAGCTGCTCGGCCTCGGAACCGCCAACCTCGCCTCCGGCCTGTCGAGCGGAATGGTCGTCAACGGCAGCCTTTCGAAGACGGCCGTCAACGGCTCGGCGGGGGCCCGCACTGAGGTATCGGGACTCGTCGTAGCGGCGATGACGATCGTCACCCTGCTGTTCCTGACGGGTCTATTTGAGAAGCTGCCCGAGGCCACACTTGCCGCGGTCGTGATCGTCGCGGTATTCGAGCTGATCGATGTCGACGCGTTGATCCGGCTCTATCGGATCTACAGCGGCCGGCTGGCAAACGCCTATCGCGTGACCGCGCGTCCCGATTTCATCGCCGCCGTGGCTGCGCTGCTCGGCGTGGCCGTGTTCGACACGCTGCCCGGGCTGTTCATCGGGATCACGGTTTCGCTGCTGCTGTTGCTCTACCGGGCGTCCCGCCCCAGGGTGGTCGAGCTCGCCAAGCCCGTTGGAGCCGAGCATTACGCCGACATCGAACGGCTACAACACCCTGAGCCGCTACCGGGGATCGTGATTCTCCGGGTTGAGAGCGGCCTGTTCTTCGCGAATGCCGACTGGGTTCGCGACAGCATCAGGGCGGCAGCCAGGCGCGCGGGAACCACGTCGGTCGTCCTCGACGCCTCGAATGTCGCCTTCATCGATTTCACGGCGGTGGAGATGCTCGATGAGCTTGCCGGCAGCCTGGCCGGGCAAGGGGTTGCATTGCGGGTAGCGAGGGATATCGGCGGCGTCCGCGACGTCCTGCGTCGCGCTGGAGCGGCGGAGCCGCTCCAGCGCGTGTATCCCAGCGTTCAGGCCGCCGTCGACGCGGCGCGACACGAACCGGTCGGGTCCGAGGCCGCTCCCGACCCCGGCGGGACGTGATCCTCGCCGGAGGCGGAGGTCGTGATCGGGTCGTCAGGAGGTCAGACCGCTGATGCCGTCCCCGATCAGCTTGACCCCGATGACGAGCAGGAGGACGGTCATGATCGCCGCGTTGTGAGCGGTCATCCAATCCTTCAGCTCGGACAGGAGCTTCCCGGCTCGCTCCCCGAGTAGGAAGAACATCGCGACTGGAGCGCCGACGCCGAGACTCGCGATCGCGATGAAGATCGCGAGCGCCACCGCCTGGTCGCCGGCGCTGACGCCGACCTGCGCGATCGCGGCCGCAGCTCCGACCGTGATCAGCAGGTTCTTGGGGTTGACGTCGGCCAATAGCGCGCCGATCCCCAGGGCCTTGACGGCGCCGACGCGATCGATCGCCGCCATCCATTTCGGCAACTCCGGCTGCTCGTCTCCCTGCGGACGCCGGCGCCACTGCCTGACCGCGACGAGCAGCAGCAGCGCCCCGAGCGCGAGCTTGAGGATGCTCACCCAGGTCGCTGGCTTGCCGCTGCTCGAGGCGCTTGCACCGCTGGAGATCAGCAGCACTGCGATTCCGATGACAGCCAGGCCGGCGATCCATCCGACCAGGAACATCGGCCCCGTTGTTCGGGCGCGCGGCGTTGACAGCATCAGGACGACGCCGATGATCGGCAGCGGGCTGATCGCCACGCCGACCGCGAACGGCAGGCTCTGACCGATGGCCTGACCCACGCCCGGGACTGTCGGCCCGATCGGGGTGAATCTGAATCACCCCTGGCAGGTGATCGGTCGGGGCGCAATCCCGTGGGTTGATCACCCGTCCCGGGTGACGTCCCGTCACCCCGACCGACCCGAGGATGGCAGCGCATGAACCCGTGGTCGCAGAGCCCGCCCTGAGCTAGTGTTCGGCGCCCTGTTGATCCTCAGCGCGGTGATCGAGCTCGCCTGATGTGAAAGTACTGCCACGCATCCAAGCGCTCGTCCACGCGATCCGCGAGGGTGACGAAGCGATGGTCGAAGCGGCGGTGCTGCGGATCAGCGGGTCACAACGCTGGCTGGCCCCACTTGCGCTGATCGTCAGCGCCTTTGTGATGCTGTTCCAGGGAGTCAAGCTGGTGGTCGTCAACTGGCGCCTGACCACGGTCATGATTCTCCCGGCGATGTGGATCTGGCTCGCCACGCTCGACCTCAAGCTCCACGTCCTGCACGGTCGCAGCTTCAACGCGTTGCGCGGCCCGATCCTGATCCCGCTGGTGCTCGCCGTCGCGGCGATCACGGCCGGCAGCTTCTACCTGAATGCCGTGTTCGCGTTCGCGATCTCGAGCGACGGTCCGCCGGAGATTCGCCCGGCGATGGCCATCGCCCGCAGACACCTCCGAGTGATACTTGCCTGGGGTGGCGGGATCGGCCTCGCGCTGGCGTTCTCGAGTCTGATCGTCACCCGCTGGGGCCGTCCCTGGTTCGCGCTTGCGCAGGGCATCGTCGTCGGCGTGATGATGGTCTGCTACGTAGCTGTCCCGGCGCGGGTGATCGGGGTGACCAAGCCGAAGGTCTCGAGGCGGGACAAGCTTGCGGCGAGCGCGATCAGCGGCACCCTCGGCGCGGTCGTCTGCAGCCCTCCGTACGCGCTCAGCAGGGTCGCGATTCTGATGCTCGGCTCCAAATACCTGCTGATCCCGGCGATCTTCCTGCTTGCGGTCGGCGTCACCCTGCAGGCGGGTGCGACGGGAGCTGTCAAGGCGATCAAGATGAGCGCGGGACTCGCCGCCGGCAGGCGACCTGTCGCCGACGAATCGCCGCGGGGTTGATCGCGACCGGATCAGCCGGCGCTGTCGCCCAGCAGCTGCGCTTTCTCGGCGGCGAACTCTGCCTCTGAGAGCACACCCGACTCGCGCAGCGCCGCGAGTCGCTCGAGCAGCCGTAGCCGCTCGCTCGGATCCCGTTGGAACGGTGGACCGCTCGCGCCGGCGATCGGTGGACCGGGCGCCGTCGCCCGTCCGCGCGGACCGCGCCGGCGTTCCCAAGCGTGCTTGATCGCCGCGAAAGTGTCGCCGATCTGCGCGTCCGGAAACTCGACGGCGGTCTGACGGCGGATCGCCTCGATCCCGAGCCACACCAGCCCGACCATGATCAGGATCGGGATCGGCTTCCGTGTGGCCGGGATCGGCCCCCACAGGACGATCAGCAGGATCACGGCCAGCGCCGTGCCGTAGACGACGCCGCGGCGCTCGCGCAGCCACGGGGCGGCGGCGCGGCGAAGCGCGACAGCGGGCCGCCGCGGCCCCGCCAGCGAGGCGGCGAGCATCACGACCAGGCCGATCAGGATCGACGCTTGCGCGATGTCGCTCAGCATCGCCGTGCCGATCGACCAGGTCGCCTGCACCGCCGGCTTGACCGAAGCTGACGCGGACAGCGAGTCGACGACAGCGTGCCCGGCGACATTGCGCGCGACGATCACGATCGCCCCGCCGATCACCAGGTCGATCCCGACTACGAACAGGGCGTGCCTGCGTCGAGTCCGCGACAGATAGACGGCGAGCGCGAACAGCAGCAACGCGACCAGCGGCAGGATCACCGCAAGACCCTTGACCAGCTTCACGACCTTCTGGATGGCGCTGATCTGGCTGCTCGACATCACCTTCAGCCTGGCGGCGCTCGGCGGGAGCTTGGCCGCCAGCGACGACGGCAATCCAAATGCCTGCGTCAGTTTGCCCAGGATCGGCCGCAGGTCGATGAACACCGCATGGCCGGTCACCTGGACAGCCCTCGAGTTGCCGCTGACGATGTTGATGAACTGCTGCGCGGTCACTCTCTGTGCCGTGAACCACGCGGCCTGGACCCGCGGCCGCCCGAGGAAGCGATCGGCTGCCGTCTCGGCGAGGTTCTCGAGGCCCCCGGCCACCGGTCCCGCGAGCGGCTTCAGCCGCGGGGGCAGTGCGCTCGAGAGTTCGGCGCTGACATCCACGTTTGCGTACAGCTCCTGGACCAGGTATGAGGCGAGCTCGGCTCGAACCGCACTGTTCTGGAGCAGTTCGGTGCTGGTCTTCGCCCAGTTGTCGGAGTTGAGGACCTGGCGGTTGGCCCAGATCGCGAATATCGCTGCCACCGTCAGGATCGTCGCCAGCGTGAACAGGGCCCGCACGCCCCAGGCGACGCCGCGCGACGGCGGGCGCGACCTGCCCGCCGCGCCGCCGGGCGTCGACGGATCGCTGGCCGTGTCCGGCTTGCTCGGGCCCGGGGTGTCAGCTGTCGTGTCTGCGGATTCGCTCACCGATCGCCATGGATCCTGGTTGTGCGCGGGTGACGCGGAATCACCCGTATGGGGTGATTGCGCGTCACAAAGCGAGCGCAAACGTGGCTGCGGGTGCACACACCCACATGCGTGCATGATTGACCGGCCCGTCAGCGACGCCGGATACTGGTCGCATGGCCCGCGGGCGTAGCGCGGTAGTCGAGCGGCATTCCGGTCCACCTCAGGGTCGCGTGCGGGAGACTGACGCTCGACTTCAACCCGTTGATGTGCCATCGACGTCGATCGCCGCGCCGGCGCGCGTGTTGCCTCCCCACGTCGGCCCCGGCATCATCGAGCGGGGCCGTCTGTTCGACAGATTGGACGCGGGCGTCGCCGGGCCCCTCACCGTCGTCACTGGTCCGCCGGGTGCAGGGAAGACAGCGCTGCTCTCGACGTGGGCCGAGAGGCGAGCACAGCGCGGCAGAACGGCGTGGACCTCGGTCGACCGCAGCGAAGCGGAGGCCGCCCAATTCTGGAGCACTGTCATAGACGCTGTCGAGATGACTGGAGAGCCCGAACTGCGGTCGCTTGCAGCCGACCTGCGGGTGGGCCAACACGCGCGTCTGCCGGAACTCGCGAGTGCGCTCGATCGGACGAACGCCCCACTCGTGTTGGTCCTCGATGATTTCCACGAACTCGGCGCGCCAGAGGTCGGCCGGCAACTCGATTCGTTGCTCCGCCACCCGCCAGAGAAACTCCGGCTCGTCGTGGCGAGCAGGACCGATCCGCCATTGTCACTGCACCGCCTGAATCTCGCGGGCGATCTCACAGAGGTACGGACCGCCGACCTGGCCTTCACGCTCTCGGAGGCGACCAAGATATTCGAGCTTGCCGGCCTTGCACTGAGACCCGAGCAAGTGGCGGCACTGCATGAGCGCACGGAGGGCTGGGCCGCTGGGCTCCGACTCGCGGCGATGTCGCTCGACGAGCACGATGACGTGGCCGAGCTCGTCAGCACGTTTGCAGGAGACGACGGCTCGGTCGCTGATTATTTCGTCGAACAGGTCCTCCGGCACGTGTCGCCGGAGTTACGCACCTTCATGCTGAAAACCAGCGTCGTAGACGTAATGACGCCCGGGTTGGTTGACGCGCTACTGGGGGAGAGCGTGGACGGCACTGAGCTGCTGGAGCGACTCGAGCGGTCGGGGGCGTTCCTTTCCCGTGTCGGAGATCATCGCTTTGCGTACCGGTACCACGTGATGTTCAGGGAGCTGCTCCTGAGTCAGCTTCGTCACCGAATGCCCGACGCGTTCTTTCTTCAGCACCGCCGGGCCGCCCGCTGGTGCGCCCAAAACGGAATCCACGCGGTCGCGATTCGACACGCGATCGCCGCCGAAGACTGGCACCTCGCTGCCAACCTGGTAACTGCCAATTGGCTGCGACTGCTGGTGGCCGGGGAAGCGGCGACCTTGATTGACATGATCACGAGCCTTCCTCGCCGGACGGAGGTCCGGGACCCAGAACTCGCGCTCGCCGCGGGTGCGGCGTTGCTCGAGTCGGGTGAGCTGGAACGGGCCGGCGAATACATCCGCTTGGCCGACCACGGCGCGGCCGCTGTGAGGTCGAGCAGGCGAATCGACTTCAGTTTCGCGCGGACGGTGACTCGTCAGTACGAGGCTCGATCGATCGGCGACCTGGAGGGCGCGATCATGGCCTCGAAGAAGTTGCTCGCCGGCCACGGCGCCGAAGCCCTCGCGCTTAGCGGTCGCGAGCGCCGCGCCCTCGCATTGCTGAACCTCGGGATTGCGGAGACATGGGCGCGCCCGAGAGCCGACGCACGTTCGACGCTGGAGAGTGCGCTTGCGCTGGCCCGAGCTGGCGACAGCGACTACCTCGTCTTCTGTGTCATGGCTTCCCTTGCGCTGCTCGAGGCACTCAGCGGCGAGCTTCGGCGGTCCGCCGAGCTCGCCGGGGACGCCGTCAATCTGGGAGAGCGCTTTGGCTGGATGCGACTGCCGTCCGCGGCGAAGGCAACTTGCGCGCTCGCGATCTGCGCCTATCACTGGAACAGACTCCCGGAAGCGACCGCCTACGTCGAAAGCGCGGGCGTCGCGTCGCGGGGATCGCCAGACCGGCCGGCGTCCGCGACGGCGCAGCTCATGCGGGCACTGGTTTTGATCCGTAGCGGCGATCCCGAGGCGGCCGGGACGGCGATCCGTGCGGCAAGAGAAGATTCAATTCACTGGCGACTGCCCGCGGCGCTCGCCAGAGCGCTCGCCAGCACGGAGGCAGAGGCCTTGGTTGCAAGCGGCCGCGTCGCCGAGGCCGCGGATGTGATTGCAACGTTACGGAATCCTGGCAGGTCAAACGAGGGTGACCTCGTGAGGGCCAGGCTCGCGCTCGCCGCCGGCGATACGAGGGGGGCGGCAGAGGTCACTGGTGATGCGCTGGCGGGGGAGCTCGACAGCCTGCAGCCCGCCACCGCGATCGAGCTGCGTGCGGTCGCGGCCGTGGCAATGCACCAACTTGGCGACGACGAATCGGCACTCGACCTGGTCGAGGACGCGCTGGCGCTGGCGGACGCGGAGCAGTACCTCAGCCCGTTCGTCGCGGTTGGGGGCTCGTTCAGGGAGCTCGTCGTTCGGCGGATTCGCCGAGGGACCTCGTATCGTGCGCTCGCGGGCCGGCTCGTAGAGACGCTGGATCCCCACGCCGACGAAGCGCTGCCCCGGCGTGTCTCGCTAGTGCTCGAGCCTCTGAGCGCCCGAGAGAAGGCGGTCCTGCGCTACTTGCCGACCGACCTTTCGAAAGCCGAGATCGCCTCCGAGCTGTTCGTGTCGGTGAACACGGTCAAGACACACATGAAGAACATCTACCGCAAGCTGGACGTCACCGACCGCGCACAGGCCGTACGCAGGGCCCGCACGCTTCATCTCGGGTAGGTCGGTGACTTTGTAGGTTTAGCCGCCCCGCCGCGGCTTGGAACAGGTAACGGTGATTCAGAGCGCGATGCGAGGTGGTGAGCGCGTGATCGGTGGGAGCAGGATTTGGGGATGGTGGCCGAGACTCGGCCTGTTACTGGTCGTCGCGTTGGGGTTCGCCGCCTCGGCCACGACCGCCGGGGCCCTTAACACCACGAATCAACCGCTGCCGGGCAGCAAGTTCCTCGGGGGCAACGGCGACCAGGCCAATCCCGCGCCACCTAACCCCTCCCATTACTTTGACTGGCAAGGTCTCGAGACCGGTAAGCAGGTCAACCATACGGCGGACTGTGGCGCGCCGTTTTCGTCGTGTCCGGGGCCCGACGACATCTTCGCGGGCGGCGACAAGGCGAATGCGCCAGGCGATTGGGGGATCATCCCCTCGCCCAGCGGATCAGCGACGCCCGCGAGCGCGGATATTCTCGACTCATACTGGGCGTTCGAGCACGGGACCGGTGACGCATTCCTATACCTCGCATTCACTCGCGCGGCGAGCCCCGGCACGGTGTCAATCACCTTCGAGCTCAACCAGGTCGCTGGCACGTGGAACAACGGTCACTCAGACATCCCCTGCCGTAGCACGGGCGACCTCCTGATCGCGTTCGAGCCCAACGGAAACGTTCTCGACAACGTCCTGGTCGAGAAGTGGATCACGTCGGCCAAGAGCGCCGCTTCGGGCTGCGCGACCGGCGGCAGCTTCGAGAACGTGCCGTTCACGCCCGACGTGGACCTCGAGGCTGCGTTCAACACCACAGCGATTCACAACTACCTTCCGCCGACGGCCGTGACGTCGATTGACCCCGGAGATTTCGCGGAAGCAGCGGTCAACCTCACATCTGTCCTGTCCGCAGCCCAGGAGCAGTGCGCGACATTCGCGTCGATCTGGATGTCCTCACAAGCTTCGGACAGCGCGTCCTCGCAGATGAAGGACTACGTCAGGCCCGCGCCGTTTTTGATCCGCACCTGCAAAACGTCTCCGACCCTCGTCACGACGGCGTCCGGTAGGGGGCGAACGAGCGGAAAGCACCTCCTGCGTCGCGTCGCGAAGCTGACCACATCAATCACCGATACGGCACAATTGTCCGGCGACAACCCGACCGGTGTGATCACCTTCAAGCTCTACGGGCCGAGCGGGTGTACGGGTAGCCCGATCTTCACGTCGCACCGCAAGGTCACCGGCAACGGGCCGTACACGTCCGCCCCGTACAGGCCAACCACCGCGGGGTTATACAGCTGGACGGCCGCCTATTCCGGCGACGTCAACAACCACCGTGTCGGGCCGCCGACGTGCGGCGCCGGCCGAGAGTCTGTCCAGATTCTGCCGCCGGTGTCTCGGGTACAACCGACGCTGACGACGGTCGCATCGCCCAGCGTGGTGCTCGGTAAGCCGATCAGCGACAGCGCCACGCTGGCCGGGGCGGTTCTTCCCACCGGGACGATCACCTTCGATGTCTACGGTCCGTTCGCCGCCGGCGCCTCTCCGACATGCACCGGCGCCACGGCCGCACCCGCCTCAACCGTCACGGTCCGTCACCGCAACGGCAAATACACGTCGGCGTCGTTTACCCCCAGCCAGCCGGGGACCTACGTATGGATTGCCGATTACTCCGGTGACTCCCACGACCGTCCCGCGGCGACCGCTTGCGGAGACACGGGCGAGACCGTTCTCGTCACCAGCGCACCGGCGCCTTCGACGCCGAAGATCACATCGACGGCATCGACCGGCGGCTCGCTCGGATCGCCGATTCACGACACGGCTCACCTCAGTGGCGGCTCGCAGCCGACGGGCACGATCACGTTCCACGTCTACGGTCCCGACAACGCCGCGTGCACCAAGTCGGCGGCGCCGCCCTCGACCGTCGCGGTGTCCGGAGCGGGTAACTACAGGTCAGCGTCGTTCACGCCGACCGCCGCCGGCACCTATCGCTGGGTGGTGACCTACTCCGGCGACGCCGACAACAACGCGGCGGCGACAGCCTGCGGCGACCCCCACGAGAAGGTGGTCGTCTCCCCGGCAAAGCCGGCGCTCCACACGACCGCCTCGCCAACCAGCGTTCAGAGCGGCGGCACCGCCGGCGACACCGCGACGCTCACCGGCGGTGCAAAGCCGCAGGGCACGATCACGTTCAGGGTCTAGGGCCCCGACGACAGCACCTGCTCATCCCCGCCGGCGCTCGTCGTCGAACAGACCGTCGACGGCAACGGCAGCTACCCGTCGCCGACGCCCACGCTTTCCATTCCCGGGACCTACCGGGTGGTGGCGACGTACTCCGGCGACTCGAACAACGCCGGCGTGGCGACGAGCTGCGGGGACCCCGCCGAGACAGTCGTCGTGCAGCCCGTGCAGGACCCCCATAACCCGGAGGAGAAGAACCCCAACCCCATCCCGTCATCCCCGTCACCACCGACGACGACGACGCCGACGACGCCGACTCCCAAACCTGCAGCGCCCAAGCCGACGCCGACACCTACACCCACAACGCCCAAGTCCGAGCCGAAGCCAAAGTCCGAGCCGACGCACAAGTCCGAGCCGACCTCGACGCACAGGTCCGAGCCGACGCACAAGTCCAAGCCGGCCTCGACGCCCAAGTCGGAGCCGACCTCGACGCACAAGTCGAAGCCGACGATGACGAACAAGCCGCCGCCGTTCACCGGGTGAGCGGGCCGGGCGCCGAGGCTATCGCTCGCTCGAGGCCTCGAGCGCACCGCCCGCGATCGCATCGCACAGCCGTCGATGGTCGTGAGCGGTCTGATCCGCATAGCTGACGGCGAACTCCCCAAGCGCGTCATCGAACGCCCGGCCCTTGCCGATGTAGCCCGCGATCGCGATCGGATCGCCGGTGCGGGCGTGGGCCCGCGCCAGCGCCTTGCCGCACGCGGTCGCGAACTGTGCCAGCCGCGGCGCGATCAGCTCGCCGCGGGGGATCACCTTCATGTCGCGGAACTGACGTACGTAGAAGTCGTTGCCGGCTACCGACGTGAAGCCCGCGAAGATGTCGGTCGCGCTCTGAATCAGGCGTTTGCCGACGACCACCCGCTCGCCATGGTTCTGGTGGCGGCTGGGACCGCAATAGGCCTCGTACACCGACCTGTCGGCCTGTTTGATCTGCAACAGCAGCGGATCGGCGCCGGTGCGCCCCTCGAGCAGGACCAGGAAGACCCGCATGCCGACGCTCCCGACCCCGACCACCTGGCGCGCGGCGTCGACGAACGTGAACCGGTCGAGCAGGTGCCGGCGGTATTCCGGCAGCGAGGCCCGATAGGCGGCGAACACCTCGTCGACGGCCGACCTGTCGGCCTCGAGCCGAACCCTCAGCGGCGGGTCGTCGACGATCCGGAGATGGCCGTCGACACGTTCGGTGAGCTTTCGGGCGGCGCCGGCGCTGGTCCGCCGTCGCGCTTTGCGCTCGATGTGCGCCGAGACCTGCTCCTGCTCCGCGGGCGCGAACAGCGCGGTGAACTGTTGGGCGGTGATCAGGTCGTACCAAATGTCCAGTTGCCTGGCGCCGGCGTAGTGGGTGATTTGATCCCGATAGGTCTGCAGGCACCGGGCCACCGCTCGCTCGGCGACGCGCCCCTTCACTCCGCACTCGCGAGCGAGCACGCTGATGCTGGCGACGAGACGCGAGACGTCCCATTCGAACGGACCGGGCAGGGTCTCGTCGAAGTCGCGCAGATCGAACGACAGCTGGCGTTCAGGGGTGGCCCACAACCCGAAGTTGAGGACATGCGCATCGCCGCACAACTGCACGGTCAGGCACGTGTCCGCGCGGGAGGCGAGGTCGGCAGCCATCACCGCCGCAGCGCCGCGATAGAACGTCCACGGAGACGTCGCCATCCGCGAATGGCGGATCGGCAGCAGCTCGGGCAGCCGGGTCGTGTTCTGCGCCGCGATCAGCGCGACCGGGTCAGTCTCGTCGGCCCGCCTCCAGGTGGCGAGCTCCTGGCGCTTGAGGCGTTCGCGCGCGGCCCGACCAGTCGCGCGCCGCTCGGCGGCGCTGGGGACCTGCGCGTGGACCGATGGAGATGCGGCTCGGTCGGTCACCCCGAGGGCGGGCCGGCCGGGTCCTCAGCGCTGTCGTCCAGGAGGTTGTTGAAGTAGTCGGCCAGGCGATTGAGGACTCTGGCGGCGGCGCCGAGCTCGTCGTCTGAGAACTCGCCGAGGGTCGCCTCCCAGCGGGGGTGCATTTGGGCGTGACGCTCGGCGACGACCGCGGCGCCGCGGTCGGTCAGGGTCGATAGAACGACGCGGCGGTCCTGTTCGGAGCGCGTCCGTTTGACGAGGCCGGCGGCCTCGAGGCTCTCGAGCATCTGGGCGACGGTCGCCGGGGTCAGGTCGGCGTGCTCGGCCAGCTCGCGGGCGGAGCGCTCGCACATGTCCGAGAGCCCGAACAGCAGCCCGTACTGGGCGAAGCTGAGCTGGCCGGGGCGGTGGGTCTCGCGCCCGCGCAGCTTGCGCACTGCGACCATCGCCCGTTTGAACGCCAGCCCCACCTGGCCCGCGGTCGTGTTGGGGTCGGCGGCGCTGTTCGCTGCCACTGGTCTCGCGGGACCAGTGGCAGCGCCGGGCGTCTGCGTGGGGGTGACCACGTCGCGGGGGGCGTCGGTTGCGCTCAAGCGAGCACCTCCGCCGCCGCGCCCGAGTCGATCTCGACGCGGTCGTGATCCTCGCTTGCGCCGGCTGTGGCTGCCTTGCGGGCATTGGCTTCGGCGCGCATCAGGACCACGCAGGGGATGATCGCGACCGCGGCCATCCCGACCGACCACCAGAAGGCGGTCCCGAACGCGTCGGCCGCGGCGGCCGGGGTGTGCGCGTGACGTTCGGCGTTGGCGAGCACGACCGCCAAGATCGTAGTCCCGATCGAGCCGCCGATGCGGTTCAGCACGTTCAGCTGCGGAGTGGCGTGGGTCACCTCGCTGCGCTTGAGCGCCGCGAACGCGGCGGTCATCGCAGGCATGAAGCTGGCGCCCATGCCGGCGCCCCGGACGAACATCACCACGCACAGCAGGGCAACGCTGGTGTGGGGGCCGATCAGGCCGAACGGCACCGTCATCACGGCGGTCGCCAGCACGCCGACGAGCGCCACCGGGCCGCCGCCGTAACGCTCGGTCAGTCTCGCCGCCAGCGGCATCGCGAACGCCATGCCGAGGCCCTGGGGTGCGGTCAGAAGTCCGGTTTTGATCACGCTGAAGCCGCGGAGCTCCTGCCAGTAGAGCGGCATCAGGATCATCGCCCCGAACACGGCGGCGCCGAGCATGAACATCACGATCGAGGCGGCGGAGAAGTGCCTGTTGCGGTACAGCCGCAGGTCCAGCAGCGGGTTCTTGATCCGGAGCGCGTGCAGCGCGAAGCCGGCGATCAGGATCAGGCCGGCCGCGACCGGCACCCAGACGTGGGCGTTGGTGAACGAGTGGTAGGTGCCGGCTTCGGCCAGGCCGTAGGTGACCGCCACCAGGCCGACCGACATCAGCGCCAGCCCGACCACGTCGAGGCTGTCGGCCTTCTCGCCGGTCTGGCCCGGCAGCAGCCTGACCGCGAGCGGGATCGCGATCGCGCCGACGACGATGTTCACGTAGAAGATCCAGTGCCAGTTCAGCGTCTGGATGAGCGTCCCGCCCAGCAGCGGGCCGAGCGTGGGGGCGAGCATCATCGGGACGGCGACCAGGCCCATCACACGGCCCATTCGCTTGGGACCCGCAGCGTCGGCCATGATGATCTGCGCCAGCGGCATGATCATGCCGCCGCCGACGCCCTGGAGCACGCGGAACAGGATCAGCTCCGTGTCGGTGGTGGCGAGCCCGCACAGCAGCGAGCCGAGCGTGAACAGGACCAGCGAGATCAGGAACACGCGCTTGGCGCCGAACCGGCGTGACGCCCAGCCGGTAACCGGGATCACCGCCGCGAGCGACAGCATGTAGCCGGTGATCACCCACTGGATGTTGGTCAGGTTCGAATGCAGATCCTTGCCGAGCGTCGCGAGCGCAACATTCACGATCGTCGTGTCGAGGATCGACATGACGGCGCCGAGCATCGCGACGCCGGAGATGATCCACACGTGGCGCGGGATCCGGTCGGGGTCGGCCGCAACTGCGGCAGTAGGGGAGTTCGTGGGCATGAAACGTATGGTACCAAATGATTAGGTAGCCAACGATTAGCTACCGAACTTAATCAATCCGGTGCGTTGCGGCGGCGGGCCTCAGCCCGCGTGAGGGCTACGTCCGGGTGTCACCGCCCGGGCGCGCCTGGCCGCTGTACTCGGCGTTGGGGAGCATGTTGGTCGCCATCGCCATGCGGTTCGTGAGGTTGTACATCGCCGCGATCTCGGCCACGTCCCACGCCTCCTCGAGCGTGAGGCCGACGTCGAGCAACGTCTGCAGATCCGCCCGCGTCAGGTCCCGGGGGGTCAGGGTGAGCTTCTCGGCGTAGGCGCAGATGGCGCTGCGGCGGGCGTCGAGCCCGGCGCGCCGCCAGTCGTAGGAGATGCGCTCGCCCAGCACCGGGTCATCGAGCTCGGCGCGCAGCGCCGCCCCGTGGGCGACGAGGCAGTACAGGCAGCCGTTGGCGACGCTGACGACCACGGCGATCATCTCCCGGTCGGCGGCGCCGAGGTGCTCGCTGGGCTCGTGCAGCTGGCGATAGTGGGCAAACCACGCGCTCAACCGCTCCGGCCGAAACGAGTAGACCCGGAACACGTTGGGCACGAAGCCCAGCCGCTCGCGGGCCTTGGCGAACAGCCCCCGGAGGTTGTCCGGCAGCGCGCTCTCGTCGGGGACGGGGAACCAGGAGCCGGTTTCGTCGTGTCCGCTCATCGCTGCCCTGAACCTTACGCGCGGTCCCGGGTTGGGCGTCGGTGACCGTGAGCAGGGCTTCGAGCACGGCGCGTTCCTTGGTCGTCAGGTCGATCGCTTCGCCGGCGCGGGTGACGCTGCCCGTTCGTGGGTCGAGTTCGATCCCGTCCGCGTGCAGTGTTGGTCTCTGCGCGGTTGATTTGCGGCGCGCGAGTGCGCGGACTCGGAGTACGAGTTCAGGGTCAGCGTGCTTGCTGCGGCGGCGGTATGGCGATGCGGTATCCGATTCCGGGAGTCGTCTGGATGATCTGGGGTTCTCCCAGCTTGCGGCGCAGCCTGGCGATGGTGACTTTCACTGTATTTGTGAACGGATCGGCGTTTTCGTCCCAGGCTTGCCGAAGGAGCTGCTCCGTGGTGAGGCCGCGCGGGGCGGCCCTGAGGAGGGCTTCGAGCACGGCACGTTCCTTAGCTGACAGGTCGACTGGTCGGCCGTCGTGAGTCACTGTGCCGGCGAGCGGGTCGAGCTCGACTCCCGCTGCCCGTAACGTTCGGCTTTGGGCGGTGGGCTTGCGGCGGGCGAGTGCACGGACGCGCAGGATCAGCTCGGGGAAGTGAAACGGCTTGGGTAAGTAGTCATCGGCCCCGAGTGCGAGGCCTGCGACCCGTTGGTCGGCGGAGCCGGCGGCGGTTAGCATCAGGATCATCGTTGGGTCATTGCTCTCGGTGATCATCTGGCAGAGAGTGTCGCCGTGGATGTCGGGCAGGTCACGGTCCAGAACGACGACGTCGTAGGGGTTGAGGGTTAGCTTGGTGGCGGCTTCACGCCCGTCGTAGGCGACGTCGACCGCCATGCCGTGGTCGCGTAGCCCTTCGGCGATCGTGTTCGCGAAGCGTGGCTCGTCCTCGACGACGAGGATCCTCATCGGCTGGCTCCGCAGGGCTCAGCGAGCGTCGCTGAGGGCAGCGTGATCGCAACACGCAGCCCGCCTTGAGCGGCAGCTTGGAGGTCGAGCGTGCCGCCATGTGCGGCGCTGATCGCGGCGACAATCGCGAGTCCCAGGCCGTGCCCGTTCTGCGAGTGAGTGCGCTCCTGTGCGAGCCGACGGAACGGCTGCGCGAGCAGCGCGACATCGCGCTGGTCCAGCACAGGGCCGCTGCTCTCCACAACCAGCCGGCAGGTGTCACCATCGATCGCGCAGTCGATATAGATGAGCCCGTCGGGCTGGTTGTGGCGCACAGCGTTCTCGATCACGTTCTCGACCATCCGCGCTAGCAGCGTCTCGGCTCCAGTCACGTGAACCGGCGCGAGTGGGGCATGGACCGTGATGCGTTTGGCGATGATCGCGTCACGGCGTGTCGCTAATGCAGCCGTCACGATCTGCTCCAGCGAAACGGACGTTTGCTCGCCTACTGCGCCGTACTGAGCCCGCGCGAGCACCAGAAAGCTCTCGAGCAGCCGATCGGCACGGTTGAGGTCCTCGCGTAAGTTCGCATCCAACTTCGTCAGCTGGGGCGGCACACCCTCGGGCTTGCCGATCGCGACGTCGAGCGTCGTACGCATCATCGCCAGCGGCGTGCGCAACTCATGCGACGCGTTCGCCACAAACCGCCGCTGGGCTTCGAACGCGACTTCGAGGCGCTCGAGCAGCCCGTCGATCGTGCCCGCGAGCTGTCCCAGCTCATCGCGCTGCCCGTCCAACGCGAGTCGCTCGTGCAAGTTGGCCTCTGAGATCCGCTGCGTGGTGGCGGTGATCGTGCGCAACGGCGCGAGCACTCTGCCAGCCACCACCCAGCCCAGCAGCATCGACGCGACCACCATGATCGCGAGCGCGACCGCCGAGAAGATCACGAGCTGGTGCAGATCCGAGATCCGCTGACCCCTCCTCAAGACGCGGACCAGCGCACGCCCGGCCGGCGAGTGCAGCAGCAGCATTGGGTTGTAACCATGGGCGATGGGCGGCGTCGGGGGCCTAACCCGCACGTTCGCGACGAGCGCGTAGGTGATCGTCAGCAGCGCCGCGCCGCAAATGAGGAACAGACCGCCGTAGAGCAGCGTCAGCCGCCAACGCACAGTCGTTCGCGGGTGAGTCACCCC
>Ga0123356_10003607_pt1 | contig 16156 bp, 15 predicted proteins | sample TergutEmb28metaG_2_FD_92546 | JGI IMG/M metagenome (GOLD analysis project Ga0123356, IMG submission 92546) | Embiratermes neotenicus P3 segment gut microbial communities from Petit-Saut dam, French Guiana - Emb289 P3 | ecosystem: Host-associated > Arthropoda: Insects > Digestive system > Gut ...
TATCCTGTTGCGATTTTCGCTGTAAATATCCCACAAAATCGATCACTTCGCCAAAGTATTTGGGCGGGAGTTTATCTATTTTACTGAGCAATTCTGCTTGTTGTGTCATGGCAAACCTCCATATATATGTATTATAGCATAAAAAGGAGAGAGCAACAAGGATAATACAATAACAGCCTGAGATACCACAATTCCCCCTCTGCGCTCTCTGCCGAACCTTTTGTTCGAAGTCTGGAGAGGTCTTCTTGAAAAATTACCTTCGTGCGCCTTCTGTGCCTTTGTGGTGAAAGATTCTCTTTCTTCTTCTCCGTGCCTCTGTGTGAGAATTTAGGGATTAAACTTTATTTTTTAAATATTCATCGATATTCCAAACTATATGATCATCTCCAAAAGTGTAATTCAATGAAACATTCACTAAATTACACCTCGTGTCCCGGGTTAAATCCCTCTTTCGCGCTTTCGTATCACTTTAAGAATGACCATTAACACTATAGCGGCAACTGCACAGCAAGATGCAATTACGAATGCAGGGAACATCAAACTTATATCGCTGATAGCTACATTTCTGTAGTAACCTGCAATTTGTGACGAGATTACCGCGCCCAGACCAAAGCCCAAAAGTACAAAGCCGTAGTTAGTTGACATATATTTTGCGCCGAAAAGATCTGCGGTTAATGACGGGAAGTTGCTTAAAAGTCCGCCGTAGAATAATCCGATAAGCGCAATTAGTATGTATATCCAGTAACCTTCTGCCGCATTAACAAAAAGCGAAAGAACCGCATTTCCGGAAAGCAGAATAATGATTGTGTTTTTTCGCCCCAGTTTGTCGGAAACCATTCCCCAAAACAATCGGCCTATCGAGTTAAACATCGATATTGCGAGTACACCGATAGTTGCAGTTGCTGCAAGTCCTTTTGCAACAGCGATAGGTTTAGCAAAACCTATCATCATAAGTCCGCCCATACATGCAAGCATGAAAGCGCCTGTTAATAAATAAAATTTGCCGGTTTTAAGCATTTGCTTTGGAGAACAATCATTAACCACTTTTACAGGAGTTGCTGAAGAAGTTGTGTTTACTGCCATATAACCCTCGGGCGGATTTTTTAGGAAAAAGCTTCCGATGGTGCATGCTGTAAGGAAAACAGCGCTTAATACCATGAATGTTTTAAATTCGCCGACGCTTTGTCCGCCAAAAGTAGTTATTAATAATTCTACGATAGGCGTAAAAACAACACCGCCAAAACCGAGCGCCGATACAATTATGCCTGTGACCAGACCTTTTTTATGCGGATACCATTTTTGAGCGCAGGCGATAGTTGTGGAATATGTAAAACCCATACCAATACCGCCCATAGCGCCGTATGTTATCCATAACAGCCATGGGTTTTTGGCAGTAACAAACGAAGCAAGAAGAAAGCCAAGGCTTAAAATTATACCGCCGATAAATACTACAATACGTGTAGAATATTTTACTGCTAACTTGCCGCCAATGACGCTTCCGATTGTAAGGGTTGCAAGCAATAACGAGAACGTAAGCCCTGCCGCGGCGTTGTCGCCGCTAAAAAGACTGTTTGCAATTCCTGTTTGGAATACACTCCAAATGTAAGCAACCCCGAGGGTCAATTGTATTGCTATTGCCGCAAGCAATGCGCAAAATCCCTGTTTTTTTTCCATAATGGACTCCTATTTTTAAAGCAAAAAAAAGCGCTCGCAACAACCGATTATCGATTGCCACGAGCGCACGCTTTTGCCGCTTTTTACAGTCTTAGCGCACCCTTCCGACAATCGGTCGTGTAATGAGGAGAATAAAAATAGAAGAAATAGCATTTATTACACGGTTACGGTTCAACGTAGAAACCTCCAAAACTGTATCCGAAATACTTCGGTTCCTTAATGTACAAAAATTTAAGGTTTTTTGTCAAGTGCTTTTTAAAAAAATATTTAAATTTTCGTAATTTCTTTGATGGATTTTCCGTGGGCGCCAATGCCGTAAAATTTAACGTCTAACGATTCGTTTTCCACACATTCGATAACCGCAAATGTCTCGCCTATTCTGCTGCGTGAGCGTCCAATGCTGCCCGGGTTTATTAGCGAAATACCGTCCATTTTTTTGTAAAAAGGAGCATGGCTGTGTCCGAATAACACGGCGTTGGCGTTTGAATTTTTAGCTGCCGCAAGGAGAGAGTTATAACCGCCGTATAAACCATATCGATGTCCATGGCACATAAAAAAACGATCATCGCACAGATCAAAAACAAGGGCTTCCGGCGCCTGAATACCATAGTCATTGTTTCCAAGAACAATTTTCCAATCGCTGTAAAAACCTGTTGCGTCCGCCGCTGCCTGTAAATCAGAAAGGCCGTCTCCCAGACATGCTGTCATGCAGATTGTATCTTTAGGCGGAATGCGTTCGTTTGCCCATTTTAAAACAGCCTTTAAAGCCGTAACGCTTCCGTGGGTATCAGAAAATACAAGAAGTTTTTTGCTCATAGTTAATAATACTACAATTTTCCGGATTTTTTAACACTTAAATATTTATTTATTAGCGCAGACGAAATGTGCGCAGGAGATGTTTCCAGGACAAGAAGACCCGAATGTTCCCATTTACGGTACAAGCGGCGGCGGTTTGCAAGGTATGAATAGGCGGCCGCTTTTTCCAATACTTCTTCATCGGTTTTTTTTCGTGATTCTGCGCCCGATGTTTTGATGTCCTCGTTAAAGCTGACCATCAAAAGCAAATGCCGCTTGTTTATTCTGGGTAAAATCCATGATAGGGATTCTCCGTCTTCTTCGCGGAAGTTACTTATAAGAACTATAAAGCTGCGGCGGTTCAGATGGCTTAAAGCCTTTTCCATCGCAGAAAATGGGGACGACGGAATAGGAGAGCTGTGAAGATCAAATAGTCCGTTCATAAGACCATTAAAGGCTTTCATGCCTTTGCGAGGAGGTATCCAAAGATCGCGCGTTCCAAAACTTGCCGCGGCAACTGAATCGCCGTGTTTTAGCGCAACATAGGAAAGCATAAGCATTGCTTCAAGCGCGCTGTCAAATTGATTATCAGGAAGACGGTAGCCCGAATCGATTATAAAAAGGATTTGCTGGTCTTGTTCTTCCTGATAATTTCTGACAATGAGTTTTAATCTGCCGTCCAGCGTGCGGTTTCTGCTTGTAGCCCGCCAATCTACGGAACGAATCGAATCGTTTTCCTGATAATCGCGCAAACTTTCAAATTCAAGACCGTGTCCGCGTTTACGTATTTGTTTTACGTCTCCCTTTTCGGGATTTCCTTTTAAATCAAGTCCGCGCGCCATCTGTTTAAAGTTGGGATAAGTTCGTCCGCTATTTATGTTGTCATGCGTTACCCGCAATTTCCAGAAACGCAGCGGAGAACTTAGCATAAACTCGGTGCTGAAAAATCTCCATATTCCCCGTTCGTTTGGAATCAGGCTGTATTCAAAAACAATCGCGCCGGAAGAGGCAAGCGCTTTTCTGTCCAGCTTTGCGGGAAAAGCGGAAGAGCTCATTGAACCCGGGTAAAGATCGTAAAGACGGATGGAATACGGCAGAAAAGCTCCCGAAGTATTAATCGACAATTTGACATGCGCAGGTTCGCCTTGCGCCAAAGAAGACGAAATTTCCCTTTTTACCTGCAAACGATCGCCAAAAAAAAGAAGCAAAAGTAATTCAGCTGTAATGACAGTTAAAAGTCCTAAACTTATATATAACCAATACATGGAAATAGAACTGATGAAAAAGGCAAAACAGCCCAAAATGAGATTTAAAAGAGATACAATAAAAAAAGTTTTATCGGGCAGAAAAATAACATGACCTTTTTTTGCAGCCCGATTATCAATCTTCCGCATTATCCGTTATCCCCCTGGGAGCTTCAATTTTTGCAAGCAGGTTCTCGATAATTTTTCTTGCGCTTAATCCTTCCAGTTCGCTTTCTGCAGAAAGTGTCAGGCGGTGCGCAAGAACTTCCGCTGCCAGCGCTTTTACATCGTCGGGGAGTACAAAGTCTCTTCCCTGCAAAAGGGCGCGGCCTCGTGCGCAGCGTATAAGCGATAAACTGCCTCTTGGCCCTGCGCCGGTTTCAACCGCAGGAGTATCTCTTGTAGCGGCTGTAATGCGCACAGCATAATCAACGATTAACGGATCTACCCGCAAAGAAGCGGTAAGATTTTTTATTGCTGTAAAATCATCTGTTCCAAGGGCGGTTTGAACGGCAGAGATAGAAAGTTCCGCGCCTATATCTCCTGTTAACACCTGAGTTGCCATAGTCTTTTCTTCTTCCAGATCGGGATAATCGGCGATAACCTTCATTAAGAATCGATCTTTTTGCGCGTCCGGCAGCGGATATGTTCCTTCATGTTCAAACGGGTTTTGAGTTGCCAGTACCATGAAAGGAGAGGGTAGTCTGTGACTTTCGCCGTCAAGAGTTACCTGAAACTCCTGCATTGCTTCAAAAAGAGCGGCTTGTGTTTTTGCAGGCGCGCGGTTAATTTCGTCTGCAATAAAAAGATTGGTAAAAATCGGCCCTTTGCGCGTGGCAAATTTTCCGGTTGCGGGATCCAGCATGATGTTACCTGTTATGTCCGCCGGCATAAGATCGGGAGTAAATTGCACGCGCTTTGAATCGCCGCCTATCGCTTTTGCAATAGCTCGAACCAAAAGTGTTTTTCCAAGACCCGGTACGCCTTCTACAAGAAGATGTCCTCCCGCAACAAGCGTAATAAGGGCATGATCCAATAATTGCTTTTGTCCTATAAAGGCTTTTGCAATTTCATTTTTTACCTGCTCCAGTTTTTCGGCAGCGGTTTCTACGTTAAAATTTTGCTGTTTCATCAAATATTCTCCGATATTGTTTTATTAGTTCTTTATACCTATATCTTTTTTTATTTTCCGTATTTGTTTCGATTTTATGCTCGCGTTCATATACATCAAGGTAATAATCCAGCGTTTGTGTTTTTTTCAAAAAATAAATTTCTGCAATAAAACGATCCCTTATGGGTCTTGAATTTCTTTGCTTCTCGGCGGTCACAAGGCCAAAAAGCGGTATAACACTCCAAAATCCAACAAAAATCAATATAACCGCAGAAACTACAATTGGAATAACATTCCCCCTTCTTAAAATTGTTCCAAAGAAAGCCCTTGCATGTACATTATCGCGCACGCTTCGGATAAAAAGAATACCGTCGTTTTCTTCTGTTTGCGCGCCTGTAATTTTCCAGGATAAATGGGCGTTTACTTCTTCTCCTATATTGTTATTATACATGAAAAACGGCCTTCCGGTAACAACAACAGCGCCGTTTCCAACAGGAACTTCCGCAAGCCTTATAAAACTCATATTGTCTTTTACCGTATATGTGTTGTTGGTTTCGATGAGTTTAAAGGAAATAAGTTTATCATGATCCGGATATATTACTTTGGTATCAGGGCCGGCTTCCGTACCGCTGTTTTTTATTAAGGTGATTCCAAGACCGGAAAGAAAATTGGTAACATCTTTGTTTAAGCGATGCCGATCCATGTGTATAACAAGATAGCCGCCCTGTTCAATCCATGGAAGTAAATTTTTTGTATCATCCCAGTCAACTGCCCACGAATTGGTTATTATAACTTTTTCTGATATGTCATTTATTTTTGAAGGACTTAAATGATTCAAATAACGAATGGTTCTGTCTGTTTGTTTAAGCCATTGTTCCAATGCATAAAAGTTATTATTGGAGACTTCCCAGGAAGGATAATTCATTTTTCTGTGCGGACGTATTTCAAAAATATTGTAGGCAAGAAGTCCAAGCGAAGATAAAACAAGTACTATGGCAATGCTGATATAAATCCGTTTATCCATTATTGACTCCTATGGATTTACATAAGCTTACTGCTTCTTCAAAACTTCCTTCTGGCGGGAGTTGTCCCGCATATGCAAAATATACCCAGTTTTTTATTACCCTGCTAAAGGCATTGGCTTTAAGGCTGTCGGTTGATTTTGAAATTACGATATTTACGCAGTCACTCTCGGTTGCATTGGGCGGAAAATTTATTCCGCGGTATATAGGCCATGAAAAAATGGCAGCCGCGGCACAGTAACCCCAGGCAAGACGAATGTCTCCCTGTTCATGGAATTTTAAGGCCTTTTCCAAAAGTAATTTAGGATCTTCTTCCGGAGTTTTTTGCAGTGATGTAACCGAATATGCATTTTTTTTACCTATTATGTTCTGTCTGTTTTTAAGAAAATAATATAATAAAAAAATAGCCAGGCCGATTGCTGCAATAACAAGAAATGTTCTTAAAAAATTGGCAAAAGCATTGCGTAATTGCTTCATTAAGTCCGGATTAATATTGGGAGTTTCCGCAGGTTTTGGCTGATTCCTTAATCCTATTGTCCAGGAATCTTCCCAGCCGCCGAAATCGGGAGATTCCAGAATAGTTTGCAGCGTATCCACAGGAATATCTTTTCCGCTGTCGGCATGGGCTGTTATCGGCATAAAAAGACAGACAGCCAATACGATAACAGCGGCTATTTTTTTAAAGCCGCGGAAAATAATTTCCAAGTCCCAGCCTTCAACTTCGATTCGGCTGTTAATATAAAGACTAAACCCCATGCATACATAAATGGTTTCTATTAAAATTAAATTTGCGCACCAGATTGTATATAAAAATATCTCTGCTTTTGCAAAAGAATCCAAAAAAGAATTACTTATATTCATAAGTTCGCATATAAAGTTATAAAAAATAAGGCCGCCCAACAATAAGGCAGCTTCCGCTGCAATTCCCCAAATAGTCAAAAGGAAACAATAACCAATGCCGCCGTTAACCAAATGTTTTTTTCGTTCCGAAGCTGCTTTTCCCGATTTTATGTTTCTTTCCAGTACCCGCATTGGCATCATTGCGGCTCGTAACGGACTAAAACGCCGCCAGAGCAAGTCTCCGGGTAATCCGCGCAGTAGAGTTTTAAATAAACCCCGGCGCAATCGTTTTAACCCTGCGTCTTTTTCAAAAAAACGTATGGATATTACGTGCAAGGCAAGCCTGTCAAACATGGGTTTTAACAGCCAAATAATCAGCCATGCTAAATAATAAAATTTTTCCGGAAGAGCCCTACGCAGGGCAAAAGCGCAAACCCAAAGCGGAATGGCAAAGAACGGTATAAAATTGATAAAATTTTCACGCCAAAGAAGAAGCCCTGCGTCCGCTGCTGCTCTGGAGTCTTTGCGTTTAAGCGCGGCAATGATGTTCATTTCTTTCTCCTGTTAAAACGGCCGGCAAAAAGAAAATAAACAAGCAGTAAAACCCAAAGACCTATACCTACGCCAATACGCAGCTGCATGGAAAGCATGTGTTTGGATGACCAAAAGGCTTCTATTGCCGCAGCGATAACAAGCATTATGGTGCTTCCTCCGATAATAGGCAGCGCGTCTTGTCCTGCTTTTTTTATGGAAGCTCCGCGGCTTAATCCATTGGTTACAAAGAAACGATACCCCAAAAGCAAACCCGCATATGCGCTAAAGACGATTGCCGTAAGCTCAAACGCGCCGTGTGCAATTACAAACGGAACAAAAGTTTTTGAATATCCAATGCTAACCAGGTGTCCCGATACTATTCCAAAAAAACCTGCGTTTAAGCAAAGAAAAAACAGGCTTCCTACTCCTGCGAATATTCCGCCTGCAAATGTTCTAAATGCTATGGATATATTATTGTAAATGTAATATCCAAACATATCAGCGTCGGATGTTACGTGACGAGGTCTTAAAAAATGGCCGCTTTCAGGATTATACATCCATTCGATTGATGATATTTGGGATGGGGCAACCAATTCCCTTGCGATATTGGGAAAAAAATAACAGAGAATACCAAAAAAAAGCGCGATACCGTAAAAAAGCAGGGTAGTTGCAAGTATTCCTTTCCAGTGAGAACGAATCTTTTGCGGGAATGTTCTTATAATAAAATTGGCAATTGGTTTTAAAGGCCAAACATGCTGACTGTAAAGAATCTGGTTTCCTTCATTTACAAGCGCATTTAGCCTTTCGATAATTGCCGGATCATAACCGTTGGCTTTTGCCGTGTTTAAATCCTGGGTAAGTTCCCTGAAACAGCGGATAAACGAAACAGCTCCTTTTTTCAGCGTACTCCTGTTTCCCCTTACAAGAACAGAAAATTCATTCCAGAGGCTGCTTCGGCGCTGCACAAAACTTTGTTCTGTCATTACAGTTCCCCTGATATTTTGCGGGCAATTCCCATAAGGTAGGCCGCATTCGGCGCATAAATTCCTGCAATCTCATTCGCTCTTGCTTCTCCCAATAGCTGATAACGCCTTGCAAAATTTAAGATAGCCTGCTTTTCTTCGGGAGTAAGAGGTTTTGGCGGAGTAACAGATTCGTATTTTTCCAGAAGCCGGCTTAGCGGACTGCGCGCGGTATTTTTTGCCATTGACGAATAAACCACAAGAGTTCCGCCTGCCCAGTCGCCAAGTCTTCTAAAACCGCTGCTGGCCGCAATCGATATAAAAGCAATGTGAAAAAAACAAAGCATTGTGTCGGCAAAACGCAGTAAATTGCGCAAGAAAGAAGAAGCCGGATCCACAGGCGAACCGTCGTTTTTTACAACTCTTATTCCCATTAAGCGTTTTCCGGGACTTTGTCCGCGGAATGCAAGTTCAAAAATTACATGATAAAACCAATCAAGAACAAACATAAAAAGAAAAAACATCCAAAAGCCCATTGCCCATCTAAAAAAATCAAATAACAGAATAATAGTAATTAAAACTGTCCATTGGATTATTTTATCTATGGCATAGGAGATAGTCCGTATGGGAAAACCAACAGGAGAAAGAACAAATTCCACTCCTTCCGGGGTTATGGCTTTTATGGAAGAATCATAATTGGTTATTATTTGCTGTGACATTTCTCAAAGTGTTCTGGCTGCAACTGCAATTCCAAAAATAATTGTCAGAATAATGGTAAATGGAATAATGGACAGATAAACAATTATAAGGATACCGTAAAACTTCCAAAGCGATTTATTGTTTTTAAAAGCCTTTTCCAAATCTTCTTCCTTGTTGCTAAATTCATACTTGCGTATGCAGTCTCCGAACTTCCAGGTAAAAAAAGACGGAAAGAAGAATAAAGCTGCTCCGGCCAGGTTTAAAGGTAAAAGCAGCCAAATAATCCATGTGGGAAAGTCGCTGGTTCCCAGAATACCGCTTAAACCGGAATGTGACATTATTCCTATGGAAGGCAGAAGTCCCCCGACTACAATAAGACCGCAGCCTATAAAACCAATTATGCCGACAAATCTCAGCCAGAGCGAAGATTCTTTTAAGTGCTTAAACATGGGTTCGGTTAGATTTCCGATAATCTGCGACTTGTCCGGATTTACGGACGTTTCAGGGCTATTATATTGATTTTCAAAATCAGACATGGATTTCTCCTTAATGCTATTATGCACCTCTGGAGTTATTACGTCTAGAGCTTACAAAGCGTGAGAAATCGTTTATATTTTTTACAGCAATTCTGTCAGGGTAAATTTCCACGCGGCGCTGATTAACAAAGTGCCCCAGAATGTCTCTGGCTTCATTTGCAGTCATTCCTGCCCAGTGCGCTACGCCTTCGACAGTTGTTTTGAATTCCCGTCTGTCGCTTGTTTTATCGATATCCGGCTGAGTTTCATCAAGCATTAGGAATACGTCGGCTATTTTTGCCTGCGGTTCCGGAAGCGTAAGAATCATAAAGCGGCGTTTGGAATCGTATATGCGTTTACAGAACATTTTTAAAAGTTTAAGGGCAATCTGCGGATTCCCAAGCAAAAGAATTTCAAAGTTCTGGGAATTAAATTCCAGTACCTTTACTTCATCAAGCGCTATGGCAGTAGCCGAGCGGGGAGAGTTTTCCAAAATTGCCATTTCGCCGAACATTTCGGACGGATGAAGAATATCAAGAGTTCTTTCGATGTCACCTACAAGCTTAACAAGCTGCACTCTGCCTGATTGAATAAGGTAGAACGTATCGCCAAGCTCGAACTCGGAGAAAATTATTTCACCTTGATGAAATGTACGGGAAAAACGGCCGAATGCCGCCAGGTCCATAGCCATCTTACGCTCCCAGGGCGCTTAACGCCCTTCTTACTTTTTCGATAGTAGCGTCATCCCCGCCCATAGAAACAATTTTTTTGTAGAAAGCTATTGCCTGATCTTTTCTTCCTATCTTTTCATTACATTGACCCATAATAAACATGGTTTCTCTTAATTCCGAATGTTTTGGGAACTTTGTAAGCATGCTTGTAAAATATTTTAGGCTTTCTTCGAACTTGTTTAAGAGGAACATACAGCGGCCGATTTCGAACGAAGCTTTTGCTGTCCATTCCGGATCGATATCGGCATCCACTATCAATTTAAACGACATGAACGCTTCCTGATATTTTCCCTGCGAAACAAGGCTGACGGCGTCGTAATACGCTTTTGTTGTTTTTTCGGAATCTTGCTGCGACATTTGCACAGGAGCCGCGGCGGCAGGAGTTGATTGGCTTACAGAAACACCGGGGCCTTTGCCGTCTCCGTAACGCGAAAGAGCGTTTTCTGCAATTTCCAGATTCTTTGTCGCCTGAATAGCATTTTTCCCTGACGGGTAAAATGTCAGATAACGGCTGAACACATGCTTTGCATGAGAGAATCGTTTGTTCTTAAGATAGTACTCTCCTACATTATAAAGACCATCGGCCGGCGGCTGTTCTTCTTTTGCCATTACTTTTGATACTTGTTTGTGAACACGCCTCATCTGGTTAGAAAAAACTTTAAGCATCTTCATTATTATTCTTGAATTTGCAGTTGCAACAGCTTCAAACTCTGCGACTGTAAAAATCATGACAGTTGTATCTGAAAGGGCAACGGCGTTTTCTTCGCGAGTATAGCGCCCTAACGCCGATTTTACTCCAAAGAATTCGCCGGGCTGAACAGGGTCGCGTATGTCCGCTCCTGTTTCTATATCCTGATAAACAAGGCTCACCTTTCCGGTTTGGAGAATATAAATTTTATCCGCAGGATCTCCCTGGAAGTATATGAGAGAACCTGAACGATATTGAGCTGGTTTAGGCATTATACTCCTTCCTCGGTAGCAGGCTCGAACGGCAGATAATCAAGCTCTTTTTTAAAGCCGACTTTCTTCCTGACCTCTTTATAAAGGCTTGCCGGATCGCCTTTTACAAACATTTCCTTGTTTTCAACCTTTATTTTTGTATATCCCTCGGGAAGCCCGGTTTGCCCCGAAAGCTTTCCCTTGAAAATATCAAGAAATCTCGTTTCTCCGTATATTGGTTGTCCGGCCAATATAAGTAATTCTATATCTTTCATGCCTGCATTGACAAGGTTCTCGTAAGGGTCATTGTTTTTTGCGCCAAGAACCAGGACGTCGCCTAACATGCCTTCTTCCAGAGAGCCGATTCTGTCATGCATCCGGAATGCTTTTGCGGCGTTTGCAGTTACCATTTCAAAGATTTGTTTTGCCGGAAGATCTTCGCCGTAAAGCTTGCGGTAGAGTTCTCTGTCATATTTCAGCTCGGCAAGAAGGTTCGCGGAACCTGTCGCAGAAGAGTCTGTCCCGATTGTAACATTAATGCCCGCTTTTAGCATTTTGCGGATTTTGGCAGTTACATTGAACATGAACATATTGGAAAAACCGCACCATGAAATGCTGGCTCCGGCTTTTGCCACTTTTTCAATGTCTTTATCGCTAAAAGCGATACAATGAACAAATAAACAGTGTTTATCCAGGACTTTTATCTTTTCCAGCGCCTCGACGCTGTGCATGGCTTCTTTGTCAAAGCCTTCGGAAAGGTGCGTAATAAAGGGCCAGTTGTTTTTTACAGCCAGGGCATGTTCAACTTCTATGCCGTCGCCCCATTTCAGGTCGTATGAGGAGCTTTCATGGGCAAGGCCGTATTCCTGGATAGCCCTGATTGGCAGCGTGGGTAATATCTGGCTGTTCAATTGATGAGGAAAATGGTCGTTTACGGTTGTTACGCCGGAAAACAGGCATTTATAGCCCGAGAGGGCATACAGATCTTCTCTGCTTAAATTTGAGCGTTCTTCGAATGTTTTGGATGCTTTTAAATCCTTATCCCAGGGCAGCCAGGTAAGGTAAAATTCTCCCTTTTTTGGGCCTACAGGCGGGCGGTAATTTCCCTGCAAATGATCATGAGTATTAATTAATGAAGGATATACAAACGATTTTTCCTTCAAATTAATTTTTACATTACCGTCTGCTTTAGGAGAAACAATTTTTTCCCCTTTAATTCCCAAGTTGCCGGTATATGCTTTCTTACCCGGGGAAATAATCACCCCATCTGCCAAGGTGTACTCAAACACTTAAAGACCGTCCTTACATAAGAAAAACTCTTTATATTATATATTCTATTAAAAATACCCCAAAAAATCAACGATTTTAGGGTATTCCTCATATGATTATCGGTATATTCTGTTTAAATCGGTAAATATTTGATACAATATTACCATATGATCGATCTTCATACCCATTCCAATGTTTCTGACGGAGATTTCCCCCCTGCTTTGCTCATAAAGGAAGCGGTCAAGACGGGGCTTCGCGCTATTGCCCTTACAGATCATGATACCATAAAAGGACTGGAAAGCGCAAAAGCTGCCGCCAAACAGGAAAAAGTTAATGGGGTTCCGTTTCAGTTTATTCCCGGAATCGAGGTAAATATTAACTGGAATGGCCTTGGTCCCGGGGGCGAATTTCACCTTTTGGGTCTGGGGATTAACTCGCCGACTCCCGCGTTTGTTACTGCCGTAGAGGGGCTGGCGCGCCGCAGGGAAGACAGAAACCGCCAAATCCTGGATAGAATGCATGAATTGAGTATAGATGTAACATGGGAAGAGCTTTTAGCGATGTCCGAAAAAGGCAATTCGATTGGAAGACCTCATTTTGCGGCGCTTCTTATAAGGAAAAGAATCGTAAAAAATGTGAATCAGGCGTTTGCCCGCTATTTAGGGGTTGGTAGACCTCTTTATGTTCCCAAAGACGGCCTTGCCTTTGATGAAGCTGTCACTTTGATACGCGAATCCGGCGGAATCCCTGTATTGGCTCATCCCATATCGCTTTTTATCGCATGGGGACGCCTTCCTGATCTTATAAAAACATTAAAAGACAGGGGGCTTATGGGTCTTGAAGCCTGGCACCCCACAGCCAAAGCCGGCTCCTGCCGCCGACTGGAAGAACTTGCCAGGACCCTTGGGCTCTATGTTACCGAAGGAAGCGACTTTCATGGATCTCTTCGCCCCGATCGCAGGTTGGGTTTTTCAGGCAAGGGACGGAAAATCAGCGACGCTGTTTTGGAAGCAATTCCCGAATTGCACAATTCCTGAATCAAATTGACAGGATATCCCAGGGGTCTTCCCCTAGCCTGCGATATTGGACGGCTTCCAGGATATGCTCTGTTTGGAGGGTCTCTTTGCCTTCCAGATCGGCGATGGTTCTGGCTACCCGTAAAATTCCATGGTAGGCTCTGCCCGAAAGTCCCAGTTTAGCGATTGCAACATGAAAAGCATTTTCTGCCTTTTCGCTCATTGGACACAGGGCATTTGTTTTGCCTGCCGGGAGTAGGGCATTGCGGCGGATTCCCATCCCTTTAAAACGCCGTTGCTGGATCTCTACTGCCGCTTTTACACGGCAGGCAATTTCTGCGCTTGTTTCTTCAGCGGCGGACGGACTCTGTTTCATTTCTTCCATTTTTGGCGGCAGGACAGCGACTCTTATTTCTACACGGTCAAGCAGCGCGCCGCCGAATTTACGCCAGTAACGGCTGACTTCCATAGATGAGCACAAACATACGTTGTCGGTGTCACGCATACCAAGGCGGCCGCAGCGGCAGGAGTTTGCTGTTAATAAAAGCTGAAACTCCGCAGGAAGCCGCACGGGTCCGTCTGCTCTTACAATGCTTATTACCCTGTCTTCCAAAGGTTCCCTTAAAGACTGCAGAACATTGATTCTGTATTCCGGGGCTTCATCCAAAAACAATACGCCAAAATGAGCCAGACTTATTTCGCCGGGGTGGGGTATTCTCCCGCCGCCAAGAATACCTTCGGCGCTTGCCGTATGGTGCGGGGCGCGAAACGGCGGAGTTGTAATAAGCCGATCGATAAACCGATTTGAAGAAAACTGATTTGAAGAGCTATCACAATTTCCGGGTCCCGCAAGGCTGTGAAGCCGGGTTACTTCTACCGCTTCATCCGGAGTTAATGGAGCCATAATCGAAGGAAGCCGCCGCGCAAGCATTGTTTTTCCTGCGCCCGGCGGTCCGAATACCAAAACATTGTGTCCTCCTGCTGCGGCAATTTCCAGCGCGCGTTTATATATAACCTGTCCGCGAACGTCGGAGAAGTCTCCGTCGGAAAATTTTTTCTCTGATAAATCTTTATTGGATATTTTTTGCGCAGGTGTTTCTATCGATGCCGGCAATTCGCCTTTTTCTTCTCTTATAATAAGCGCATGTACTGCGCTTTGCAGATTTTCTACAGCTGTAAATTTTGCGCCTGATGAAACTAATATTGCCGCTTCTCCCGCATTTTCTGCAGGGACAATAAATTCTGTTATTCCCTCGGCCAGCCCTGCCGCAATCGCCGCAAGCACGCCGCGCACAGGACGTATCTTGCCGGAAAGTTCCAGCTCTCCCATTACAAGCAAGTCCCCCGAGATCTGCGTTATGTTTGCCGCGGCTATAACCGACAACGCAATCGGCAGATCAAGAGCCGCTCCGTCTTTTTTTAACCCTGCGGGAGCCAGATTAATCAAAACCCTGTCCTGCGGAAAAGTAAATCCTGAATTTCTAAAAGCAGCCCGAACCCTGTCCCGCGCTTCTCTGACTGCTCCTTCCGCAAGCCCGGAAATATCAACTCCGGGAATTCCCCTGCGTATATCCGTCTCAACCCGGATAATAATTCCGCCCGCCCCATAGGGCATGTAAGCAAAAACACTCATAACACACTCCTTGAAAAAAGTTGGTACGGCGGTTTACGACGTTCCACCAACGGTGGAATGTAGTGCCTGACCGCTCTCAAGTGGTCAGGCCGTAAACCGCTGAGTTTAACGACGTTTTAATGTCGTTAAACGCGCTAGTTGACGCAGTTTTAATTGCGTCAACTAGTACCTATATATGGCGCAGCCCTGCGTGGCGCTTTAGTGAAAATGAAACTTTTTTGAAAAAAGTTGAAAAATATGAGAAAAATCATGGTTTTGTCCGCGGACGAAGCCCGAAGGGGTTAATATAGATTTTTTAGTTGATATTCAATATGGTTCGTAGTATACTTCCTATAGACGGATGGGCACAGGTTTTCTGCTTAGTTTCTGGCAGCCCCTGGGAGTAGTCCAACCCATCCGCCAATTTTATTTTTGTTATAAATTCATTGTCATAAAATCGTTTTCCGTTGCTATCTTCCCTAATCACAATAATTATGTAGTAGTTTTCACCCTCAAATACTAATGGGTGTGCATAGTTGTAAAAGATAAAGTCTTTTCTTCTTTCTGCGTAAAATAACACGCCATTTTGTAGCATGAGGGGTATGTATGGAATCGACAGCAGTTTTAGCTTGCCCTTTCCGTGTGCAAGAGCGTTTCTTATTGAACTTCTTGTAAAAAACACTTCACCGTCAGCTATTATTATGCTTTTTGGCAGCTTTGTTTGCGCCCAGTCGATTGCTTTTTGCCGCCATCTGTCTTCTTTATTGAGATAGGCAGAGTAAATTTCCAGATCTTTGCCAGATTCTGGTATTTTTACCTCTACAGGAAGTAAATTTTTGATCTTTTTGCCAAGCATGGTTTTTCCTCCAAAAAAATATATACCTATATATGGCGTGTTCCTGCGTGGCGCTTTAGTGAAAATGAAAAAAAAGTGATTTTTTTGGGAATTTTTCCCGAGGGGCGCTTGTTTTTTCTATTGACCATTTTTAAAAGATATAATAGAATGCACTTATGAATGAAATAAAGACAAATTTTGCAAAAAAACTCGTTTTTAAACGTGTTTTAACTGTTCCCCCCCCCCCCCCCCCCCACTCTCTTTCTCTTTTTTTTTTTTTTTTTTTTTTTTTTTTTGTTGTTTTTTTGCTGGCGAAAGAACCCCCCCCCCCCCAACAACTTGCTTGTCTTATTAATAA
>Ga0123356_10003609_pt1 | contig 16152 bp, 11 predicted proteins | sample TergutEmb28metaG_2_FD_92546 | JGI IMG/M metagenome (GOLD analysis project Ga0123356, IMG submission 92546) | Embiratermes neotenicus P3 segment gut microbial communities from Petit-Saut dam, French Guiana - Emb289 P3 | ecosystem: Host-associated > Arthropoda: Insects > Digestive system > Gut ...
CGCCCACGTCTATACCTCTTGTGGGCTCGTCAAATATAAGGATCTCACTATTCGTTGCCAGCCACTTTGCCAAAACGATTTTTTGCTGGTTTCCACCCGAGAGGCTGACGACTTTCTGCATAAGCGAATAGCCTCTTACGCTCAGCTTTTGCCAAAGATCCTCGCAGAGAGCGGTCTCTTTTTTCTTATTGATGAATGCTCCCACTTCATTTGAAAGGCTGGAAAATGTCATATTCAGCCTAATCGTCTGGTTGAGGAGCAGACCCTGACGTTTGCGATCTTCAGTTATAAACCCAATGCCATGTTTTATAGCGTCGAGTGGCGATTTTATCCTTATTTCTTCTCCGTTTAGTTTGATTTTCCCTTTTTGCTTTCTGTCTGCACCGAAAATAGCCCTTGCCATTTCAGTTCGTCCGGAGCCTACCAGCCCGGCTATTCCGAGGATTTCACCTTTTTTCAGTTCAAGTGAGATGTTCTTGACCCTGTCATTTGTCAACTCTTCGATTTGGAGAGTGGGTTCACCGATGTTTTGGTTGTGTGGAGGGTACTGGTCACCAAGTTCGCGCCCGATCATTAGCTTTATCAGTTCATCTTTTGTTGCATCGCTTGTATTCATTGTAGATATATGTTCACCGTCACGAAGTATCGTCACTCTGTCTGAGAGTTCGAAAACTTCGTCCAACTTGTGGGATATATATATTATCGATACACCCTTTTCTTTAAGCGTTTTTATTATTTTAAAGAGCGTTTCAACTTCATTTTCAGTAAGCGGAGCAGTTGGCTCATCCATGATAAGCACTTTGCTTTCAGTAAATAGTACTTTTGCAATTTCTACAAGCTGCTGATATGCCACACTAAGGTCACGGATCAAACTTTTGGGGTTTATTTCAACTCCAAGCTGACCAATGACATCATTGCAGATCTCGAGCATTTTCTTTCTGTCAAGGAATCTGCCGCCCTTTGTAAACTCCTGCCCCATAAATACATTGTCCATCACAGACATTGAGGGTAACAGGTTTAGCTCCTGGTAGATCGTTGCTATTCCGTTTTTTAGTGATTTGATCGGATCGTTTTTAGTTATTATCTGTCCGTCTAAAATCATTTGACCGTCGGTCGGCTCATGGGCACCTGTGATGATTTTGATCAAAGTGGATTTGCCTGCACCGTTTTCTCCAACGAGAGCGTGTACTTCACCTCTTTTGAGGTTAAAGTTCACATCGTTTAGCGCAAGAACACCGGGGAAACGCTTTGTTATGTTTTTCAACTCAAGTATAAACTCATCCATGTAAATGTACATTCCTTTCGAAAACTTACATCCACTGCTTGCTTTTGATTTTTTTATTGTATCATATCTCTTAATATCTGTCGATTTAATTTCATCCCCGCAAAAAGCGGGGATGAAATAGTCTTTTCCTTTGGAGCCTCTGCTCCTTTTAGTCCTTATAGTTTATGGGAAGAGTGTGAATACATTCTCCGGATTTACTTCTACCATCGGGAAGTGTACCCACTCTGATTCATCGATTGGGTCTTCCGAGTACGGTCTGAGACCATCTCTGATGATTCCAAGTGCGATGTTGAGGAATAATCCGCCTGTGCCCCATGGATCGATGTCGACTGTTCCTCTGTAGATGCCGCCTTCTTTGATTCTGGCGATCGCATCCGGAACAGCGTCAACGCCACCGACGAAGAACACATCTGAGTCTCTGCCTGCTGCCATAACTGCTTCGTATGCGCCTAATGCGCCTGAGTCATTAAATGCAACGATGACTTGAACGTTTGGATTAGCTTGAAGGATGTTCTCTGTAGCTGATTGTCCTTCTGCCGGTGTGAGTGCTTCCTGACGTGAAACGATTTCTGCATTCGGTGCATATTGATGGATACCGTCGATGATTCCTTCGGTTCTGTATACTATTGAGCCGATGGCTTCTCTTGTGAGGATTGCAACTTCTGCTTCGCCGTCAAGATGCTCGGCAATCCATCTGCCTGCTTGTACGCCTAGCGCTTGACCGTATGGAAACTCCGGTACTGTTGCGAAAGCGTCTTTATGTCCAACATATTCCTGGTTGCCGTTGACAAGTGGGATGCCTGCTTCATGAGCTCTGCGGGTCACGTCTAAGAGTGCATCCGTATCAAATGGGCTGATGATGATCGCGTCGAGTTCCATTGTGATCCAGTTTTCAATGGCTTCGACCTGTGCTGCTGCGTCTTGCTTTGCATCGTGAACGTGCAGCTCAATGCCGAGTTCATCTGCCAGTTCCTGCATGCCGCCGGAAAGTGCTATGAAGTAGGGGTTTGCAAGGTCCATAGTTGTGTATCCAACTCTGAGCTGTCCACCTGCTGCAGGTGCTTCCTGCTCGGGTGCCGGTGCCGGTGCTTCTGCTGCCGGTGCTTCTGCTGCGGGGGCTTCCGGTGCCGGGGCTGGGGCAGGGGTGTCATCGGCACATGCGGCTACGACCGCAAATACCATAACCATTGCTAATAATACTGCTAATAATTTCCTCATAATTTTCTCCTTCGTTTTTTTATTTTAAACCAAATATGGTTGGTTTACAAAAGATTTATTACATTCATATACTTACTTAGTAACCTTTAATAAGCATTATAAATCATTAATTTTCTAAATGCAATAGCAAAATGAAAATATTTTACTTTATTGCGAATATATAGTCGTCGATACAGTCGCCTATCCTGTCTAAAATCAAATCATCTGCAGTGTTTGCAAGGATTCCGTCACGCACTCTTGCATACTGAATAGGCATGTATTGGCTTAATAACGGTAGTGCTATCGGATCTTTGAGGTTCTCTACAAGCCGGTCAATCGATTCTTTTACAACCGTTTCCGGCAGATAGTACCTCGCTCTGTCCGAGAATCCGTATGCACGATTTATCCATAGTTTATGCTCATCTCCATGGTAGTGTTTGTTCCATTGATCCGGCTTTTTGAGCATAACTTTTTCAAGTGTTTCTGTGAATCTGCTCATCTTGGCTGTGCTTCCGCGTAATATGATTTTTTCAATGTTTTCAAGTGCAAACAATGCTTCGCGCAAAGCAAATGTCAAGGCAGGTCCGACTTTAAGTATGATGATACCGTCATTTATAAGTTGTCTCATTGCCGGTCGAGGCTGATAATCTGTGGAGTGACCTTCAAATACAAATCTGTCGTTTGATACTGCCCTGCAGAGTTCTTTGGCTTTTTCGCTGTCATATACAAAGACTTCGTCTTCGCTGAACTCTACTCCCGGCTGGACTACAACAGCTATCACGCGTTCCCAGGCATCCTGCAGGTCAACTTCTTTAAACGCTTTTTTAAATGCGGATATGGTCGCAAGGCAGTTCTTTTTACTTGTTACTCCAAGTTCTTCGTGTTCTTGTGCTCCTCCGGGGATAGGAACTTCACTCCCGATTATATATACAGGTTCAACAGCGTCGGGGTTCTCGTTTTTTCTTCTTCTGTAAGCTGCTTCCGCTACTGCACAAAGCCTTGCTCCTCTTTGTGCAATTACTGCATCGGAAAGAGATTTTGAAGAGTCATCGGATGCAAGGCGCATACTTGTATCGATGTGGATTTTTGTAAACCCTGCCAAAACGTATTCAGTGATAAGGATATCGGCTCTTACCATAGCTTCCGCTTCGTTATACTTCGTCCATGTGAGCGGTCCGAGGTGGTCGCCTCCCAAAATCAGATTTGATGCGTCAAAGTCTTCACGCTTTGCAAGATCAAGGCAGTATTGATAGAAATCCTTTGGGGTCATTCCTGTATATCCGCCATCCTGGTCGACCTGGTTTGCCGTTGCTTCTATGAGCGCAGGTATACCGACTGCTTTGCATCTGCGCATAACTGCTCTTAGTACATATTCGTTTGCGCTGCAGTTTGAAAATATACCCGTATGTTTGCCTGATTTATACGCATAGATTATTTCTTGTATAGGGTGCATATCAGAACCTCTCTACAGTGATATCCATGGGTCAAGACCTGTTGGTTTATCCGGGTCGGAACCTGTTTCCTTCGATTTATAGTACGCGATCATTTGGTTCAGGATTATAAACGGAATACCTTTTGCCACATGCGACAGCGGTTTGCCATAGCTGGTGTTTCGAATGCCCTCAAGGGTTAGGGGAACATCTGAAAACGCAATTACTGTCGCTTCTTTTGCTTTCAGGTCTTTTAGCAGATTGAGTTCAAGTTCATTCGCTTTACCAAGTGCAACGATAACGAGAGTTTCTTTTCCAATTAATACCATCGGTCCGTGGCGAACATCAAGGAGGTGATGATAACTTGAGGGTAACTGGCACACTTCTTTAAATACAAGCGCGCCTTCTTCTGCTATTCCTTCAAGCTCTGCGTCAGCAAGTACTACTGCATGTGTCCATGGTTGTATTGCAAGCTCTTTTGCAAGTGCTTCTGCTTTATTAAGGTATGCCGGTCCTTCTTCTATCATAAGAGTGAGTTCTTTGAGTACATCGGTATCCCCTACTATTTTTGCGCCGATGTACGCTGCCAGGAAGTATGCGTTCGTTACGCAACGTGTTTGGCAGACACTTTCGTCAAATGCCCATGGTGTTGATAAGACAAGGTCGCTCTTTTCGCCCAGTGGTGTGTCGTCTGCACAGACTACTGATGCAACCGATATGTCGCATCCTTGTTCCTTAAGGGCATCAAGTGCCATGATCAGTTCACTTGTGCGTCCTGAGCGTGAGATGATTACAACACCGGCTCCGTCAAGGCATTTTATATAACGCTCAGCGTGAAGTAATATGTCTCCTGCCGCAAGTGCCATTACTGATTTTCCGGCTCCCATCGCACATATCATTGCAAATGATTTTGCGTTGCTGTAGCTGGAGCCGCAGCCTACATACACAAAGCGGTCTTTGCTCCTGAAGTATGCTTCAATATCTGTCCAGTTGCTTTCGATATAGTCTGCTGTTTTTTTCAATGCATTAAATGTGTCATGCATTTCTTTGTAAGTTAATGCCATAGTGTTCCTCCGTTATTACATTTCTTCCAAGCGTTTTATAAGTTTTGGGAGTCCTTCGGGGTGGTTTTGCTCGAATGCCAAAAGTAATGCTCCGTACATTGGTTCAAACTTCGGGGTGACCGGTTTTCCGCCTACGGCTTCGATCCCTGCGAAAAAATGAGGTAATACAAGTTCTTCTGTTTTATATAGGCCTCCGGAGTATGATACTAAAAACGGGTACTGTTTAAAATGAAGCCTGTCTCTGATTGCTTTGACTAAGCTACACAACTCTTCGGCTGCTTCTTTGTATAGTTCTTTTACACATTGTGAGCCCGCAATTGCTGCGTTTTGAGCAAGAATTTGCAACGCAGCGACTTTGTCTCTATTTGTCATATAGTCCCTGTGTACGAGGTCAATGAATTCAAAATCATTCTTAAGTTCCAGCTCGTCTCGAACTGTTGTATAGAGTGCATCTTTTGGTGCTCTGCCATCGGCTTGTTTTGAAAACAATTGCATAACTTTACGGCCAACCCAATAACATGAGCCTTCGTCACCGAAAAATTCGCTCCATCCACCGCTGCGTGCTGTTTCTCCTGATTCGTTTTTTCCAAATGCGATAGCGCCTGTTCCCGCAACCACATTTACTCCGGGTGCCAGGCTGAGTGAACCCGCCCAACCAACTTCGACGTCGTTGGTTATATATAGAGGTATTCCGGGAAAGGCTACTTTAATCGCTTTTTCCAGTTCCTTGTCTCCGTCTTCACTTTCACCAAAACAAGGCAAGCCCATTGCAATGCCAGCAACAGACCCTTCTTTTACAAAAGGAAATGCATTTATCACATTTTTGATTTTATCAACAACGTGATTTACTCCGTATTCTCTCCAGGAAGCACTGTTTGTCAGCTCTGAAAAGAACTCGGACGAATCCGCAGCCGCTGCACAGATGGCTGTTTTTGTTGCGCCGCCGTCAACACCAATGTAGTATTTTATGTCATGCTCCCCCTTTCAGAGAATTTCTATAAAGGAAGTTTATGTATGTGTATGATTCCTGTCATGACTGCACCAAGCATCGTTTCTGTGTGATTTAACTCTGAGAGCACAAGCCTTGGAGCTATAGGTACATGGTTTCCAAGTGTTTGCTCCCAGTTTTCAAGAAACAGCTTACCCAAATTATATCCTAATCCACCTGCGATAATGATCACTTCGGGGTTGAGTATCGCTGCTATATTCACGAGCATAATACCAAAGTTTAAAGCGATTTCGTCGATCATAAGTCTGGCGTACATGTCCCCGCCTTCCTTATAACTCTTTATTAGTTTGATTATTTCCTCATTAAAGTTGCCGGCTTTTAAGTACTGCTCTATTTTACTGATAGAAAGCGCTTGCTCCAGTGAACCAACTTCGTCATACTTATTACTTATATTGATGGGATCGGTCACCATAAAGCCAATTTCTCCTGCCGCTCCCCTTGATCCTGTATAAAGTTTTCCATCTACTATATGCGCCGAGCCAAGCCCGACTCCGTATGCAATGTATGTTATATCGTTACAGTTGATCCCCGCGCCTTTCCACTGCTCTCCGATCACTCCCAGATTAACGCAGTTTTCAAGAATTACATCGACCTCAAACGCATCCTGGAGTGTCCCTATCATGTCACTCTCGAGATACTTTTCTGTAAATGGTGCAATAAAACTCATACCGTCTTTTATTATCCCGGGTATTCCTACTACTATACACAAGATATCTTCTTTGCTTTTTTTAGCCTTTTCCAGAATGTCCACTACCTGGTCGTGGATGATCGTAATACTTTCCTTCCCTGCTCCGTAGTAGTCGGCTGTATTCACTATTTCCGTACTCATTATCTCGTTTCCGAGTAAATCAGCCAGCATCATTCTTATTCGAAATCGACCGAGGTCAACCCCGATAATAAACCCACGCTCTGCGTTAAATGCAAGAAGTGTGGACTTTCTCCCTATCGTGTTATCCCCGGCTCCAACTTCCAATATATAATTTGCGTCAAGTAATCCCTTGGCATTAGATGAGATAGCCGGAAAGCTCATGCTGAGATAACGTGACAGATCCGCACGGGACATGCTGCCATTATTTCGCAAGGCATCCAGTATCAGTTGTTTGTTATGCTCAGCTATCGTTTCGGGTGATTGGATATTACTTTGCATTTCATATCGCTCCGTTACTTATATTGAGTTACTTACTTAGTCTTAATTAATATGTTTTTGCTTTATAATAATACATTATTATTCCTTTGTCAAACTGTTGTCACAAAGTTCTTTTAAATTAGCAATAGAAAATTTCCATTGCTTTTTGTATATAATGCATAATCGTCTGATGGAGCATTACATGATTTTACCAAAATTGTGTTTTAACGTTTTTTTATTATTGCATTTACTTTTCCTTTGCTTTATAATCTTTATTAAAGGATATTAAGCAACTGTTTTTTGTTTCCGGCGGGCACTATTTCTGTGCCCTTTAGATTATTTTTCGTGCCCTTAGGTCATTTTTCTGTGCCCTTAGGTCATAAGAGACCTTAGTGATATTCAAAAATATTATTAGTGGAGGTAATCAAATGAAAAAACGCTTATTGGCCCTGGTACTTGCATGCATGATGCTGGTTGGTATGCTTGCTGCATGTAATTCTGACCCCCCTGCACCGGTGACGACACCGGGAGCCGAGACTCCGGCTGAGCAGCCTGCGACACCGATGGAGCCACCTGTTATCGAAGGACACGACCCTCGTGCATACCAAGCACCGCCTGCCGACTGGAGAACACCTTATGATTTACCGGTTCAGCTCAATGCGGCTGCCGACCAGGCAACAAACTGGTTTTTCGAAGATGGTGATGATGTCCATAACAGCCCATGGACACGCCTGTTCAGAGACGAGCTAAATGTCCATGTAGTCTTTGATTGGCTGGCAGCATCGGATATGTATGACACCCAGTTGAACATGGCTGTAGCCGCAGGTAATTTGCCCGATACATTTTATATCGATATCGGCAATAACCTTCTGTTCTCCCAGCTAGTTGAGGGAGATATGTTGTTGGATCTTACCGATGCTTATAACAACTATGCTTCACAACGTATCCGTGATTATGAGAAAGCTTCCCCGATGATAGATGGGTACACTGTAGACGGAAGAATCTACGGTATACCTCGTTATAACTATGGTGAGATTTCTAACCCGTGGCCGCTATGGGTCCGCAAAGACTGGTATGAGGCTGCAGGTGAGCCTGAAATCAGAACAGTTGAAGATTTTGAGAATCTAGCCAAGACATTTATGGCTGGAGATGCTACCTATGGCCTAGCTGTCGACAGCGAGTTGCAATGGCTGTTCAGGACCGGACCTATGTTTGAAGCTTATATAGGTAATGTACATGAAAACCAGTACTTCTGGCAGCCGGATGCATCGGGTACGCTAGTACCTTGCATCGCTATGCCTGAGTTTCTTACAGCTCTTGAATACTGGGTAAAATGGTACAAAGATGGTATTATCAGTCCTGACTTTGTGACACTGAATCAATGGGGCAATGCTGATGATGAAATAGTCAACGGCAGAGTCGGTATGCAGGCTTGGTTCCAATGGTGGGGTTGGATGTACGGACCTAATGCTGTTGCATTACAAGGATCCGACGATGCTATCTTTATCCCGCACTTCATGCCGACTGTAGATGGAAACGGACCGGCAAAGGGAACGATTTTCTATTCAAACTACGGCGTCATTGTAGCAAGTAAAAACCTTGAGAATCCCGCTGCTCTTATGAAGGTTCTGAGCATGGTCGACCATATGGTCTATAGCCCCGATGCAGATTTGAGCGACGAGGAAATCACATACTACATGGAAGCAGGACGCGAGCACTCCATGACGGGCACTTTTGATATCACCGACCCGTCAACAGATATGATCCAATACCAGCATGTTCGTCATGCTCTTGATACAGGTGATACAAGCCAGCTCTTCACAACGGGTATGAGATCCAAGTTCAACGACTCTCTCCAGTGGATCAATGACAGAAACCCCGATGGGCTCGGTGCCTACCTGCAGCAAGGTCATATAAACAGTTCCTATTCAAGAAACCTGTATCTGCTGGAAAATAATCTGTTTGTCCGCAACGCAATGTGGGGACCGACACTCCAAACATACAACGACATCGGCAGCATCGGTGACATCATTATAGAAGAAGTTACGCTTATTATAATGGGTGTAAATCCAATAAGCCACTTTGAGTCTGTATTAGAACAGTGGTATGCTCAGGGTGGACAACTACTGCAAGATGAAGTAAACGCAACGTTCGGCTAGGACGTTCGGCTAGTTTTAACCCGGCAAGACTAAAACCTTCCGGAAAACTCCCGGCAATAAAATCAAGCGAAGCGAAGAATCTTAATGACTCTTCGCTTCGCTTGAAATAACAACAAATCTATGGCGTTACGATCGTATTAAGGAGAATATCTATGGAGAAAACCGATATTGAATTAATTCAGGATGCTACAAGTAAACATTCCTATAAAAAGGAACGTTATTTTAGCGGCGGTGCTAAAATAGTAAGGAATTTTAGACAAGAATGGCCGTTACATGTACTTCTGATCCCCGCTTTGGTAGTGACTGCGATTTTCTCATACGGGCCTATGTACGGATTAATCATGGCTTTTCAGGACTATAATCCTGTCGCTGGGTTTCATCGATCCCCCTGGATCGGGTTTGAGAATTTCAGATGGCTTTTTAATGAGCCTCACTTTGTACGAACAATACCTAACACCTTCTATATATCATTGTTTAAAATCGGTATCGGATGCGTCTGCTCCGTCGTTTTCGCTTTGTTATTAAACGAAGTGCGCAATATGTTCTGCAGAAGATTTTTCCAAACGATCGTATACATACCAAACTTTATTTCCTGGGTCATCCTGGCAGGTGTACTTCAGACGATCCTTGCTTCTGACGGTCTGCTTAATACAGCAATGGAAGCATTGGGGCTTGAACGAGTTCTGTTTCTGGCTGATCCAAGAGTCTTTCCATGGACGATGATTTGGTCTGATGTTTGGAAATCCTTTGGCTTCGGGACTGTTGTATACCTTGCTACAATAACATCGATAGATCCGGAGCTTTATGAATCAGCGGTCATCGACGGTGCAGGTAAGTTTAAGCAAATCTTATATATAACCCTGCCACTTATGGGTCCGATCATCGTGCTTATGGTCACACTTGCTCTTGGTAATGTGCTGAGCGCAGGATTTGATCAGATATATAACCTATCTTCCCCGGTCGTATACTCTACCGGTGATATAATCGATACTTACTTGTTTAGATTGGGTTTACAAAACGGGCGATTCGCTTTAGGTGCCGCTGTTGGCCTTATGAGATCTGTAGTGTCTATGGTGCTTATGTCTATATCATTATGGATCGCTTATAAAGTTGCCAACTACAGGATTTTTTAGGAGGTGTAGGAGTTATGATGTTTAGAACGCCAGGCGAGAAAGTATTTAATGTAATCAACTATTTCGTGGTAGCGCTGGTTACGTTAACATGTGCTCTGCCTATAATACATGTCCTTGCGGTTTCACTGAGTTCTTCGGCTTATGTTGCAGGCTCCCGGGTGACCCTTTGGCCGATGGGCTTTACGATCGAGTCATACGAGTTTGCATTTGCGTCTGGTAATTTCGTACGTGCATTTTGGATTTCTGTTCAAAGATCGGTGCTGGGTGTCGCAATAAATATGTTTCTGATGATAACTGTCGCATACCCTCTATCTAAGACTCCACAACGTTTCAGCGCAAGAAATTACTACATGGCTTTTTTTGCGATCACGATGATCTTTGGCGGAGGTCTTATACCCTTCTATATACTTCTGTCCAACATGGGTATGCTGGATACGATGTGGGCACTTGTTCTGCCGGGTGGTCTGCCGGTGTTTTCCATGATCATCCTGATGAATTTCATACGCGGCCTTCCTGCTGAACTTGAAGAAGCTGCAATGATAGATGGAGCCGGACAGTTTACTATCCTGCTCAAGATTCTGCTGCCTGTGTTAAAGCCCGCTCTTGCTACGGTCGCGCTGTTCTCGTTCGTATATCACTGGAATGAATGGTTTAACGGTATGCTGTTCATGAATGACCCGAAAAACTACCCTCTGCAAACATATCTGCAAACTTTGCTGGTCAACTTCAGAGAACTAATTAGGCAAATGGGATCTGAATATATGCAGCTCATACGTCGTATGAATGAGCGCACAGGTCGTGCGGCACAACTGTTTCTCGGAATGATCCCGGTGTTGTGCATTTATCCGTTCTTGCAGAAATATTTCACAAGAGGTTTGATCATCGGAAGTGTTAAGGGGTAATCTAATGAGTAAATATATGTGTGCAGTTAAGTATTGACGAACACACAACTAAACAATATATATAGCATGAAAGGAAAAAAAGATGGGGAAGAAATTTACATTTATCGGAGCAGGTTCGTTAGGGTTCACTTTTGACTTGGTGAGGGATATTCTTAGTTACAAATCCTTTGACGATTGTGAAATACACTTAATGGACATCCACGAAGGACGATTGGCTTATGCTGCCAGAGCCGTTGAGAAGCTGATTTCTGCAGGAAAACACGCAGCAACGGTTTATGCAACCACAAATCGCAAAAAAGCACTTGAAGGAGCAGATGGCGTGCTTATTACCATCCTGCAAGGGCGCGTGGATGTTTGGCGACATGATATTGAGATACCAAAGGCTTACGGCATAGATATCAATGTCGGGGATACTCGCGGACCGGCAGGTGTTATGCGTTTTCTGAGGACTGCGCCTGTTATGCTGGATATTCTACGGGATGTCGAAGCTTTGTGCCCCAATGCAGTTGTGCTTAATTATACCAATCCGATGGCGATGCTTTGCAGTTATCTGCAACGTATGAGCACGGCAAATATCACCGGATTATGCCATAGTGTTCAAGGTACTGCGGAAATGCTTATGGAGTGGATAGGTGCAGAACCGGAGGATGTGACATATACATGTTCGGGTATAAATCATCAGGCGTTCTATCTGGACTTCAAGTGGAAAGGCAAAGATGCTTATCCCCTCATCAGGGATAAGGTTCTTAACGATCCGGACGTTACAAATGCCGAACCTGTGCGTAACGAGATGTTTTTACAGTTAGGTTACTATCCCACAGAGTCTTCAGGTCACAATTCTGAGTATCTGTCATGGTTTAGAAAACGCACAGACTTGATCGAGAAGTATTGTACTCACGGCACGAACTGGAATCCCGGTCTGCATGCGTTTATACTCAATGAGTACATTGAAACAGAATCCACGTGGGAAGCAAAGTTTAATAAGTTTTTGGACGAAGAAGAAGTTGATCTGGAGCGTGGCGGAGAATATGCTTCCAATATCTTTAACGCTATGTTTGGTGACGGCACTCCGTTTATATTCAACGGTAACCAGCTAAATAACGGTATAATATCGAATCTGCCTCCAACTGTATGTGTCGAAACTCCCGTGTTGGCTTCGCCTGCAGGATTACAGTGTTTCCATGCGGGTCCTTTGCCGGCTAATCTTGCCATCCTTGTTAATCTCTCTGCCGGTATTGAAGAAATGGCCGTAAATGCAGCTATTGAAGGAGATCCGTGGAAGGTTTTCCAAGCCAACTTGTTCGATCCGCTTAGCAGCGCAGTACTGTCTATGGCTGAGATCAGAAAAATGACACAGGAGATGTTGACCAAAAACGAAGAATATCTCGGTTACTTCAAGTCCCTTAAGATTTGATCTGCGACGTATGAAGTTTATTTAGTATATTAATTACACAACATATATAAGGAGAGAAACACGATGATTAATGCAAAAGTAGGATTTGTGGTTTACGGAGTACATAAGGACGGTCTTTTAGACCCTTCCGGAACTGAGTTTATCGATTATAAGCTCATAGAGAGTTCGAAAAAAGCGTTGCGCGACAAAGGTCTTAATCTTGTTGAAAACGATCTGATCGTTGCAACAAAAGATGAATGCCGCAAGGTGATCTGCAGTTTGGCTAAAGATGATGATATCGATTGCCTGGTTCTTTTCAGCGGAACCTGGGTATGGTCGGCGCATATGATCGCCTCCATCAGAGAGTTTGCAAAAACAGGCAAGGGAATCGTTATTTGGACTCATCCCGGTTCACAAGGCTGGCGTGCTGTCGGCGGGCTTGTGCTTAAAGCTGCACTACATGAGATTGGAATACCGCACAGGTTTGTTTACGGTGCTTTTGACAGTGTAGAGGATATCGATAGGATCGTCAGCTATTGTCAGGCTGCAGCAGTCAAAAACAGAATCAACATGAAAACAATAATGTCATTTGGCGGCCGCGGTATGGGGCAAACATGCGGAGTTGCCGACCCTGCACAATGGATGAAAGTTTTTGGCATAGATATCGATTCCAGAGATACAACAGAGCTTCTCGAAACTGCAAAAGCAGCCACAAAAGAAGAGCTCGATGAAGTCTATAAGATCATTGAGCAGAAGTTTGTCGAGATGCCGGAGAAAAATGAGGTCACTGATCGTTCGCTCCGTCTATATATCGCAGTAAAAAAACTGTTAAAGAAATATGACTGCGATTTCTACAGCGTACAGGGATTCCCGGGAGTCAATGAAGATTACTCTGCAATATGTTTTACAAACAGTATGATGCTGGAAGATGGTGTGCCTACTGCCCCGCTTTCAGACTTTAATACACTTATGACGAGCATCCTTATGCTAAACCTGAGTGAAGAGAGAACATACTATGGAGATTTCCAGGCCATCAATAAAGACAACAATGAAATAAAAATCATCTGCGACGGTCAGGCTCCTCCCTCTCTTGCAAATAAGGATGGAGCAAGATTTGCAGGGCATGGCATTCCCACCGAAGGTAAAGCCGGCGGTTTGACAGTGCAACTGGTGTGCAAGGCAGGTAAAGGTGTGCTTGCCCGCTTAAGCAGAATGGATGGAGAGTTCTATATTGTTGTTGCAAGATGCGAAGTCAAAGAGCCAAGTGACGCTGAGTTACAAAGCCGCCTTAGTGAATGCGGTATTCCCTTCTGGCCGCATGCGTTTGTAACAGTAGATGCTGATATGGATCTGCTTCTTGAGTACTGGAACAATGAGTACGCCTGCCTTGGGTATGGTGAGCATCTGTATCAACAGATCATCGACTTCGGAGAGCTTATGGGTATCGAGGTCATCGCGTTGTAATCCAGCAACAAAGAGCCATAAAACAATGCGCCGTTTTCGGCGCATTGTTTTACCCGGGGAGTTATGATTTAGTAGTAGTTATAGAAATGAGGGACAGTTTAATGATGACACCAAGAGAAAGAATTCTGTGCGGGTTACGTGGCGAAAAAACGGATTTGATTTCATTTTCGATGTATGATGCTTTCTCACCCATGTGTAATGATATCGACAGTCTTTTACACAGAGGGATGGGAATGGTTGTACATATGTCATACTCTGCGAAAATATGGATGGAGAATGTCGATATCCGGCATGTTGAATACACTGAGGGAACACACCGGATGACAAGAACAACGTATTCGACTCCGGTGGGTGAGGTTTATACAGTCCAGTCGGAAGGTAAAAATAATCCATGGACACATGAGCATATGTTCAAGTCGCCTGAAGATTACAAGGTTCTGCATTATATGCTCTCAAATCAAAGATGTAGTGCGGAGTATGAGCCTTTGCTTAAAAAAATGGAGACCCTTGGTGAGAATTATATCCTGCGGGATCAACTGCCACTCGAGCCATTGCAACAGCTAATAACGTCTGACATGATGGATGTGATGACTTTTTCAATGGAGTGGATCGAAAACAGGGATGAGATATTAAAGCTATATGAGGTAAATGCCAAGTTTCATGAGCAGCTTTATGAGATAGTAGCGAACGGTCCGCTGGACTTTGCAAATTACGGCGGTAATGTGATCCCGATGGTTATCGGTCCGGATGTGTTTCGGGAGTATTATATTCCCCACTATAACCTTGCTGCTGATATTCTTAACAGCAAGGGGAAGTTCATTGGAAGTCATTTAGACGCAGACAATACAGTCATTATGGACTTGATCGGCGATACAAAGCTTAACTATATCGAAGCGTATGATCCGTCTATCAGCCCGTCGTTAAAAGTTGCAAAAGAAAAATTCCCGGACAAGGTCATGTGGATCAACTGGCCAAGCGGAGAGCATCATCGTGGCATAAATGATGTTGATGGTATAACGAAAGCACTCATCGAGGATCATGGGTCTGATAAGGATTTGATGATAGCAATAACCGAAGATTTACCCGAAGGTAAATGGGATAGTTTCTTGCATGCAATACTTGATGCACTGTCTTATCCAAGTTAGGTGAGATAATTACTCTGGTTATGAAAAACATCGACCATCGCCAGAATATTCTGCGGCGGAACATCAAAAGGTATGGCGTGGGTGGGTGCGATGATCAATCCGCCGTTATGCCGCAAGGCTTTGATGATACGGACGACTTCAGCCTTCACTCCATCTTCGGTCATATGTGGCAGGCATCGTTGTGTTGATACGCCTCCCCAAAATGTGAGCTTATTGCCGTAGAGTTTCTTCATCTCGTCGATATCATATATTTCAGGTTGAAATGTTTGATAACAGTCCAGACCGATTTCTATAAGGTCAGGCATGATCTCCCTGCAGTCACCGCATGAATGCTGAAATACGAACTTATTTTTTGCCTTTACTTTAGCATATAGCTTTGCAACTCGCGGTTTGATAAAGTGCCGCCAGTGCGTTGGTCCCATAATAAGACCATGTTGCTGTCCCCAGTCGTCACCGAAAAATACTCCGTCAACATCGTACTCAAGCACAATGTCCACAACTTCCGACATAAAGTCGCATGTGCGGTCGAACAACTCTCCGAGTGCTTCCGGTTCAACTGCCATGTTATACAGCACATTTTCCATCCCCATTAGAGACCAAACGCGCTCAAACATAGAAAAACCAATCCCGCCCAGAGCGAAGCGGTCTCCTCTGAAACGAATCATCTCATCAAGCTCGGCACGTATACGCGACTCATTGACTTTTGGAAATGTGTAGTTGTTACTTTCCAAATCTATGATTTGCGGGTCTTCTAATGCTCCGATGTCTTTGTCCACAGTGCGATTCCATACCGTGCCAAACTCATCCCGGAAATACCCCGGTTTATCAGGCATCTCCTCCGGCCA
>Ga0123356_10003610_pt1 | contig 16151 bp, 16 predicted proteins | sample TergutEmb28metaG_2_FD_92546 | JGI IMG/M metagenome (GOLD analysis project Ga0123356, IMG submission 92546) | Embiratermes neotenicus P3 segment gut microbial communities from Petit-Saut dam, French Guiana - Emb289 P3 | ecosystem: Host-associated > Arthropoda: Insects > Digestive system > Gut ...
AATCGCAAGCAGTTGGTGGCAAAAAATCGGCTTCGTCGGTGTCTTCAGGAGTGCAAACACCGAGGAAAACCCTCAGACCGGACGGTTTTCCTACCTGTCTTGGCATTTACGGGGATAAAACCTCTCCATCGACACCGACGAAGCCGATTTTTTGCCACCAACTGCTTGCGATTTGGCAGCGGAGTGGTTGCGACGAGCTGGCTGGGGTTGGCTGGCGGCAGGTCGATGCACCGGGGTGTCGTGGGCAACACGACGTGTGGAGGGGGCTCGCAGGTCAGGCAATGTGGCAGCGTTAGTTCGCTCTCCGCAACCGCAACCGCGCACCAGCGCGCCCCCGCGCACCAGCTGCGCACCAGCGCGCCCCCGCGCACCAGCGCGCACCCTCGCATCAGCCACACCAGCCTTACCTGCGCGCACCAGCCGCACCAGCTGCGCACCACCCGCACCCGCGCTCCAGCCGCAACCGCGCACCAGCGCGCCCCGCTCGCGACCGCCAGCCCCGCTCGCGCGCAGCCGCCCACAAACCACCACTCCCCATCCATCGCGGCAAGAGCGCGGGGTTCATTGCACAAAAACTCGATCTTCTCCAGATATTTTTGTAAGGCATGCCTGATACGTATCGACCTGTATTGAAAATGCTTTACTGTCTAACATGTTTTAAAATGATTCATTTGATGCAGTTGCGTTGCATGCAACACGGACACATTCCACTGTGTGGAAGAAGGGAGTCGAAATGCCGCTTGCGAACAGAAAGCTGAATCCGGAAGCAGAACAGCTCTACAAGGTTATCAATGGGCAGGTGCCGGATTGGGTGCCGAGGTACGGACTGATAGGGCCAAGCAATCCGTATTCAACCACACCAGCAAATGAGAGAGGACTTTGGTCAACAGTATTGCCGCCGCGCACTGCGACTGAGGATGGTAAGTTCGTGGACTATTGGGGAGTGACCTATGTTCCTGAGCACACCATCAGCGATGCGGCTCTGCCGGAGCCAGACAATTTTATCTTAGACGATATTGCTAATTGGCCAGACATCATCAAGGCGCCGGATCTGAGCAACGTCGATTGGGAGATCGCCTGCAAAAAAGACCTTGAGGCAGCCGGGGACATTTCGGAGTTCGTGGTCTCGATGGGCGGTGGTGGCGGATTTTTCCTGCCGCTGATGAACTTCATGGGCTTTACAAATGGCTTGATTGCGATGTATGAGGAGCCGGATCTGGTGCATGAACTGTTCACCTATCTGGCTGATTTCTATTGCTCGATGCTTGACCAGCAGTGGAAGTATTGGGGAGACATCATTGACATGGGCGGAATCGGTGATGATGCTGCAACCGCAGCGAATCCATTCATCTCGCCGCTGATGTTCCGCGAAATGGTCAAGCCTTATCATGCGCGCCTGACCAAGTATGCCCAGGAGCGCGGCTTGCCGGTCAATATGCATTGCTGCGGACGCTGCGAAGATTTTATTCCTGACTGGGTTGACTACGGCGTCAGCGTTTGGAACCCGGCTCAGGTCGACAACGATCTCGATGGCATCAAGGCCAAGTATGGTCGCTCACTGGCACTGGCTGGATGCTGGGACTCGTCAGGTCCTGCTGGCTGGCCGGATGCTCCAGAAGAGCTGGTCAGAGAAGCCGTGCGTGAGACAATCAACCGCTTCGGCAAAGATGGCGGCTTCCTGTTCTACGGAAGCTCCTACGGCACACCGGGCGAAGAAGGTGCCGAGAACAAGAAGCGCTGGATCACCCAGGCTTACGAAGAGTTCAGAGCTGAGCCCTACAAATAAGGCTCCGAAGTCGACTCTGGCTACTACCACGAAGTCGATTACTCTGGTTTGATTTACTGTCTACCGCTGCTTGGCTTCCTCGAAGGCCAGGCGGCGGTTGCGTTTTATGTGGATAAGATCACGCTGATGCGCTCGGCAGGCACCGGGTGCGGGTGCCGCCCCGCCGCCCTTGGCGGGCACCACCCCGCCGCCCCGCCGCCAGCCGCTCCTGGCGGGTGCCTCCGCGCACCCCACGCCCCAGGTAAACAGCATTTCGTGTGCACAGGTTAGGTCTTATCCAGATGTGTTTTAACTTCGGCTTCTGCAATCTGCTAGAATCTAAGGGTTCCTTCTGGGTCTGTGGTTGCGGAGCTTATAGCTTCTAGTCCATGGTAGTCGCGGCCGAAAGGATCCACGTAAACAGGTGGCATGCTGTCTGTGAGCACGGCGCGGTTTAGGGGTAAGTCGTACCGCCTACGAAGAGCGAATGGCTCTTTAGGCGAGAGATCCTATAGTGAGATAGCATCAAGCGACGGTTCCAGTGCGCGAGTGTGGGGTCGAAGACCAGGTCAGCCAGAAGGAACCCTGGAAGCATATTACTGCCAGAGCAGATGGGAGAAGAGTAAAAGGTGAGTGTGCCGAACACAGCCATCCCGGCGAACATAGACACAAGCAAGGGTATTACGAGAGAGCCTACCCGATTGACCAGGCGTGAGTTTCTGGTCGCTCTGGCAGGTGCGGTGTCTTTGGTTGCATTGCCGCTATCGGCATGCAAAAGCGGTGAAACGTCGTTACAACTTCAGCCGACCACGGTTTTTCCCCCAGCCATCAGCACCAACGGGGTGCTCAAGGTCGGTGTGGCAACAAATAACATTCCATTCGCGGGCAGAACCGAAGGAGCCACGGCGACCTCTCGTATCATCGGCTTGGATGTTGATATCGCAGCAGCAATGGCTGATCAGATGGGTCTTAGACTCAAGCTGGTCGACATAGCCGAAACCAGCCTCACCGAGCTTTTCCTGAACCAGGAAATCGACCTTTTCATGGGCTATCAGCCAGATAATATGCTGTCCAGTCCCTATGTGCTCATCGGGCCTTACATGCTTGACGGCCCAGCGGTATTCACAATCGGATTGCGCATGCCGCCCGGCCCCTTTGACATTACCTCGCTCAGCGGGCAGACCTTTGCAGTTCGCGGAAACTCCCTCTCTTCCTGGCAGCTCGAGCAACGCTTCGGACTGCAGGCGATTCAAGCTTATGCATCTTTGGCGGAAGCATTCGAAGCCGTCGCCGATGGCGAAGTCAGCTACGTGGCGGCAGACGCAGTAGCTGGAGCCTACCAGTCTGGTAAGCATCGAGACTTTCTCTGCCTCGGCTTCATTGAAGATCCTCGCAGGGTCTTCATCGGTGTTGCTCCCGGCAACCAGGAGATGACTGACGCAGCTGGAAAAGCCTGGCGCGAGCTGCGCGACAACGGCACCTTGCGCGTCATCGTCAACAAGTGGCTGGGCTACACAGCGACCGACCTCGTGCTGAACACGTTGGGAACAAGCGGAACCGGCGTTCCAATCGACACCGGAGACGACTTACCCGATCCATCGGATTCTCATCTGTCCCCAGGGGACGGAGCCGAATAGCTTCACCTCAACACTCGGTAACGCTCCTACTAACACTGTGCAGCAAACCTCGCTTGTTCTACCGCAGGCTTTGTGCTGTATTGGCAGGCAGGTTTCCGGCTCACGTCTCGCAGCTTTTCAGCAGCTGGCTCGGTGTGGCTTAGCGATTTCTGAAACGCATCAATATTAGATTTCCTCACAGAATTATGCATAGCAATCCATTATGCTGTAGTACTATGCAACGGAGAAGGAAAACCGTTGGGTCGTGTTGTGGCTAAAAACTCAAGCTGCAACAACAATGAATAAGGTATGACAGACAAGGAGGAAGACATGTCCGTACCGAAAAAGATGGCTTCAAGTGCCATCGCGTTTATGCTGGCGATCAGCTTTGCCCTCGTTGGTTGCACCAGTAACAACAACAATAACAGCAACAGTGGTGGCGGTAGTGAGGCCACAAACGAGCTGGGTCTGATCGAAGAGGGTAAGTTGATCTGCGGATCAGACTGCGACTATCCACCATTCATCTGGCTGGATGAGTCTGGCAAGCCAGTAGGCTTCGAGGTTGAGCTGATGGAAGCTATCGCTCACGACATGGGTTTGGAGCTGGTATATCTAGAGCCCCAAAACTTTGACTCACTTCCGACAGTCGTTGCAGGTGGAGGCAAGATGGATCTTGCTGTTTCGTCCATGACTATCACTGATGTTCGTCTTGAGACCATCAACTTCTGCATTCCTTACTATGATTCAAACCAAGCTGTTGTGACACTGGTTGATAGCCCCTACACCAGCATTGACGATCTGGCAGAGCTTACTGTCGGTGCACAGGCTGGCACCACAGGTTACGACTGGGCTGTTGAGAATCTACCGAATGCGACCATCAAGACCTTCAACCAGACCAGCGAAGGTATGGCAGCACTGCGTGCTGGAGAGATCGAGGCACTGTTCTTCGATGAGCCAGTTGCAATCGAGCATGTCAGCACCGGTTACACTGACTGCCAGGTAATGCAGGTTATTCCGACTGGCGAGCAGTATGGTTTCGCGGTTAGCAAAGACAATCCAGCGCTGGAGGCAGCAGTGAATGAGAGCCTGCAGAGACTGATCGATAACGGCACATATGCTGAGATTTTCTCCAGATACTTTGATTTTGAGCCCACAATAAAGTAAGGTAGGCATGACAGAAAGCACTTATGTAAGTGCTTGAATAGATACAACGAAATACGGCAGAATGACTAACAATTTCAGGCATCAAAAGGTTCCTGGCAGCTCTTGGGGGCTGCCAGGAATCTGCCTGTGGCAGAAAAAACCTAATAACACCGAAGAGCTCTCACATGAGAAGCAGCCGCAAAACGCAATAAACCGAGTGCTGGTCTGCCTGGCTCTTGCAGTGCTGCTTTTAGCAACTCTGCCGCCCTCAGCATGGGCATTAACTACCGAGAGAGCTTCCGCGCGCCCCAATGATTCATCGCAAAAGTTGGTTATCGGCGGTAGACCGACAAGGATCACCTGGGTTGGTAATGTGGCAGAAAACGAAGAAGTCACATCGATTACCTTGATGTTTCCTGTCGGATGCTCGTTGACCGATGATACCTATGTCAAAGTGCAAGAGATGATCATGGATGACCCGATGCATCCACAGCGAAATGATCCTGCGTACTCCATCGAGCTGGACAGCACTCACCTTTACCTGCAGTTTGAAACACCGATTCAGCCTAACAATCAGCTCTACATAGAGATTTTCAATTTCTGTCTGCCTGAGCTGACAGGGGAGTACTTTATAACCGGTAGCTATACCGATGGCCCTGGTAGGTCCCATGACTTAAGCGCTCAGCAGAATCCGATTGTTGTCGTTGCTATGACCCGTACACAGAAGTTAGTGGATGCCATCGGTGAATGGGAATGGGTTCAGTCATGGAACTCAGTGATGTTTCTCAGGGTATTCTTCAATCCAGCCTGGTTTGTTGCTTCGATACCAGTACTCTTCAAAGGATGGTTAATATCGCTTCTTTTAGTGACATTAGGCTTTCCTTTAGCTATCCCAATCGGTTTGGGCTTCTCTTTTATGCGAATGTCCAAGTTCAGAGTGCTGCGAGGAATCGCTAGTGTTTGGGTCAATTTTATCAGGGGCACTCCACTCTTCCTGCAGATCTATATCGCATTTTTCGGATTGCCGTTATTAGGTGTCAGAATCGGAAACTATCCGCTTGCTGTTCTAGTGCTGGCTATGAACTCATCAGCCTACCTTGCAGAGATTTTCCGTGCAGGTATTCAGTCGATAAACAAGGGACAGTTCGAAGCTGCCAGCTCACTTGGTATGACAGGCTTCCAAACCATGTTCTCCGTGATCATTCCTCAGACTATCCGCAGGGTGATACCTACCATGACCTCAGAGTTCATTCTGCTCTATAAAGACACTTCGCTACTTTCAGCTGTAGGAGTAATGGAGCAGATGATGTATGCGAAAGCGCTGGCAAATACCACAGCGAATCTAACACCTTATGTTGTGTCGGCTTGTTTTTACCTGATCATCACACTGCCTTTGACCAGGGTTATTTCTGTATTCGAGAAGCGTTTGGCTGCATCAGAAGGTCGTGCTGAGCCACCCGAAGATACCAAGGCTGGAAGAATCAGACTGGGCAGATCAGATCAGGATTCTGACAAGAGCACTGCCTCGCTGCAAGCGAGAAGGTCGGATGCTGGCGAATCCGCAGCAGCTCAAACACTGAGCCAAGGGACAGGTTTGCGAGAATCGAATGACTGAGCCATCGAGCATAGAAACCACTACCAGCGATGTCGCCATCGGAGACACTGGCTCCGATCTGCCTCAAGGTATTGTCCGCGTCGTCGACTTGCATAAGGCGTTCGGTAGCCTGCAGGTGTTAAAAGGTGTCTCAATGGATATCCAGCGCGGCGAAGTTGTCGTTATCATGGGCCCATCAGGCTCCGGTAAATCCACCCTGCTCCGTTGCCTTAATCTTTTGGAGAAACCCACTTCAGGTGATATCTATTTCGAAGACCTGCAGGTTACTGCTGCAGACACCGACATTCACAAATTGCGTGAGAAGGTCGGCATGGTCTTTCAGAGCTTCAACCTTTTCCCGCACTTGTCTGCCAAGGGCAACGTTATGCTGGCTCAACGCAAGGTACTTAAGCGTAGCAAAGAAGATGCAGAGCGTATTGCGATTGAGCAGCTCGAAAAGGTTGGCCTTGCCAATCGACTCGACTATCTACCAGCCCAGCTTTCCGGAGGTCAGCAGCAGCGGGTTGCCATAGCACGAGCGCTGGCAATGGACCCGCACGTGATGCTGTTCGACGAAGTTACCAGTGCTCTTGATCCGGAGTTGGTACGCGGAGTACTCGATGTCATGCGTGCCCTGGCACTTGGCGGTATGACAATGATAGTCGTCAGCCATGAGATGGGCTTTGCTCGTGAGGTTGCCGACAGGGTGGTCTTTATGGACGACGGTATTATCGTTGAGCAGGGCACCCCATACGAGGTTTTCAACAACCCTCAGAACCCACGCACTAAAGATTTCCTCGGCCACATTTCTTAAAAGCCACCTCTCAAACCTCGAGCCGTGGCTTCAGCCAGGGTTTGCATATCGGACACATGATGAGTCCGACAAAGCGCGACATAAAAAGCCTCGATGTAGTTGAACCGTTAGCAACAAGGCGAAGTAATTGAGCTATGCTTTGCAGCAAAGAAATTTTTTGGTAACGATTACAAAAGACAGGGGGCAATCATGAATATCACAATCACCGGTCGCAGAATGAGCGTCAATGAAGAGCTGCATGACCATGTCGATCACCGACTGGCCAATGCGACAAAAGTCTTTCAGATCGATCCAATGGATGTCGAGGTGGTTCTTCGTCGCGACACCAGAGCAAGCCGTGAGGTCAGCACCTGTGAAATCACCTTGCGCACCAAGGGCAACATCATCCGGACCGAAGCAACAGACGAAGAGATCCGAGCCGCGATCGATATAGCAACCGCCAAGCTTGAGCGCCAGCTGCGTAAGTATAAAACCAGAGTCATTGATCGCAGGCAGCGCGCCCCACGTCTGTCCGAGGCAATAGAGCAAGCCATACCAGATCAGATACTTACAGACGAAGATGAATTCGTTGAAGAGGATGACGAGCAGCTGATTCGGGTCAAGGAAATTGACCTGGACATGCTGAACACCCAGCAGGCATTGCTGCAAATGGATCTGCTTGGGCACGACTTCTTCCTATATGTCTCTGCTGAAGACGGTCTACCAGCTGTTATGTATCGCCGCAACGAAGGCGGCTATGGAGTGATCCGCCCGCGAGTAGAGCAAGAAGAAGGTTAGACATCCAGCAAACCCTAGAATATGCTAAACTGACATATCGAAGTGTTTTTCGAAGAACGACAACGCGCAAAAAACGGAGCAGAAAAGAAGCATGAGCGCGCAATCATCCAATAGAAGCATGTCAAGCTATGGCGGCGTCCGCCCACGTACCACCCGCGCCAGCAGCACCAATTCTACCGCGCCTGCCAGCAACACCACCGCCAGCAACACCACCACCAGCAGCGCTCAGCGCGCTACGCGTTCAAAAGCCAGGCGGCTGATAACGCTGGCAACCAATATAACCATAATACTTGCTACCCTCTCACTAGCCTGTGTAATGGTGTATCCCGCCCTTCAGAACTGGTGGAAGGTACGCCGCGACCTTCAGCTACTACAGGTCGAAAGCCAGGCTCTGATTCAGAGAAACGACCAGATTCAGATGCAAATCGATGCCCTGGGCACACCCGAAGGAATCGAAAGCCGCGCCCGTGAGGAGTTCGGCTGGGTACTACCAGGCGAGCGCGCAGTCAACATCAGCGGACTGCCCTCGCACAGCAGCTCCACTGCGCTTCCAGACGGCATTGTCACAGGATCAGTCCGCCCGCAAATCGACTGGGTGACCGACACCCTCGACTTCATATTCGGCTACGAATACCCAACACCGCCACCAGCACCGGATGACGTGATCATCGGCCTTTGACCATGTTGCTGGCAGCTCTCGACTACGGCACAGTAACATCGCGCCTGCTGATAGCCGATGTCACCAACGGACAGATCACCTCTCTACTCAAGAAAACAAGCATCACCCATCTTGGCGAGGGGTTGGCTGAAACCGGACAGATATCTACAGCCGCCTGCGAAAGAGTAATACAGGCCAGCCAGGCATTTCTAGCAGAAATCTCATCAATCCATCTGGATAAAACCTCGTTGATTCAGCACGAAGCCATCCTTCGAGCGGTAGCGACTTCAGCAATGCGCGATGCATCGAATAGTGATACCGTCGTCGCAGCATTAGCTGAGCTGGGCATAAGTATTGAGGTGATCGGCGGTAGTCGCGAAGCTTTGCTTAGCTTCTCCGGAACAATAAGTGGTTTCGACCGGAAATCGATCAGCGGCAAGACGATTCTGGTAATAGACATCGGTGGTGGCAGCACCGAATTGACTCTGGGTACCCTGGCTGATCCAGGTTCTATTCCAGTGGTGAGAAGCGCAACATCGATTGACCTGGGAGCACGTCGGGTTACCGACAGATGGCTGAAAAGCGATCCACCGGCAGCATCTGAGATAGAAGAGGCTCGCATTGGGATTCACCGACAGCTTGCAAGCTGGGTCGAGCAGCAGGATATGCACAGCGAGTCGATAGACATAGCGATCGCAGTTGCCGGAACACCAACGACACTGATAGCTATCCGAGACCGGCTGGAGGTATATGACCAGGATCATGTACATGGGCAGATGCTCTTATCGTCACAGGTGGCACAACTGCTTGACCACCTGGCTTCGCTACCTGTCGAGCAGCGCCGAACCGTGGTGGGGTTAGAGCCTGCAAGAGCTGAAGTTGTGGTTGGTGGGGTACTGATATTAGATGAGCTGATAAAGCTAATGGATCTTGAGTTTGTTACCGTCAGTGAAACGGACATATTGCAAGGAGTCTTGCTCGAATTGTGGCATGAGCTTTCGTGAAGCTGGTCACTACTGTGGTAGGGGCGGTGAGACTCGAACTCACAAGCCTTGCGGCGGCGGATTTTAAGTCCGCTGCGTATGCCAATTCCGCCACGCCCCCACGCCAGCAAAAGCTACTGACCTGCAGATACCGCTTTTTGCTTATCCTATCAAAGCGCTTTGAGAGTGCCATTCTAGTCTATTTGACACATTTTGGCACACGGCTTATTTCTCAATTTTTAGGCATATGAATTATCGTCTGCATGCATTGAATAGCCAGCACAGTAAGGTAAGCCAGTAAAAGAACAAGCTAAAAGAACAAGTACGAATCCGAGTTAGGATGCTGATTCACTGGCATTGATAACAGAGTGGATAGCCATAGATGTGCTGATTGCCCATAAATCATGTGTTTTGAATCGCAAATATCGAAATCGCTTGCATGTCAAAGTAGCTAGGCTATCATAAGCCAATCAGGGCTGATTACTGCAAGACAGGACACTGAACAACCTAAAGACAGATTCGCTTATGTAGATTAATGCGATGGCAAAGGCTGTCACCAACTTGGCTTCTCAGAGACGGTGACATTGAATTTTTGTTACCATAGGCGAATTGTTTTTTAGGTTAACAAGCAGACGATACTTCCCAGACCACACCTGGCTATGAGCAAGACAGGCTGGATGTATAGAGAAAGGGAGTCCAGATGCCTTCAGAGTATATTGCTGCTGCACTCGGCCTTGTGGTTGCTGGTGTAGCCGCAGTGCCATTGTGGTTTGCCAACAGGCTAACGATGAACCGTGAGCGACGTGTTGGTTATTACACCATGCTTGCAGTACTTGCAGCACAGGGAATCAGCATGGTGGTCGTTACTATTGCGATAATCATCTGCTTTGCAATGGCCAAGCAATTGTTACTGTGGCTAGCGTTACCAGCGATCAGCACGCTTTTACTGCTGAATGTTGTTATGGCGTTCTGGATTATCAGATCCAGGCGGAGAAGGTAGTTACACGAAGGATTGTTTAAGGCGCGATGGAAGAGTTCGATAGCGAATTAGCACATTTGTTGGCTGACCTACAGGGTCTCCCCATGTATGACTTCGGATGGGGCTCAATCACTCCGTTTACATTCTGGATGTTTATCTCGGTGGTGGTTGTTTTTCTGACCATTTGGTACCTCAAGAAAAAAATCTCGTTCATACCGAAATTCGGCTTTGAGACCGTTGTTGAAGCAGGCGTTGACTTTGTCAGACGAGAGGTGGGCGAGACGCTGTTCGGAGCACATTCAGCGGAGCATATGCCATACCTCTGCACAGTATTCTTCTTTATCCTGATCGGTAACGCGATGGGTCTGATACCTGGCGCCAAGTCAGCTACCGGAACAATGTCGGTTACCCTGGTGCTCTCTGGCAGTAGCTTCCTTTACTTTAACTATGCAGGTGTCAAGCACTCTGGCTTCTGGCACTATATTATCTCTATTGCCCCAGCCGGGCTGCCACCAGGTGTAAATGTCATGGTCTGGGCTATCGAGGTTTTCTCGATGACCATGAGAATCGTGTCCCTGGCAATCCGTTTGTTTGCCAACATGTTCGCCGGCCACCTGGCAATGGGAGTATTCGCTTTACTGGCAACAACCTACTTCACACCACTCTTGCATTCGGTAACCTCTGAAACAATCATCAATGGTGCTGTGTCCGGGGTGCTGCTTGTCATTCTGATGGCAGTCTATGCTGCTGAGATACTGGTCGCATTTATCCAGGCTTATGTCTTCACCCTGCTATCTGGGGTGTACATACAGTTAGCTACCAGCGAGCACTGAGGTTACACTCGGGAGAAAATCCCGATGTACATATTATGGGGCTCATTGGGAGCCCCATAGCAATACTCAAGCTACACAATGGGCTTGGTAACGACAAAGGAGGCATTGTGACTATTCTTTACTACGCAATAATCGTCTTTATTGCCGCTGGCTGCATTTCGATGATTGCCATGTCAGCACACAGATCCATGGCGCGCCAGCCAGAGATTCAGAACAGGGCGTTCATCACCTTCGTACTGGGCGCAGCTTTCTGCGAGATGTTGGGTCTGCTTGGTTTCGTTTTAGCCTTTGTTGCTGGTTAAGCGAAGTACAGCCAAGCATTAGAAGACCAAACAAGATCAGCCTATTAGGCTGACTGGAGGTTACGGTGAAGCGTTACCAGAGGAGAATAACGCGGCTTTTGGCTACGCTGATCGGCACCATCGTTTTTAGCCTGGTGGTGCCTGTAATGGCGTTTGCCGAAGAGGCGCACGACGCAGGCCATGAATCGTCGGGTGCCGGTATCAGCTTGCTGATGCCGAACATGGGTGAATTTATCCCGATGTTGATCTGCTTTGCCATTCTATTCGCGATTCTTGCGAAGTTCGGATGGCCTACGATAATCAATACACTCGAAAGCCGGGTTGAGAGAATCAAGGGCGATTTGGATGCAGCGGAGGAATCGCGGGTCGAAACCGCAAAACTGCTCGAGGAGCAGAGAAAACTGCTTGATGAAGCTAGAAGTGAGGCTACCAAGATCATCAACGATGCCAGGATTGCTGCTGAAGCTAACAGGCGTGAGACTGAGGCTGAGGCAGCCAGACAGGCGGAGTTGATTCTTGCAAGGGCGCACGAGACAATCGAGCAGGAGAAGAACCAGGCGATGCTGGAGCTCCGGTCGTCACTGGCGGATCTGACTGTGACACTGGCAGGTCGGCTGATCGGTAACGACCTGGATGATCAGACGCATCGGAAGATCATCGAGTATTACGTCACCCAGGCTGGGGATCTCGATTATGCGACCCAAGCGGGGAGTCTGAATGCCAACTAGCTACCGAACAGAGATAGTCGATGTCTATGCTCAGGCAATCATCGATGCTGTTAGCGAAGATGGCGTACAGGCTGACCAAGACGCTGGGGGCAGCGCTCGAACTGTCGCTGATCAAGCAGCAGAGCTTTCGCTGGCCTTTCAGGAGTTCTGTCAGGCTTTTGATTCAACCCCAGAGCTCAGAATGCGTCTATCTGATGTCGGCTTGAGCCTTGAGGTCAGAAACGGTCTGGTTGACACACTGTTCAGCGGCATGCCACCTGTTGTTCTTACTGTGGCAAAACTCTTGATTGAACGACAGGAGTTAAGGCTGCTGAGGTTCATCGAGGATCGATTGACAACAATGATCGAGAATCAATTCAGAGTAATGATTATCGATGTGACTACTGTTGTCGAGCTCGATGATGATATTCGTCGTTCAATCAAAGATAAGTACTCTGCCCAGCATAATGTCTCGGTTGCGTTGCGAGAGCATATTGATCCGAGCATCATGGGTGGCATAGTAATGCAGGTGCGTGGTCGGCGCATCGATGCAAGCCTTGTGGCGCAGCTGACGCGAGCTCGCGAGGTGCTGACCAGTAACACTCCCGGAGGTGCTTTATAAATGGCAGAAATCACTGCAAGTGCCATAGATGCTGCTTTACGTGAACAGTTAAAAGCTGTTGAGATCGGCGTGCAGTCAAGAGAAATCGGTTTCGTGACCCAGGTAGGTGACGGAATCGCCTTGGTCTCAGGACTCAGAGACGCAATGTCTGGTGAGTTACTTGAGTTCGTTTCTGATGATGGAGAGATCATCTATGGTCTTGCCCAGAACCTGGACGAAAGAGAAGTGGGTGCCGTACTGCTTGGTGATGCCACGGTAATCAAAGAGAATAACACCGTCGCAACCACCGGTCGTATCGTGGAGGTACCCTCTGGCAAAGATTTTCTTGGTAGAGTCGTAAACCCCCTGGGGGAGCCAATCGACGGTAAGGGTCCGATCAGGGCAGAAGGGTATCGCCCGGTTGAGTTCAGAGCACCAGGTGTTATTGAGCGCGAGGGTGTCAATCAGCCTATGCAAACCGGTATCCTGGCAATCGACTCGATGATCCCGATCGGTCGAGGCCAACGAGAGCTGATTATCGGCGATCGTCAGACCGGTAAGACCGCAATCGCTGTTGACACGATCATCAACTCAAAGGGCAAGGATCTGATCTGCATCTATGTGGCAATCGGTCAGAAGGCTTCTACAGTAGCAACTGTTGTAGAGACACTTGAGCGTTATGGAGCACTGGAGTACACGATTGTTGTTGCCGCATCAGCATCAGACAGTGCCCCTCTGCAATATCTGGCTCCAATGGCAGGTTGTGCCATGGGTGAGTTCTTTGTATACACTGGTGCTGACGGCCAACCAGCTTCAGCAGATAATCCTGGTCGAGACGTACTATGTATCTATGATGACCTGTCAAAGCAGGCGGTTGCGTATAGGCAGATGTCGCTTACCTTGCGCCGTCCACCTGGACGCGAGGCCTATCCTGGTGACGTTTTCTATCTGCACTCCCGTCTTTTGGAGCGGGCAGTCAAGATGTCAAAAGAAAACGGTGGTGGCTCTTTGACAGCCCTACCTATTATCGAGACCCAGGCAGGTGACATCGCAGCTTACATTCCGACCAATGTTATCTCTATTACTGACGGACAGATCTTCTTGCAATCGGATCTGTTCTTCCAGGGACAACGCCCAGCCGTAAACGTCGGTATCTCTGTATCTCGAGTAGGAGGAGACGCACAAACCTCTGCAATGAAACAGGTTGCCGGTTCGTTGCGTCTTGACCTTGCAGCGTATCGTGAGTTACAGGCATTCTCCCAGTTCGGATCGGACTTGGATCGTGCCACCCAAAACCAATTGAATCGTGGCGAGCGGATGACTGAGCTTCTCAAGCAAGGCCGCTATATGCCAATGCCTTTTGAAGATCAGGTCATCGCTATCTATTCAGGAAACGAAGGCTTCCTGGATGATCTTCCCACCAGCTCCGTAGTGCGCTTCCGTACCGAGCTGCTGAGATATATTGCTACTCAGCACGGTCGAATCACTCAGACGATCCGTGACGAACAACGCCTATCCGACCAAACAAGAGCAGACTTGAGCGAAGTCATCACTTCATTCAAGGCTCAGTTCGAGGTCTAGGAGAGCCTTGAGGTGGCAAATCTTCGTGACATCAAAAGGCGGATAAACTCGGTTGTCTCGACACAGCAGATCACTCGGACAATGGAGATGGTTGCTACTGCAAAGATCAGAAGGGCTACCGAACGGATCGTCCAGGCTACACCATATGCGACAGCAATGGCCAGTGTTTTACAGAGTGTAGCCAGGCGAACCAGGAAGCCAAAGAACCCCCTGCTTCTTCAACACAGTAAAACCAGCAATATCATCGTCATAGTCGTCAGTTCGGATCGCGGTATGGCAGGTGGGTTCAACTCATCTGTGTTGCGAACCGCTGAGCACTTCATCGCAGAGATGACCGAACGCCAGATAGGTTGCGAGATCATTGCCTGCGGCTCAAAGGCTGCAGCTTATTATCGTGACCGCAGTACTCCGGTTGCCTTTGATATGCGAGGAAACTCTGCTGACCCGACTATTATTGACGCTCAACGCATTGCGTCCTTTGTCATAGATAGCTACACCAGTGGCAAGTCAGATCAGGTTGTGATGTTTTATAACCACGCCAGAAACGTGGCAGACCAGGAGATCAGGCTTGAGCAGGTACTACCGATTACCCAGTTAGATAACGACTTCCAGTTCGGAGAAGAGTGGGAGTCGATGATGGAAGGTGGCTCCGCCCGGGTTATCGCCAGCCGCGTTAAAGAGGGCGTTGGTGATATCGAGCGCAGCGAGATGACAGCAGAAGATGTCGCTGACGCTACCATCAGTCGGTTAACCAATGGCACCAATGGAACCGACCAGCAGGAAGAGTCATCTGATGAAGACGACCAGATTGTCCAGCGTTATGAATTCGAACCATCCGCAACGGTCGTGTTGAACTCGCTGTTGCCAGACTTTGTCAAGATCAGGATTTTTCACGCCCTTCTTGACTCGGCAGCAGGTGAGCAGGGTGCTCGTCGAAAGGCTATGAAATCAGCTACCGACAACGCAACTGAGATGATCGACACATTGATGCGTTTATATAACCGTGCCCGTCAAGGCGCAATCACAACCGAGATCACAGAGATCGTCGGTGGTGCAGCCGCTTTGGAAGAGACATATTAGAGCAACTGGCGCAAGACTGAAAAGCAGATATCAGGCTTTGAGTTTGCCGATAAGGAGTATTGATGGATAGTGTAGAAAAAGAAACTATTGAAATGAATATCGGTAGAATCGTCAGGATTATCGGACCGGTTGTCGACGTGGAGTTCGCAGCCGATTCGATCCCATCGATTTACAATGCCTTAAGTATCAAGGCAGAAACACCTATCGGTCCTGTCTCACTGGTTGCTGAAGTCGAAATGCACCTTCCAGGCAATATCGTCCGGGCTGTTGCAATGTCATCGACTGATGGCCTGCAGCGTGGTATGGAGGCAATTGACACAGGCTCGCCGATTATGATGCCGGTTGGCGAGAATACGCTCGGGCGCATCTGGAACGTTGTCGGCGAGTTGATCGACAACACTGAAATGCCTGAGATAACCGAGTACTATCCGATACACAGGCCTGCCCCACCATTCGAGGAGCTGACCACTTCCACTGACATTTTCGAGACAGGCATCAAGGTCATCGACCTTCTGGAGCCATACATCAAAGGTGGAAAAACCGGTCTCTTCGGTGGTGCCGGGGTAGGTAAGACCGTTATCATCATGGAGCTTATCAACAATCTTGCCCAGGAGCATGGTGGAACATCGGTCTTCACCGGAGTAGGTGAGCGCACCCGTGAGGGAACAGCGCTGTATGAAGAGATGACCGAGTCAGGCGTTATCCAGAAAACCTCGCT
>Ga0123356_10003611_pt1 | contig 16142 bp, 11 predicted proteins | sample TergutEmb28metaG_2_FD_92546 | JGI IMG/M metagenome (GOLD analysis project Ga0123356, IMG submission 92546) | Embiratermes neotenicus P3 segment gut microbial communities from Petit-Saut dam, French Guiana - Emb289 P3 | ecosystem: Host-associated > Arthropoda: Insects > Digestive system > Gut ...
AAATTGCCTTTGTTTTGCAATATTTGTTGTTTCGTGTGGTAGTATGTATTTTTTCATATCTGTTATGTCCATTTGTTGCGAAAATGTAAACGTGCGAGAAACACTTTTGTAACTTCCTGAAATGGTCGAACGAAACACTGGAGTATGCCAACGATAAACAATAAGGTCATATACATCGTTTAACGGACTAAATTCAAAGCCTAATGCTCTTACTTCTCGTCTTGCAGGAATGAATCTCATAGGCTTTTCGATCGAGCCTGTAGAAGCCGTTACGTAGGCTTGATGATTTTCACCGAGTAGGTCACCGTTAATGACGAGCCTATTTGTCCCGATATTCATCACGCCTGATTGCATGATTAGGTCGCCACCAAGTGTAAGTGCTGACACTCTACATTCTACGTTTCCTGCTATTCTCAGAGAAAACAATTGAAAATCCTGTCCGGTAATTTTCGTTTCTCTACTATTTGAAATTATCACAAGCGATGCGGTATCGCCTATGATTTTTCCATCGTTATGCAAGTCAAAATTAATCATTCTAACCTGTGTTGATTTACCAATATTTACAACGGTGTTTTTCGACACCGTAATTGCCGACATACTCACTGAACATACCAACAATAGAAGTGTAATTTTTGCTTTCATGATTTATTTATGTTTTTGTTATTTTTTTCAAAGGTAAAAATTTAACATCCGGCAGTGGCAGCTTTTTGAAAAAACACCATCCCCATAAACGGTGGTCGGTTTTCGTGTGAGTGGTCGCCACCAGTAAAGCCCCAAAATCTATCACTACAAGTGTTTGTTCCAGCCGATGCCGTCATCCCTTGACTTCCACCTATCCCCCTTACTCTAAAATTACCATTAACTGCCTGATGAGTATGAGATGGCATTTGGGCAATAGTAAGCTGCACAAATGATTGTCCCGTTATCCCAAAATTATCTGTGTGTGCACCGGGATTAACTGTAACAATATTGCCATGTGCGTTTTGAAATTCAGCACCTCCAAACTGACCAGCAACAGCAGCTCCAATAGGAAATCTACCCGTCATTTGAGTTACTTGATTCCAGCAAGGGTCAGCATTTAATCTATCAACATCATGTTGGGTATTAACCATTATGATAGTATGAACTGGAAAATCATCTGCCGAACCAAGCTCTGCTTGCAAAGCATCAAGTTCAGCAATAAGCTCGCTCCTTACAGCAGCAATAGCTGCGGTAAGGTATGTAACAGGAGCAACATAATCTATCGTTGAATGGTTTGGACGAGTATTAGGATTATTTTCTACTCGTGCATCACCACGAAGCTGTACGTTTGGCTTGATATTTAACAGATAGTTTCCATTCATAAACCCGCCCGGTAAAATATCAAGTTGTGTGATAAAACTACTACTACCAATACCTCTATTAAATGTATTGTGCAACAATTCAGAGGACACCATTCTATTGTCATTTGTCCCGATGTTTTGTGTTTCAATAGTATTTTCAATCGTATGCACGTGATCAACACGAGCAAATTGGTTTTGCGAACCCACATTTTGCGGTATATTTTCAAAACCTATTTGCAAAAGCCTTGAATTTATTTCTTCAAAACCACCCCATGTAGGCACTCCTATCAAATCATTAAAGTTTCCGCTTTGTGCTGCCGAATGTATTATCGGGCGATTTTCCAAATCGTTAAAACTTCCCGACAGGGCGGCTCTATGAAAATTGGGACGGTTATGCAAATCGTTCCAACTGCCCGAAAACGACACTTGGTTAAAATCGGGACGATGCTGGAGTTGAGCAAAATTGCCCGAAAAGTCGCTTTTATTATTCCAAAAATTACGTTGTTGAAATGTGATGGTTCTGTGCTGAGAATCCTGCACAAGTTCAGACAAATGTCTTGGAATAGTTGGCATATCTCTCAAATGGTTAAAGCTGCCACTTGTGGCTATTTGATGAAAGATTGGGCGACCTTGCAAATTATTCCATTCACCCGTAAAAGCAAACGGTGCAAAGTTTGGTTTGCCTACCAAGTCGTCAAAATGACCCGAAAAAGCCGAAGCAAATGCAGCGTTGTCCCAACGCTCAATTTGTACATTTGTAACAAATATATGGGTAATATCATCTTGAATAAAATCTCGCAAATGCGTAAAAATACTTGGTCGATTGTTTAGGTCATTCCAACTGCCCGTAAACGTGCTTTTATTGTCCCAAGAAATAACCTGCGAACGATTGACCGTCATATAAAAGTTTTCATCTTGTACCAAGTCCCGTAAATGGTTTGGTATATGCGGACGATTAGTAAGATCATTCCAATTTCCTGTAAAATCTGATTTATTGTTCCAACGCTCGACCTGCACACGATTGACGGTCATAAACGAATCGTTTTGTGCCAAGTCCCGCAGATGGCTTGGTATTACTGGGCGGTCAGTTAAATCGCTCCAGTTTCCTGTAAAGGCGACATCTGCCATATTTGGAATATCTGCGATGTTTGGTTTATCTTCAAGGTCATTCCAACTGCCCGTAAAGGCTATTTGATGAAATTGCGGTAAATTTCTTAAATTACTATAATTTCCGCTTGTGGCAACAATATGAAAATCTGGACGGTCGGTTAGATCGTTCCAACTACCCGAAAATTCAGCCGAAACAAATAAGTTGTTCCATCTTTCGAGTTGCTGACGATTTACCGTCATATAAAAGTTGTCATCTTGCTGTAAGTCCCGTAGGTGTGTTGGAATTGCGGGGCGATTGTCCAAATCCTGCCATCTGCCTGTTGTCGCAACAGCAGCCAAGCTCGGCAAATCAATAATCTTTGGACGACCCGTCAAATCATTCCAGTTGCCCGTAAAAGCAACAGGTGCTAAATTGAGGTTTTTGGGATTTACGTTTGGTTCTAAAAATCGCCACGTTAGGCCGTTAAAGTAGTGAAACCCCACTTCCTCATCTGTTTGAAAAACCAGCAAGCCTACGGCTTGTGCATTGGTTGGTATTTGCAATCTTTGCAACATTGTAAGTCGTGGAATAAGCAGTCCCTTATTAACTGATTGCATTTCCAAGATTGCTGATGGATGCGGGGTAAATTCACGTTCCCCAATAGCAATACTCTGCTGTGCTTTTGCTTGTTGTGTTACAAAGAAAATAAACAATAGTAGTGCAGAAAAAATCGTTATATTTTGTAAAGTTTTCATGTCTTTTTTTATTTTTTTTAAGGTTAAAAATTAACAGCCTACATTAAGTCGTTTGAAAAAATATACTCCATAAAACGGCGGGCGATTTTCGTGAGGAGCTGTTGTTCCATCTTCCCGTCCACCAGTATAGTCAACTGCTTGATGCGATGAAACAGATGTGCCACTATAAAAGGTATTTAGATTACTGCAACCGCCAGAGCTTTGTGCAAAGCGAGCTGCACTGTTGTCGTGCCGATGACTAGGAAGTTCATCTATTGTTAATGTGTGAAAAAAAGAACCGCTACCACTTTGTATATTTTGATCTTGGGTTGCACCGACAGTAAGAATTCTAATTATATTGTTGTTATCAGCAAATTCAAAAAGTGGGTTTGAGCTTTGTGCAACTGTTGGATTCCCTGCCCCTATTGGAAACCTACCAGCCATAGGCACTTCTTCCCAACAGTTTGCTGTGGGGGGTGTAAATGGAATGCGATCTCTTGTCATTATGATTGTTCCCTGTGCTATCAGTGGTTGATTTGCCTGCGCTTGCAAGGTTGTTAGTCTTGTTTGTAGTTCGTTTCGAAGTGCGGCAAGTTCCGAGTGAAGATGAACCGTAGAAGCAATCAGCGGACTGCCCGATACCTCAGGGGGACGACCTGCTGTGTTGGTTTGTAATGTTGGAGCACCACCTAAAATCACATCTTCACGAATATTTAGTAAAAATGTGTTTGTTGCAGCGTCAAAACCAGCAGGGACAATATCGCCCCTACCTGCCTGTGTAGAATTAATATTGCCTATTCCTGTAGTAAGAATGTTGTATAACAACTCTGTTGATGCAATTGTTTCATCACGTGTTCCCACAGGTTGGGTTATGATAAAATTTTCAATCGTATGCACGTGATCAACACGAGCAAACTGGTCAATCTCACCAGCTCTGTTCTGAACAGAAACATTCGGTACACCAATTCGTAAGGGTTGCATATTTCCCGTAGAACCCCAAGCCGGAACATTATCCAAGTCGTTCCAACTACCCGTTGCAGCAAATCCGGTTAAGACTGGCAAATCCACCAAGTCGCTCCATAAACCAGTAAGCGAAACAGGTTGAAAATCGGGCACATCTTCCAATTCATTAAAATTGCCACTTGTTGCAACTTTATGGAAATAAGGAACATTTGTAAGGTCATTCCAGCTACCAGAAAATGTGCTTTTATTGTCCCAAAAAAATCTTTCGGTAATACTTATGGCTTGAAACAACTGCGATTCTTCAAAATCTGAAACACATGAAGGCATACTTGGGCGATTGTCCAAGTAATTCCACGAACCTGTTTCAGCAAAATTATGTAGTCTTGGTGCGTTTTGCACATCGCTAAAATTGCCCGTAAAAGCAACATTGGCAAAGGTTGGACGACCGATAAGGTCTTCGAAACGCCCCGAAAAATCGGTGCGTTCTGCTGCTGCGTTCCAGCGTTCCACCTGCTGACGAGTAACAGTTCGGAATGTATCGTTTTGCGATAACTCTCGCAAGTGAGTTGGTATAAACGGACGGTCAGTTAGATCATTCCAACTGCCCGAAAAGTTGCTTTTATTATCCCACCTGTCTACCTGCTCACGTGAAACAGTAAGGTGTGTGATATTGTCTTGTTGTAACTGCGAAAGATGTGTTGGAATAATAGGGCGAACATTCAGACTGTCCCAGTTTCCAAAAAATGTACTTTTGTTGTCCCAAGAAATAACCTGCAAACGATTGACCGTCATATAAAAATTATCATCTTGTTCCAAGTCCCGCAGGTGCGTTGATATTACAGGACGGTCTTCCAAATCATAAAAACTACCCGAAAACGCAACATCTGCCATGTTTTGAGCATCTGCGATGTTTGGACGGTGCAATAGGTCATTCCAGCTGCCTGTTGTGGCAATGGGACGTAAATTTGGGCGACCCGACAAATCCAAAAAATTTCCACTTGTTGCAACGCTATGGAAATGTGGGCGGTCGGTTAGAGCATTCCAATTGCCCGAAAACCTATCAGCTTTTGCCGAACTATCCCAGCTTTCTATTTGTCTTCGGCTAACGGTCATGTAGGCGATGTTGTCTTGCTGTAACTGCGAAAGATGTGAGGGAATAGTTGGTGCGTTTTGTACATCGTTAAAATCCCCCGAAAAAGCTACTTCTGCCAAATTTGGTAGGTTTTCGATGTTTGGACGGTCAGTTAGGTCATTCCAGCTACCCGAAATAGCAAATGGTGCTAAATTTGGCAATTCTGTTTCTATGTTTGGCTCTAAAAACCGCCACGTAAGACCGTCAAAATAATGAAACCCAACTTCTTCTCTATCGGTTTGAAACACGAGTAAACCTTTGGCTTGTGAATCAACCGAAATATGTAAGCGTTGCACCATTGTAACACGTGGAATTAAAACACCCTGCGAAGTAGACTGAATTTCCAGAGCTGCTGATGAGTGCGGAATAAATTCAGGCCGCCCTATGCCAACACCAGTTTGTGCTTGCATTGTTTGAGTAGCCGAGAAAACAAACAACAGCACCATTAAAGAAAAAATAACTATGTTTTTTATCGTTTTCATATTTAAAATTTTTAAGTATTAACAGTAAACCCTCATCATAAAATGTACTCCAAAAAACGGCGGACGGTTTTCGTGCGCTTGTCCATCACCTTGGTTAGGCGCTGTGCCAGTTAAAGCGTGGTTGTTATCTGACCCCCATGTGCCTGTAACAAGAAACTCTCCATCGTGATTATGGCGTGGCATTTCTTGTAAACTTAAAGTAACAGCATATCTTCCATGTTGCATTGCATTATCAAGCGTTGCACCGGCAGCAACACTTCGATGGTTGCCATTTGGATCTAAAAATTCTTGACCTGTTGGATTACCTGCCCCAATGGGGAATCTACCTCTCATATCTGTTACCTCTATCCAACAGTTGCCACCAAAAGCACTTGGGCTTTGTGTGGTCATTACAATAGTCCCAATAGGAATAGAACTGGTGGCTTCGTCGACATTGTTTCTAATTTGAGTAATAGCGTTGGTTATCTCTGTTCTCAAAAGATTTATCTCTTCGGTAATATACGCGGTTGTGGCAACATAATTTACCGTTGCTTGGTTTGACATATCGGCAGGCGATATTTCCACCGTTGGGAAACCCCTTAAAACCACATTGTTTCTGATATTAAATCTATAATGTTCAAAGCCAACTCCTGCGGAAACTAAATCGCCACCAATACCCGACATTAAAGTATTGTGGAGGGTGCGAGTTGATAATATGGTATTATTGCCAGTTCCAATGGGCTGTTCGGGCGCAAAATTGTCAATAGTATGTCTATGTCCAATTCGTGAAAACTGGTTCAAAAATCCGCTCGAAGCCGATGTACCGATGCGAAGTGGCATAATATCAAACCAATTTCCCCACGCAGGCACACCCGCTAAATCGTTAAAATGTCCCGTAAGAGCTGATTCGGGAATAACAGGAACATTTACAATATCGCTAAAACGCCCACTTGTAGCAACTGCGTGAAAGTTCGGACGCTGATGTAAAAGTTCATAATTTGCAGTCGCTGACACAGCAATAGAGTGAAAATTTGGACGGTCGGTTAGGTCAATCCAACTTCCCGAAAAATCGCTTTTATTGTTCCAACGCTCAATGTCTTCATCGGAAGCAAGTTGTTTTTGTTCAGCCTGTTGCAGTTGCGATGTGCGGGTTGGAATCGCAGGACGGTCAGCAAGGTCATTCCATGAGCCTGTAAAAAGCACTTGAGGAAACGCCTCTACGTTTTCCAAGTCATCCCAATGACCTGTTGTAGCAATAGCATGAAAATTCGGTTTACCTACCAAGTCGTCAAAATGTCCCGAAAAAGCCGAAGCAAATGCAGCACCATCCCAACGCTCAACTTGCTGACGATTGACCGTCATATAAAAATTATCATCTTGTTGCAGTTGCGATGCGTGCGTTGGAACTGTAGGACGGTCATTTAGATCGTTCCAATTGCCCGAAAAGTTGCTTTTATTGTTCCAACGTTCGATTTGCTGGCGTGTTACGGTCATAAAAAGCAAATCTTGCTCAAAATCTCGCAAATGTGAGGGTATAAACGGGCGACCTGTTAGATCATTCCAACTGCCCGAAAAGTTGCTTTTGTTGTCCCACCTATCTATCTGCTGACGTGAAACAGTCAAGTGAGTAATGTTGTCTTGTTGTAAGTCCCGCAGGTGTGTTGGTACACTTGGGCGATTTTTCAAATCGTAAAAACTACCCGTAAAAGCGACATCTGCTAAGATTGGCAGCACGGACAAGTCCGGGCGGTCAATTAGATTGTTCCAACTTCCAGAAAGGGCTACATTATGAATGTTCGGACGATTTTCTAAATCATAGAAACTGCCCGAAGTGGAAACTTTATGGAAATTTGGACGATTTTGCAAATCATTAAAACTTCCTGTAAAAGAATTTGCTTTCACAGCATTGTCCCAACGCTCGACTTGCTGACGGGTAACAGACATATGCAGAGAATCCTGTTGTAAATCTCGTATGTGAGCTGGGATAAATGGGAAGTTTTTCAAATCGTTGTAATTTCCCGTAAAGGCTACTTGTGCTAATGATGGCATTTCTTGGATGTCTGGTCGATGGTTTACATCGTTCCAACTGCCGGAAAACGCAACAGGAGCTAAATTTGGCATTTCGCTATTTACGTTTGGTTCTAAAAACCGCCAAATACGCCCATCAAAGTAATAAAACCCAACTTCGCCATCTACTTGGAACACCAAGAGTCCAATTGCCTGTGCATTGGTTGGAATGTGCAGACGTTGATTGAACGTTACACGAGGGATTAAAATTCCCTTGTCTGTACTTTGAATTTCGAGAATAGCCGATGGATGTGCGGTAAATTCTCTCTCTCCGATGGCTACGCTTTGTGCGTTTACGGTTGTGCTAAATAACACCGCGAGTGCTATGATTAGCGAATGTTTGAGTGATTTCATAATTTGTTTGTTTTTGGTTGATAATTTTGTTTTATTTTAGTTGTGGTTTTGCGTTTTCGATTCGCAGTTTTGCTGCATCGAAATAAGTTTTTTCCAATTCAAATCCGATGAATTTTCTATTCATTTCAAGAGTAGCAACTCCTGTGGAACCCACGCCCATAAATGGATCAAAGACCACATCGCCCTCGTTCGAAGCAATTTCAATCATTCGCTTGAGAATTTTTGTCGGTTTTTGTGTGGGATGGTGCGGTGATTTTAAACGTTCGCTTCCCATACAGATCGGACTTTCAAAGAAATTGTGCATCGTTTTTTGTGAGTCGAAGTTCCAAGTGTGTCCTTTGTTCCAACAACAATAGATAAGTTCGCAAGCTCCAAGAAAATCTTTTTTGAAAAACTTTGGCATAGGATTAGTCTTTTTCCAAACCATGAATGTGTTTTTGTCAAATTTTTCGTGAAATGCTTGATGCCATTTTCCAAGTAAATTATGACTTGTAAAAGTAAATATATTGCCTTTTGGCGAAAGTATTCGTTTGAACTCCGAAAGCCATTCAGAGGGGTTAAAATCGGACAAATCCCAATCGGCAATACGATTGTTTATATCTTTTCGCCATTTGAATTTTAAATCGCCTGAGGAATAAACGCCCAAATTATACGGTGGATCAGTCAAGATAAAATCCACCGAACCGTCAGGGATTGTTTTTATTAGTTTCAAACTATCGCCTTGTTTTATTTTGTAATTTTTCTTCATATTATTTTGTGTTTTGTGTTAAGAAAACATCCCTAACTCCCTACGGAGTTTTCGGTTAGCAATGTTTATATAATCAGGATTAAGTTCAATACCGACATAGTTTCGATTGAGTTTTCTTGCAACAACAGCTGTTGTTCCGCTACCCATAAAAGGGTCTAAAACAATGCCGTTTTCCGGGCATCCTGCTTTTATGCAATCCAAAATCAATTTTTGAGGAAAACAGGCAAAATGATTTTCTTTTTCGGTTGCCGTACAGAATGTCCAAACGCTACGTTTGTTACGCACAAAATCCCCATGTTCATTACGTTGCCAACGATCATGATCACGTGATGCAAACGAATTTTGTGCCAACCCTGTAGCATTTGGTTGGGCATATTTTTCACTTCCTTTTATGAGCATATCCTTACGTCCATCATAAGCTGCCTTTTCCATAATAGCTTTGTGATCAAAAAAATATTGTCTGCTTTTGGAAAGTAAAAAGATGTACTCATGTGATTTTACACAACGATCTTCTACGCTTTCAGGCATTGGATTTGGTTTTGACCAAATAATGTCTTGTCGCAAATACCAACCATCAGCACGTAATGCAAAGGCAAGCATAAACGGAACACCAATCATATCTTTTGGCTTGAGTCCTTTTACGTTGATAGGTGCGAGAGTTTGCTGTGAATGAGAATTACTTTTTTGCATTGAGTTGCTTAAATCTGCACCAATGGCTTTTCCGCTTCCATTGTAGGAATCACCGATATTTACCCATAACGTACCTTCTTTTTTAAGCACACGTTTTACCTCTCTAAATACCGCGACAAGACGAAGAATATAATGCTCTGGCGTTTCTTCAAGTCCTATCTGACCGTCCATTCCATAGTTTCGAAGTCCGTAGTAAGGTGGTGAAGTAATACAACAGTCCACCGAATCATCCGACATAGTGCGAAGGGTTTCAAGTGCATCACCGCAAAAAATTGTGTTAATCATGGCTTGTTTTTTGTTGTTTTGAAGTTTTTTCGGCGTTAGGCTTAGTGTGATAAGCTAAATTGTGTGTTATGACAATGCACATTAATGTATTATTTTGTTCTTGGGCTTTTTCAAGAAGTCTATCAAGAACTTGGAGTGGTGTGTTCTCATTGTCACAAACCTTGAGAACAACACGGTACGATGTATCATAACTTAATCTCTCAAGAGTGAAAGGCTTGGTTCTTTTGTGCTTTGCCACACAGGTTCTAACTTGCCATGCCATATCTTTTGAAAGTTTATCAAGCATTGATGGTGTTGCTTTAGCATGGTAGGCTGCTATCCGTCTAACACGCCAATCAGGAGAGGCAATTCTTTCTTTTAGATCAGCGGCAGTCAATCCAGTTGGTTTTTTCTTTGCAGGTTTCTTTTTTGCGATTGTTTTTCTTGTTTCCATAGTTTTTATTTTTTAGTGTTTTTACTTGGTTTATTTTCGGCAAATTCAAATTCGATTGTGTAATCACTTTTAAGTTTGAGTATAGCCTTAAAAGGCTTGTTTGTTTTTGATGAAACAAATCCATCAATCGCACTTGTTTTTCCTTTGTCGGCAAGTGTTTTCATCTGAATATCGGATAATTCTTTTCCGGCAATCTTTCGCCACAAAACAAACCCACACTCTTTATCAGGGCATCCGATACCTTTTTCAAAAAGGCGAATGTTTTTAGTTTTACATTTCGGACAAATCGGCATGGCTTCCGAATCAAGTTGTTTTTGACTTTTTATTGAAATACTTTTTGTTACTAAAAATTCTTCAACAAGGTTTTTTGCATAGGTTTTTATTTCTTTCATAAAAGTTTCATAAACATATCTTCCAATAGCCATATTATTGAGTTGTCTTTCCCAACTTCCCGTCAGTTCAGGCGAAGCAATCGTTTTGTCTTTGACGATTTCATAAGTTGCCAAACCTTTTTCGGTAGGAATAAGTTTTTTCTTTTCTCGGACGATATAATTTTTATCAATTAATTTTGATATAATACTATCACGAGTTGCAGGAGTTCCCAATCCACAATCTTTGATCGCTTCTTTTAGTTTTTCATCTTCGATTTCACGTCCTGCGGTTTCCATAAAGTCGAGTAACGTGGCATCTGTAAGTAGCGGTTTCGGTTTGGTTTTATCTGCAATAATATCTATACCATCGTTTGGCAATTTGTCGCCTGCTACCATTTGTGGCAAACTAGTTTCTTCTCCGATTTCATCCGAGTCTTCGGTTTCTTTATCCGATTTCAAAACCTCACGCCATCCGGCTTGTTTGATAGTCGAACCGATTACTTTGCACTCACCAATTTCCGGCACATCAATCCTTACCTCTGTAACGTCCTTAATACACTCCTTATGGAACGCTTCAAACACTCTCGAAACAATCATCGTATAGATTATTTTTTCGTATTTAGTCAACATGTCTAAATTCGGCAAAATGTTTGTCGGCAGTAGTGCATGGTGATCCGTAACTTTTGAACTGTCAACGCTTCGTTTTGACAACGTAATTCCGGTACTTTGATAGTACGAAGTGTTTATGCCTAAATCAAGCGATTTGCACACCAAAATAAGTTCCGGCACGGTGTCAAAAACATCATTTGAGATATACGAACTTCCGGTTCTCGGATAGGTTATAAATTTGCTCTCGTAGAGTTTTTGAGCAATCTCAAGAGTTTTGTCGGGTGTGATGCCGTATTTTGACGAAGCCTTTTTTTGCAGTCCTGTAAGGTCATACAGCAGTGGTTGAAGTTCCTTTTTTTCTTTTTTGTTTACTTCAGTAACCGTGTAATAAGTAGCACTACCAAGACTGTTTTTTACTCTCTCAGCATCTTCACTTGTCAAAAATTTCTGCGAAGGTTTGATTACAAACGATGTTCCGTCTTTTTGCGTTTTTAGTACAAGTGTAAAAAACGGCTCTGACACAAAGTTTTTATGCTCCAAAAAACGTTTGCAAATAATAGCAAGTGTTGGTGTTTGCACTCTGCCCAGTGAAAAAACTTCTTTGTTGTTTATGCCGAGCGTTAATGCCCTTGTCGCGTTCACTCCGACATACCAATCCGCTTCGTTTCTCGCCTTTGCAGCAAGATACAAATTGTCGTACTGCGTTCCAGGCTTTAAGTTGCTAAAACCTGCTTGTATAGCCGACTGCGTTAGTGATGAAATCCAAAGGCGTTTGAACGGTTTTTTGCAGCCTGCCCAGTGGTAGATATAGCGAAATATCAATTCTCCCTCTCTTCCGGCATCAGTGGCACAGATGATTTCACTTGCTTCTCCAAGTAGTTTTTTCAAAACATTAAGTTGAGAAATACCGGATTTTTTTGGAGTGAGCGTAAAATCACTAAGAATCGGCATAGGATCTTCGCTCCATTTGTTTGTAGCCTGCGGATTTGTGATTTCAACCAAATGTCCATATGCGTAAGCAACGGCATAACCATTACCTTCAAAATATCCGGTTTTTTTGTTTTTTGCACCGAGTACCGATGCAATGTCTTTAGCCATTGATGGCTTTTCAGCGATGATTAGTTTCATATTGTTTTTGTACTTTATTGTGTTTATACATGATTATTACTGCTCCAATAGCCGAAAAAACCGGTAGTATTATGACGATGATAATTAACGATAGAATGGCTACTTTAAGCATGGTTTTATTGGGTTTCTTGTGGTGTTGTAAATGTTAGTGTTGTTTCTTTTTCATGTCCGAAACTATCCAAAAATGTAAGCGTAAGAATGTGTGATTCTCCAGATTCAGGTTGGTAGTACAAGCGAAACGCTTTGTTTGAAAGTTCGTAAAGATCGTTTGGGAAAAACATCCGAGCGTCTTCGTCAGTCAAAAATCCTTTGCCCTCAAATTGGAAGTAACGCAAGTAGTATGTTGTGCCGGAGTATTCTCCGCCAATGCTTCTAATTTGAAAACGGATTTCAACCTGCTGACCAAATTCAACATCTTTGCTACTGTATGGCAGGTGTGTAATTTCAAAATTATAGTCTTGTTTAATGGTTAGTTTGTCGTTGCATCCAATCATAGATACAACACAGCAAAATGTCACAATTACTACGATAAGGTCATAAATTTTCTGTTTGATTTTTTTCATAATTTTATATTTTTTCTGTTTTTTTGTCGCTTAATTTGCTTTGTTTTTTTTGTCGGAACATACATTTTTGCAACTCCTTCATCTACAATTCTGACAAACAATTCGCAGTTTTTATTTTTGTATATTACACTGCCAACCTTCACGGATTCTCTCGAAAATAAGCGTTTTTGTTGTTCCGAATTGAGAGCAATTCCGTCAAGGGAAATATTTCGTGATTTTTTTTCTTGTTCTGGAATAACCTTTACATTTTCGAATAGCATTAATCCGCTATCATACATTTTTAAAAGATTATATTTTTGTGCTTCAAACTCCTTGATTCTATCAAGATCATTACCTACATCATTTTTATCAATATAAGCACAGAGCAGTTTTTCTCTCCACTCATCGGGGTCTTTTGCTCCTTGTAATTGAAACTCTAAATGACTATCTAACTCGATTTTGTTTTCATGATAATCTAAAACCTGCAATTTTCTACCACCCTCAAGACCTAAATCCTCTGCTGACCAAGTGTTAACGTAAACATCTATATTGTTAGATACGTTTTCAAAATAATCCATATCAAGACCGACTTTACCATCATTACTTACACCATCAAAAGATATTAAAATTGCCTCTTCGCTTTTAGAAATAATGAGTTCAGAAAAATCCTTTTTTAGTTGCGACACAAGTTTGTCGCATACTGCGTTTGCTGAAACACGGTATTCATCAATAGGCAAATTACCATCTTTGTCCACGACTACACCAAAAACAGATTGTCTGCCATTTGGAAAATAAGTGTGTGCCACCTGAATTTTGGCAAAATCTCTGTCATACTGCGTTAAATTACTGACTGTTGTTTCCTTCATGTTTTTTTCGTAGTTAATATTTTCCATCGCAAATTTTCGAGTGTTTGCATAGGAGTCTCCCTGAAGCTCTATAAGTTTATCCAATGTTTCTTGGCTTATGCCTGGATGTTGAGCAACATCTTCTTTAACTTTTACCGAAGGATGATCTGCAAGTTTGTGTAAAAGTTCTTTTGGCAGATGTCCATTACATAGTAATGGATCCATAATGTTTGGTTGATTTTTACCGGCTTCTGCAAGTTTATACAAAACTTCTTCCGGCACTAATGGATTATACGCCAATGTTGCACCAACTTTCTCGCAAATTCCAAGTTCTGAAGCGTTTTTGATAATATTGTCGCACATTTTATTGAATGTTTCCGAAGGTGTACTATCATTATTGGCGACCTCTTTTCGCACTAACAATTCCTTATCATTTGCAAGTTTATCAAGGGTTTTAGCAGGCGTATTTAAGTTTGCGGCAACGCTCATCCGTACTGCAAAATATTCTTCGTTTGCGAGTTTGGCGAGGGTTTTAGCTGGTGTGTTAGGATTCGATGCCACTTCGCTCAAAATTGTCCAACTATCCTCTTTTTCTAACTTACAAAAATCATTCGCAAGTTTTTCAAGAGTTTTGGCAGGCGATTTGGGATTATGTGCGACACTATACAACACTTCCCATTGATAGTCTTTGCCTAATTTTTCTAATATTTCTGAAGAAGTGTTAGGGTTTTTCGCAACAAGGGCACGAATCCTTTCATCATTGTCGTTTGCAAGTATGTCAAGTGTATTTGCCGGAGTTGTATGATGCTCAACAACTCTAAATTTTTGTTCACGAGTCATCAGCATGATCTCTTCCTTTGTGTGCTGTTTTACGTTTCTAAATTCCATAATACCTTGTTTTTTTGTTATAGCAGTATGTATTTGAATCCGAGATAAAACTGTGTATGAAAGTTTGTAACCGTCGAACCACCTAATGCACGTTGTTTCACCCCAAACAGTATCACATACCGGTCATCGTAGTAATACTCTGTATGGATTGCAAACGTGGCTCCGTACAGCACGGCATCTTTATTCAAAATCGCAGCTCCATCTGGCAGAAGTTTTCGATTCAGGTTGATGGCTTCATACCCAAAAGCACCACCAATGGAAGCAGAAGCAAAGAAACTTCGGGTTTTGTCCATAAAGAAATTTTTATGAAATACGCTCTCTATGGTAAATTGCATCAGCGGTATTTTCATGTCTTTATATGAATAGTTTTTCTGCAAATAACTCGCTTCATAACTGAGTTGATTTTGATTTTTTAGATATTTTGAATAAGCCAATCCACCATGCAATCCATGAGTTGATTCTATCATTCCACCATAAGCATAAATTCCGTTCATTCCGGACAGTCGCCGTTGTGCCGTCATGCTAAATACTTGCAATAGCAACGTTAGCATTAATATGATTTTTATCTTTGTCATAGCTAAATATTTTATCTGATGTGAAATTCTTTGATTTCTCTTGCACGCATCAAATCATCACCATCAATAATGAAACTTTGGTGTCTTCCACCATTTTTTTCATTCATATTAAATTTTATGACTTTATCGGGAGGTACTGTGAATATCGGAAATGTTAAAACTATATTTTCCGTAGTTCGAGGTCCTATCGTTGTGATGTAGTTATACGCACGAACAGGTCGTAAAACGGTTTCTTGTACGGTTGTGCGTTTTGCCAGTTTTTTATCTTCCATCACAAAATTGTAATAGTCAACATCGAAGTTCACGTTAGTAGAGTTTTTCACTTCAACATGAAAATACAACAATCCGCCGTGTGAATACATACCTTTGAGAGTGTATTGTATTCCAAACATTCTACTTCCAATATGACGAATAAATCGATTGTTATTTGAATAGATAGATCGTTGAATAAGGTTAACAAGTAAAGGACTTTCATTTCTAAGTTCTTCGAGATATATTTCCATTGCATTGTTTGGACGATTGAACGCTTCGCCATCGTTGAGAAAGTCCTGCATTGCAACGTTAAGCCTTTCTGGTTCTTCGGCATATTTTACGTTAAAGGAGTAGAACGATCCACTTGCTGTTATCACCGCAAGGTTTGTTTCTGTTTCAAACCCTTCGACAGTGGATTTTACCCGAAGCACATTTGTTGCTTCTCCAGCAACTGCAGCTATAATATTTTCATTACCCAAGTCGACATATACAATCGGAGACGGAAATATAACATGCACTGTTTTTTCCACTGTAACTTCCAAGCCATACGGTGGTATCATGCGTCTAAACGGTATCATTCGAGTAAATCCTGCCCAAATATCGCCATGTGGTTCAATAACTCTTCGATACTCATTTAAAAGCGAAATTTTTTC
>Ga0123356_10003612_pt1 | contig 16140 bp, 12 predicted proteins | sample TergutEmb28metaG_2_FD_92546 | JGI IMG/M metagenome (GOLD analysis project Ga0123356, IMG submission 92546) | Embiratermes neotenicus P3 segment gut microbial communities from Petit-Saut dam, French Guiana - Emb289 P3 | ecosystem: Host-associated > Arthropoda: Insects > Digestive system > Gut ...
AAATGCCCTCATTGCCACCTTGGCAGTCGCTGCAGTCCCGCCAGGACACTCGAAACTTTCAATTCTCAGTCGGACGTTTGTCATCGACAAATCGACCGGTGAGCTTGTGTGGGCGAACCTCACCCTGGGCGGACCGGATTCCATGAACAGACCCGTCCATGGAACGTGCCGTGTTGGTCACTAGCGCCGACGACGGCGCCGGCCGGTGACAGGCAAGCCATAGACAGGGAAAGCGCTTCGCGCCAAAGAAGCGAGCGCCGGTTTCGCGGGTTGTTCTTATCCTGCTCTCCGGCTCAATTCGCGCCCGCCCCAAGTCCCAACGCCTCAAGGCGTTGCGGCGCGAGCCGGGCGAGGATTATCGGGTCGCCGGCTTCGTCGTGCGGGCCGAGGGGCGCCTACCGCGCGATGCCAAAAGCCAGCGATAGTGCGCCGACAAGAATGAGGCTTGAAGCCCAGGTCGCATCGAGATTGAACCAGCTTCGTGAAACGAATTTCAGCCCCAGATAGCGATAGACCAGCCAGGCGAGGAGCCCGGCGACGAGCATCATAACGATGGCGTGCACGAGGGAGACAAGCAGCGCCATGCCCAGATTGGCGTTGACAAGCGTAGTCGCGGCCCTGTGGCCCCGATCCGTGTCGACGGATTGGCAGAGCCCGAGATAAACCGGGACCAGCATGAGGCCGGCGCCGTGGGCGATCGCGACCGCGAACGACCACACCGCCAGGCGTGACGGCGGGATGCGCCCGAGCATCCGGAGATGGCGCTTGCGCGTCAGCAAAAAGGCGCCAAAACAAATGACAAGCACGCTCGCCCCGATCTGAATTGCCCGTTGCCATTGGAGCAGGACCGCGAGCAGGGCGAACGGCGCTATCACCACCAGCATCGCCGTGACATGCCCGGCCGACAGGTACCCAAGCGCCGCGAACAGGCCGCGGGCGCGACGCTGCATCAGCCCGTTTGACACCGCGAGCGGCCAGCCCATCGCCGGGTTGATCCCGTGATAGAGACCGCTCGTCGCGACCGCGAGCCAGAGGCCGATCTCGGACCAGCCAATGCCGGTCAAGATCGGACCGAAGGGTAGCAGAACGAATCGGTCGAGCAGTCGCCGCCTTCGAGCCGGGTCTGATGCGCCCGATACCCCTTGGGGAAATCCACCCAGTAGTCGCCTGCCAGTGTGAGACCTCCGCCGGGTTCCGCCCGCGCCAGGACCTGCGCCGCCGGCACGCCGTCCGGGTAGAACTGATTGTCCCACGTCGAATAGAGCGAGTTGGTCCAATAGACACGCTTTCCGTCACGGCTGATCTCGACCATCTGCGGGCCGCCCGCGTAGGTCTTGCCGTTCGGATGCGGCGTCCGTCGCGCGATGCCGCCGATATGGACCGATCCGGCCAGCTTCGGCTTGCGCGGGTCCGTGACGTCGTACTGGCGCATCTCCCCGGTTCCCCAGCACGCGACGTAGAGGAACCTGTCGTCGAGCGAGAGATCGATATCGGTGACCAGCGGCGGCACGGCACCGAAGCCTTGAAGCAGCGGCGGCAGCTGGTCCTTTGATGCGGGCTCGGGCGGAATGGTCGCCGTCTTCTCGGCGTGGAATTTTCCACCCTCTCGCCACCAGGTCCAGATCGATCCCTCGAGGTTCGTCGTGTCGACCACGACCCCGACGAAGCCGTATTCCCGGATCGGGTCGTGGGCGGGCCGCACTTCCAGCGCCATCTGGTGGTTGGCGCCGAGGTCGATCGTCTGCACGTTGCGTCTCGCCCTGAGGTCCCAGAAATGGAGGCGGTGCCCGTATTTGTTGGCAAGAAGATCCTCGGGGACCAGGCCGTTCTCAAACTGCGGCGGCAATCCCCACTCGCTCGATACCATGTAGTCGCGCGGCAGGTTCCACCAGAAATCGTAATGCTTTTCCTGCGGCCCCCGGTCGATCTCCCAGCGGCCGAGGATGTCGAAGGTCTCGCAGTCCATGATGAAGATCCCGGCCGGTCCCTCCGTGCCGTCCTTCCCGCCGCCTCCCAATGTGCTGACGTAAATTCCTTCCGGACCGCAATGAACCGTGTGGGGCCGCGAGTAGCCGGTCTTGCGGAAGATCTCCTCGGGCTCGATGACCTTGTGGATCCGCGCCTGGGTTGGATGGGGTTTGGTGTCGACGATGTACAGTCGCGAGGAACGCATTCCCGGAATGACGAGGTAGCGCCGTTCGAGGAACGCGTGACCGGTGAGCGGCGAGAGCGCCGATGAGCAGGCGTTCCAACCGAAATGGTGAAATTCGTCACCCTTTTCCGGCACGGTGAGCGTGTGAACCACTGTGCCGTAGCCCGGCGAGCCCGGTTTCACGTCGATGACGGCGAGGGCGTCGGGTTGCGAAAAATCCGGACTGAGCAACAAGGTATAGGCGAAATCCTCCGCCGGCGCCTCCATGGCGAGTTTCGGCGATGCGTGGAACGTCGGATCGGGGCGCATGTTCATCGAGAGCCTCCCAGCTTTCTCCGGTTCGTTGGCAGCGAACACCCACCGGCTCCTTTACCTTGCCACGAAACCGCGTGCCGCGTGTACTCCTGCCGCCCTCGCGCGCCGTTCCGGCCGGGAAGCCGGGCGGCAGGGAAAGGGCGTTCGTTCTTGGCGGAGCGCCCTTTCATGCCGCCGGCACTTTCTTCCTGCGATCACCGGGAGAAAGTGATACCCATGTCGGCGGGACGCTTTGCTACCTATCTTAGTCTCAGAACAGGCACCCGAGGCAGTCATGACCGCCACCACACTCGCGCTCGCCGGGCGGATGCATCAACTCGGCACCGAGTCTGCGTTCGAGGTTCTGGCGCGGGCGGCGGCGCTGCAGCGGCAGGGCCGGGACATCATCAATCTCGGCATCGGCCAGCCCGATTTTCCGACCCCGCCTCACATCGTTGCGGCGGGGCAGAAGGCCCTCGCCGATGGGCATCATGGCTACACCCCGGCCAACGGCATCCTGCCGCTCCGCGAAGCGGTGGCCGCCGACCTTCATCGCCGCCACCGCGTCGATGTCTCGCCCGAACGCGTCCTGGTGGTTCCGGGCGGCAAGGTGACGATGTTCTTTGCCATGCTGATGTTCGGCGAGCCCGGTGCCGAGATCATCTATCCCAATCCCGGTTTTCCCATCTACGAGAGCGTCATCCGTTTTTCCGGCGCGCGGCCGGTGCCGATGCCGATTCACGAGGCTGCGGGATTCTCCTTCAATGCCGAGGAAGTGCTCGGCCTCATCACGCCGAACACGCGGCTCCTCATCGTCAACAGCCCCGCCAACCCGACAGGGGGCGCGGTGCCGAGGGCCGAGATGGACAAGCTGGCAGCGGGTCTCGCACGTCATCCCCGGGTCGCGATCCTCTCCGACGAGATCTATGGCGAGATGCTCTATGACGGGCAAAAGCATGTCAGTCTGCTCGGCTATCCCGAGCTCAGGGAACGCCTCATCCTGCTCGACGGATGGAGCAAGACCTACGCCATGACCGGCTGGCGCCTCGGCTACGGCGTATGGCCGGAAGCGCTCTTTCCCTACGCCGAGCGGCTCGCGATCAATTGCCATTCCTGCGTCAACGCGGCCGCACAATTTGCCGGATTGGCGGCGCTCGAAGGCCCGCGTGAGCCGGTCGATCGGATGGTAAAGGCCTTTGCCGAGCGCCGCGCCTATATCGTCCCGGCGCTGAACCGTCTCCCCGGCTTCCGCTGTGCCAATCCCGGCGGCGCGTTTTACGCCTTCCCCAATATCGAGGGCACCGGCATGGATTCGCGCAGCCTCCAGACCCGGCTTTTGGAGGAGGCAGGCGTGGCAACGGTTTCGGGCACCAGCTTCGGCGAGTATGGCAGCGGCTACGTGCGCTTTTCCTATGCTGCGAGCCTAGGGGCGCTCAAGAGCGCGATGGCGCGGATCGAGGACTGGCTGCGCGAGAAGCGGTAGGCGGCTATTCCGCCGCGGTCGGGCGGCCCGGCGCGGCAAGGTGCTCGCGCTCGATTTGGGCCATCGCGTCCTCGACGTGACGCGAGAACACGAAGTCGGCCGGGCGCTGCCGGTCGAGCGGAATCTCCGGTGCCATCGGTCCGTCGCAGCGTGGACCGCGCAGCTTCACCCTGAGGGCCTTCAGCGGATGGCGCACAGCGTCATCGGTCGCGGTCGGCTCGTAGCCGCAATGGACCATGCAGTTGGCGCACTTCTCGTAATTGCCGGTGCCGTATCTGTCCCACTCGGTCGTCGCCATGAGCTCGGAAAACGTCTTGGCATAGCCCTCGCCGAGGAGATAACAGGGGCGCTGCCAGCCGAACACGTTGCGGGTCGGATTGCCCCATGGCGTGCAGTGATATTCCTGGTTGCCGGCGAGGAAATCCAGGAACAACGTCGATTCGCCGAAGCGCCATTTCTTGCCCTTGCCGCGGCCGAGGACGTCGCGGAACAGCGCCTTCGTCTTCCGCCGCGACAGGAAGCTCTCCTGATCGGGCGCGCGTTCGTAGGCATAACCGGGAGAGATGGTGATGCCGTCCACCCGCAGCTCGTCGCTGACGTAATCGAGGAACGCGGCGATCCGTTCGGGCTTCATTCCGTCATAGAGCGTTGCATTGATGTTGACTTTGAAGCCTCTGGCTTTTGCCGATCTGATCGCCGCCACGGCGCGTTTGAAGACACCGTCCTGACTGACCGCGTGGTCGTGCTCTTCCTCGAGCCCGTCGAGATGCACCGAAAAGGTCAGAAACGGCGAGGGCTTGAACAGGTCGAGCTTCTTTTCCAGGAGCAACGCGTTGGTACAGAGATAGACGAATTTCTTGCGGGCAACGATGCCGGCAACGATCTCGCCGATCTCGCGATGGAGGAGGGGCTCGCCCCCGGGGATCGAGACCACTGGGGCGCCGCATTCATCGACCGCCTCCAGGCACTCGGCGACAGACAGGCGCTTATTGAGGATGGGGTCGGGGTAATCGATCTTGCCGCAACCGGCGCAGGCGAGGTTGCAGCGGAACAGCGGTTCCAGCATCAAGACCAGAGGGTAACGCTCAACGCCCTTGAGGCGCTGCTTCATCACATAGGCGCCGACGCGCACGACCTGATAGAGTGGAACGCCCAATTCCGGTCCCCCGTACTATTGGCAAAAAATAGGCGTATCGTCAGGGCTCTGCAAGCGCGGGCGAATTCAAGCCTCGGCCAGGTCGCGCGGCATATGGAAGCGGACATTCTCGGTGATGCCGGGCAACGGCTCGACTTCGACCGCGCCCAATTCGCCCAGGCGGTCGATGAGACGCTGCACCAGCTCCTCGGGTGCCGAGGCGCCCGCCGTGATGCCGACCGTGTCCGCGCCCTCGAGCCACCGGGGCTGGAGCGCATCGGCGTCGGCGATCAGGTAGGCGGCAACTCCCTGCTCGGCGGCGATCTCCCGCAGGCGGTTTGAGTTGGAGCTGTTGGCGGCGCCCACCACGAGAACGACATCGGCATGTTGCGCCAGCTCGCGCACCGCGCGTTGGCGGTTCTGGGTCGCATAGCAGATATCCTTGGTGTCCGGCCCGACAATGTCGGGAAATCGCGCGCGCAGCGCGTCGATCACGGCGCGCGTGTCGTCGACGCTGAGCGTCGTCTGGGTAATGTAGGCGAGCTTCGAGGGATCGCTGACATTGAGCGCGGCGACCTCTGCGGCCGTCGAAATGAGATGCACCCTGCCGTTGATCCGACCCATCGTGCCTTCTATTTCCGGGTGGCCTTCGTGACCCACAAGGATGATTTCGCGGGTCTGACCGGCATACCGCTGGCCCTCGCTATGCACCTTTGAAACCAAAGGGCAGGTGGCATCGATCACCGGCAGATCGCGTTTCAGGGCCGCGTCCTCGACCGCGCTCGACACGCCATGGGCGCTGAATATCGTGACGCTGCCGCGCGGAATTTCATCGAGATCGTCAACGAAAACCGCGCCTTTCGCGCGCAACCGCTCGACGACATGGCGGTTATGCACAATCTCATGGCGGACGTAGATCGGGGGTCCATATTTCTCGAGCGCCTTTTCGACAATCTCAATGGCCCGCTCGACGCCTGCACAAAAACCCCGTGGTTGCGCCAAAATTATTCTCATCGAGTCCTCGCTAGAGGGTTCTCGGTGATATTATACACCGAACCCGCAAGCCGGCCACCTAAGTCTATGTCCGGCGTCGAATCTGCAATATATCCAATGGTATAAGTCGGGCATGCCATGGTCGTGCCGCCGCTACCTGAGGACGATCCCCACCCCTTATTTTAACCATAGCAATGCTTCCGGCGCTCCCCATATCCCGTGGCACCGTAGCTCATGGGGCCGAGGAAGCAATGATTTCGCGACGTCGCATGGTGCAGCAACTGGGGCTCGCAGCAATTGTCGCAGCCGCGCCAGTGGCAGGAGCGCGAGCCGGAGCGCCGGCATCGCACGCTGTGGATACGATCCGAATCTTCTACCAACAGCTCAGCGCCACAATGAGGCAGGGCGAGGGTCTCGGCTTTGCCGGGCGGCGCGACCGCCTCGGGATCGCCGTGCGGCAGGCTTTCGACCTGCCGGGCATGACGCGACTGGCGGTAGGCCCGCGTTGGCAGACGCTGTCGCCGCAGCAACAGTCCGAGCTCGTCAGCGCCTTTGGCGACTACAGCGCCGCCACCTATGCGACCCGCTTCACCCACGATTCGGGTCTGCGGTTCGAGGTCAGCCCCGCCGTGACGCAAGGCGGATATCGCACCGTCGTCCGCACAAGATTGATGCGGCCTGACGAAGAGCCGGTGCAGCTCGACTATCTGATGATATCCGACGGCACCGGTTGGCGGGTCGAGGACGTCTATCTCAGCGGGGGCATCAGCGAGCTGGCGACGCGGCGCTCGGAATTCGCCTCGGTGATGGACCGCGGCGGCGCCCCGGCGCTGGTCGATGCGCTGCGCCGGAAGGCCGCCGGCGCCGGCTGAGCCGGGCAGGGCGTCGCGACTACCTTACGCTTTCAGCCGTGGCGGATTGCCCGTGGCTGATCAAGCTGGTCGAGCTTCGGAAGCGGGCCCGGCGCGCCGTGGCGCAGCTCGATCGCACGCCTCTGGCGGGCCAGGCTGCGAATCTCGGAATAGAAATCGATCGCATTTTTTTGCAGCTCGTCGAGCGTGTCGAGCTGCTGCGATCGCAGGTCAATATTGTCGGTAAGGGAGCGGGTAGGGTTCACCCACCGCAAATTCCCAGCCCCCCAGAAGGCGTAACCGACCGGGTCGGCGGCACTGTCGACACCGAAGCCGATGGCGTCACGAGGGTTGGTCGGACCAAGAACCGGAAGAAAGAGGTATGGTCCCGAGCCGACGCCCCAGGAGTAGAGAGTCTGGCCGAAATCGCCGGTCTGCTTAGGCAGATCGCTGTGGCTGCCCAGATCGAGTATCCCGGCGAGACCGAATGTGCTGTTGAGGAGAAAGCGGCCCAAGGTGATGTTCGCGCGGCGGAACTGGCCTTGCAGCACGTTGTTGCCGAAGACAATCGGCTCGTTCATGTTGTCGATCACATGGCGGATCGCGTGACGTCCCGGCGCCGGAACGACTTTGACATAGGCCCTTGCCACCGGCTTTACCAGGACGCGGTCCAAAAACAAGTCGAAATTGAAGAATTTCCGGTTGACCGATTCCCACGGATCGTTGGTGTCGTCGGATTGGGCGAACGCGGCGCCCCCCGACAAAACCACAAACGCCGCCAATACCAAGGTCAAGAAATATCGCTTCAAGCTTGGCATCCCTTAGTCGTTTCGAATCGTCCAAGGTTAACAGGTAATCGTTGCCACCGCTGCCACCGAAATTGCAAGGGCGAATGCTTCGGCAGTGACCGACATGGCCCTTTTGGCGGCGACCAAAAATCCCGACCGGCCATGGCGAGGCCGGCCTTCCGCGGCGCGCTCAGGGTCGCTCGGAGGGCAGGAATTCGCCATTTGTTCGCGAACCCCGTCTCGTCTGATCGCCGCGGGTCTTTTCCATCGGGATCCGCCCGGACCCCACGGCGAGGATCGCGAGCTCTGACTCGACGAACCGAATTCTACGCGAGTTGCGTTCATTCTGTCGCCGTCACTCCCCCTGTCGCCGTCACTCCCCGATTTTTACCTGGCGTCCGGCATGCGGGAACGGCGAACGCGTGCAACCAGCGACGGTCCAATCTTTCGGGCGTGCCGCCGGCGGCGCGCCGCGGCTTCTCATCATCTCCGGATGTTGTTCCGTCGGTACCCGGTTGCGATCTTGTTGTCAGTTCGGGCCTTATGGCTCGGTGCGTCGGCGAGACCGATGCGGCACACCGGTCGCGTGGCGTTGGCCGCGAGCGGTCATCTCATCGAGGAGCGGATACGGAGGCTCGATGGTCGGCGCGCGCGGGACGGACGGTGGCCAGCAATGCCGGCAACACAAAGAATGTTGAGATCAGCGTATAGAGCAGCGCCAGGACGAGGAGGCGCCCCAGCTCCGCAGCCACGGGATGGGGTGACAAAGCCAGACTGCCAAACGCCGTCCCGGTTGTTAACGCGCTCAGCAAGACGGCCCGCGCCGTGCTCGAGTCGAGGAGCTCGTGCTGCCCGTCACGCCACCGCATCACAAAATAGATATCGAGCGCGACGCCGCTGCCGAGCAACAAGGGCAGTGCGACGACGTTGGCAAAGTTGAGCGGCAATCCCGCAACCGCCATGGTGGCAAGCGTCAACAATCCGGCCAAAAACAAGGGCGTCAACACCAGCAGGACATCGTCAACGCGACGCAGGACGAGCCCCAGCATCAGTGCAATCGCGACCGCGGCAATGATGGCGGCGGTGGCAAAGGCGCGCATCACGGTCTCGGCCGCCTCCCCGATCGAAACAGGCGCGCCCGTCGCGTCGGGTGCAATGGTGCGCAGCGAAGCCGCGAAGGACTTCAGAACAGTGTTGTTCCGCGCATCACCCGACGGATAGACCTCGATGCGGGCTTGTCCGCGCGGTGTCACCCAGTCACGCCGCAACGCGGAGGGCAGGGTGTCGTCGGTGACCGGCGCGGCGCTGAGCGCGAGACGAATTTCGTTGAGGCGGCGGCCGATGCCGGCCGAAAGGTTGGCCTCGAGCGTTGGCAGCACGCTGCTGCCGCGGTCCATTGCCATGTCCAGATCGAGTGCCAGCCGTTGCGCCGCGAAGTCGCCCTTGGCGGCTAGCGGCAGAATGTCGGTGCGGGTCCTGGCAATGCTCGCCATGATCGCGTCGGGCGTGGGCGGCGGCTTCACCGTGGGAGGGGTCAATGCCGGCGCCAGCATTTGCTGCGCGTCGGCAATCACCGCCAGCTTGCTCTTCTGGTCGGTCGGAACAAAGCTGTTGATGGTGATGGTGCGGGCCACTTCGGGCAGCTGATCGATCCTTTGCGCCAGCGTCTCGGCCGACCTCGGCGAAGGCGCCATCACGTCGATCGTATAGGGCGTCGTGTCGGGATCGCCCATCAGGTCGGCAAGTGTCGCGGCGGCTTCCTCGTGCTGGTTTTGCAGATGGAGCGGATTGACGTCGAAATCGAGCCCGGGCAAGAGGATCGCGGCACTGACGGCGGCGGCGCCGGCGATACCGATGACCCACCAACGGCGCGCGACCAGCAAGCGGCCGACCGGCCGCGCCGTCTCGAAACCGACCGGACGTGATTCGCCCGGCGGCCGCAGCAATGTCAGCAACGCCGGCAGCAAGGTCAGGTTGAGCAACAGGGCGACGATCATACCGAACCCTGCGATCAGACCGAGATCGCCGACACCGGTGTAATCCGTCGGCACGAAAGACAGAAAACCGAGTGCGGTCGCCACGGCCGCGATTGCGAGGGCGCGACCGATTCCGCGCGCGGTGCGCCACATCGCCACCGGGAAATCGTCGAAGCGGTAGCGCTCGTCGCGGTAGCGCAGGCTGAACTGGATGCTGAATCCGACCGCGATGCCGACGAACAGCACGGCAAAGGAGACCGACAGGGAATTGAGCGCGCCGACGGCGATCACCGCGAAGTCCGCGCAGGCAACCAGTCCGACCAGCAAGGTCGTCAGGACGGCGAGGACGATCCGGCCGGAACGCACGCCAACCATCAGCCACAGCAGCACGGATCCGATCGATAGCGCGATCGACGCGGCAGCGCCGCGCCTCAGGCGCGCGAGCTCTGCGTCGGACAATGCGACCGGTCCGGTGACCCTGACGCGAACGCCGCGATCCGGCGTCAGGCCGAGCTTCCGGGCGGCCTCATGCGCCGCGGCCGCGGCGCGCCTGCCGGGCTGGGGCTCGGCATAGTCGAGCACCGGCTTGGTGAGGATGATGCGCCGCAGCTCGCGTGGCGTCGGCTCCCGCTCGCTGAACAGGCGCTGCCAGGACAGGGGCGCGTAGCGATCGTCGAGCGCCGCCTCCGTCGCATCGGCGACGGAATCGAAAGTGGCGTCGAGCCGATGGCCGGCGCCGGTGCCGTGGCTGACACCCTGTGTCGCGACCGCAAGGGCATCGAAAACACCGCGCAGACTGGGATCCGTTGCCAGCGTGCCGAGCGCTGGCTGCGCCGCGATCATCTGCCCGGTCACGTTCTCCACCGACTGCTTCGGCAGGAACAACAGGCCTTCGCGGTCGAAGAAGGCGCCGGCCGCGGAGTCGCGGACGCTCTTGAAGATGTTCGTCTCTTTGCCGAGATAGCCCGCGAGCATTGCGCTCGCATCGGCAGCGCGATCGGGCGTATCGCCATCCACCACGACCACGAGCAGATCGACATTCTGCGGAAAGGCTCGTGCCACTTCGGCTTCGCGTTGTCGCCATTGCAGATCGGGCGACAGGAGCTTGTCGATGTCGGTGTCGATGCTCAGTCTTTGCGCCGCGAACACCGCGCCAACCACGGCCAGCGCCAGCAAACCTGTGGTGATCCAGACCGCGTGACGGCGGCTGAATTCGACTACCTCGACAACAGCGTCCGCGAGCCTGCCGGACGGCCGAAATTCGGATAATCCCAGCTGACTGATCCAGATAAGGATGCCCGAACGATCGGAGGAATAGTTGGTCTTCAACGAAGTGACTCTTATTCAGGCACGCTCCGAAACGCCGTCGGTCGGAAGGGTCACGCAGCGACGCCGAGCGGCGGAGTGTCGCGCGGCTTCGCCTCGTGTCGCCGTGACAATTGCTAGAGAGAACAAGGCAAAATAAAGGCGAAGATCGTGCGAAAAATGTACTTTATCGGGCGGACGTTACCGGGTGCGAACAGGCGGCAAGGGAGGCCGCCGGAACGGGAACCCGCTCGTCGCGGGCCGCTTGGGTGTTGGCACGACCGTACTCAAAGGCGGGCCGTTGGCCGCTCTCTCGCAGAAGGCGCCCATGCCGCACTCACGAGCGATGACCACGAATGGCCAAGGCAGGAACAAGCATCTGGGCGAAGGAAGGCCGACCCCGGGCGCAGCCTAGCGCCCGGCTTCGCTGTCGACCACCCTGGCATGGCTGCGCAGCCGGATCGTCAGGCTGGCGACGATGTTGGTGAGGTTGGCGCTGCGGGCCAGCGGCAAGCGGCCGGCCAGCAATGTGAATTCCGGCTTCCCCTGAGGCGCCGCTTTCACGATCGTATAAAGGGCGGCCTCGTGGCTGTTGCAGAACACGGCGAAGAGGGCCTTACCGTCCTGCAGCCCGATGGCGTAATCGCGCCACTGGCCGCGCATTACCTGGCGGCTGTACAGAGACAACAGCAAATTGAGCTCGCCGCGGCTGAAAAAAGTCGGCTTGGCCTTACGCCGGATCTCACTTAGGCGGACAATCGTTGCCATCGGACGCTCGGCGGCCTGTTCTTCTGCGCGGTTTGACGAGGTTTAGTCTTCCCCATTTTTTGGCGCAGGTCCAGCCCGTTGCGGGTCCCGACCGGCTCCCGCTTCCTGCCTCTCGCGCCGAAATCCTGGCTACGCGGGAAGCCGCCGCCAGGCATCGATAGGGCAAGGAATGTATCTCCGGTGCCCAAGGCTGGCTGTTTGCACAAGGGTTGAAGCCGGGTGCTGCCCCGGGACGGATCGGCCGCCCATCTCGGCGCCCGGACTGGTCGATGGACGCCGCCGCCACCCCAAGTTTATGTCGCGCCCGCGCAAACTCTATGCTAGCGAACAGGTCGGAGGACGAGTTTGCGGAGTGACGCGTGAGCGATATTTTCAAGGAGATTGAGGACGAGCTGAGGCGGGACAATTTCGCCAAGCTGTGGCAGCGCTACCGCTACTACATCCTCGGTTTCCTGGCGGCGGTGATCGTCGCCACCGGCGCCGTCGTCGGCTGGCGGCAATATGCGCAGCGCCTTCGTGCTGACGAAGGCGAACGCTATCAGGTCGCTCTCGATCTGTTCCAAGGCGACAAGCTGCAGGAGGCGAAGGCCGCCTTTGCCGGACTTGCCCAGGGATCGGGCGAACGCGCCGTGTTGGCCCGGTTTGAGGGTGCGGCGCTTCTCGCAAGGACGGGCGATCCCGCCGGCGCCGCGGCGCGCTACGAGGCGATCGCCGCGGACGCGTCGATCGATCGGTCGTTCCGCGACCTCGCCACGATCCTTTCCGCACAGAACGGGCTTGCGCGCGGTGATCCCCACGCGATCATCACGCGGCTTCAGCCTCTGGCGGATTCCGCCGGCCCGTGGCGGCCCAGCGCGCTCGAACTGACGGCACTGGCGCAACTGAGGGCCGGCGACAAGGCGTCCGCGCGCGCAAACTATCAGCGGCTCGCCGACGACGAAACGGCGCCGCGCGGGATGCGCACGCGGGCGACCGAGATGGTGGCCGCGCTGGCGCAATGATTGGCAGGAGCTCTGGTCCGTGAAGCGGTGCACCTTGTTGCTGATGGCAGGTTTGGCGTTGTTCGTGAGCGGCTGTGAAGGGATCACCGATACCGCCTCCGATTGGACCGATTCAATTTTCGGCCGCGATGAAAAGAAGCCACTGCCAGGCAAACGCGTCGATGTGCTCATGGCCGACAAGCAGGTCGGACCCGACCCCAGCTTGCGCACTCAGGCGGTCAAGCTGCCGCACCCGGCTTCCAATAGCGAATGGCCGGACGCCGGCGGGTTCCCCGACCACGCCATGCAGCACCTGGCGCTAACGGGCAGGTTGGACAAGCTGTGGACCGCCCGTGTCGGCGAAGGCGCGTCGCGCTACTCCCGGATCACCGCGCAGCCGGTGGTCGGGGACGGCCGCATCTTCGGCCTCGATGGCGCGGACGTCGTGTTCGCAGTCGACGCGACCTCGGGCGACCGCGTGTGGAAGTTCTCGAGCAAGCCGAACGACGATGCCGACGATACTTTCGGCGGTGGCGTCGCCTTCTACAACGGACGGGTTTTTGTCTCGACCGGTTATGGCATCGTCTACGCGCTTGATGGCAGAACCGGACATCTGATCTGGAAGCACCAGACCGAAGTGCCCTTCCACGGCCCGCCGACGGTGATCGACGGCCGCGTACTGGCGGTCAATGTCAATAATCAGCTGATTGCGCTCGACACCACCGACGGTCATCAGCTCTGGACCCACACCGGACTGCCGGAAGGGGCCGATATTCTCGGCACGCCGGCGCCGGCGGTGCAGGGCGATACCGTCGTGGTCGCGTACTCGTCGGGTGAGCTCTTCGCTTTGCGCCTCGAGAACGGTCACACCGAATGGACCGACAACCTCGCGACCGCACAGCCGATGGGCGCTTTGAGCTCTCTCGCGGACATACACGGCCGCCCGGTGATCGACCGCGGCCGCGTCTTCGCCGTTAGTCATAGTGGCCGCATGGTGGCGATCGACCTTCGCACCGGTGACCGCGTTTGGGAGCAGGATATCGGGGGCACCCAGGGTCCGTGGGTCGCCGGCGACTATGTTTATGTGTTGAGCAACGACGTCACGTTGCTGTGCCTGACCTGGAAAGATGGTCGGGTGCGCTGGAGCACGCCGCTGCCACGCTTCGACAATCCGGAGAAGAAGCGCGACCCCATCCACTGGGTCGGTCCGCTGCTGGCCGGCGATCGCCTGATCGTAGTCTCGTCCAGCGGCATCGGCTTCTCGGTATCGCCCTATACCGGCAAGCCTCTCGGCACGGTCGATTTTCCCGACGGCGTGTTCGTCGACCCGGTGGTCGCGAACAACACGCTCTACGTCCTGACCGACAATGCGCGGCTGATTGCCCTGCGCTGACGCAATGCGGCATGGCTTTCACAATCGCGATCGTCGGCCGGCCCAATGTGGGAAAATCGACGCTCTTCAACCGGCTCGCAGGACGCTCGCTCGCTCTCGTCGATGATGCCCCTGGTTCGACCCGGGACCGGCGCGAGGGCGAAGCCAGGCTTGGCGATCTGCGCTTTCGTGTTATCGACACGGCCGGCTTGGACCAGGCCGTGCCCGGCACCACCGAGGAACGCATGCAGGAGCAGACGACGCGTGCGCTCGAGGGTGCGGATGCGATTCTCTTCCTGATCGACGGCCGCGCCGGGGTAACCCCGCTCGACCGGCATTTCGCCGATCGTATCCGACGCGCCAGGCGTCCGGTCGTGCTGGTCGCCAACAAGACGGAAAACCTGCGCAGCGCCGCCGAAGTGGGCGACGCCTTCGCGCTCGGCCTCGGCGAGCCGGTCATGATCTCGGCAGCACACGGCGAGGGCATGGCGGACCTCTTCGACGCTGTCGCCCCCTTGATGGCAGCGGAACACCAGGGCGACCGGGTGGACGAAGGCCCGGTACCGTTGCGTCTGGCGGTCGTCGGCCGACCCAATGTCGGCAAGTCGACGCTCCTCAACCGGCTGCTCGGAACCGAGCGGCTGGTGACGGGACCGGAACCCGGCATCACGCGGGACGCGATTTCCGTGCAATGGACCTGGCGCGGCCATCCGGTGCGCCTCGTCGACACCGCCGGCATGCGGCGGCGCAGCCGGATCGAGGCAAGAATCGAGAAATTGTCGATCGCAGAGACCCTGAGCGCGATCCGTTTCGCCGAGATCGTCGTGCTGGTCGTCGACGCCACCGGGCCTCTCGGGAAGCAGGACCTCCTGATCGCCGAACTGGTCGAAAAGGAAGGGCGGGGTATGGTGCTTGCCGCCAACAAATGGGATCTGGTGACGGATCGCCGCGCCGCGCTGGCGCAATTGCGCGAGCGCGTCGATGTATCGCTGCCGCAGCTGAAGGGCTTGCGCATCGTGACGCTTTCGGGCCTGAGCGGCACGGGCCTTGAGAAGCTGATGCCGGCGGTCTGGGCGACACATCAAGCCTGGAGCAAACGCGTGCCGACGCCAGCGCTCAACCGCTGGCTGGCCGCGATGCAACAGCGTCATCCGCCTCCCGTGGTGGCAGGCCGGCGGCTGAAGCTGCGCTACATCGCGCAGGCCAACATCCATCCGCCCACTTTTGCCTTGTTCGCATCGAAACCGGGCGAGCTGCCGGACGCCTATCGGCGCTACCTGGTCAATTCGCTCCGGGAGGAGTTCGACCTGCCGGCAGTGCCGATTCGCATGATGCTGCGCAAGGGCGACAACCCCTACGCCGAGAAGCGCTAGAGTCGCTCGACGATGGTGACGTTGGCGAGCCCGCCGCCTTCGCACATCGTTTGCAGCCCATAGCGCTTGCCCTGAGCCCTGAGCGCATGGATCAGCGTCGTCATCAGCTTGGCACCCGTGCCTCCGAGCGGATGGCCGAGCGCGATGGCACCGCCTCTGACGTTGAGCCGGGAAGGGTCGGCGCCGGTGTGGCGCAGCCAGGCGATCGGCACCGGCGCAAAGGCCTCGTTCACTTCAAAGAGGTCGATATCCTCGATCTTCATGCCGCTTTTCTTGAGCGCCCGGTCGGTGGCAAACAAGGGCTCTTCCAGCATGAGGACCGGGTCGCCGCCCGTGACCGTCATGTGATGGACGCGTGCGAACGGCTCGGCTCCGAGCGCCTTCAGGCCGCGTTCATTCGCGATCAGCAGGGCCGCCGCACCGTCGCAGATCTGGCTCGAGGTTGCGGCGGTGATGCGGCCGCCCTCCTTGAGGAGCTTCACACTCTTGATCGCGTCGAGGCTGGCGTCGAAGCGGATGCCCTCGTCGACCTTGTGCACCCGACGGGTGCCATCGGGCAGGGTCACTTCGATCGGCAGGATCTCGGCCTCGAACGCGCCGTCCTTGGTTGCCGCCGCTGCCTTGCGATGGCTGTCGTAAGCATACTGGTCGAGCTCGTCCTTCCTGAGCT
>Ga0123356_10003613_pt1 | contig 16139 bp, 21 predicted proteins | sample TergutEmb28metaG_2_FD_92546 | JGI IMG/M metagenome (GOLD analysis project Ga0123356, IMG submission 92546) | Embiratermes neotenicus P3 segment gut microbial communities from Petit-Saut dam, French Guiana - Emb289 P3 | ecosystem: Host-associated > Arthropoda: Insects > Digestive system > Gut ...
AACAGCGCTGATCTGCGGGCGATGAGCGCTGCTGCGTCGGGCCTTTATCAACAAGACACCGTCTCGGACGGCGCGACCGCCAACTGGTCCAACCCAAAATCGGGCAACAGCGGGTCGATCACGGTCCTTCAGAGCTTCACAATGTCTGACATGCAGTGTCGCAAACTGAGGTATAATATTCATCTGCGCAGGCGTCGCGGCATGCGTTCGTACACGGTCAACTGGTGCAAGACAGCCTCTGGTGTTTGGAAATTGTCGTAATTTGCGTCATGCACGCCAACCGGATACTGCTGATATCCTCCGCAACGGTGTCGGCGAAGTTTGGTGAACGTCCAGGGTGCGGCTCTATCGATCGACCAGGAGTTTCCCGTCCGGCATCTCTCGTGGCCACTCCAGGTCAAGGGCGAATGGATGAGAAGCGCTGTGGTCCGCTCGATCCCGCAGAGGTGTGATGCCGCAGAGGTATGCAGAAGTTTGCGCGGCGGCAGGCTCGGCCAAGAAATTCGTCAGGGACTTTGTGACGGCCTGGGCGAAGGTTGTGAATCTCGATAGCCTTGACGTCGCCCAATGTCGAAGCGCGGGGCTTCTGATTCGTCCCAAGCGCCGCTCCGTCGACGACCGGAATGCGTTCTGAAGCAGGAGGACAAGCATGGCTGCCTACACGATCAAGCCGCTCGTTACGGCGACCGCAATCAGTACCGGGGGCCGCAACGGGCATTCCGAAACGACCGACCATTCGGTCAGCGTCGACCTATCGGTACGCAAGGAAATGGGTGGGCCGGGGCTACCGAACACGACGACCCCGGAACACCTGTTCGCAGCCGGTTATGCAGCGTGTTTTGGCGGGGCAATTGAGTTCGTCGCGCATCAGAAAAAGAAGAATGTTGCCGGAACCGTCGTGACTTGCTCGACTTCGGTAGGGCCGCGCGAGGGAGGCGGGTTTGGCATCGCGGTAACTATGCACGTGAAAGTGCCGACGTTGGCGGTTGATGAGGCACGTGCATTGGTGCGAGAGGCCCACGACAAGGTCTGCCCGTACAGTCACGCGACAAGGGGCAACATTGACCTGACCCTTGAAGTCGAAGGTACATAAGGCACTGCCCGTCGGACCGACTGTCTGACGGCTGCACCGCAGCTCGGCCGATCGCTGGCCCGATCCGAGCACATTGCTCTCCGCCTTGTCCGTGATCGCGGCGAGCCGGGGCGGCTTGCCTTGCAGCCGATCGGCGATCTAGCGCCACTGCGCCTTGGCAGCCTTGATGTCCTCCTGAGCAAGCGCGGTGGCGACGAACGAGGCGGTGAGACGGCTGCCCTGCCGACCGGCGTGCACCCGGCAGCGCTGCCAGGTCGTGCCAAAGATCCGCGTCACGGCGGGGTTCAGTCCCTCGTGTGGATCGGAGATCACCGGTAGGCGCCACGCTGGCCACGCCGCACCAGCTTGCGCAGGAATGCCAGCCATGATGTCTCGGCCTCGGAGGCGCCGATATGCATCCCCAGCGCCGCGCGCCGCCGTCACCGTTGATGCCACTCGCGATGGTCGCGGCGAGGGGGGATGAAGCTAATATGACTTATGCAAATTTCCACCATCACAACGCAAACGGCCATGTTGCGCGGCACAACAGTTCACGCTATCGTGTGCTCACGCCACCGTGTGCGGATACAAAGGCGTGGCTCGAAAAGGAAAACGGCAATGCGTAAAGCGATAATGATTGCGGGCGCTTGCGTGTTGGCGCTGGGCGGGTGTGCGTTCCCCCCCGCCCCGCATGGGGATATGTCACCAACGGCAGTGCGCACCGCGTGGCTAAGCAAGGGCCGATACGTCTGGCAACCTCTGGTAGCGCCAAAGCAACCTACGATTGTGCGCCACGTCAAGCTCGAGAAGAAAGATACCACCAGCACGATCGCGACGGTTCCGCGCGTCCTGGCGTGCGATTTGACAGGCTTCAATGCCGGCTGTGCGACTTACTGAGCGAAGCAACGGTTTGCCAACGTTGGCGAACCTTCAATTGTGGCGAAAGCACCCCTGCACGGTGAGTGGCATACGCAGACCGGCGACTGGCGTCCGCTGAGCACCGATCGGCTGTCTCACGAGGCGGGCATTCCCTGGTCGCGCGTTTGCAAAGCTGCCCGCGCCAACGGCACTCCAGCGGAGCAAGACCTCGCGGCGGCGTCTGAACGGGTTACCGCCGCTCCCGCACTATCACACCGGGATGCTTCTCGCCGACGTAGAAGTGCCAGATCCACGCGCATAGGCCGCCGGTCAGCGCCACGAGCTGCGCCAGTCCGAGCAGGACAATCCACGTGCTGAACGTGATCGGAACTACGAGAGCGAGTATGCCGGCACTGTAACGCAGGCCCCGCCAGGTTGCTGCAGAATACGTCGACTATCGGTGCCGGGATGACTGGTCCACCCATTCGGCGCCGACAGTCTCATGGCGGTGTCGCGTTCTCCAGCACCTCGATACGTTTCATCATGACAAAACGGCGGGCCGTGACCGATGGTGAGACTAAGTGCTGCGTTGATATCTGGTCGGGGACGCGAGAGGCACGCGCATGTGCGCCGACAAAATCGACGCGTGTCGTCATAATGAGTATGCATCATAGCCCGTGGACCAGCAGCACGAACGCAAGCAGCCAAACCTGGTCCTGCGAGCAGCTATATGGCTTACTGGCGTGACATTGTACCACGCCTATGAAGGCTGGCGGCAATGGTGTCTATGCGGTGCATCATATCACTATATCTGGCATTATTTGTGCTTTGACGGCGATTTTCGGATAGACCAGAGGATGGCGTTCGTGAGGATTCGCTGGTAGCGGGCGTCCTGCCAGACTGACGCTTCGTGCCCAAGCGCAATGTAGAATACGGGCCCCTGACCGTAAGATCGGGTCCAAGCGAGAGGCCAGCCATAGAACCGTTGATGTACATCCTGCTTGCCCAGATCCACTGAGCCTGGGTTAAGGCGCAGGAGCACGCGTGAGCCACGATAGTCGAAGTCGCTGATTTGGTAGACTTCGTCGTAGATTTGGAACGAGCCGCCAAGAAACGCTACCAGCGGATCGCCAGGATCAACCACGTCGACCGTCACGGTCTGGTGCCACGGATGGCCATTAAAGTAGCCGCCGATCAGATCAAGATACTCCGGCCAACTGTAGAATGTATCCGTGGCCGAGTGAACGCCCAGGAACCCATGGCCCGAGTGCACAAAGTTGAGGAGAGCTGTCTTTTCAGCGCTGCTCATAGGAAGTTCCCCGGTTGTGAAGAACATTATCGCAGCGTAACGGTCGAGGTTCTGGCTGGAAAACTCTGACGTGTCTTCCGTTGCGGTGACTTCAAAGACACCGGATTTCCTTCCGAGCTGTGTGAGGATCGTCTTGGAAAGCGGTATGACTTCATGCCGGTATCCCGCCGAGTATGTGAAATAGAGAATGCGCTGCAACGGTCGCTCAGCACGTGCGGCGTGTCGTGGAATTGTCGCCGCGCCGCCAACGAGCGTGATGAACTCGCGTCGCCTCACTGTGCTCTCCCAAAGCCTGACGAATAATGTTGAAACTGCATTAGCACCTCAGCTTCCACCAAGGGTGCGCCAGAATTGGTGCCAGCACCATACCTCAGATTGCACCCCGTTTCTGGAAATAATCGTGATGGTGCGGCCCACGTTCGTCGGGGCTGCCGAGGGCCTCGCCGGCAGTTCCATCGCGGAATTCGCGCGCAATGCAGGCTGGCGCGTGCGCACTGTCCCGCAGCTCTCGGTGGCTGACGGTATCAACACCGTCAGCGCCAGGTTTTCCACGATATGGTTCGATCGGAACCCATGGGCGGGCACCTGCCGGCGCTGCGCCGCTGTTGCTACGACGTCGACTCGAACACCGGGCAGTTTTCCAGGCAGCCCGCACACGATGATGCGCCGCACAGTGCAGATGCGATGCGGGCGCGCGCTGTGGCTATGAACGAACCACGGTGCGCGACGTACCGCGAGGGACGGCCGCCACGTCGCACACCCGTGCGGTGGGGATCTGCTTCCGCGCAATCGGAAGCCACGAATGTTCAGCGAATCCTGATCGGAATCGATCCTCCTGATATCGCAAGCTGGAAATGGCCATTCCAAGCGGCGAACAGGCCAACGCTAGCGGCCGACTGCCTCAGGCTATCAACCGGTTCCTTGTGTCCTCTCCTGGCCGCGTTCGGCGTCGTACACTAGCCTTTCGATCCGTGGCGATCGGTGGAGGAAGCCATGACGGCCATCCTTGTGGATGCGGCCGGCGTGCGGGCGGTTGAGAGCCCGCGAGATATCCGCAATTGGGTCGGTCAAGGCTCGTTCTTTTGGCTCGACCTGGTCGGGGTAGACCAGTCGGCCCGCGCAGCATGGCTCGCAGAACTCGGCCTCGATGTGGCGGATATCACATGGGCGCTGCGGTTCGGACAGACAGGACGGATGCAAATTGGACGTCAGAGGCTGAGGGTGGCGACCTGGATCGCATCGCCAGACGGCGCACTGATTGAGCTCCATCTGCTGGGCTGTTCGACGGGCCTCGCCACTGTGTGGGAGGGCGACCCGGCGATCCTCGAGCGAATTCGCGGCGAATTCACCGAGCGTGGCGCCGGTTCAGGAAACAATTTCTATCTCGCGGCTGGAATCCTGCTGCAGCTCCTGCTCGCAATGCTCGACTATGCCCTGCAGCGTCTGGACCAAAGGATCGACGAACTCCGGCTCAGCATCGACAAGAAGCTGTTCTCGGCCGACTTCTCTTCGATCACTCGCCGGCTTCAAGGAATGCAAACATTCGCTGCGAGCTTCAGTCGTTATAGCAGCGCGGTTCGATCCGCGACGGTTGGGGTGGAGAATGTGTCCGGCATTGCCGATCGCGCCGCGCAGGAATTGAACGACTATGTCGAGCAGGTCGAGGACTTCGAGGAGAACCTGTACGAACGCAGGCGGTGGATGTCAGATATGACGCACGATTTGGCTACAGCGATCGCACAGCGGCAAAGCGAACAGATCAGCCGACTAACCCTCGTATCGATGATCTTTCTTCCGGTAACCGCACTGACGGGCTTCTTCGGGATGAATTTTGACTGGATGAACAGAGCGATCGCGAGCCGTGAGGCATTTTTTCTCCTAGGGGTGCTCATGCCCGTGCTCAGCGTCATGCTGACCGTCGCCTGGCTGTGGCGCAAGGGATTGGTCCACTTCGGCTTGAGACGTTGAGCCGGCCTGTCCGCAGGTGTTGCCTCGCCCTTATCGATAGGTCTACGGCCAGGAAATTTCCCGCAGTAGGTTACGCCCGGCTCGCTACCGCCTGTCGTAGATCAGGGTTCGCTGAACATTCGTGGCTTCCGACAGCGCAATCAATCCAGCAAATCATTTCGTGAGATCATCAGTCAGACGCGCCGTCGAGACCAGGCGAGGATGGACGGTCATCGACCCACGTCAGCGTCTGTTCCAAGGTGACCGGAAATCGCAGGAAGCGAGTCCTTTGGCCCAACGAGCGCGGTCACCGTAACGTCCTTCCTGGCTTCGACTGAGCCCTGGCGACACGGCGGACCGCTCGGCGGCATATGTCCGGCATCCGGCGTCGCAATTCCGTCAGGGCCGGTAAGGCTGCCGACGGATGTATCGACATTGCGATGAAGAGGTTCCTGACTTGTCCTTTCGTGACGGCATGTTTGACCGCATAAGAATAATGTGTGTACGCGACAAGCCGCATGTGACTTTCAAGTGCGTCCGCAAGGGGCGCGTTCTCGGCAATGCCGGGCCGCTGGATCAGCTCACGCAGTTTCCTGATCATCGCCGCGCGGTCGCGGTTCCGGACGACGTCGGCCATTGAGCCATCGTGAATACAATACGAGTACATGGCCTCGGGCGTGACAAGCCATCGAGCGCCAGCAGCGAGGCAGTCGAGGTAGAAGAGGAAATCCTCGCCGTTACGGACGAGTGGATCATAACTGAGTTCATGACACTCGAGGAATGTTCGTCTGACAACCGGATGCATGAAAACGTACCCCGAGCGCCGCGGTGCGCCTTCGCCCCAGGAGCTTGCGATGAACTCCTGGAACGGCATGAACCTGGCCGTGCGAAACTCACTTTTATCGAACAACAGTTGTGTCCTGGCGGTCGTCTCATCGTACAGAACAAGATTGTCAGCGACCATGTCAGCGTCAGCCTGCTCGGCTAGCGCGAGCAGCGTCGCCAGCCGAGCGCTGTGAAAATGATCGTCGGCATCGAGAAGCGCGACCCAATCGCCGTGAGCCATACGTAGACCGACATTGCGGCTTCCGCCCGGACCCAGGTTGACCACGTTTCGAACAATTCGGATGCGAGGATCTCCAAACGATATCCGGCGCAGAACCTCAGGAGTTGCGTCTGTTGAGGCGTCGTCGACGACAATTGCCTCCCAATCCCGCATCGTTTGCGCCTGCAGAGAGGCGATCGCCGCGGGTATCGTAGCCGCCGCATTATAAGCCGGGACGATGTTCGATACTTTTATGTGCACAGGACAGCCATCATGGTGTTAAGAAATAAGGCGATCGGTGCTGCTGGAGATTGTCAGCCAAGTCTCCGAGGAGGCCTTGCTCAGAGAGCAATGGTACATCGGGTTGCTCGGCGATCTTAGTCCCACCAACCTCATTCATCGCACATTTGCGCCTGCCGCTGGCGCTCGACGTGCAGACGCTCGCCTCGACGCTGGCGATTAGGGCGCAGCACACGTTACGCAACCAACGGGTTGCCCGTTATTGGAAGGTGAAAAAACTATGATAGAGGGTGCGTTGCTCGAGGTTAACGAGACCGAAAGCTAACGACGTCTGCTCGCGCGTGTCGTCAATTAGCCGGAGCCGACGGGATTGAGGGTCTGAATTGTAACGCCTGAGGCGTAATCGGCACACGAGGCGCCGGTCGGGGATTTTCGCCAATCGGGACAGCCGCCGAGATGGGGCCCGACGCACTCGCCGTGCGCGCGGTCGCCCACCGCATGAGGTCAGGATCCACAGGTTTAGCCTGCGCTGCCGACAGGCCGCGCGGACATCCTGTTCCTGGTCGCCGCCGACCTGCAGATGCGGCAGACCAAGGCGGTGGCGAAGCACGACGGCTGCACAAGCGGACTTCGACTTCCGCCGGGAGTGAAGAGCCGGCGCCGCGCCTGTGCCGCCCGGGGCTGGTATTGGACGCGCGAGCAGCAGGCGGATCCCCTGGGCGAGCTCCGGGGCCTTCGAGCGATCGAGCGCGATCTCGGCCCGGCGGTCGCGGCGGTCCGGGCCGTCTACGAGGGCACCTTCAAGGACATCCTTTGTGACGGACTGGACGCTGGAGCAGGCGGCGCTCGACTTCGCTGCGCGCCCGCATGATCGTTCCGATGACGCAATATGACCGCAGGGCACGAAGCGGGAGGCCGACCGGATTGCCAGGGCCCGATGTTGCTGATTTACTCTGGCCGTTGGGACTAGGAGACAATTAATGGCACGAAACGGCAGGACGGGCATGAGCTCCATGGCATGTTCTCGATCGCGTCGTCATGGGCCATACGCTGAGATCGACTGTCAGCCATTTTTATCTCCCGGGGAGACTAATCTGGTGCCCTATCATGGGATCGGATGGCCTCCGATTCGTCGGTAGCCGATCCGCAGGTTGATCAGATCCATTGGGAAGGCTCGGAGTGCAGGCGGCCGTCGAATTGACTGAGACGCTGGTCGAAGAATTGCCGCGGCCCAGCTGGCGTAAGCACGCCTGGCGTATCGCCATTCTACTGGGCGTCAGCGTTAGCTACTTTGTGTGCGCGAAAGCCGGCCTATTGCTCGCATCCATCAATCCGAGCGCAACGCCGATTTGGCCTCCAACTGGCTTGGCGCTGGCTGTGGTTTTGCTGCTGGGATATCGCGTCACACCCGCCATTCTCCTTGGCGCCTTTCTGGCGAATGCGACAACGACTGGCTCCGTACTCACCTCTGGCGCGATCGCGATCGGCAACACGTTAGAGTGCTTCGTTGGTGCTTGGCTGATCAACCGCTGGTCCGGTGGGACTGCGACGTTCAATACGTCAGGCGGCGTGGTACGCTTTGCTTTAATCAGCACGGCAGCCGCCACACCGATCTCGGCGCTGATAGGTGTCGGCAGCCTGGCACTTGCCGGTTCTGTCGATCCGGGCCGGATTGCCGGGGTCTGGATGACGTGGTGGCTCGGCGACACAGCCGGTGCTTTGGTCATAACACCAGTCATCACACTATGGGCTGCCGCGTCGGGACCTCGGTTTGCTACTTCGAGGGAGTGGGTCACGACAGCCGTTGCCTATGCGACTGCTGGAGCTATCGGCCTCATCACGTTCAGTCCGCTCATCACACAGACCGGAACAGCTCGCCCGTTGGCGTTTCTTGCGATCCTGCCGCTTGCCTGGACTGCGCTTCGCGGCAACCAGCGCGACACAGCGACGGTGGCCGTTATCCTCTCGGGGTTTGCGGTTTGGGGCACTCTGCGGGGCGGCGGACCGTTTGCTGACACCAACTTGAACGATTCGTTCCTTCTTCTGCTCATGTTCATGATCAGCTCGTCCCTCCCCAGCTTGGCGCTGAGCGCCGATGTGGCGATGCGCAAGGGCGTGGAGGCAAATCTCCAGCGCGCCCGTGCCGCACTGGATCAGCAAGTTCGAGAGCAGGCAACCGCGCTCGCTGCGACGCGGCAGGAACTCAATCAGGCCCAGAAGATGGAGGCCTTGGGTCAGCTTACCGGTGGGGTCGCCCACGATTTCAACAACCTGCTCACTGCGGTGCTCGGCTCATTGGAGCTTGCCCTAAAGCAGGTTACTGACGCGCGGGTGCAGCGCTTACTGACCACCGCGACCCATGCAGCGGAGCGAGGCGCTCAGCTTACCGCCAACATGCTTGCATTCGCTCGCCGGCGGGAAGTGGCAACGAAGGCAGTCGATACGAATGCACTCATAACGGGAATGCAGGAGCTGCTGCATCGCATGATAGGGCCACTAATAAGAATCAGCGTTGACCTCGAGGCTGGGCTGAGGCCAGCTCTAGCAGATCCCGCCCAACTCGAGATGGCGTTGCTCAATCTCGCAGTGAATGCGCGCGACGCGATGCCGCTCGGTGGTGACCTCATCATACAGACACGTCAGATTTCAGACCAAGCCCCAGGTCGTACACCGGAAGTTGCATCAGGGGATTACGTTGTTGTGTCCGTGGGAGATACCGGGTCCGGCATGCCGGACGATATCGTGGCGAAGGCGTTTGATCCGTTCTTCACCACGAAGGGGCCTGGAAAGGGCAGCGGGCTCGGCCTCTCAATGGTGTATGGTTTCGCAAGGCAGATCGGCGGGACGGCTACAATCGAAAGCACGCTCGGCAAAGGCACTACAGTCCATCTGTGGCTCCGCCGTGCGATCGCTTCGCCTGAAATGCATCAGATCGCAACGGTCGGGGTGCGGGCTGTGGAGAGGCTTCGCGTTCTTGTTGTCGATGACGATGACGCCGTGCGGGGGCTGGCGAAAGAGATGCTCGAGGAGATGGGCCATGAAGTGATAGAGGCTGCAAGCGGCCGGTCAGCCCTAGAGTTTCTCAAAGAAGGAAGTCACTGCGATCTGCTGCTCGTCGACTTTGCGATGCCGCTGATGAACGGCAGCGAGTGCGCGACCGAAGCGAGAAAGGTCTGTCCTGACTTATCGATCTTGTTCATGACGGGCTATGTAGACAACGATGCGTTGAAGCGATGGTCGGAGCTTGGCGTCCGAACGCTTAATAAGCCATTCCAATATGCCGATCTTGCGGAGGCAGTCGACCAGGCCGGCAGATCATCCACAGGGACTTCCAACGTCGTCCAGCTTCGTGCGCCCTAAATCATATCGGACCCACAGTAGGGGAACCTCACAGCTGCAGTAGCAGAGGTCGTGACCTACAACGGGACGCATTACGATTTGAAGAAGCCAGGGGTCTTTGCTGGTTTAGAAGACGAGCTTCCGGTCAAGGGCACTCCCACGGACATGCAGCATTTGCTGGAGCGATGAGATCTAGGGCAGCAATCTCGTCTCCACCTATGAGTATCATTTCCACGATCGCCCAAGCATCCCCGACCTCGAAGACGGGTATGAGGCATCCAACACGAGGGTTGTCTGCATGACGTTCAAGTCGTGAGAACTGGACGGGGGAACTGAAGATCGTCGGCGGCCATGGCGGCCATACGATGGTGCGCGAAGCTTTCGTACTTTCGTACAGGTTGGGGCCAATCTTGATCGGGGATTGGCCCGTTTTTTACGTCCGAGTGAATAACGCCGGCATACCCTCGGGACGCGCGAGGATGCAGCGACGACCGGCACGGACAGGCCAGCGCCGACCTGCCCCTTGCCGTCGTTGGGCATGCGTCCCGGCGTGCATGCTCCTGCCGTCCGGGGTTGCCTTTGACGATTTGCCGCAGCGCAACCACCAACACAGGTCACCATTTCCTATGAATCGGTGGATATTTTGCTACAGATATGGTTCTCGTGCTGCCTCGCTCGGGCCCGTTCAGTCCGAAGAACGGACCAGTCACGCTGCCTGTCTCTGCCCCAAGTTATACATCACATGGTGGACAAATCTGTGGATATGCCGGTTAGCAGAGATCGCGCCCAGGCGCAGTTCCTTTGGCCGTTTGTCAGATTTCACCGACGCGGCAGTGAACTGTCACGCCGTGCGATCAACGGCTCCGAAACAGCGTCGGCAGTTCGGGAAACAGCAACTCCGGACGAGAACCTGAGTGACGTTTAATGGCTGATAAGTCGCTGTCTACTGGGCCATGCTGAAGGTCCGTTAGGTATCAGCCCTCCTTTACCGACATCAGATCTCCCCCTCGCGCATGCCCGGCGGGTTCGCCGCCGCGGCACGTTTGATCGCCAATCCTCTCACCGGTCGTAAGGATGCGATGATGCGACCGCGAGGCTTGCGCAGGGACGCGCCTGCCGGACAAGCTTTCGACATGAAACAGGCGATCGAAGCGTTCCTCCTCGGTTTTCCCGCCCTGTTCTCGATTGTGAACCCGCCGAGTGCAGCGTTCACTTTTTTGGTCGTGACCAGCGCGTTCACCGATCAGGAGCGAGCACGGCTCGCGCGCCGCGTCTCGACCTACGCGCTGGTCGTGATGCTCGCGGCGTTGTGGGTCGGTGCCTACATTTTGGAAATCTTCGGCCTCACCGTGGCAGCACTTCAGGTTGCGGGTGGTCTCGTCGTGGCGGCCTCGGCATGGAACCACCTCGCGGAGCCGCAGCGGTACGAGCTGGGCGGGGCGGAACAGGCGAGCGCCGTCGGGCGGCCGGATGAGATCGCCTTCTTTCCTCTCACGCTACCCTTCACCACCGGACCGGGCACAATCTCGGTCGCCATTGCGCTCAGCGCCGGCCATCCGCCGGGCCGGACGGGATATTGGGGGTTCTCCCTTGGCCTCTCAGTCGCCGCCGCGGCAATGGCGTTCGTGATCCTCGTGAGCTTCCGCTTCGCCGACCGCATTGTGAGCCGGCTTGGCACGATCGGACGGCAAACCGTGACGCGTCTCTTTGCATTCCTCCTGCTCTGTATTGGCGTGCAAATTCTAATTCGCGGGGTGGAGGGGGTGATGCGGCCCTTGCTGATGCTGATACTGAGCGGAGCCGGCTGAGACCGGAGCGATGCTGCCGGCAGGATGCATTTCGCGCGCCGCCGGCATTGCCGCACTGTGCGCTCAGCGGGGCCGGAACAGCGGGGACCGCTCGGGAAACAGTATGTCGTACCGCTCCATCCGCGCCGCGGCGTCCCTCTGCGAACAGTCGGCCGTCAAATCGAGCACGATGACGCGCACCGTGGCATCGGCGCCGTGGTTGCGACGATCGGCGCCTTACCTGGGGTCACGATGCGCAGGAACAGCGGATAGATCGTTGCGGCGGTGACCGCTCCAGTCGGCTTGCCGGTCTGCCACAGATAATCCGTGAATACGCCGCCGTGCACATCCTACATCGAATGCCTGATCGCAGCGCACCGGTTTTGCGCCCTGCGGCGGTAGGCAGCCGCCTGTCCGTGATCCCGCCCGATAGGCCTCTGACAGCGTTTCTTCGAGATGCACGAGCAGCGACACGATCGCGAGCGTTCGCACCCTCTCCAGCGTCTTGCCGTCGGCGAGCCACCGCCGCTGCTCATCTCGCGCAGCACGTTCGGCTGACGACGCTCTCCTACTGAGCCGCTGATTTGGCCAGCACCGGACCGGTCAGTGCAGCGTCGATTTCTTCGATAGTGCGGCCCTTTGTCTCGATGCCGATAAACAGGAAGGCGAAGACCGGCAGTAGAAACCACACCGCAAAATAGTTGAAACCGGGAACGATGGCGTCGACGGTTGCCTGTGGGTTGACGTAATTGGAGGCGCCGGCGATCACCGCGAGACCCGCTGGACCAATGAATTTGCCGATGTTACTCGCCCCATAAACGAGGCCGAAACCGCTCGCGCGCAACGACGCCGGCCACAGCTCAGCCATGTATGGAAAAACGACCGAAAACGCGCCGTTGGAGAAGAAGCTGCTGATCAATGCGAGGATATAGAATACTGACACAGTACCGAGATAGACGTTGTGCAGATAACCGCCGAGCGAGACGGCTAGCGCTGCCCCGAGGGAAAGCACGGTTCCGGCCGCGCGCCGCCCGAGCGCATCGGAGATCCACGAGCCAAAAACCCGTCCGACGATCCCGATTAGAGAGATCCAGATCGCGAGAAACGACGCTTGCGCCGGGCTCACCTTCAGCACTAGCGCGATCAAGGTCACCCCCCAGAGTGCGAGGCCCACCGAGCCCGTCTGGCTCAGCCCGGTCAAAATGCCCGCGGCGAGGCTGGCGGGATATTTGAACAGCTCTCGCCACGGTGCCTTACGCGGCTCGGGCAGCGCTGCCGGCAGAGCGATTGCGCCGGGATCGACCTGCAATGCCCAGGCCAGCGAGCGCCGCGCCTCCTCAATCCGGCCTTGACCGATCAGCCAGCGCGGTGATTCCGGGACCCAGATGCGGATCACTAACGCCATCAGCGCCGGCAACATCCCGATCGCGAACAAGCCGCGCCAGCCGATGATCGTTCCGAGATAGGCACTGAGGATGGCGGACAGCAGTCCGCCAGCCGGTATCAGGCTGATCGACAGCCCGCTGACCCAGCCGCGCTTTGACGCCGGCAAATATTCCTGCAATAGCGGCAGATCAACGGCCGGCACGCCCGCCACCCCCAAGCCGACAATAAACCGCATCGCGGCCAGGAAAATCCAGCCGCGCTCGGGCGTCACCGCCATCAGGCCGGTGGCGAGCGAGAAAGTCAGGATTGTTATCATGAACACTCGGCGGCGGCCGATCCTGTCGCCGAGCCACCCGAAGAATATTCCAGCCGGAACCGAGGCTATGCCAGAGCAGAATAGGATCGCAGCCGATTGACCAAAGGTTAGATGCCAGTCGCTTACAAAAAATGCCAGGGTAAATGCGATCAGCCCGAAATCAAAAAAGTCGAGCATTATCGTCAAAACGGAGGCAACAAAGATTTTCCATTGATTGATGGTCAGCGACTTTTGCTGATCGAGCAGCTCCAGCATGCCGGCCCTCCGTTCGATTATATCGCTATATGACCCTCAACCTGAATGGCCCTCTGACAACGCGCCATACTCCGGAGAGGGAGGCCAAACCGTCACTCTGCATTGATCCTCGTGCGCCTCGGTGAACTCGGCTAGCTTGTCATACGCGTCTGCGACGGCGAGTAGTGCTCGCTGAAGTCTTTCATTATTCGCGGACTCTGCGAGCGTGCGGGTTTCTTCCCCCCGCACGCGCCAATAGGCCGATGAGAAATCGGCATCGCCTTTGTTGGCAGTCATTGCATATTTTCGCTGCCGTCCTTCTTCAGATCGACCAAAATGTTGACGCCTTCGTCACACCCACTCGAGCAACTTATGCCCGGCGGTGGATTGGCAAAGCCGGGAACATGCTCGGACGCGACAATGGCACGCGCACTCAACCCGGAATCGCCAACAACCACTTGCAGGTTGATCATGGCGCCGTTCGCGTTCAGGGAAATTTTGCCAGTGCAGTCCTCGCCGATTGAATATGTGCCGCTCTGGCCAGTCCGAAAGCCTGACTCGTTGACCGGCGTGGAGGCGTTGTTGACCGGGACGCCGTTGCCTACGTTAAAATCGACTCGCGTAAAGTTACCATTCCCATCGAACGTGTATTGGCCGACAGACGACAGCGGCTGCGGGGGATCTAGGTAATGGAGCACGTTAGCCGAGTCATAGATGCCCATTGTGAAGCCGCTTGCCGTGAAGGGATAAACTCCGTTTAGCGAACCGTTGTCGCATGCGAGACTGGTTCCCGCACTTAACAAAAGAGCTATACAGCCAAGCATGACGCCGCGTAGGTGTGACATGACCCTCCCCTATATATCTGGTTTCCGTAGCGGAACGGACGCTAGCAGGCGAGGTACAGAGGCAAGTCAGACCGTCGGTAAAAATGCGTTAATATTACGGTAGAAGACCGGATCGCGTGCGCGGAACAGCCGCTCCAAGGTCGGGCTGTAGGGACCGCAGCGGTTCTGGATCTGCGCGCTGTCGCGGTTCGGGCACGCGCAGACCTCGGCCGCCATGACGTGCGGCAGAGATGCGTCCGGTCCATGCTGGGCGACCAGCCGCCACACCGAGAGGCGTCCGGCCCGGTCACGCCGCCCGCAGCGGATCTCCACAATCACCGCGCCACGCGGCCAACTCGCCGAGCGGAATGACGTCCTTCATCATGACGGAGTAATGCGCGCATTATACGTCTGCGGGTAATGCAACGCCGAGGCGTTTCAATGGACTGCTTCCCCCTTCGGGCGGAAACACCACCACTCCCCTGTAAAGGCTTGTCCGATTGTGCCGTGGATAACGTTCACGCATTCATTAATCGAGAGGAAGCAGTGCTCCGCCACCCTCGTGCGCCACATGTAATGCCCTACCCCTCCGCAGGTTCCCACCCCTCCGTTTGGTATGACAGGAGTAAACAGCCATTCTAGGTTGGGCTCCACGCCAGAGAGGGCCGGGGGGACGCTTGGGGCGGCGTGCGCGGCTCCGGCTAGTCCGAGTATAGCGGTAGCGACAAGGGCTTTGCGCATGGTTGTTTGCCTTACTTACCAATCGCTAAGCGGCTGGAAGAGTAAGAGGCAGGCGAGGGGCCGGCACTGAAGTATTTCACATAGCCTCTAATGCAAACCCCAAAATATTATTACGTATCAGGAACCAGACGCGGGCGATACGGGCGCGCGTGTGATCGCGGGACCGGTCGCTGAGGTCCAGGGCTGCTCCGTTCGGTCGATCTCAACAGCGGGGCTCGGGCGATGCTGAGGTGAGCGTAGAAGCGTGCTCCCCGCCGGGCGCTGATTTTTGCCGAACGCGCATCCGGTTTTTGGATTTTCGGTTTTGACAACACCCGCATGTGGTGCCTTGCGATCGCGCACGACCGAGCGACGCAATTTGTCGCCTCCTACAAATGTAGGAGGTCTGATTGGCCTTCATTGCTGTCAAAAGCGCCTATTCTGCTGCCGAACAGGATTTCCTGGACAGGTTCGGCCTGGTTAAGCAATGCTGATCTGACAGCTCGACAGCTCTCTTGGCTTGGGTGGGCGATGGACGTCGCAGATTGGCTGCGTCAACTGGGCCTTGGCCAATATGAGGCGGCATTCCGCGAGAATTCCGTCACCGTCGATCTGCTACCCAATTTGACACCGGAAGACCTCAAGGACCTCGGCATTACCCTCGTCGGTCATCGTCGCCGGCTGCTCGGTGCCATCTCCGCACTGCGCTCCGACGCGGACGTGGCCGAAAATCCGCGGGCGGCCTCCGCTGAACATCCCCAGCCGTCACAGCAATCCACTGCTGAACGCCGCCAGCTCAGTGTGATGTTCTGTGACCTAATTGACTCTACACCGCTGTCATCCCGCCTGGACCCGGAAGAACTGAGTGCCGTGATTCGCGGATATCAAGCCCGCGTCAGAACCACGATAGCTCGCTTCGGGGGTTTCATCGCCCGCTATGTGGGCGACGGCATCCTGATCTACTTTGGCTGGCCCGAGGCGCATGAGGCCAATGCCGAGAAGGCGGTCCGTGCCGCCTTAGCCGTGATCGACGCGATCGGGGAAGCTCCCGTGCTCAGCGAG
>Ga0123356_10003614_pt1 | contig 16139 bp, 12 predicted proteins | sample TergutEmb28metaG_2_FD_92546 | JGI IMG/M metagenome (GOLD analysis project Ga0123356, IMG submission 92546) | Embiratermes neotenicus P3 segment gut microbial communities from Petit-Saut dam, French Guiana - Emb289 P3 | ecosystem: Host-associated > Arthropoda: Insects > Digestive system > Gut ...
TCGCCCAGATCGGCGTCAGCACCGCGAGAACGTCGGTCGTGGTGATCGCGCTGCATGCCATCTGCCCAATCACAGGCTCGGCGTAATTCGCAACCGAGTTGCGCCATTGCGGCGCAGTCTTGGGGTTGCGCCATCCGGGTTCGTGCGCTGCGATGTAAGCCTTGGCCGCTTCGGCAAAGGTAGTTGCCTGCGCCTCTTTGGTCGCTTCAGCCTCACGCTCTGCGGCGCGCTGGTCAATCGGATCAATACCGCTGGCAAGCTGCTGTCGCGCCGCCTGCGCCTTGTCGCGTGCTTCGGCCAGTGACACCGCCGGGAAGCCGCCCAGCCCCATCTGACGCGCCTTGCCGCGGCGCTGGTAGCGGAACGCCCATGAGCGCCGCTCGTGCGTGACGACATGCAGCCACAGTCCGTCCTCGTCGCCGTGCATGCCCGGCCCGAGATTTCTCACTTTGGCCGCCGTCAGTTTCCCCATTACACCCCCCCACAGTGACCGCCATAGCCTCTGACCCACAACCTGACCCACAACCTGATCGTGGATCGGCGCGTAGTCCGGTATAGTCACACGGTGTGAAATGCCCAGAAAATAGGGGCTTTTCAAGGGGTATGTGGAGCGGGACGGAGCGCCGAAAAGTGGTATCAGCCGGTGGGGTCATCCTCCAGCCAGCCGGGCGGTTCGGTGACAACATCGTTGCGTGTGAAGATCGCATCAATTGCCGCCATATCCTGATCGGCGATCGTGAACCCGAGTGCGCCGAGATTTTCGCAAACTTCCTCGGGCCGGCGAAAGCCGACGAGGCCCGTCGCGATTGCCGGGTGACTGAGCGTCCAGCGCAGCGCAAACTGTGGCAACGACTTGCCATATTTCGCCGCGAGCGGCTTCAGTTCCTCGACCGCGCGCAGGTTCTGCGGAAAATGGTCTGGATCGAACATGGTGCGGAACAGGTTCAACGAACCGAGCGCACCACGCTTCGAGCGCCAGTCCAGCTCATCGAATTCCATGTCGGGGGTGAACGCGCCGGTCAGCAAGCCATAAGCCAAGGAGCCGTAGGCCATCACGCCAACACCGTTAGCCATGCACCAGGGGAAGATCTCGCGCCGCATGCGGCGGTCGAACATGTTCCAGCCATATTGCACGACATCGATACGCCGGAGCGTCATGCACTCCTCAAGTTGACCCAGGCGAAAATTCGATACACCGATATAGCGGGCCTTTCCCGAGCGGACGATATCGTCAAGCGCACGAAACGTTTCCTCGAACCGTGTGTTGGTGTCGGGCCAGTGGATCAGGTAGACGTCAGCGTGATCCGTGCCGAGATTTCGCAGGCTTTGCTCAAGCGAGCCCATGATGCGGGCGCGGCTGCTGTCGCGTCGGTTCGGCGCCTCCGGATAGCCGACGCCGACCTTGGTGACCAGGCAAACGTCATTGCGCCGCGCGCCCAGCGCGCGGCCGAGCGCCTGTTCGGAGACGCCCATGCCGTAGGCTTCGGCCGTGTCGAAACAAGTGATACCGGCGTCCAGGGCGTGCTGTACTGCACGGTCGAATTGCGCCGCGTCGACCGGACCGTAGGTTCCGCCGATCTCCCAGCAACCGAAGCCGATGGTGGACACCGTGATGCCGGTTTGGCCGAACGGACGGTATTCCATGGGCGCTTCCTCGGTGTGTTGCTCATCTCCAGGACGGAAGGTGAGTCGTTGCGAGCCGTCACTCTTTCCGAGCGGTGGCGGTGCTCGTTTGCATCCGGCCTCTCGCTTTTTTGGTCCGATAGACTTAATGACACCGATGAGTGTCAATCCGACCCCTAGCGCGGTTTGGCTCTGGCGTCAACGCGGCCTGGTGTGCCAAGTTGAATTTCGATGGCATCTGTGATCACGACCGCGAAGCGACCCGTCTCGCGCGGGCCCGGCCGTCCACCGCGCGCGGTGGGTGTACTGTTGGCGGAGCGAATACTCGACGCGGCACAGGAGCTTTTTCTGAGGCAAGGCTATGAGGCAACGACGGTGGAGGGGATCGCCTCGCGCATCGGCGCCACCAAGCGGACGATTTATGTCCGGTTCGATGACAAAGCACGACTGTTTCGCGCCGTGGTGGCCCGCGTGTTGCTCACCCGCCGACCGCGGCTGAACGCGATCGGCCCGGATCGGACGCTCGAGGAGCGGCTCACCGACATTGGGACGGCCGTGCTGCGCTACATTCTCGATCCGGCGGTGGTCAGCGTGACGCGGGTCGTGGCCGCCGAGGCCTACCGCTTCCCTGAGCTTAGCCAGATGATCGAGGAGCAGGCGGCCCAGGGCCTTATCCCCGCCCTGGAGCACATGCTCCGTGAGGAGGTCGAACTCGGTCGTATCGAACTGCCTGATGTCACATTGGCGGCGCGCCTGCTGCTGAGCTTGCTGACCGGTCAGCCGGAGAAGAATACCCTTCGAGGAGCGCGGCCGTTTGGTCATACCGACCGTCAGCACTGGATCGCCGGGGCAGTGTCGTTGTTTCTCGATGGCGTGCGATCGCGCTCCATCGGTCATTGCTGAGGCAGTCATCACGACGCCCGCGAGGCGCTCGCCGAAATCGGGCAGAGGGCGGCTGGCTCCAGTCTTAGACTGACAGGTCGAAGGTGGTCGGCTGCCCGCCGATCCCCATGGGACGGCGACTGGATGTCATTGTTGACCATCAGGACAAACCGTCCCCCGGGCCGGATGCCACCGCTGGTCCTGTTGAAAACATGCGATCCACAGCCGCTCCGCCTGAGTGCAGCGACTGAAAAAACTGATCTTCTCGCTGGCCCTGTCACACTCTCCACGTTTACATCCGCCGGACGTTCCACATCGCTGTAATTGGCGCGCGCACGAAGCCAGTCAGACCAGTCCTGTAAGCATAGGGGATGAAATACTGACCCAGCGGAATGAATGGCGGCTCCTGCAAGCCGAGTACCTGCATCCGCTCTGCCAGGTGCATTTGCTCGGCAAAGTCGGTGGAATCGAACCAAGCGCTGCGCAGGGCCTCCATGGCGGGATTTGGCTTGTCTCCAGAGAGCGGAATGTTACTGCCGGGATTGGTCGGCCAGAGGCCGGCCCAGCCGACGCCATAGCAACTCCAGCCCGCGCTGACCTTCGGATCCTTACTGCGTGCCCGCGACGATAGCGTGCCCCAATCCATCGATTGTGTCTCGACGTTCAGTCCAAGTTGCTGCATCAGCGCGCCGGCCACCTCGCCCATCGCACGATACTCCGGGATCTCCGGCAGCATCAGCACAATCTTCTCTCCCTGGTATCCGGACTCGGCGATCAGCGTCTTAGCCAGGGCCGGATCGCGCGGCCGGTTGAGTATCTCCATGCCAATTTTCGATGCAAATGGCGAACCGGGCGTGAACATTCCCATGCCAGTCTGCGCTTGCTCCTTGAGTTCGCCGACAACGGCCGTCATGAAATCCGACTGGTTGACCGCTGGCAGCAGCGCATGGCGCAGTTTCGCATTGTTGAACGGCGGCGATGCGTTATTCAGCCACAAGATGCCGAAATTTCCCAATGGATCCACCTGAGAAACGCTGACGCCCGCAGTGGATCGCAGCTTCGGCACCAGATCGAACAATGGCCGCTCCAGCCAGTCGATTTCATTTGTCTGCAAGGCGGCGGCGGCGGTTGCCGGATCGGGCAGGAATTTCCACTCCACGCGGTCGAAATTCGCCTGCTTGCCACCAGCCCAGGACGAGGGCTTTTCCTGCCGAGGCACATAGCCGGTGTGTCGCGCATAGGCGGCATGCGTACCGGAGACGAACTCATCCGCAAGGAAACGAAACGGGCCGCTGCCGGTCTGGTCGGTGATAGGCTTGTTGATATCGGTCTGTGCCAGATGCTCCGGGCGGATGAAGCAGGTCGTGGCACCCAGACCGTACAGAAGGTGCGCGTACGGACGCTTGAGGCGAATCTCAAACCGCGCGTCGTCCAGCACCTTCATCTCATCCAGCAGGGTTGCCATGCGTTGGCCAAACGGATCGCGTTTCGACCAGCGCGCAATGGAGGCGACGCAATCAACAGCGCGCACCTTCTCGCCGTTGTGGAACGTGAGGCCATCGCGCAGCGAGAATACCCAACGACGGTCGTTGTCGGTCCGCTCATGGCCAGCGGCCATTTGTGGCTGGGGCGTGTAGGCTTCATCCAGCCCATACAGCTGGTCACACGTCATGAATGCATGTTCGAGGCCAATGATGGAGATCGCCCAAACCGGATCCATGACAATCAGGTTGGAGTATGGCGCGTAGCGCAGCACGCGGTCCGCGGCGCGGCCCGTAACCGCTGGGAGCGCGGTGACCGCAACAGAAAGCAATGGCAGCTTCAAAGCCGTGCGACGCGTGACCCGATGCGTGCCATCAGACATCGTCCGTTTTCCCCCTTGTCCCGTTGCCGGGTTAGGCCATGCTAGCAGTCTGGCAGTTTCAACGCCACGTTCGCCTGCGACGATCGAGTCCGAGCGACATCTCGCCGATCTGCCATCTGGACCGCTTGATGCCAGGTTTGGTGTGGATCGCGGATCGTGCCTTGGGATTTGCGGCTTCTACGCTGGGCGGCGCGCGATTGTTCGGACATCAGGCTCTCGTCCGTTTCGGTAACGGTGCCAAGTCCCTCTACCTCAATCACACCGGTTGGCGGCAGAACCTTGCCTCAAGGCGCCAACCGGGTTGCCTCGCGTTCGGTATAAGTATCGGTATAAGTATGAGTGCCTCACGCTTTCTGTTGCTGCTTAGGTCCATCGAGAAGAACATCGCAGTTTGTTCCAGATCCGGCCCATGCCCATCCCGAACATGTCTGTCCACAGAATCGGAACGCGAAGATGAGCGAGACGCCGGTGATAAGGTTATAGATCGAGTTTTACGGGCTCGAGATCGGCAGGAAAACCGCGACGCAAGGGGTAGCAAGCGTCCGGCCAGGCTATGCTGCGACAGAGGGGTACCGCTGATATTTGGTCGCCTGGTTCCGCTAGACGACTGCGCTGGCCCCCATCTCCGTCGTCGCCAACGTTCGATCATGCCGAACGTCTTCTATAGAAGACAAATGTTTTTGATTGAGGTAGTAAGGCGCAACCTCTAGTATGTGGCCGTGATGGCCGCCCACGCTCGACATACGTATCGGGGCAAAGGGGCCGGGAGGAACTGTGCCAGTGCCTGTGGCTGCAGCCGAGCGAAACCGTGCGAAACCGGTGCTACCCGCCAAGTCCGCCGAGATCGCGCAGATCGGGCAGCTTGGAAAACCCGTCGGTGCGGTCGTCGCCGCGGCAAAAGTCCTCCGCGTGCTGCACGCGTCGGAGCGCCCACTGAACGCAAGTGAAGTCGCACGCGCGGCGGGTCTGCATCGCGGGACGGCGTATAACATTCTTCGGACGCTGCAGGTCGAGGGATTTGTCGGCTACGACGAGGCGACCCGCACCTACACGGTGAGCCTGCGTATTCTCGAAATAGCGTACGGCGCACTCAGGCGCAGTGGCTTGCTGGACATCGCACGTCCGCTGATGCACGCGGTCTCAGATGCCCACCGCGTGTCAGTCTACCTGTCCAAGGTGTTAGTGCCGTCGTCGCTGCTGCTGTTGGATTGGGTGGGCGCCGCCTTCCGATCCGACCTGTACGTCACCGTCGGGCGCCCTTCTCCGGTTCCGGCGGGAGCGTCAGGCATGGTCATGGCGGCGTTTGGCAACAGCAGCCAGGCCGAACTGGAAACACAGTTCTCGCAAGTCGCGTGGTATCGGAAACCCTCGTTCTCCGAGTTCCTCTCCCGTGTCGCCGAGGCGAAGCAAGCCGGCTTTGCCGTCGATCGTGGAGCCATGTTTCGGGGGATTACGCTGGTGTCAGTGCCAGTTTTGTCATCAGCATGGGAGCCGTTGTTGATCCTGACCGCCGCGGGCCATTCGCACGATCTGGAGCACGACGCGCTGGAACCGCTCTGCCGCGCGATGCAATCGGCAGCTGCGCGCCTCTCCGAGAGCGTGCGATTGCTGCGTCTCGAATGAAGAGAATGACATCATCTCAAGGGAGGACACCGTGGCTGCCCCACAGACGATTGCCCGCAAGGCAGAGACCGAGAGGCCGCTAGATTTCGACGCCATCGTCATCGGCGCCGGCGTCTCGGGCCTCTATCAGCTGTACCGGTTGAGAGAGCTGGGGCTCAGAGTGCAGGTGTTCGAGGCCGGCACCGGTGTCGGCGGCACCTGGTACTGGAACCGCTATCCCGGCGCGCGCTTCGATTCGGAAAGCTGGACCTATGGCTATTCCTTCTCACAGGAATTGCTCGACGAATGGGACTGGCAGGAGCATTTCGCCGGCCAGCCGGAGACCGAACGCTATCTGAATTACGTCACGGACAAGTTCGACCTGCGCCGCGACATCCAGTTCAAGAGCCGTGTCGCGGCCGCGCAGTACCGCGAAAATACCCGCAGCTGGGACGTCACCCTGGAAGACGGCCGGCACTGCACCGCCCGCTTCCTGGTCACTGCAGTCGGGGTGCTGTCGGCCGCAACGTTGCCGAACATCGTCGGCGTCAAGAGTTTCCAGGGCCCGTCATTCCACACCCATTACTGGCCCAAGGAGCCTGTCAGCTTCATCGGCAAGCGGGTCGCGGTCGTCGGCACCGGCGCCACCGGCATCCAGACGATCACCGAGGTGGCGAAGACGGCGGAACATCTCACGGTGTTCCAGCGCACGCCGCAATGGGCCGCGCCGCTGCACAACGCCAGGATCACCAAGGACGAGATGACGCGTATCCGGGCTAACTACGCCGAGATTTTCGCACGCTGCCAGGATACCTACGGCTGCTTCATCCACACCGCTGACCCGCGCTCGGCGCTCGAGGTGAGCGAGGACGAACGCGAAGCGTTTTGGGAGAAGCTCTACGGCGAGCCCGGCTTCGGCATCTGGATGGGCAATTTCCGCGACATCCTGATCGATCGCCAGGCCAACCGGCTGATCTCTGATTTCATCGCCCGCAAGACGCGCGAGCGGGTCAAGGACCCGGTCGTGGCTGAGAAGCTGATCCCGAAAACCTACGGCTTCGGCACTCGCCGTGTGCCGCTCGAAAGCGGCTATTTCGAGGTCTATAACCAGTCCAACGTTGAGCTGGTCGACATCACCGAGACGCCAATCGAGCGCATCACGCCGGCCGGCGTCAAGACCACCGGGTGCGAATATGAATTCGACATGATCATCTACGCCACAGGGTTCGACGCGATCACCGGCGCCTTCGACCGCATCGATATTCGCGGCGTCGACAACGTGTCGCTGAAAGACAAATGGAAGGATGGCCCGCAGACCTTCCTCGGCATCATGGTCGACGATTTCCCGAACATGCTGATGGTGATGGGCCCCCATGCCGGGCTCGGCAACTTCCCGCGCGCTGCCGAATACAGTGCGGACTGGGTCACCGGGTTGATCCGCTTTGCCAGGGACCGCAGCCTGACCCGCGTAGAGGCAACCGCTGCGGGCTGCGCCACCTGGACCGACCATGTCATCGAGACGAGCGAGGGCTTGCTGTTCACCGAAGTCGACTCGTGGATGACCGGAATCAACCGCAACGTCGAGGGTAAGCAGGTCCGGCGAATCATGCGTTACAGCGGCGGCCACCCCAAGTTCCGCGAGCGCTGTGAGGCTGTAGTCGCGGACGGGTATCAGGAATTGGCGCTGGCTTAACGCAAAACAGGGACGACGGAGGGCGCTATGGATGTCGGCATGATGATGGTGTTTGCCAGCTACGGCTGGGACGACTGTTCTGACCAACGAGTCTGGAACGAGGAAATCCGCCTGGCGCGCCTTGCCGCGGATCTCGGTTTCGACTGTCTTTGGTCGGCCGAGCATCACTTCAATGATTACTCGTTCGTCCCCGACAATCTCCAATTGATGAGCTATCTCACGGCCGCATGCCCGGATGTAGATCTCGGAACCGCCGCCGTCATTCTGCCGTGGCACGACCCGCTGCGAGTCACGGAGCAGGCAGCGGTGCTCGACCTTCTGAGCAAGGGAAGGCTGCGCCTCGGGCTTGGCCGCGGCTTGGCGCGGCGCGAATTCGCCGCCTTCCGCCTGAGCATGGATGAGTCGCGCGAGCGCTTTGACGAAGCGGCGCCAATGATTGTCAATGCACTCAGGACCGGATTTATCGAAGGTGACGGCAAGTTCTACAAACAGCCTCGTACCGAAATTCGTCCACGCCCGCAACATTCGTTCGACGGCCGCATCTATGCTGTCGCCTCGAGTGAGGACTCAGTGCTTTCCGCCGCCAAGCTCGGCGCGCATATGGTGATGTTCGCCGACCGGCCGTGGGAAATGCGGCTGCCTGTCATCGAACGCGGGCGCGCCCTGCACCGCCAATTCCACGGCACGACGCCGCCACACGTCATGCTGACGGAGTTTGTCGTTTGCGGTCCCGATCTGGCGACCTGCGAGGATGAAGCACGGCGGTATCAGGGAAAATTCGTCGAGAGCAATTTCTACCACTACGAATTCCTAGGCGAGCACTTCAAGACGGTGAAGGGCTACGACGCCTATCAGCAGAAGGCTGAAATAGCCCGCAAGGGCGGCATCGAAGGCGCGGTGTCCGGTTTCATGCAGGCCGCGAGCTGGGGGACCCCCGACAAAATCTTGCGCGGCATTGAAAAGCGCCGGGAACTGCTCGGCGATTTCGAACTCAATGCCGCCTTCCGTTTTGGCGGCACACCCTACGAGGTGTCGGAACGCGGGCTGAAGCTCTTTGCCAAGGAGGTATTACCGGTGCTCAAGGCGCAGACGCCGGGCGGGGTGAAAGCAGCGGCCGAGTAAGCACTTCACACTGGAGCTCTGAAATGTCGGAACGGACCTCGGACATGGGAACATTTGATGCGATCATCGTAGGCGCTGGCGTTGGCGGGCTCTACGCGATCCATCGCCTGCGCAAGCTCGGTCTCAGGGTGCGAGCCTTTGAAGCCGGTAGCGGGGTTGGCGGCACGTGGTATTGGAACCGCTACCCAGGATGCCGTTGCGACGTGGAAAGCCTCGAATACTCGTATTCCTTTTCCGACGAGCTGCAGCAGCAATGGCATTGGCCCGAACGCTACGGCACGCAACCCGAGATCCTGCGCTACTTAAACCACGTTACCGACCGCTTCGACCTCCGACGCGAGATAGAATTCAACACCCGGGTGAAGCAAGCCGCGTTCGACAGCAAGACAAACCAGTGGACCGTAAGAACCGATAAGGGGTACATCGCAACAGCCCGCTACTGCATTATGGCGACGGGCAATCTCTCGACACCGCGCCAACCGAACATCTCCGGCCTTGAGAGCTTCACAGGCAAATGGTACCACACTGGCCTGTGGCCGCATGAAGGCGTCGACTTCACCGGCCTGCGCGTGGGGGTGATTGGAACGGGCTCTTCGGGGGTCCAGTCGATCCCCATCATCGCCAAGCAGGCGGAACACCTGTACGTCTTTCAGCGGACGGCGAATTTCAGCTTGCCCGCGCGCAACATGCCAATGCCGCCCGACAAGGAGCGCGCGCACAAAGCCGAGTACCCCGCGCGCCGGCGTGCCGCCTACAACACGCCGTTCGGAATCGCAGGGCACCCGCCGCCAGTGCAGTCGGCACTTGAAGCGACCGAAGTGGAGCGCCAGCGCGCCTACGAGGCGAAATGGGCCGAAGGCGGCAGCATCAGCTTCCTTTATTCGTACACGGATCTGCTGGTAAACCAGGAGTCGAACGACACTGCATCGGAGTTTGTTCGCCGTAAGATCCGCGCCACGGTCGAGGATCCCAAGACAGCTGAGCTCCTATGCCCCAACAACCACCCGATCGGTACCAAGCGGCTCATTCTCGATACCGATTATTACGAGACCTACAACCGCGACAATGTCACCCTGGTCGATATCAGAAGCAATCCAATCCAGGACATCACGCCGACAGGCTTGCGCACGGCCGTGGCCGAGTACGCGCTCGATGCGATCGTTTTCGCGACAGGCTTTGACGCCATGACCGGTGCATTGAAGGAAATCGACATCCACACGGCCGCGGGACTCTCGATTCGGGCGAAGTGGGAAAGCGGTCCGCGCACCTATCTCGGGATCATGATGGCCGGCTTTCCTAACCTTTTTATGATCACCGGTCCGCAAAGCCCGGGTGTCAAAAGTCAGATGATCCTGGCGTGCGAGCAACATGTCGATTGGATCGCGGATTGTATCCAGCATATGCGTAACAGCGGCTTGACATACATCGAAGCGGAGCATGAGGCTGAGGACTCGTGGGTAGAGCACAACAACGCAGTGGCGGACCGCACGCTCTATCCTTTGGCTAACTCGTGGTATGTCGGCGCCAATATTCCGGGGAAGCCCCGCGTGTTTATGCCCTATGTCGGCGGCGTCACGGCTTACAAGAAGAAGTGCGACGAGGTTGCGGCAAACGGATACCAGGGCTTCCGCTTTGAGGCGAGCCTCCAGGATCAGCGGGCAGCGGCTGATTGATCCGAGGCTCTGCCCGCTCTGGCCACCGGGGGCAATCTGCGATGGCACTGGCGTGTTGCCGTTTGGATGAAGAAAACGGACTGTAAGCCGCCGACGCTGCTGTTTGCAGTAAGAAATTGGCGGCTTGAAGTTCTCAGTTTGGCGGCAGGCGGTGGGAATTCCGCACGACCAAACTCAATGGTTGGGCGGCCCTGGCGGTGACCCCGATGAGAGTGGTGCGGTTTGTTGCCAGCATAAGCTTCGCAATCAACCAGCAACTGATCGAACGCAGTGAATCCGATGACGCGACATCCTGCTGAAAAGCTAGCTGACGACCTTTTGCCGCGCCACGCCTCCGCCGACGTGGCCACCATGGCGATGCTGCCCTTCTGCGTGGCTCATGCCTCGCCAGATTGCCGATTGCTCATAAAAATACCCAGCGTTGCTGTCTTTGGCTGGCAAGGGTCGGCATGGTTTAGCGAACAGCTGTCGCCATGCCTATGTCACTCAGTTACATTTCTTGTTGTGTGAGTCGACGAGCCCACTGCTAGCCTGTCGTACTCTTCAGTTGCAGAGTGGGAGGGAGTCATGACAGACGTTGTGGAACACGTCGTGATGCGCCGCGTGGCGTGGCGCGTGCTGCCGCTGCTCGGGTTCGGCTATTACGTCAATGCGCTCGATCGCTCGAATATCGCGGTCGCGGCCCTGACCATGAACCACAGCCTGGGTTTCACTGCCGCCGAGTATGGCCTCGGCGCCGGTGCATTCTTCTGGACGTATGTGGCACTTCAGGTCCCGGCGAACATGCTGCTACTTAGGCTGGGCGCTCGTCGCTGGCTGACGGCGATTATCCTCGGGTGGGCACTTTGTTCCGGCGCGACCGCGCTGGTAAGCGGCGTCAGGTCCTTTGTCATCGTCCGATTGTTGCTCGGCGCCGCCGAGGCTGGCTATTTTTCCGGAGTCATCTTCTTTCTGACATGCTGGTTCCCAGATCGCTATCGTGGCCGCGCCATGGGCGTGTTTTATGCTTTCGCCGCCGCTGCCATTTCGACCGGGGCGCCGATCTCCGGCAACATCCTGGCTCTGCACGGCTGGCTCGGCCTGCAGGGCTGGCAATGGATCTTCATACTAGAGGCGGCACCCGCGGTCGTGCTGGCGGCACTGGCGCCATTCATCCTTCGCGACGGCCCGATGGACGCCCCGTGGCTGCAGCCCGCGGAGCGTCAATGGCTCCAGGCGACGCTCGATGCCGAACGGCACCAGAACACCGGCAAGCAATTGCGCGTTCTCGTGGCGCTGCGCAGCGTGCCGGTGATTCTGATGACGGTTGCCTATGTGCTCATCGGCTTTGGTGTGTATGCCAACGTCTTCTTCCTGCCATTGATGATCAAGGACCTGAGGTTCAGCAACCTGATCACTAGCTATCTCGCCGCGGTGCCGGCGGCGCTCGGCGTGTTGGGCATGGTGCTGGTCTCCCGCAGCTCGGACCGCACGGGCGAGCGCGTGTGGCATGTCACGCTTTCCGCCCTGGTCGCTGGCGTCGGGCTGGTTGTGGCTGGCATCGCCCAGGGGCAAATTCTAGCTGAACTGATAAGTCTCTGCATCGTGGGCTTTGCCATCAGCGCAGCGCTGCCGACGTTCTGGAACCTGCCGACCGCATATTTCGGTGCCAGCGCCGCAGCGGCGGGAATCGCAATGATCAACTCGATCGGCAATGTCGCGGGTTATTTTGCACCGCAGCTTGTCGGGGTACTGCGCGATATGACCGGGAATTACGGCCTGGCGCTGATCGTGGTTGGCGTCATGGCGATCGTGGCGGCCGCGATTCTGCCTTTTGCCGGTGCCCCGGCTCGGGCCGCCCAACTGCGCCGCGCCGTAGCGGACTGATTTTGGTATTGTAATTCGGGACATCGGGCAACTCTGGGCATGACGCACTTGCTTGGCCCGAGTTGCTAACCTGATTCGGCGAGCGGCTGCTCGCACGCCGACAAGCCGGCGCATAGTGCAACAGCCTGGAAGGTCTCTGATGAGCCTTCCAGGCTTCGCCCTCTGTCTATTCAGGCGTCCAGAGGCTTCGCTCCTACGCTGCGATTGCCTCCAACTGCAGTGTGGTGGTCCTCGGACCGAGCGTGAGGACCAGGAGAATTACCACCGCCATGCAGAAGGCGACAAAGGCGAACACGCCGGTGGCGCCCCAGTTGCGCAGGAAGAAAGCGACGAAGAACGGCGTGAGGATTCCACTGAGCCGACTCCAGGAATAGACGAACCCGACCGCGCGTGCACGGATGCGGGTCGGATATAGCTCAGCCTGGTAGTTATGCAGCGCGTATGCCAGCCACTGTGTGGACGCCGCCAAGCAAGCTCCGAGTACGACCAGAGCCGCCGGTGACGCGACATTTGCGAACCATATGCCGAACACCGCAATCAAGAAGCACGAAGCCGCACAATGAACCCTGCGTTCGAGCCGATCGGCAAACAGCATGATTGCCGCGGAGAAAGCCACGCCCGTAATGTTGATGACCATGCTGTACTCAAGGCTTTGGGTGACGTGGATGCCCTTGGCGATCAGCAAGGTCGGTGCCCATGCGACGAAACCGTAGAAACCGACGGTCTGAAAGAAGTTGAACCCAACCAGCATGATTGTACGCTTAATAAAGCGCGGGCTGAATATCTCCATGATGCTGCCCTGGCGAGGATCATGGTAGGCAGGCGGCTGTGGCTCGGCCAGCGGTCGCCCCGACTCGGCCTGCACCCGCGCCTCAATGCTCGACATCACTTGCTCTGCTTCGTCCAGCCGGCCTTGCTGGGCAAGCCAGCGCGGGCTCTCAGGCACACCGAGTCGGATCCACCAGATGACGACCGCTGCGATCGAGCCGATCCACGTCACCCAACGCCAACCGTCTAAACCAAATGGAGCAATTGGAATCAATTGCCACGAAAGGAGATAAGCAAGGAAGAAGGCTGTTGCGCCCATCACTTGCAGGAAGCCGAACATCATGCCACGCGCTTGCTTGGGAACCAGTTCGGAGAGATAGGCATCGACAGTGACGAGCTCGAGGCCGATGCCGAGCGCGGCGATGAATCGCCATACATTGACGCTATTGGCGGTATTCTGCAGGCCCATCAGAAAGTTGGCAACGCCAAACCAGAGAAGCGCGAACGCAAAAACAGAACGGCGACCGAAATGGTCCGCGATGTATGACACGAAAAGCGCAGAGACGAACAATCCGGCGAAAAACACCGAGATGAAGCTCGCGAACCCGGTCATCCCGAAAAAGCTCGCGGTGGTCGGCGTGAAGATCCTGGCCTTGAAGAGGCCCGGCCCTAAGGCGCCGATGAGCCCGATGGCATAGGCATCGAAGAGACCGCCGAAGGTCACCAGCAATGCGATGGTCCACATACTTCGCGTCATCGGCAAACGGTCAAGGCGGGCGGTGATCCGCTCGGCGTCAGTTATGGTTCGACCGCCATCGGCCGCGGCGGCGGTCCCTCTAGACGACTCGGTGACCATGAATGTTTGTCCTCCCTGGCGTATCGCTGTGCCAGCTTTTTGTTGTTGCTCGAAGCGCTGCGCGCGCCCTTCTAGAGCGTCTCTGCGTGTCCCGAAAACAAGACCGCGGGGCATGCCGTCTAGCTTGAGCACCGCACATTAACGACGTCAAGCGCGACTCTTCCGCTACGGGGATTTCCGGTGTGCGTACAGGCCCCATTTGTTGTGGTGATGGGCGAGATCATGAGGAGTCTGCTCGGCGAGATCGACCGCCCTGACTGCCGGATCAGCCGCATGCTGTAAGGCGCGACTGCGATGGATCCGAGCAAAGTGCCCGCATATAAGACTGCGAATTTCGCTCAGCTCATTGCGTTCATCTTCCACCATCAGCAAGACCTCTGGTTCTTCGAACATCACACTAGAGCCTCCGAGCCTCGCGGATTTCACAGGCGACCGGACCGACGCGGTGGCGAGCATGGCCGGCGTGAGCGGGCCTGGGCGATCCCCCGCCGGACCCCGCCCTGCATGCCAGGCGCCGATAAGCAAGCGCGCCGAGGGTTGATTCACCCTAGTGCGGTTGTAGATACACCTCTAGGATCGGTCGGTCTCACGAGGGGAGGAAACGAAATGAAACGCCCTGTCGCAGTTCTCGGCATCCTCGTTGGCGCATTCGCCGCGTCGGGGTCTGCATCCGCCCGTGCCGATACCAGCAGTCATGCACTCTATGGCACCCTGCCCGACGGGCGCGCGGTGGACATCTACACGCTGCGTAACGCCAACGGCGTTGTCGTGCGATTTCTGAGCCTCGGCGGCTGTATCACCGACATTAACACGCCAGACCGCCATGGCCGTCTCGACAACATCGTCCTCGGCCATGACAACCTGGCCGGTTACAACTCGAACGTCGGATTTTTCGGCGCGATCGTCGGTCGTTACGCCAATCGCATCGCCAAGGGCAGCTTCACTTTGAACGGCCAGACCTACCATCTGCCCATCAACAACGGTCCCAACTCCCTGCACGGAGGTACCAGTGGGTTTAACCTGCAACTTTGGCAGGTCACGCCGCGGACTGAGTCGCACGGTGTTGCCGCCGACCTCACCTACACCAGTCCGGACGGCCAGGACAGCTATCCCGGCACACTAAAGGTACAGGTGACTTATACACTCGAGGATTCGAACGCGCTGCGCATCGATTATCAGGCGACCACGGACAAGCCCACCGTCATCAACCTGACGAACCATTCGTATTTCAATCTCAACGGCAACGGCTCAGGCTCGGCCTTGCATCAACTGGTAGAGATCAACGCCGACGGCTACACGCCGACCGATGCCACCCAGATCCCGACCGGGGAAATCGCTAAGGTCGCGGGCACGCCGATGGATTTTCGCGCGCTACGAGCGATCGATGCCGGAATATATACGCCTTTCCCGCAAATCATCCTCGCACACGGCTATGATCACAACTGGGTGCTGAACAAGGCCCACCCTGGCGAGCTGAGCTTCGCCGCCCGGGCTTACGCCCCGCGAACAGGCCGCATTCTTGAGGTTTATACGACCGAGCCTGGCGTGCAGATGTACACGAGCAACTATCTGCAAGGGAACCTGACCGGCTCCTCACACACCCTCTATCGACAGGGCGATGGCTATACATTCGAAACGCAACACTTCCCAGATTCGCCCAACCACTCCAACTTTCCGTCGACTGTCCTCAATCCGGGTGAGGTGTTCCGGTCAACGACGATCTTTCGTTTCTCGACCGATCAATAACGGCGTTGTTTAAACGACCTGTTCAACCTGGTTCACATTCGGCACATGAAAGAGATGGATGCTCACTCCGACCGCAACTGAGACAACGTGACACCCGCGGACCGATAGCGCGCATCAATCCCGGCGGTTCGGGATCCCGCTTTCCATCTCAGCATCGCGCTGTTTCAGGTGACAGTTGAGAGCGGCCGAGGCTGTCCATAACGGGTTGGAAGCTGGGATGAGGATCTATCGAACGTTCAATGAGCCTTTCTCATACCCACGAGGTCGTCTCGGCTGAGCTCGAAAATCACCTTGCCGTCGCGAACGATCCCGACGACATCTGCGTAGACATATGTCACAGCATTCGAGGTCACTTCGAACGTGAATGACTTGCCCAGCGGATGACCGTGGTCTTTGCAGAATTCGTCGAGATCATAGGCGATTTGACCGTCAATGTCCGACAGA
>Ga0123356_10003615_pt1 | contig 16134 bp, 15 predicted proteins | sample TergutEmb28metaG_2_FD_92546 | JGI IMG/M metagenome (GOLD analysis project Ga0123356, IMG submission 92546) | Embiratermes neotenicus P3 segment gut microbial communities from Petit-Saut dam, French Guiana - Emb289 P3 | ecosystem: Host-associated > Arthropoda: Insects > Digestive system > Gut ...
ACAAATTACAAATCACAAATTACAAATACCACAGACTGTATTCTTAGTATTGTTTCTTGCTTATAAAAGCTGTAGATTGAAAAACTAGTGTTTTGACGATGCTCCCATCATTTTTGTTCCCTCATAATCTGTAATTCTTCAACTTTCCAAACCGAACTCGATACGTCGTTATACGTAATTTGTCCTGTGAGACATAATATTTGTGATTTGTGATTTGTGCTTTGTAATTTGTGCTATGTAGGTTGCGACATAATATTTGTGATTTGTAATTTGTAATTTGTGCTTTGTCTACACTCTGTCCTGGCGCCCTACCAGCCTTCTTCCGCCAAACAGTTCGGCTGTGACCGGTTTTTTGTCGAACAGCGTCATTTGGGCCTCCTCCTCGCCTGATTGCTTCTGCCAGGGCTTGCTGATCTGAGTCCGCTGCCGTGTCTGAGCGTCGAGCACGTCACCAATCAGGGTATTAGATAGCATAAAGCCTTTCGGTGTAAACCTCCACCTCCCGTCCTTATATAGCGCCCAGCCATTCGCTTCGTATTCGCGTAACAGTTCAAGTACAAAGTCAAGTTTCAGCCTGTAAATACCGTAATACTCTTCCTCCGAAATACCATGTGTTGTTCTCAGCCGTAGCATCAGGTATTCTCCCGCGTTTTCAAAGTCGGACATCTCCTCACTGTATTCGACGACGACTTGCCCCATATTGACGCGTTCAATATATTTTTCGATGTCTTCGATAAAGCTGTACCTGCAACGGCCGACATATGAATGCGCCCCCGGTCCAAACCCTATGTATTCGTCACCGAGCCAGTATTTTAGGTTGTGTTTTGATTCGAATCCGCGACGTGCAAAGTTCGATATTTCGTACTGTCTGTATCCGAACCTGGCAAGCATTTCTACCGCATAAAGGTACATATCCGCCTGGGCGTCGTCATCCGGCAAAAATGGGGAATCCTTAAACACATAAAGCTGCGTCCCTCTCTCAATTTTCAACCCATAACATGATATGTGCTCCGCCTTAAGCGCCGCCGTTTTTGCGATAGTTTCCGCCCATGAGTCTTTATCCTGAGATGGTAAACCATAGATAATATCTACGCTGATGTTGTCAAATCCCGCATATCTGGCGTTGTTGACAGTTTTTTCAGCATCCGCGAAAGTATGCGTCCTACCAAGGCTCTTCAGCATCGTATCATTTGTGCATTGGACGCCTATCGATAACCTGTTGAACCCGGCGTGTTTGAGTTTTATCAGATCTTCCCTTGATATGCCGCCCGGATTGATTTCCGCTGTGACTTCGGAATCAATGCGTACATGCCCATTCTTTTTGAGCGTATTGAAGATACTGACCAATCGCCCGGCGCCATAATGGCTGGGCGTCCCTCCGCCAAAATAAACAGTATCTATGAGGTATCCATCAAGCTGTGCCGAGTATTCCCCGATATGTTTTAATATGGCTGATTGGTAAGCAGGAATCAGCTTGTCCGCGCCGGCGAGCGAATAGAAATTACAGTACGCGCACTTGCTGGCGCAAAAAGGTATGTGTATATATATCCCAACATTTTTATCCATACATATCCATCCCACTGAAAAAGAGAGTTTTCCGCTGATTTGTACTGGAACGTACAAATAATATTACCAAAAAAACAGCCCTAATTCAATACACTTTTAATTGGTAACATACAAAATGTAGAAAATCTAATAATTCCTTTGATTTTTTATTGGTAAACGATTATAATTAATTTCACGTAATAAACATATATAAATAATGGAGGAAAATCTCATGAGTATGAAAATTGGAATCACTGGATTCGGGAGGATCGGCAGACTTGTTTTTAGGGCGGCAATAGAGCGCGGTATGGAAGTTGCGGCGATTAACGACGTTATGGAACCGGATTATATGGCTTATATGCTTAAATATGACTCGGTGCATGGCAGGTTTAAACACGACGTCTCATACACGGAAAACAGCCTCATTGTCGACGGTAAGCCAATAGTGACTTACTCCTCACTACAGCCTGAGACGATACCCTGGCCGGATTGGGGCGTTGAGTATCTTGTGGACGCAACCGGTGTGTTCACTTCAATGCCAAAAGCGACAGCTCACTTGAATGCCGGTGTAAAAAAGGTCATCATTACATCGCCGTCATCCGATGTCCCCATGTTTGTTATGGGCGTAAACCATGATAAATACGACAGTTCAATGAATGTTGTCTCCAACGCATCATGTACAACAAACTGCCTGGCGCCGCTTGCAAAAGTGATCAACGACAAGTGGGGCATCGCAGCCGGCCTTATGACCACAGTACACTCTACGACAGCAACGCAAAAGACTGTAGACGGCGTATCTAAAAAGGACTGGCGCGGAGGAAGAGCCGCTGCGGCTAATATAATCCCCTCCTCAACCGGCGCGGCTGCGGCAGTAGGAAAGGTCATTCCTGAGCTAAACGGTAAGCTGACGGGTATGTCAATGCGCATCCCAACAATAAACGTCTCTGTTGTCGACCTCACGGTCAACCTTGCAAATCCGGCAAAATACGCGGATATTTGCGCTGAGATGAAACGAGCGTCAGAGAACGAACTCAGTGGAATTATGGCCTACACCGACGAAGCCGTCGTTTCCACCGATTTTATCGGCGATTCGCATACCTGCATCTTCGACGCAAAAGCCGGCATCCCGCTCACTGACACCTTTGTCAAGCTCGTAGCGTGGTACGACAATGAGTGGGGCTATTCAAACAAAGTGCTCGACCTGACCGAGCATGTTTACAAGGTGGATAAAGCATAAGGCTTAAAGGTCAGTTGAAAGTGGAAAGTGGAAAGTGGAAAGTGAACGCGTCGTAATACCTGTAACGCAACGATTATGGGCTGGCTCAAAAACTTTCAACTTTCAACTTTACACTTTCAACTTCTCCCAATTTACCGCCCCAGATATTCATCGAGATCCATTTCGTCTTGTATTTCTAAATCCCGTTCGCCGGCTAGCGATTCCATGTGGTGAGTGAGTTCGTGCGTCAGGATTTTTTTTAGATTTTCACGCATTTGTTCAGGTGTATTCCTCCCGTGTACTATACAGATAGAACCATAGTATATTACAATATATCTTCCCATTTGATCACGGCGGTATTCCCCAAGCGTATACAATCCCCCGCTTGGATCGGCGGAGCTTCGTTTCGTTTCATTTAGGAGGCTGACGCCACCGTTAAGTTCGCGGAATATTTCCATGGGAAGATTTGCGGCTATATCGTCAAGCATTTCATTTATCTCATCTATAGAAAACAAAACAACACTTCCTTTAGGAGAATAATAATGAGAAAGACAAAAATAGTAGCAACTTTGGGGCCGTCAACTGATAATCCTGATGTTTTGCGAACAATGATTTCGTCCGGACTTGACGTAGCACGTTTTAATTTTTCACACGGTGACCATGAAGGCCATAAGAAACGCGTAGACAATTTACGAAAACTCTGCGCAGAAACGGGATCAACAGTAGCACTCCTCGCCGATACCAAAGGCCCGGAAATCAGGCTTAATACTTTTCAGGGCGGCAAAGCTGAACTGATTACCGGCTCTACGTTTATACTTACGTCCGATACGATTACAGGTGACGCTTCACGTGCCAGCATAACTTACCCGGGTCTTCCCCGGGAGGTTTCGCCCGGTGCTAGGATACTGCTTGACGACGGGCTGATTGAGCTTGTTGTCGAGGCAGTCTCGGGCATTGGGATTACCACCAGAGTATTGAACGGAGGTATGATTTCTGATAGAAAAGGCGTAAACGTGCCCGACGTTTGCCTTGATATCCCCTATATAAGCGCTAAAGACAGATCAGACCTCCGCTTTTTTGTCGAACAAGGTTTTGACCTGATTGCAGCATCTTTTGTACGGTCCTCAGACGACGTAAATGAGATACGTGATGAGCTTCACCGGATAGACAGCAGGAATAAGATCAGGATTATTTCAAAGATTGAAAATGCCCAGGGCGTCAGGAATGCCGACTCAATTCTTTCAGTATCCGATGGCTTGATGGTCGCGCGCGGCGATCTTGGTGTAGAACTTGCTTATGAAGAATTACCAATAATCCAAAAGGATCTGATAAACAAGGCTCTGAGCCAGGGAAAGCAAGTGATAACCGCAACTCAGATGCTGGAATCAATGATCAATAAACCCCGGCCGACCCGTGCGGAAACATCAGACGTCGCAAACGCCATTTTCGATGGAACCAGCGCAATTATGCTCTCGGGTGAAACCGCAATGGGTAAATACCCTGTCGAATCGTTTGCCGCTATGGTACGGATTGCGGAACGGATAGAGCGCGACATCGATTATCACCTGCGTTTTCAAAGAGGTGAATATAAATCTGAAACCTCGATAACTAATGCGATTTCACATGCTACTGTAACAACCTCACATGATTTACATACAGCGGCAATCCTTACTGTCACTATGTCGGGAGATACCGCGAGGAACGTCGCAAAATTCCGCCCCTGCTGTCCGATTATCGCCTGTACGCCTGATCCGGTAGTTCAACGTCAACTTAAGCTGGTTTGGGGAGTTATACCGCTGTTAACACGTGAAGAGTCAGACACTACCACTCTGTTTAACCAGGCAGCCGAAGCAGCTCTTGATGGCGGTTACATAAGCAATGGCGACCTAGTAGTGCTAACAGCCGGCGTCCCCGTAGGGCGTTCCGGAAAAACAAACCTGCTTAAGGTACACGTAGTCGGGGAGAAAATACTTGTTTAGAAGAGTTGAAAGTTGATAATTGAAAGTTGAAAGTTACTATCATAATATTCCGCTAAAGCGGGCTTTACCCACAACCCAAAGTACGGCGCCAGAATTCAGAAGCCAGAATTCAGAATACGATAACTAAAATTTTCTTGTTTTTTATTTGCTAGGTAAGTCTTTAAGGTGCTAAACAACCAGCTATCTTGTCCAAGGTGTAACAACAATTAAATAGTTATCTTTCAACTTTCCACTTTCAACTTTCCACTTTCCGCTAAACTTCATCTTCATCGTACTTCTTAAACTGCACCCGGAAGCTCATACCTCCGCCTTCACGCTTTGTTGCTGTTATGTTTCCCTTCAGGTCACGCACCGTATCCCACACAATCGACAACCCAAGCCCGCTTCCGCCTGCTTCACGTGACCGCGCCTTATCAACACGGTAAAAACGGTCAAAAATATATGGCAGGTCTCTGTCCGGGACGCCGATTCCCCTATCGTCAACTGTCAATATAACAAATCCATCTTCAACTTTGAGCCTGACGGATACATTTCCGTCAGGTTTGCTGTATTTAATCGCATTTTCAACCAAATTGAAAACTATTTGATGAATAGCGTCATCCGTCGCGAATATGTAGCAACCCTCGTCAAGCGTAGAATCCAATCTGATCTCGCTGCTTTCCGCCAGTGGCATTAGCATTCTGATAGTAGCCGTAACCGCATCCCGCATGTCTACGCGGGTTTTATCGTCTGGAATAGCGCTGTCAAGCCTGCTCAGAGACATCAGCTTCCCTGTTGTCCGCGCGAGGCGTTCCGCCTCATGACCAATATCGTTTATGAATTCCTGTACTGTTTCGTATTCAATACCTTCATTTTGAAGTATACTGTCGCTAAGCAACCTTATCGAAGCCAATGGGGTGCGGAGCTCATGCGATGCATCGGCGACAAACCTGCGCCTAACCTCGTCAGTTTTGTGAAGCCTGTTTGTAAGACTGTTGAATTCGTCACTCAGTAAGGCAAGTTCATCACTGCCCCCCATATTTATTCGGTAACCGTATTCCCCTTCGCGAACAGATTTAATAGCGTTAATTATACTTGTTACACGTCGCATCACGGACCATATGATAAGTATGACAATAATCACAGAAAATACTGCTACGAGCACCGATATATATTTCAAATTGCTCTGCATATCTATCAATATCGTGCCCAATTCTTTGTCCATATCATAGACATACACAGCCCCTATTGTAACACCCTTACTTATAACAGGCGTGAACGCGCTGCTGGCAAATGATCCGTCGGAAAATTTCGCATAAAAGACATCAAATCCCTCAAGCGCCTTATCTATGAAATTGCTAGGAAAGTCTGCCTTTGCGTATCTACCGGCAAGGTCGTACAGTGCGACCCCATTACTGTCAGTAATAACGATTTGCGCTCCTCTTGCAACATCCAACTGTGACACGACCCTATGTACGTCATCATCTACAGTGAGCGCCTCAAACGTCTCTTCAAGGTGTGTCGCGATAAGCGACGCCTGACTCTGGACGAACACTTGTTTTGATGAGAATATCATATCACGCGAAGCCATAAGGAAATATGTATTCATCAGCGCAAGCGCCACTGCGACCACCAAAAAATAAGTCAGGGCGAATTTAGTACGAATGCTGCTGAAAAAACGCAGTTTTCTTACACTGTCCTCTGATTTACCCTCTGATATAGTACCCTACCCCCCACTTTGTCATTATGTACTCCGGTTCCGCCGGGTTTTCCTCAAGTTTTTCGCGCAATCGACGGATATGCACATCAACAGTCCTAATATCGCCCTGGTATTCATAACCCCAAATGATATTAAGTAATGTCTCCCTGCTGTACACCCTTCCCTGGTTTTTCGCGAGTAATTCAAACACATCGAATTCTTTGACGGTGAGTTCGACAGTATCGTTATTTTTCTTAGCAACGCGCTTTTCCGCATCTATTGTGATATTTCCAACGGTCATAGTGGCGCCGGAAACACTACTGACAAGCGCGCTGCGGCGGAGCAGCGCCCGAATCCTCGCTTTTAGCTCAAGTATATTGAAGGGCTTTGTAACATAGTCGTCCGCCCCATACTCAAACCCAATGACCTTATCCATATCCTCACCACGGGCGGTAAGGATAATTATTGGAATAGTAGAAAACTCACGTATTCGCATACAGGCTTCCAAACCGTCAAGTTCCGGCATCATCACATCAAGGATAATGAGGTCGTAACCTCCGTTTCTTGCAAGCTCGATCGCTTCAAGCCCGTTATACCCCGCATCTACCTGATATCCCTCATTTTCAAGATTGAACTTTATACCCTTAACAAGCAACTTTTCATCATCAACAACTAATATTTTCATAAGTTCACCTACCCAACTGTAATCTTATCCTGTATTGCTTCGTACCTTTTCTCCCCGATACCGGATACGTTCTTTAAATCTTCAATTCTGTTAAAATCGCCATGCTGCCTTCTGTAATCGACAATCCTCGAAGCGAGTACACTTCCTATCCCCGGAAGGTCAGTGAGTTCCGATTGCGACGCCAGGTTAATGTTTATCTTTCCATCCCCGCCCCTTGGCGCCCCGGCTACCTCCTGCGTTTGTGCCACCCCACCGTCGCCTGACGAGGCTGCATCGTTTGGCGGTACCTCGTTACCCGATATTCCCGTACCTGCGGATGGGGGTTGTGTCCCGCCCGTTTGCGGTAATTCAGGTATTAAACTGGGAGTATCAATCGCGCCCGCGACTTCCTTTACTTCACTTTGCCTAGGTTCAATGGTTACGATATTTACGGCGCCCCTGCGGCCTGTAAAATACCCTCCCATAAAGCATATAAACGCAAGCGTCAATGCAATGACAGCCAGTTCAAGTCTTCTAAGTCTCATAATAAACGCCATGCACCAATGATGCACAAATAGCCATGTGAAACTTGCATGGCGTTCGCGCCAATCTGGTTCCTTTTATTAGTATTATTCACGCTATAGTCCTTTTGCCGTTAATGAATTTCACTCATTGTACCACAAATGAAATATAATTGCTATAAATAATACTGGCTGCTTTTATAGATTTATGTTATACTATATCATTATGTACGAGTTTAGTCTTAATACGAACCGGGGAATTATTATGTTCAAGAAAATCGCTGTTTTCATGGTTATTATTCCGGCGGCGTTGCTTTTTTCCTATGTTCCCGCAAAAGCAGCCACGCCGTTTGGGGATATTGTTGCAACGTCCGCCCTTTTAGCTGAAGCGGACACAGGCTCAATATTATTTGAAGAGAATATGGGCTTGCAGCATCCGGCTGACGCTTTGGCGAAAATAATGACCCTGTTGCTAGCCGTTTCCGCTGTTGATAATGAAGAAATACGTCTCGATGAGCTTGTAGAAATGACAGAATCCGCTTGGTTTGATATCAACGCAAACAGCTCAACACAGAATATCAAGCCTGGGGAGACGATGTCGTTTCTCGACCTCTTGTACTGCGCTTATACCGGCGGCGCCAATGAAGCTTGTAATCTGATAGCTGAACGAGTCGACGGAGACGTCGAGACATTTGTTGAGCGTATGAACGTTTATGCTGTCAGCCTCGGATGCACCAATACGAATTTCACGAACACTCACGGTCAATATAACAATGAGCAGTTTACAACTGCCCAGGATCAGTTCCTTATTTTTCGCGACGCGATGGGTAAGGAATTATTCGCCGAAATTGCCGGCGCCTACAGGTATAATACAATTAGTTCTGATGAATCTGACGAACGCAGCCTTGTCAGTTCGAACACCTTACTAAATGCTAATGGTAAGTATTATTATAGATTTTGCACTGCCGGTATGGTAAGCGCAACTTATGAGGGAGGTTACTCTCTGGTCTCTTTTGCGGAATCAGACGGGTTATCGCTAATCTCGATCGTCCTTGGTTCTGATGTCATCATTCTGGAGGATGAATCAGCCGAGATGAGGAACCTGACTGAATCCAGAAGGCTTTTTGAATGGGGCTTCTCCGAGTTTAGCTGGCGCACAATATTGAATTCGTTCGGTATTGTCGACAAAGCCCCGATCATTAATGGCGCCGGAGCAGATTTTGTCAACCTTTGCCCCGAAACTGAAATAAGGCTTCTGCTTGACAAGGATATCCCGGACGAAGAATTTGTCAGAAATATCACTATATATTCGGTCGATAACGGAGAGACCCTTCAAGCGCCTGTTGAAGCCGGTACTATTCTCGGGGAGTTAACGCTGACCCGTAACAACATTGACTACGGCACAGTAAACCTCGTAGCAAACACAACCATAGAGCTTCACCGGCTCGAGTTTGTCAGGATGCAAATCGCTGAAGTCCTGTCCAGTTCAACAACACGCACAGTAATAGTCGCCCTGTCTGTTCTTGTCGTCCTATACACAGCGCTTGTGATAAGGTACAACATTATAAGAAGAAAAAGACTACGCAGGATATCCGAAGCAAAAAGAAAGATAATTGAAGAAAGGCAACAATCAGACACAAGCGACTTCGAATAGTTGTGAGAGTGTTATTACCTTCCGATAAAACAACTTTACACTCTACACTTTACACTTTACACTTAGAATCATACCCGCCAAGGGGTTTGACACCACTCCTGTCCGCCGCCGCGATTGATTTCACCCGGATATGAAAGCACATAAAAGTCAGTCGCAGCAGCCTCTTTGTTAAACAACTCCAGGGCCCGTCCTGACAAGCTTTTCGCGGATGCCGGTTTTGTTATTATTGGCAGCCGCGTCTTTTTGCGCGCTTCCGCCAGTATCTTCATTCCGACGCGGTTCATAGCCATCACCCTTATATATGGCGGCGGTTTTTGTGCATCTGCAGCGGTTATGCCCAAACATGCGCTTAGAAGCATCCTGCGGAGCCGGGACATCGTATAGCGCTTTGTTTTCACCTTTTCAAGTATCGCTTCAAATGTCGGCTCCGTCTCGGTATATCTCATCAAGCGATTGTCGAGTCCCTCGGTCGCCCCGGGCAAATCCGAAAAGCTCTTTGCCGCGCGAAGGCGCGACAGTATTGCCAGCTCGGACTGGTTAATGAACACCGGACCACGGCCTGCGGCTATTTCCTCCATATACACCATTACTGCGGCGTTTGGCATTAACCCCCACGGTTTTTCACCGCGCATAAGTGTTTTCCTCAATACAAACGCGGATAAGCCCGTATCGCTGTCGTGCTCATCGCCGGTTCTCTTAACCGTTATCGGCTTCAACGACGATTCGTATGCGGTGATAGCTTTCAAGTACTCTATTCCAAGCAGGTTGTTCGGATACTTGAATACCTCCGAACGCGCCCCCAGAACAGCGTCGGCGGCTTTCTGCTGTGCCGCAGCGTATGACAGTCCCTTGTCCAGCCACTCTTTGGTAAGCATATCAGCCCTTTTTGAAACTATAGCTACCGCCGCTTCACTTAGCGCCCCGATATCGCCCGACTCACTGCCAAACGCAAGGTAGTCACATACCCCAAGCCGGTCCAGGATATATACGCCGGCGTCCGCGAACCCCTCTGCTGAAGATAACGCATACGGCAACGGTAGTTCGATGACAAGGTCAGCCCCGCACTGTACCGCTGCTTTTGCTCGCGCGTACTTGTTAAAGATCGCAAAATCACCGCGTTGGACGAAATTTCCGCTCATGACGCAAACAATTGCGCAATCCCCGCCCAGTGCTAACCGTGTCTTCTCGATGTGCCCTGTATGCCCCAGATGTAATGGATTATATTCACAAATAATTCCTGCTGTTTTCATTTTATTCACCTCAACCTATATAAAATTGTTATAATATAATTAATATTCGTTAAGCTTTGTGGATTCTTTTTATACTATAATAAAAAATTATTGATAAAACGTTGATAAAACATTGATATTCAACATGCTATGTATTAAAATAATTGTTGTTCCTATTTTAACCTATAATTTATTTTTTTTCAAGAGGTATCGTAAATGAACGTACTAGTTATTAATGCCGGCAGTTCCTCGCTTAAGTATCAACTATTCGATATGAAGACAGAATCAATTCTGGCAAAAGGTATCTGTGACCGAATAGGCATCGACGGCAACCTTAAGCACACTCCTGTATCAAACGGTAAACCTGTTTTTAACAGCAGCCTCCCCCTGCCTACCCATGCCGAAGCGATAAACGCGGTTATTGAAAAACTTACCAGCGCTGATTATGGCGTTATCAGCAGCCTGACAGAAATCAATGCCGTCGGTCACCGCGTTGTACATGGCGGGCGAAAATTTCTTGAAAGCGTCCTGATTGATGAAAATGTACTCAAGGCTATCGACGATTGCGTCTGGTTCGCCCCTTTGCATATCCCCGCAAACCTGATGGGTATACACGCCTGTCGGAAAGCTATCCCCGACGCCCCGCAGGTCGCCGTATTCGATACGGCTTTCCATCACACGATTCCTGATTACGCGCATGTATACCCCATCCCTTATAAGTATTATGAAGAAAATGATATCCGGCGTTATGGCTTTCACGGTACATCGCACCGTTATGTCTCGGCGAAAGCGATAGAATATCTTGGCGGAAAGGCCGAGGGCACAAAAATAATCACATGCCACCTTGGAAACGGCTCTTCTCTGGCTGCGGTCAAAGACGGTAAATGCGTTGATACTACGATGGGCGCTACCCCTCTTGAAGGTCTTCCGATGGGTACGCGCGCAGGCAGCGTCGATCCTGCCCTTGTTTATATTATTTCCAGCCTTGGCGGTAATTTGACGATTAACGCTTCTTTGGATATCCTTAACAAAGAATCCGGCGTACTTGGCATTTCCGGCATTTCCAGTGATTTCCGCGATCTGGAAGCTGCGGCTGGCGTCAACGCCAGTGACGGAAACCAGATCGAAGGCGCGGAAGTCAACAAACGCGCTAAACTGGCGCTGGATGTTTTCTGCTATCATGTCGTAAAATTCATTGGATCTTATATTGCTGCTATGGGTGGGATAGACGCTTTAGTTTTCACCGCCGGTATAGGTGAGAATTCCCCGCATACCCGCGCCGGTATTTGTAAGAAGTTGACTGGCGTCGGCATTTGTATTGACGAGGACAAGAACGGACACAGGTGCAGCGGCGAGTATATGAATATCACAGCCGAAGGCTCGAAAACCAAAGTATTTGTCATCCCAACAAACGAGGAGCTCGTAATAGCGCGCGATACTATAACAATCGTAAAAAACTGTTGACATGCATGATAGCGCAGTGGTAAAATACTCAGGCCGCTTTGAATGGGTTGCAGCTATTCTGCATGAAGTGAAGATTTCTTCCGCCTACGATAGCGAGTCTTATAATAATATGAGGTGAAGCGTAAATGACACATGCAATTATCGAAACGGGCGGAAAACAATACAGGGTCAAAGAGGGCGATCTAGTCTTTCTGGAAAAACTTCCTGCCGAAAATGAAGAGACAGTTACTTTTTCCAATGTCCTTGCCGTCCTGGACGATGATAACACAAAAATCGGAACTCCATATGTGGAGGGCGCGTCTGTTGAAGCCAGCGTAGTTAAGCATGGCAAATCAAAGAAAATCATCGTATACAAGATGCACGCGAAAAAGGGCTATCGCAGAAAGCAAGGCCACAGGCAGCCCTATACAAAAGTACAGATCGACAAAATCACCGTTTAGCGGCGGTTTTATTCACAGGCAGGAGGTGTGAAAAATGGCACATAAAAAAGGTATGGGTTCAACAAAGAACGGACGTGACAGCAAGTCCAAGCGCCTTGGCCCCAAGCGCGCCGACGGGCAGTATGTATTAGCCGGCAACATACTGGTCCGCCAACGCGGAACGAGGATACACCCTGGCACTAATGTTGGAAAAGGCAACGACTTTACGCTCTTTGCGCTTAAGGACGGCAGAGTCCGCTACGAGGCTATGGGACGCGACCGTAAATGCGTTTCCATCTATGAGGACGCGGCACAATAATTTGCTTCGTTCTTGTTATTATCTCTGAACTAACGTTGATGTTTGTTAATTAAGCGCTGGGATTACCGGCGCTTAATTATTATAGTTTGAAATGGGTGAGGCTGAATTGGACTTTAGTCTGATATTAAGAGAAAAAGCAGAAGAATGCGAGACTTTTTTATTTGAATACTTCGATAAGCTGCACGATGATAGGACTACCCTATATGATGCCATGAGATACAGTGTGGCTTCCGGCGGTAAAAGGCTCAGAATGATATTGCTGCTTGAATGCGCCCAATTATTCTCAAGCAGTATTGATGATTGTATCCCTTTTGCTTGTGCAGTTGAAATGATCCATTCTTATTCGCTGATTCACGATGATCTGCCTGCTCTTGACAACGCTGAGTACAGGCGTGGAAAGCTTTGTAACCATAAAGTGTTTGGCGAAAGCATGGCTATGCTTGCAGGCGATGGGTTGTTACATTACTCGTTTGAAGTTATGCTATCCGCATCGCTTAGTCAGAAAACAGGGAAATCCCACTTATATATAAAAGCAATGAAGGAGATAGCAAATTATTCAGGGATTAGCGGAATGGTTTTAGGGCAATCAATTGATACCCAGGCAAATCAGTTCATTGATTATGATTTACTAAAGTTTATCTATTTGAAAAAGACCGCTTCGATGTTTATCGGGCCAATGAAAGCAGGCGCGATAATTTCCGGGGCTGATGATGCTCAAATAGCTTTAATTTCAGATTTTGCATACAATTTCGGAATGGCGTTTCAAGTTACAGATGATATTCTTGATGAAACCGGAGATTTTGCCGAATTTGGGAAAACGATTGGGACTGACAAAAAAAATAATAAAAACACAGTATCTTCGTTATTAGGGGTTGATCAGGCATACAGAGCGGCGGTAGAATACATTACAGAGGCTCAAAGAATAATATCCTATTTTAATTCAAGTGGGTTTTTTATAAATCTTTGCAATTATATAATTAATAGAAAACTGTAGAATAGGGTGTAGATAAATATATTGGGTAAATAGGCTTTACAAATTTGATTAATGTGATATACTGGTGACTACCATAATTGTATTGGGGGTCAGTATATGAACGACGAGGAAATCAGTATGTCCGATATACAAAAGGAGGAGCTAGAGCGATTAATAGATGACTTCCGGGAGAAATTCAAAGAGCGGACATCGGATCCGAATAATTTCATCACTATACATGAGATAGAGAGGATGTGGGGCGAATTGTTGGGAAATACCCAAAATATATATTCTAATATGATTCGCGAGCTCATCAGTTCTCAGGATGAAAAGGAATTGATACGCCAAAAAAAAGGGAATACGCACAGAGAGGGGTGAGGCTGCGAACACATATGCGGTTACCGCTGTCGGTAGTCACCATGTATGGGGGATTGTCATACATGCGGTACTACCTAAAGCCGCAGGATACAGCAAGCAAGGACAGGCTTATGGAATTGACCGGTGCAAAAGGGGTTGCACCGCTCGACAGCTTCCTCGGGGTAGCAGGGCTGCCATTTAAAATAACACCAGAGGCCATGTTGAGGATCGCATACTGGGCACAGAACCAGCTCTCATACCAGAGGGCCGAAGAAGCGATCTATGAGATCATGCATGTAAGGGTGAACGATGACACAGTCCGGATGGTCAGCGATTATGTTGGAAGGGCAGTGTTCGAACACGACTGTGCAAAGGCAAACGAAGCCTATAGGATGCTCAACGAAGGGAAGCTGAGCTTCTTAAAAAACAGGAGGGGCGTACTGTACTTGCTGACCGATGGCGCGGCGGTGAACACGCGTTTGCAGGACGATGCGGGATCAACATGGAGGGAGAACAAGCTTGGGGAAGTGTTCTCTTCGCAGGACATCTACTCTTGGACGGATAAAAAGGGGCAACGGCAGCATAAGCTCCAAAGAAGGGAATATGTGAGCTATCTAGGCCCTGCGGCTGAATTCAAAAAGCATTTGCTGTATTGCGCCCTGTGCGGCGGGTACGGCCAATTCGAGGAAACGGTCGTGCTGAGCTGTGGTTGCTCTATGTGGGCAGAAACACCCAACAAATATTGGATTACTTTCATCTATGTGAGAACGTACACACATATGCCAAGGCTATGTTCAATATGGACGCGTCAAAATATATGCCTTGGGCAAAAAGAGTTTGTGATACGCTTAGGTCAAGCGGGTACAAGCATATCTTGCAGGAGCTGGAACCGACAAAGGACATTAATCCAAGTGGCAGTAGCGTCAACCTATATGGATACATCGCAAACAACGCGAGAAACATAGATTATGTGCAATATGAGAAGAAAGGGTACTTTATTGGGAGCGGCGCAATCGAAAGCGGGAACAAACTGATCGTGCAGGACAGGCTGAAAAGAGCCGGAATGCGGTGGAATAATTGCACAGCGCAAAACATGCTAACATTGAGGACAAAAGTAGAAAGTGGAAAGTGGCACGCAGGCGTTGAGAAGCCTTTCCTCTCACATTGCCACAAAGTCTCGAGCAAATTTTAGGCAGAGCCCTTGTCAGATAAGCATGTGCATGTGAAAGGTGCGCAATAAACGCGATAGGCAGCATCGGGCAGTAAAGCTCAAACAATGACCGCTATGCGCCCCGCCTGAGCGCAGGTCGCCACATCCAATGCCGTTATATTGCGCATGATCCGGAAATCCTAGCACGGATACGTATCCACAACGGGAAAGGGGATTGAATAAACTTAGATTGCAGGCACGTAGCGGCGACCCGCAGGGTGGGACGCAGAGGTCAAATATCTAGCAGCGAGTTGGCGGGGCGGGTCGCTGCGGGAGGCTTCGATAAAGCTGCAGTTACGGCAAAGGTACACGAACAGGACATTTACCCAAAACTTTTATCTGCACCCCTCGTGGCACGCCCGTGTTGACACGGGCGTGTTTCCGTTTTGAATACAATAACATTGTGATGCCGGCCGATCTCATCGGTAATCGCCTTTATCTGACAGTGAATACAGATTGTTTGCATCTGTTCTTTTTGCAACTTCACTATTTGCTATTATTTTCAATCTTGAAATTCAAAATGTCAGACTGCCGTTGTGCATCAATTTGCCCTTCTTTCACACTTCCTCTGCTGCAATGTGTTGTGTGGTATCTTTTATCATTATCGCGCTGTGATAATGACTGATTCCTTTTTGGTTCCTTTTTTGATTATCAAAACCACCATAAGCCGCCCGGTAATGATTTCGAGGTTTACAACGATTTCAACGGCCTGCTCACCAACCTGTACCGCTGTGTGCGGGACAGCCCCGATGAATTAATTGCGTCTATTTACTATGTCCTCAATTCCCGCGCTGATTTTGAAACCATCCGTTACGCACTGGCAAACGATAACCACATGAGCGATATACAAAAAGCCTCATACTTCTATCAGCTTATCCGATACAGCTACGCAAGCGGGCTGACCAG
>Ga0123356_10003617_pt1 | contig 16133 bp, 12 predicted proteins | sample TergutEmb28metaG_2_FD_92546 | JGI IMG/M metagenome (GOLD analysis project Ga0123356, IMG submission 92546) | Embiratermes neotenicus P3 segment gut microbial communities from Petit-Saut dam, French Guiana - Emb289 P3 | ecosystem: Host-associated > Arthropoda: Insects > Digestive system > Gut ...
ATCTTCATGTCTGCTATTGACCCGTCCGAGCCGCACACTTTTGCGCACGGCCTCGCTTGGTTCACCATCGGTGCTATCATCGGCATCCTTTCCGCCCATCTAGTCTTCCCGGATTGGTCCAAAATCCTCAAAAAATCCATCTTCAACCGACCCAAATACACTATGTTTCTCGTCTCCTCCAACGTCAGCGAAGCAATCGGCGGCGTCTTCATCAAAATCGCCATCGTGCTCGCCCCGGCCCTTTCCATCGCCTTCATCACTCAGCGTATTTCACAGCTCTTCATCACTTTTGTACTCGGAATCATCCTCTCTAAACTCTGGCCGCGCTTCGGCCGCGAGAAGCTTACCCGTCGTGCCATCACCGCGCATTTCATCGCATTAATCCTCGCCGTAGCCGGTATAATTATCCTAAACTTCTAGCACTCGACCCAAAGGAGTGCTATAATAAAGCATATGGCCAAACGCGACTACTACGAGATTCTTGGCGTGCCCAAGTCCGCCTCGGATGACGAAATCAAGAAAGCATTCCGCAAAATCGCGGTCAAGTTTCACCCTGACAAAAACCCTGGTGACAAAGAAGCCGAAGCCAAATTCAAAGAGGCCAACGAAGCCTACGAGGTCCTCAAAGACAAGCAAAAACGCGACCGTTACGACCAATTCGGCCACGCTGGCGTTGCTGCTGGTCCAGGCGCCGCTGGCAATCCATTCCAAGGCGGCAATTTCAACTTCAACGGCCAAAACTTCAATTTCGACTTTGGCGGAGCTGGTTTCGATGACATTCTTGGCTCGATTTTCGGTTTCGGTGGCGCTCGCCGCCGTCCCGCTCGCGGCGCCGATCTCCAAACCTCCGTTACCATCGACTTCGCCGATGCGATTTTCGGCACCGAAATTTCCATCCAGAAAGACGGCAAACCTATCAAAATCAAAGTCCCAGCCGGCATTGACGACGGCATGAGTATTCGCCTCGCCGGTCGTGGTGGAGACGCTCCTCAAGGTGGCACTCGCGGCGACCTCTACGTCCAGATTCGCGTCCGTCCGCACAAGAAACTCACCCGCGAAGGCGCAATTATCCTATCCGAAGAGAATATCAGCTTCATCGACGCTATCCTCGGCACTGAAATCGAAGTCGAAACTGTCGACGGCACCGTAACCATGAAAATTCCAGCCGGCACCCAGCCTGGCACCCCGTTCAAACTCTCCGGCCACGGCGTCCCCATGCGCGCCGATGGCGACCGCGGACCCCAAATCGTCCGCGTCAACGTCGAAATCCCCAAGAACCTCAACAAAAAACAGCGCCAAATCCTCGAAGAATACCGCGACGTCAAGCGTAGCTTCTGGAGCTAGCCCAAGAAAAACACCTACCGCAATTGGTAGGTGTTTTCTATGCAATTGAAACTATTTTGTCTCCGAGAGTAGCACTCCAGCCACCGCTGCAACCACGTTGATACGCGGGTACATCACTTCGGCTGTATAACCTGCAAGAACCTTGAGATCACTGCGGCTCCAGACGCCAGACTGTAATAGTCTATGGGTATCTGCGATCGTTGCCATTTTCTCAGCATACAGGTAGCCTTCTAGGTACGCCTTATCTTTCGAGCAAGCATATTTGTACCTATTGGTCTTGGTCTCGGTGATGCCGCGGAAAACGCGGAAACACGTGCTCCAAGATGTGCCGAGTGCCTTCTCTTCACCTTCGACTGCGGATCTGAACCAATAAATCGTGCGAAATACTTCATAGAAGTCTTTCCCCTCACGCGCCAGCTTAATCGCCATCGTGTAGTAAGGTTTAGGTTTCTTGGTGTCGTCACCGAGATATTTGAGCGAGAAGTCCACGTCTGACATAAGCGCCAGACCCTCATAGAAAGTTTCGTCATCTGTTTTGAGCTTGCCACCACCTAAGTGTGGCAATAGGGAATTACCATTCATCGACTGTCTTACGTGGCACTCGATTTCATGTCCTATCAGCTCTAGCAGCTTTACTCCACTCACCGTACGGTGAGATGGAATGTAAATTGACGGTCTCTCATTTTGAGACTTATCGCGCACGTCGATGGCACTGACTTTATCCGATATTACTACCGTCCAGTCATTTTCAAAGCCATACAGTACCAATGCATACTCGAATGCTGACTTGATGCCTAGCGCATCGTAAGTCTTCTTTTCGAGTTTCTGAATTTGCCTGCGAGTCCAAAACTCCGCTTTTGGTCTAGTCTTTTGCTCCTGAGTCGCCGCTTGCTTATGCAAGCTCATCGCTTCAGCGTGCAATTCTTTAGAAACGTTGCCATATTTTCGGCGCATATTTCCCGCCGTCATATAGTCGTTCCTGTTGAAGATACCAATTGCAATTCTGGTCGTGCTCAGTGCGTCTTCGACGCGCGCAAGCACCATTCTGCGCAGTAATTCACGTTCCACATCCTCAGACTCCAGTTTCAGCAACTTTGTCCTCAGCCTAAGCAAAGGACGTCTCTTGCCGATGGTCTTGATCAGAAGATCCTGGTCGTATTCGAATACAGGATTATAGCGTTCACCAGCGTTAAATGCGTCGATGAACTTCTTCTTTTCTTTCTGACCGTTCACTGGGGTGTAGACCTCTACTGGGTTAATCGTTGCCGTAATCTCTGAGATTTGCTCGATCAACGCGTTGAGTTCAGGCGTAATTGCCTCACACAACATCCCAATAGGCTTTGTGGCATTACCTTGCGATACCGCCAATTTCAATACGAAACTATCCATTTGGAATCACTCCCCTTTCAAAATAAATGTAGTTTCAATCTGTAAATAATTACTTTGGGCAGTGCAAAAGACTACCCCACATCTACATTATAGCATACATAAGCATAAAAGTCAATATGACAGGTGGTCAACGGTATGCCAGATACTCTTTTGGCAGCAAAAAGCCCCACAAAGGGGCTCGCGTTATTAGCCTTCTAGGCTTCCTCTAGTATTCCTTGAAATACATTTCTTTCCTCTAGTGTAATCTGATCTGCTTTGTACAGCTCCAATATGTCAATAATTATCGGAGTAGCGTCTTGGCATCCGCAGCTGTAGTAGCCCGAGTCTACCGTGCTGAGACAACGTGTCAAATAGTCCTTGATCAGGTACTCTTTTCGCTCTTCGCCGAATATGTCTTCATACTCTTCAGCTTCTTCGCCTCTCAGCTCTGGTATTTTACGAAATTTGCCACTATCAGCTATATACCAAAGCGCATAATGCTCACTGTTTGTCGTAATCATCAAGAACATGACAGGGCCCCAGCTGAAATGCAGGAACTTATTATCGTTCAAGAAAGCTGGCAGAACATCCTCGGTACAGTTGCTATGAATGCTCGCATTCATATCCCAGAGTCTTTTTATAAAGTGCTTGTCTGAATCCATGATGCTTTTCATACAATCACCTCCCATATACGAAAAATTGGATATATATGTATTTTACGATAAAAGTGGCGCGGTGTCAAGGTAAAAAGGTTATTCGTCTACATTGACAAAGCGCTCATGGTGTGCTATAATTCAACCATGATTAGCTTTTTCGAAATTCCTAGTCATCTCTTGTCAGGCACGCGTCGCCTCCTCCAAGCGGAGCTCGCGAAGCGTTCGTGGCAAGCAGAAACACCATTATTTAGCTCGCCTCATCTATTCTTGACGCGACCAGATGGTGTCCGTTTGCATGTCTTCGGCGCGGTACCTCCTACCGCTAGTTTTGCCGCCTCACATTTGGCAGGTAATAAATTCTACACCCATATGTGCGTAGAGGGACACGGTATCAAACAGCCCGAGACGATGATTTACGACCCAGATAAGCCGGAAGAAGCTAAGGAATTCCTCAAGAAACACGGCAAAATCGTGGTTAAACCTATCGATGCCAGCCACGGTCACGGCATCACCATCGGCATCACCGAGTACGCAGACCTCACTCCGGCTATCGAACGCGCCATCGCGGTCTGTTTTACTAACCCTCGTGCGCTGATTCAAGAGTGTCTCTCGCCAGATTTGCAGGACACCCGTGTGCTAGTTATCGACTACAAGGTTATTGGTGCTATTAATCGTGTTCCCGCCCGCGTCACCGGCGACGGCAAGCACACTGTTGCCGAGCTTATTCCCATCGAGAATAATACCCTCCGCGGCGAGCCATACAAAGCTCCACTTGCGATTATACCGCTAGAAACCGCACTCAATTACCTCGGCGACAAGGCCAATACCATCCCATCCAAGGACGAAAAATTCCGCGTCATGCCACTTGCTAATTACGGCAAGGGCGGTGAATTAATTGACGTCACAGACGAGCTCACCGCCGAGATGCGCGACCAGGCTGAGCGCGTTGCCAAGCTCATCGATTTGCCGGTTGCGGGCATCGACTTCTTGGGTGATTACTTTATTGAGCTCAACGCCTGCCCATCGCTACAGATTCACGACGAACCCGCCGTCGGCAAGCCTCGCGGCGCCGTCAAAGCGTACGTAGACTATTTGGAGAAAATATCATGAAGAACAACGTCATCGGCAGTACCGAAATAGTCAAAATTGACCCAAACTACGAGTGTATTCCAGCCAAAGTTGACACCGGTGCCGACCGCTCAGCGATTTGGGCGTCGAGAATCCGTGTCGACAAGAACGGCATTCTCCGCTTTGCACTATTTGGCGAAGGTTCCCAACATTACACCGGCAAAATCTTCAAGCGAGAAGACTACGGCGTTGCTATGGTCAAAAGCAGTAACGGTAATAAAGAGATGCGTTATCGTACTCATCTGACGGTCACGATTCGTGGTCGTAAGATTCGCACGCTATTTTATCTCTCTGATCGCAGCACTCAGAAATACCCTGTATTGATCGGTCGCCACACTATCCGTGGCAAGTTCATTGTTGACGTCAAACAAGCCGCCATCAGACTTCCCAAGACCCCCAAAGTCGGTTACAACGACATGATGTTGCAAGATCCATACTCCTTCTTCTGTAAATTCAGAAAAAACCGCCCACCTAGACGCAGCAAAGAAAAATCAGTATAATACAGATACAATCTATATCTACAACCAACAATTTATCTAGAAATTAACCCCTATTAGAGGAGAATAATTATGAAAATCGCAATTCTATCCAATGGCAATGCCAACTACTCGACCAAGCGCCTCGTAGAGGAAGCTGAGAAGCGTGGGCATCAAGTCAAAGTGATAAAATACAAGAACTGTTACGTCTCGGTCGACGGCAAAGGCAGCCGTGTCATTTACAAAGGCAAGCCTGTCGAGGACTTCGATGCCATCATCCCGCGCATTAGCAACGCCATGACCGGCTACGGTATCGCCATCGTGCGCCAATTCGAGGCCCAAGGTTACTATGTCCTCACCGGTTCACTAGCTATTAACCGTGTCCGTGACAAGCTCCGCGCTGCTCAAATCATGGGCAAAGCCGATGTCCCGACTCCACGTACGGTGCTATCACGCAACACCGCTGATATCGACGCCTTACTCGATGTTATCGGCCTACCTTGCATCATCAAGCTCGCTCGTGGCACTCACGGTAATGGCGTCGTGCTCGCCGAGTCACGCCGCGTTGCCAAATCTGCTCTCCAGGCTTTCTATCTGACGAACGAAGACGGTGTCAACATCCTCGTCCAAGAGTTCATCGCCGAATCCGCCGGCCAGGACATTCGTGCCTTTGTAGTCGGCTCTCAAGTCGTAGCTTCCATGAAGCGTCAGTCGCTCGACGACGAATTCCGCAGCAATCTGCACAAAGGCGGCCAGGGAACTATCATCAAACTCACCGACGAAGAAGAAAAAGTCGCCATCAAGGCCGCCAAGGCTATGAATTTGCACGTCGCTGGCGTTGACATCATGCGCAGCAATAAGGGCCCGCTCGTGCTCGAGGTGAATGCTTCGCCGGGCTTCGGCATCGAAAAAGTCACCGGCCGCAATGTCGCCGCCAAGATGATTGATTACGTCGAGCGTAACGCTCATCGTCGTGGTTCTCGCGACCGCGTCGGCGCTTAAAACATAGATAAACATACAGAGAGGCCGAAAGGCCTCTTTTTGTGCTACAATATCTATGCTATGTCAAATAAATCCTACATCACAACCGCAATACCATACCTCAATGGCGAACCGCACGTAGGTCACGCCATGGACTATCTGCTTGCGGACATCATGTGTAGGTACTTGAAATCCACCGGCCGCGAAGTTCGCCTGCAAATCGGTGCCGACGAGCATGGCAGCAAAATCTTTAACAAAGCCGAAGAAGCCGGTATTCCGGTACAGGAATTTGTCGATGCCAACTGGAAAAAATTCAAGGAGTTCATCGACTTATTGTGCAAGGATTACACCGACATCGTCCGCACCACCGACCCTGATCATATCCGCCGCGTCCAAGAAATTTGGCGAAGACTCGACCAAGCCGGCCATATTTACAAAGGCACTTATGAAGGCTGGTACTGCGAAGGCTGCGAGGGCTTCGTCACTCAGAAGGAATATGACGAAACCAACGGCGTTTGCCCAGACCATCAAAAGCCATACGTCAAACTGTCCGAAGAAAACTACTATCTAAATATCGCTGAATTCCGCGATCAACTAACCGCTGACATCCAAAGCGACAAAATCAAAATTATCCCCGAATCCCGCAAGCGCGAATTCTTGAACACCCTCGCTGACATGCCCGACGTTTCGATCTCCCGCCCCACTAAAAGTTTAACCTGGGGCGTGCCAGTTCCTGGCGACGACTCGCAGGTCATGTATGTCTGGGTCGATGCGCTCAGCAACTACGTCACCGTGCTCGGTTATCCTGAAAATGAAATCAACGAATGGTGGCCCGCCTACGCCCAAATCATCGGCAAAGATATCCTGCGTTTCCACGCTGGCATTTGGCAAGTCATGCTCTACGGTCTCAACATGCCGACTTCGCCAATCATTCTCACCCACGGTCACATCACGTTGAACGGCGAGAAGATGAGCAAATCCCTCGGCAATGTTGTCGGTCCGAAAGAAATCATGGATAAATACGGCGTCGAAGCCTTCCGCTACTATTTCTCACGCCACGTTTCCACGACTGACGATTCCGACTTCAGCTGGGAGAAAATGCACAATGCCTACAACAACGAGCTCAAAAATGACCTCGGCAACCTCGTCCAGCGCCTCGCCACAATGTGCCAGAAATATAATGTAAAACTGCAGCCATTCGAGCCATCTTACTTCACTGATTATGTCGAACTGATGGACGGTTTCAGGTATTCGGACGCTTTCGATTTTGTCTGGAAGCTCATCGAAGGAGCAAATAACACTATTGGTGTTGAACGTCCATGGGAATTTGCGGCATCAGACCCAGAAAGGCTACACGAGTTATTCACGAACTCAACAGGCGGACTAGGCCTTGTCCCGCTCATTATCCAGATAGCTCACCATCTAACCCCATTCCTTCCCGAAACTTCCGCTAAAATCACAAAAATATTCACCGCAGACCAGATTACTCCTCCAGAGGCCCCTCTCTTCCCGCCTATTGAAGCCTAGTATTGTTTGCGTTACAATATTACTATGTCCAAGATGTATCTAGTAGCCAACTGGAAAATGAACTTGACTCTGCCGGAGGCTATCACCTACGCCGGAACTCTAAATAACCGCGTTGAACCAGACGAAAAAACCGAGGTTATTCTCGCCGCGTCTTTCCCATTTTTGACCGAGCTCAAAAACACCGTCGATTCAGCCAAGATCAAGATTTCTTCTCAAACCCTTTCTGCGCCAGATTTCGGTGCCTTCACTGGTGACGTTTGTGCCGCCCAATTAGCCGGTATCGTAGACTACGCCATCATCGGCCATTCCGAGCGCCGCCTTTATTTCCATGAGACCGACGAAGATATCGCCGAAAAGATTTCCTTTGCACTCGCGCACAACATCACTCCTATCATTTGTGTCGGTGAAACCGCCGAAGAGCGCAACGCTGGCAAGACCGAAGAGGTTCTCCGCACTCAGATCAAATCTGCCCTCGATTCAGTCGACACGTCACGAGTCTTGCTCGCTTACGAGCCAGTTTGGGCAATTTCCACTATGCCCGGCGCCACTCCCGCTACCCCAGAAGAAATCATCAAAACTACCGATACAATCATCGATATTCTCACAGAAGTTGTTGGCACTGAGCTCCCGCCACTCCTCTACGGCGGCTCTGTTAACCCAGATAATATCGGTCCATACCTCGAAATCCCAGCCTACACCGGATTCCTCATCGGAGGAGCGAGTTTAGACATCGAGAAAATGTGTGCTATGATTGAGGTAGCAAAGAAGGTGTCAAAATGAGCGATTTTGATTACGACGAGATAGATAAGGCAATCAACGACATTCTTGAATCAGATGATGATCCAATTGAGTTAGAGGATGAGCAACCTGCCCCGAAGGCAGTCGCTAAGCCTACACCTAGGCCAGTTGCAAAACCAGCTCCCAAACCTGCCGAACAACTAGTTGATAAGCCCAAGACGGTCACTCGACCAATCCGCCGGCCTGCCCCGCTCCGTCCTTCGCCGAATAACCAATTTATCGATATTATCGCTAGCCCACGTGGACTCGCGCCAGCCAAGCCTATCGTTAAGCCGGTTGCGCCAAAGCTTCCAATTGTTCCGAAACCAGTCATGAAGCCGCGACCAGCGACTGTTGTCACCAGACCTGTCGCCGCCGCACCTAAGCCAGTCGCGAAACCAGCTCCTAGACCAGTTATGAAACCCGCTGCAGAGCGACCAACCGTCGCTTCCGTTGCGACCCGCACCATTGTAGAAGAAACCCCAGGCTCGGCCTTCGTCTCGGAAGAAATCGTGCAGACCGTCGCCACCCCAGTCGATACTCCTATAGAAGCGCCACGCCCGCAACTCCGCATAGCACCAGCTCCAGAATACAAGCCAGAGAAGAAGCCTTTCATCGAGAATCTCAATGTCGAGAAGCGCCCGCTCTCTCGCGATTTGCCAGCCGATCACACCGATAATATCATTAGTACTCAGAATTCTTACTCTCGTTCGGCAATTTCTTCAAGCACTATCGATGCTGCCCCAGAAAAGGGCAAGAAGAAGCCTCGCAAGGAAAAAGAAAAGCGCGTCAAGAAAGTCAAAACCCCGAAACCGCCACGCGAGAAGCGCAGTGTCGGCGGAATTATTGCCTTTACATTTATCATCTTACTCATCATGATTCTCGGAGCCGCTGCCGGCTTCCTCATCTATCTTTTACTCACAAATTAGTGTATAATTACTTCACGCGATTATCTTTTCGCGTGCCGTGGTGAGCGTAGCTCAGTCGGTTAGAGCTCCTGATTGTGGTCCAGGAGGTCGCGGGTTCAAGTCCCGTCGCTCACCCCATAGATAGACACCAAAAAGAATCTCCCTTCGCGGGAGATTCTTTTATTGGCTTAGGCTAATCCCTGCGGAAGCTCAGGCTCGCCGTGTTGACCGTCTTGTTAGCATCGTTGCCATAAGCATAGGCCTTGATGATATGCGGTCCCTGTTTTACATTCTGGCCTTTAATTGAGACCTCACAAGTGCCGTTCTTCGGGTTATTGCACACCGCTACAGGCGTTGGGTTGCTCTCCTGGTCGATATAAATCTCAATCTTGGATATACCAGATGGATTCGTAGCGTTCGCGGTAATCTTGGTATTCCCATTTCCAATCGCCGAGCCGTCTGCTAGTCCCGAAAGCCTAACGCTCGGTGGAGTCACGGTCCCGCCTCCCCCACTTCCACCACCACTGCCCTTCGATATGATGAAGCTTACGTTCTGGGTAACTGACATTTTGCCGTCGGCAGAATGTGTCGTCTTGAACACCACAGTATGCATACCGTCGTTGACATTCGGCGCGGTCACCTTGAATTTTTCAGATATACTAGCGCCTGGGGTCAGCGACCAAGATTTAGTCGATGGAGAGAAGGTGAATCCCTTGGTGCTATTATTTGACATCGCAGCACTGGTAGTAAATGTTGCATTTGGGCAATCCTTGCTGTCTCGGTTCAATACCTTTACTTCATACTCAACTACCCCTCCTGGGACAACGGTGCCACTCGTAGGGCTGACGGTCACGGTTGGGGTACTGCGTGTGCAGGCTGGCACCGGAGACGCCACAATGAAGCTGACGTTCTGGCTGACGGCGTTGCTATTGGCAGAGTTGGTGACGCGGAAGGAGATACTGTAAGTGCCATCGGCAATCGAGCTAGGCGACGTCACAGAGAATGTCTGAGCGGTGCTAGTTGCTCCAGGATTAATCGTCCACACTTTATTGGTCGGTGATAGAGTGAAACCTGATGCGCTGGAACTTGGCGTGGCAGTATATGAGATTGCGCTACAGTCGGCGCTGTCATTACTCTTTACGGTCACGGAGTAGTCGACTTTGCCGCCTGGCGTTACTCTGCCGCTGGTCGGAGAAACTGTTATTGTCGGGTTGTTGCGTGTACATACCGGTGTGGTTGTATTTCGTGCCACCGTGAAGCTTACGTTTTGCGTCACAGTAGTGCTGTTGGCCGAGTTTGATACTCTAAACGATACTGAGTATGTGCCATCAGCTAGGTTACTTGAAGAGGTCGTCGAGAAGGTTTGCGATGAGCTGGTGCTCCCAGAAGTCAACGACCACTGCCTGTTTGTAGGCGAGAAGCTCAAGCCCGTCGTGCTAGCGCTCGGAGTGACAGTATAGGTAATGCTGCCGCAGCCTTGGCTGTTGTTATTCTTGACGGTGACCGCATAGTCGACTTTACCGCCAGGCGTTACCTTGCCGCTAGTTGGATTAACCGTAATCGTCGGGTTATTGATAGTACATGACGGGGTCGGATCTGGCACGCTGCTCATATCCACCACGACTGTCGCTGCGTTTTCAGTCAAAGAAGTTACTCGGATTGATATGCCAGGGTTTGCCGGATCCTTGAAGACCATGCCTGGACGTAGACCGGTTGCACAACCAGTGCAGGTCTCCGCGCCGCTGATAGTGCCGAGCTGATACAGATAGGTATATGCATAGGTGCTGGCCGAGCCAGTTCTGAGCTGTACGCCCGTATAGTCTGCCTTGGAAGTTGCGGACAGGTTAGCAGCCACACCAATCGGCTTACGAAGTTCCAGATAGTAATACGATGTCACCGAACCGGTCGAGCCGTATGTTTGAGGAATACGGATTAATTGTGTATTCGAGCTAGATTCGTCCGCTGCACTCAGTTCGTAAGTGCCGCTTGCTGTGACGGTTTTGACATTCGTCGATGGAATCCAACCCAGCTTAGACCTGTTCACAGCGCTGAAGTACGGCGCTGGTGTGCCGCGAGAAGAGCTGTTGCCCATCGCGTCAAACATATCGCCGTATTCAATCGTGGTGCAGGTGCCGCCAAATGCTACTGATTCAGAACCAGATTTACAATTGTAATTTCGAGCAGCGTGTGCCAAGCCCATGTTATGCCCCATTTCGTGAATCGTCACCAGGGAACTAGTCGTCCCGAACTGCCAAGAGTAGGATGCGCCCACCTGTCCGAGCCCAGACCAACCGCAGTTTGTTGAATATTTGCCAGATGAAATCGTATCATTCATCATCACGACCACGTGCTGGTAGCCAGAGGCTACGAAGCCGTCCTTAGCGGCTGCAGTACGTGCCTGCGTGTGCCATGTAGTCGAGTTCGAGTCGCATTGGCTCGAAGAGCTAGTGACCTTATAAATGCCGTAAATATCAGCAGATTTCGACGCGTCCTTACCCGCCATATAGACCTTGCCAAACGAAGCCTCGCGGTACCATTTATCCGTCGCATTCATCGACGTTTCCGCGTTCGCTTTCGTGAAATTAGACTGAGGAGTAGCGTCATCAACGTTGACCAAGATTATTGCCACCTGACGCTTAGTGCCAGTGGGCTGCTCCAGAGTGGCCGCCGCCGTAACTACGAAGTTATTTGTATCAGCGATGGTATTTGGCACAATCACATTACTCAGCTCATATCCAGTCACTCTAATCTGATCGTTTGGGTTGAAGTCAACTGGCACTGATTCAGGTAGGTATATACGCTTTGACTCTCCTGAGCCGGTATTTAGCATTAGCCAAGTATCATGGATATCCAGGTCGTCGCCATCTTTGCGATTGCCAAAAGCTTCAAATATTTCTAAGGTGCCCTCAGCGGTAACCGCGCGCTCGACCCCTTGCACATCAGATAAGTATTCATTTTGCACATCCGGAGTAATTGCTATACGCAAAAACTCATCTGGGCTCTCTTTCATCAGCATTTCTACATATTTCTGACGCTGTGCTGCTGTCTCGCGCATCACGGTCAGGGAAGAACCGAAATCCGCCTCATCAGCATTTTGGTGTGCGATTGAGTCGCTCAACAATTGTTCGGTCAAGTTCTCGCTCATACCGACAATCACTTCGGTAGAGACCGTATTCACGCCAATTGCACCACTGAACCAGTCCAGTTGCGCCGCCCCAACCACAAAGCCCACAATCAAGAGACATGCACCAAGGATTCCATATAGAGAGCGCTTCGGCCATTTCTTCTCACGGACATAGCCAGCTATCATTCCACTTTTTCTGATTGTGACTATTTCATCACCAGTTTTTACTTCTGATACTACCTTATCGTATTCAGATTTTTTGCGTCCAAACATGAGGCTCCCTCTTCTAAATGGTTAAGCTTAATTATGAGGCAATAGCATAAAAACGTCAATGTCTTCAGGAAGAAATCAGGTTCCTATAGTTCGTCTTGAGCGAACTTCACAACTGCGCGGTACGATGCACCCGCGAATATCAGTACCGACATCGGTCCAATCCATCCCCAAGTATAATCGTGCAGGAACATCGGGATCGCCAGGTTGAATATGATTCCTGTGGTAAAAGCGACCGCCGCACCGATAATCATCATCATTAACGCCTGGCGTCCGGCCTTCGTCGTAGTCTGCTTCCTCGCCTCATTCATAAACACAAAGAAAACCACCGTATAAATAGTAATTAGAATTCCAAACAGAGAGTACCCAAGCTCATTCTGCAGCAGCTGTTGCACCATGCCGTTTGCAATCACGGCACCATAGAACATCGAGCTAGTATCAATCATCATCGCTGCCAACAAACATGCCGCCGGTATAAACGTCACCGCACCAACTGCCCAGAATTGCTTGCTGCTAACATTGGTGAATGACAAACCTAGCATCACCATGCTGTATTCCATCACGCATATCACGCCATAATTGAGGACTGCAAGCCCAACGACTACAGCTTCATCCTCGATGCCATACATCACCGCTATCGAGACTGCCCATAATGCCATGCAACCCATGGTTAACGCCATGAAAATCGAACGGCGACTCAAGCCACCGTTAATGAAGGCGAATACCGCAAACAACAACCCCGCGATTCCAGAAGCGTAGGATATAATTCTAGCCAGGTGTTCCATTACAGCTCATCCTGTGCAAATTTTACCACTGCTCGGTAAGAAGCTAGAGCAAACCCCGGCAACGCCAAAGTCCCAACCCACCCCCAAGAATAATCATGCAGGAACATCGGAATCGCTAAATTGAATATCATCGCGAAAGCATTGATGGACGCGCCCCCGACCAACATCAGCCACAGTGCCCTCTTGCCAGCGATAGTCTTCGCTTGCTTCACACCGATTCCCAGAAAGGTAAAGCTGCAGGTTGCATACACTAGCACGAGTATCGCAAATAGACTGTATCCTACTGGATGTTGCAAGACGTTGAACAGCACACCTTGCTCACTGAACTCCACTCCTAGGAACATCGTACGAACGTCGATCAACATCGATAGAGCTAGACAAAGAGCCGGAATCAATGCCACCACACTTATCAAGAAGAAGTACTTCCAACTAACTGTTGTAAAAGACAAAGTAAGCATCATCATTGCGTATGACAACGCACAGATGGCCACGTAGTTCAGCACCATCAGTTGAATCACAACTTGCTCTTCTTTCACACCATACAGCACTGCAATCGATGCTGCCCATACGGTAAACAAAGCCATCATAATCGCCATAAACACCGTGCGGCGGTTCAGTCCGCCGTTAATGAAACCAAAAATAGCAAAAACACCGCCTACTGCGGCCGACGCATACGAAACTATCTCAGCCAGAATCTGCATATGCTTATTATATCATCTACCCCGCCCATGCAAGAAATGATATAATAACACCTACGCGGGTATAGTACAGCGGTTAGTATGCAAGTTTTCCAAACTTGAGATGAGAGTTCGATTCTCTCTACCCGCACCACAAAACGGACAGAGGGCTCGCCCTCTTTTTATTGTCGTTAAAACGGCCTTTCCGCTTGGTACTCGTTGCCCTGTTCACCTACGTTCTTGGTGGTATCATTCGCACCAATCACATCACCAGTCACATCCTCAATCCTCTTGTCGCTTACCTCAGGCTTCGGATTGTTCGGGCTCACATACCCAGGAGCATTCTTGGCATCAGGATTATAGTTGATACTCTGGCTCTCATCCTTCGGCGTCAGTTTCGGCGGCGGTGGAATATCTGGTGGTGGCTCAACCGGCGGCGGTGTTGTAGGCGGTGGAGTAGTAGGCGGCGGCGTCACTGGAGGTGGAGTCGTCGGGGGAGGAGTTACCGGCGGCGGTGTTGTAGGCGGTGGGGCCACTGGCGGTGGCGTGTAATTCGGGGTCTTCTCCCAGGTTGCCGACAGGTTATTGCACCGTTCCTGGATACCAATCTTCACATTGGTCGCGTCATCCGGAATCTTTAGCATCCTGCGCACCTCGGCAGTATCAAAGATGTTATTACCCGAGCCATCCCGCATTATCAACATGTTTCCACCATTACTCTGGATATTTGCCGTCGAGAATACATGGAAATTGCCAGTCAGGTTATCGAAGTTCTCCGCCATCGATGAGTATCCTGGTCGCAGCTGTACCACTTCTTGTGAACCGTCCATAATCTGGCGGTACCAATCCTTGGACAGTGCATTCATAAACTCTTTGTACTCGGCTGCATTCTCAAGCTTAGACAAATGCGCTGCATATGCATTCAACGCCTGCTGGTCGAGAATCTGCCCGCCATCGATCGAATCATGGAACATCCCCATATTAGAGTTGTAAGCGTAAGTCACAGCCTGTTCTGGTGAGTTCAAGCTATTCGTGAGAGCCTCGTACGAACGAGCTTGTACCGAGCCTTCGCCATATTTTTCTACCAACTCAGTTGGTAAATTCGCGCTGGTCATTTTGCCGTCCAGCTCTGGCGCCCAGTTAGTCGACTTCAGTTTATCCTCAGAGAAGTAACGGTTCGCTGCCGCGATATAACCGCTCTCCACTTGTGGCGCACCAGTTTCTGGGTCATAAGTGAAGATTCGTTCGGCGTAAGTTGGTAACTCGAACTTCGCGTTATCCGCTGCACGCAAGGTTTCTACCACTTGTGCAGTGTTTAGGCGCACGTTTTCACCTGCATCGGTCAAGAAGATATAATCGCCAGGCACCGAAGCAGTTTCTGGCACCGAGAACGGTCCACTGAAACCAGCCCCGCCCTTACCATTTGTCACTAGCACCTCAATCAGCTTACCATCAGAGGTTGCGCCCTGTTCGCGGAACGCTTCCATCCAAGTACCGTTGTACTGCACCCCGCCATCGCCCCCAGCCGAGAACAGGTCATGCGCCGCGCTACTTGGCGGAATGATAATCTCGCCATTCGCGTTCGCGTCAAAGGTAAACACGTCCATCTGCGTATTCTTTGTCGCCGACAGCGCAATATTCAAGCTATCTGGGTCTACACCTTGCCCGGCATTCAGCTGAATCTTGATACTACCGTCTTCCATCAACTGTGTAGCACCGATATTCGTACCAGTATTACCATCCCAGACCCTCGAGCCAATTCGCTCGGTCGCGTCCGGGTTAGCCTTGATGTACTCACTCATATTCGCATAGTGCACTTCAGCCACACCATCGACATTTTCCATACGCGTCGCGATTTCCAGCCCGCCATCGCGTAGCTTGTCAATCGAATCCGCCGTCAAACTACCCTTGGCGTTAACCATCAGCCCACTGATATCAGGCGTTCCATCGCCATCAATATCTACGCTAAACGTTCCGCCTTCTTCTGGGTGTACTTCTACGCCCAACTGACGCAAATCGTCATAATTCACTTCTTGGTTATCAGGCATCGCCTCTTGTAGGTTAGCTTGTGGTTTCGGCGGGAACATGTGTTCGCGAATTGCCCCAATCGCC
>Ga0123356_10003618_pt1 | contig 16131 bp, 14 predicted proteins | sample TergutEmb28metaG_2_FD_92546 | JGI IMG/M metagenome (GOLD analysis project Ga0123356, IMG submission 92546) | Embiratermes neotenicus P3 segment gut microbial communities from Petit-Saut dam, French Guiana - Emb289 P3 | ecosystem: Host-associated > Arthropoda: Insects > Digestive system > Gut ...
GCCTTCTTCTGTGTAATGGGGGCCTGCGTCAGCGGGGTTCTTGTCCGGGAATCCCCAGTCTGTCTTGACATCGGGGGCGGTAAACATCTTGTCTATTATGTCGACGCTGAAGTTGCGCTTATATGCGGAACGGTACTCGTCCTCTGCAAGTTCATATACAGATACTTTTGCGCCTACTTCCAGGTCTACAAACGCCAGCCACTCACCGTGCTTGAGCTCGATGGTCTTTTCCACAGCTGATGTAAATGTATAATAACCGTCTTGATTGGTGCGGGAATCATATACCACTGCGTCATTCGATCCGTCATTTTTCATGATATATGCCTTGTAGGTACCCACTATCTGAGTTCCGTCGTCGTGTACTGCGAGTTCGGGTGTCGTCACTTTCACCTCGAATTTGAATGGGTGGTTTTCGTTCTTTATGTTGCTCGTTATGATCTTTTTGATTGTCAGCGCGCTGTAATTCGGGTCATCTCCGCCTTCACCGCCGCCGGTGGTTTTCCAGTACCTGTTCGTGAACACCAAATTGGAATGGCCGCCGCTTATTCCGTCTCCGCCGGGCCCGTCCGGATCCGGGTTGAGTTTTCCGTTTTCAATTTCGGTATCTTCGTACCATTCGTCGAGTTCATCTTCGATAATTACGCCGTTGACGTATTTTACGTAGTGTGTCTTCGCGGTCTCGTCATACTCCACATAGATGTCGATATAATACTTAGCCGTCGAGTACGTCAGGTGTTCTTTGTCGCTGAGTACTAAACTGTCGACTTTGCCTTGGGTTTCTGTCACTTCATACCTGTAGACGCCCGCCGGTCCTTGGGAAAAATCTCCCCCTTTGATAAAGTCATCCGAGCTCTTCGCCTCGTAGGTGCTGCCACCTTTGATTTCCTGAGTAATACCGGTCTTGTCGGAGAAGTCTACCGTAACTTCTTTGATACCGGGCATATCTGCTGTTTTGGTTGCGTCGCCGTCGATGTCGACTTCTTTGAATGTGAATTCAAACTTATAGTCCGGGATATTGGTTCCGTTGGGCATTCTCAGAATCTTGGTGATCGCCGCTTGTGCCGGATGTTGAGAGTCTGTGCCCGAGCTGTAGTCCGCCGCTATGACCGGGAATACGATGCTGGCGCATATTAAGAGTACCGCTATGATAGCCGCCATGGTTTTGTGGATCGCTTTTGTTGTTGTGTTCATTTAAATGAACCTCCTTAAAAATTTTAATATTGGGTTTTTGTTTTATATATATTCACGGGTCAAACAGTTGATACCGCCGCTGTTTTGGGCCCATGTCCATATCTTTTTACCAAAGGACTGCGATTGCTTTCGATTCGATTATGATTATATTTTATCATAATTTTTCATCACGCGCTACACCCTATCGGGTACTTTTTGTGCATTATATTCCGCGCCGCCGGATCACGGCCATCACTTTTCCCAGGGTGTCTTCGATTGTCACGCAGCCGTATATCCGGCTGTCTTCGGCCCCGCCCCTTCTGTCTCCCAGCACGAAAATCTTTCCTTCCGGGACAATCAGCGGAAAACTTACGCCGTCGGCATAGCGCTCGGTTTTCTCATAGATCTCCGTTTCCTGCTGCGGCGCCCCGTTGATTATGAGCCCCTCTTCGGTGATATCCACCGTGTCGCCCGCAGTGGCGACCACGCGCCTCACCTGCTGCCGTCCGTCGATTTCCAGCACGATCGTGTCGCGCGGCAGGTATCCGGCCTTGGTGTAACGGTGAAAGATCACCAAGTCGCCGTCCTTGAGCGCCGGATCCATATAGGGATCCTGATACCTCACGAACCCGAACATAAAAGTGAACAGGATAATTCCGATCAGCAGAATCGACGCGATTTTCAAAATCAAAAAAAGTAAATCATTCCATAGGGACGTGCCGCGCGCTTTTCTTTCCGTCAAACTATTGGGTCCCGTATTCCGCGTTTTCCCGATTTTTCCATTCATGAATTCCCTGTTGAGTTCCTGTATACTTTTTAACATAACCATTCCCCTTCTTTTTTCGTTTTTGCGCGGCGTGGACCGCAAGATAAATAACGATACACAGGCCGAACATCACGTATACGATATGGATATTTTTCCCCAGATAGGATAACGCGGCCCCCATGGCGGGGAGAGTGAGTATCACTTTGCCGATTATGTCCCCTTCGCGTATGATGTCCTTGTCGGGCTCCGCGTTGTTTGTGCCTTTTGTCCGGAACCCGAGGCTCCCGCTGTTTTGGTAATCCTCATATATTTTTTCGATTTTGTGGGTCACCGAGGGTCCCCAGCCGCGCATGTAGGTTATATTATCCCCCACTTTGAGTTTGTCCGGCGCCGTACTTCTCACTAAAATCAACGAATCCTGCGGGATCTCATCCTGCATGCTGGGGCTCAGCACTGAAAAAAAGGAATATCCCATAAATATTTTCGGAGTTTCGCTTTTCGCATTCGCAGATGCCAAAACCAAAGCTGCCGCCGCCGCTAAGCAAAACATTACGCATGCCGTGACCGACAGTACGCCGGGTTTCTTTTTTTTTGCCGCGGTTATGCGGAAAGTTTTTTCGGTTATGAATTCCAGGTTCAGTTCCTCCAATGATTTGATGCTCACGGGCGCCCTTCCTTTCTTTTATTCTTTTATCCTTTTATCCTTTTATCTTTGAAATTCAACTTCTGTTTTTATCTTTATCGCCGGGGGTCATGGGGTGGGAATTCCGGAATTCGTCGGTCAGATATTCGTCGTCGGGAATGAACTCCTTTCCATGCTCCTGTTTTAAGTACGCGGAGAGATCCGGATTGCCGGAAGCGAGCGGCGTCGGGTCGAGTGTGTACCACAGGTTGTCTAATTTTACCAATAACCGGATATGGACCACGCCTGTTTTCGCGAGTTTTCCGTGTACCGTATGGGACTGTATGCCCATTTCGTCCAACAGGAGCTGGGTTGCCATGGTCAGTCCGAGGCATGTCCCCGTCTTTTTTGTCATGGTGTAATAGGCGTTCATGTTTGCCAGCGTTTCGTCATAGCGCCAGTTGGCCGAGATATGCGTTTTCACCATGCCTATTTTTTCGCGGTCGGACAAATTCTTCAGATCCCATTTTTCGATGACCCCTGAGGCCAATTTGCGGGCTGCCGCATCCTGCGGCTGGGTTATGCGGTAAGTCAGTTTGTACTCAAATATCACGTGCTCGCTTTTGATCGTCTTTTTGACGGTTCCTCCCTTGTGGTTCCACCGGTTATATCCGTTGTCCTGCCGCAGGATCCGGCGCAAAAGTTCGTTTGCGGTCATATCCGCTTCAGCCAAGCTTCTCGGCACGGCGACGCTGATGTATTCCTCCCTTTGCGCCACGAGCTGCAAAATATATTCCGACAATTCTTCTGAGGTTTCGCAGAATTTAATCTGTATTTGCGCCGGTTTTGCCGGTTTCGCCGCTACGGGCAGTGTAACGGATAATATCAGGGTCAGTATGGTTATCAAAAAAGCTGCGGTTTTGTTTGGTTGTTTCATCGGGGCGCCTCCTTACGAATTTTTATATCTATATTTTACCCGTTTGAAATTTTTTCCGCTACACCCGATAGGGTAAATTTTTCCACATAAAAAGCCCCCCAATTTACACAATCGGGGGGGTTTGCCGGGCGCGCCTGACTTTTTCGTTATATATCCGTCAAACTACCGCGCGTCATTCGATCAATTTTTTTTCCAGCGCGATCCGGATGGCGTCCACGCTGGTGTTGGCGTCCAATTTTAAATATATGGATTGAAGTACCTTTTTGACGGTGTTTATCGACAAATAGCGGTGCGCCGCTATTTCATCGCGGGAAAGGCCGTGATACAAATCATTTAAAACCTCCAGCTCCCGGTTTGAAAGCGAAAACAAAACGCTGTCCTTGGTGTTTTTTTCCCTTCTGAACGAGGCCGCCACGAAAGCCGCTTTTTTTGCGTAAATGGAGGCTTTTCGGTCGATTGTTTTGAGCCACGGGCCGGGTATGCCGAAATTCGCCTGTTTCAGGGCGGCAACGGCCAGCGGGTGCAGATTTTTTCCGAGCTCCACAAAAGGCATTTCAAGTTCGCCTTCAAACGAAAGGCTGTACGCTCTTTCAAAATCTTTTAAAGCCCCCGAAAGATCGCCGGTTTTGGCCCGCACCACAGCCGAGAGCAGCGAGAGCGTCAATTCACCCAGCAAAAAACGCTCGTTTGGTTCCCTGGGATAGGAATTGGACAAAACCACAAGCGCCTGATTGTATTTATCCAAGGCGATGTAATTTTTTACGCTGACGATCAGTTCCCCCGCGGGGATATGGACTTCGGTGGGCGCTTCCCTTTCGTCTGTGAGCAGCTGCGGCGAAGCCATCTGGGGGATTCCGATTTGGATATAGAAAAAGCCCGTGAATAAATCATAGAGCAGCTGGCGGTTCCAAAAATCCGGATTATTCAGATGGTCGGCCATTTGGGTCAGTATTTTTTTAGCCAGCGCGCCGTCCCCTTCGCATACGGCGATCCGAAGCATGTAACCGGCGGCCATCATTTCCACGTTGTATTGTTTTTTTTCGCGGGCTTTTAAAATCGCCGTATGGGCATGGTTTCGCGCGGTATCGGTTTGGTTTCTGAAAAAGGCGAGCTCGCAGGACAACAAATCGTCGTAACCGTAATACCTGTAATCGTTGGTTTCCGCGATGTGCATGACGGTTTGCTTCACCATTTCATGAAAACGGCCGATTTCCGGCAGATCCGCCTTTTCACCGAGCAGGCAGGCAAATGAACGGAGGTCGGGAACGGCGAAGGAACCGGATATTTTCAGCGGCGGGATATGCGAGTTTTTTAAATGCGCGGCCGCTTTTTTTAAATATTCCTCCACATTGTATTCGCATGTCGACGTACATGTGTGAATATTGATGTATATCAGGCTTGTATAGGCGCTGTAAATGAGGTTTACCGAAATTGGTTTGTCCGAATTTTCCCACTTTTGTATGACGTCGTAATTCAGCTTTTTCGCTTCCTCGAATCTGCCCACTCCCATGAGCAGAAGGGGCATAAACAAGTATTTCAGCAGCAAGACGCTGACATCGCTTTGGTCTTCGCCGTCCAAATTCAGGCCTTCCAGAATACTCACAAAATATTCGCATGTGTCATGGGGCAGTTTAAACGGGAAGGATAAAAATTTTTCCACCATTTTCCCGAAATCCTTGAGTTTCGCATAGTAATAAACGGCGTCCAAACTGAAGTTGTTTTGAGAGCACCAGTCCGCCGCCCGCCGGTATGTGTCCTGTATTTCATCGTCGGACAAAATAAAATGCTTGTTTTGCAAAAATTCCCAATACAGCGGATGCACCCTGTACTCGCCGGTAAAACTGTCAAACCATACAAATGCCGCCAGCTCGGGCGTTTCATGCAAAAACGCGGCGTCATCGATAAATTTCGGCGATATCATGGTCGGCCGGTCCGATACCAGCGACAATTTTACCATTGTTTTTTTCGTGTCTTCGGGAAAATCGTCAAAGGCTTCGGTTTCCATCAGTTTGAAAATGTTGTGCTTCATGGCCTCAAGGGCAAAATCAAGGCTTGAAGACGATTTTTTTAAAATCAGGGAAAGAAACAAAACCGCCAGCACCCAGCCTTTGGTGGCTTCGCTGATCTGCGGGAGATTCTTCGCGGGGAAGACGATGTCGCGCCCTCTCAAAAAATCCGAGATTTCATCGCTTGTAAAACGCAGGTCGTCTTCGGTTATCACATTGACCTGGCCCTTGGCAAACAAAGAAACCACATTTATTTCAGGTTCTTTTCTGGAGATGATGATCAGGCATGTGCCGGGTATATCCACATAGGCGAAACGTTCCGCGAAAGTCAGCGCCTGTTCGGAATTGATCAAATGGAAATCATCCAGCACGATAAATGTTTTTTTTGAGCGGTGCTCCATTTCTTTGAGGATCACGGCGAACTGCTTAAAGCGCGCCGACGTCTCCGGGAAGCCGAATTCGCGCAGCCTGCCGGCCAGATTCGGATGATCATGGGAAATATTGTGCGTGAGGTTCTCCCAATAACGCGATCCGATATTGTCGTTTTCGGTGAGCTGCAGCCATCTGACGAAACAATGTTCCTGGGTTTCGATATAATGCCGCACTGCCTGGGTTTTTCCGTAACCGGTCCCCGCAAGCACATAAACCAGCTGGCCGCGGGCGGCCCGGTCGATCAATTTATCCACCCGGGGCCGCGGCATATGGCGCAAGTTAAAAAGCGGACCGCTTGAATCAAGTTTATCAAAATTATCGACCATGTTTCACTCTCCTCGCCGCCGCGCCGCTTTCAAATATACGTCACTTTGCTCTCGTCATACCGCCCGCGGGGGGCCGGCGCTTCATCCGGTACGCCGACGGCTATTATGTTGAAGGGCAGTTTTTTCGTGCCGAGTATTTTTTGTATCTCGGCGATCCTGTCCTCTTTCGGGTAAACTCCGCACCAGCACGCGCCAAGTCCCAGCTCAACCGCGGCAAGCAGTATGTTCTCCGTCGCCGCCCCGCAGTCCTGCGGGAAATAGCCGTTTGCTATATCTTTTTGAACATCGGGCAGCGCGCATATGACAATGGCGAGCGACGCCGTTTCAAGCATACCCGTGTAGGGGTGTGTCTTTCGTATCAGGTCCAATTTTTCGCGGTCTTTGACCACGATGAATTCCCACGGGCGGGTGTTGCACGCCGACGGCGCCAGCATTGCCGCCTCGAGCAGGAGCTTGAGCTGCTGCCCGTCCACTTTTTCGCCGGGCTTGAATCTGCGGATGCTTCTCCTGTTGCGTATGGCTTCGATTACCGTCATTTTTAATCCCTCCATCATTACTATCTTGTGGGTTTGAACGAAGCTTTCAGCTCCTTGAACGCAGAGCGCGTTTCCATGGCGTCCATCACTTCGATGAACTTTTTCACGAAATCTTCCGTCCGCCTGCCTTTTGTCAGAGTATTCAGTTTCTGGCCGACTATATACACTAAAATTTCGTCGATTGGGCGTTTTTCGCCTTTCATCTTCGCTACGGAAGTGCTTTTCGCGGCAAACTGTATCAAGTCCTTGTTCATCAGCTTAAAATCAAATTTGTCTTTTTTGTTTGTGTAGGCCTGCAAAAAATCATTGTATTCCGCAGAGGCCAATACTTCGTCCTCGCCTGTTTCGACTTCATTGTTCGCGTCGTCGTTTAAGGTTATTTCCAAACTCAAGCCGATGTTCTTTATCGAGTTTTGCTTTTTCAGCGGAAGGCTCTTGGTCAGATTAAACGCTTCGGAAAATACCGCCTCTGTAAATATCGCAGAGTCGACTTTGCCGTACGGGATATAATCCCCGGTGCGTTTGTCAATGGTGACGACTGCCCTGTCCGTCTTTGTTATCACGGTCAGCCCGGCGGCCCCGCCGCCGTTGAGTATTTTTTGTTTGTACGCTATCGCTTCTATTGCTGTCAGCTTCACGCTATCCGTTCTGATCATTTTTGGTTTCTCCTCAATATATTTTACGTTATTTTCCATATTATATCACGATTACGATGAAAAAGTCAAGTGCAACAGCACGCTTTTTTATAAAATTCAATAGGGCTGTTTTGTCCAGGTCCCCGCCATATATGATTTCCAGGAATAGGGCGCGTCTTCCTCGCTTTTGAGTTTCATTTTGTTGTTGTCGAAATAATCGGGGGAGACAAGAAGGGCCGGGTCTTCGGTTTTTACCAAAAATTCATGCAGCTGTTCTCTCATGGATTTTAAAACGGCCGGGCAGCTTTTTGCTATGTTCGTCATGCATTCGGGGTCCTCGGCGATATCGTACAGTTCTTCTCCGGGGCGCTTTCCGAATGCAAGCTCGCAGTAAAACGCCGTCCCTTCTTCCTTGAGGCGCAGGATTTTGTCTTTTGTCGGCGAGGAGTCGCAGTTCGTGAAGCCTGTTTCCGGATTTCCGGCCGGCCAGCGGTCCGGCGCGCGGTTGTGGATATAGAGGTATCGTTCATTGCGCATACACCGCACCGGATATCCCAGATCGTTTTCGCTCCCCAAATCCTGTTGTTCCCTGCCGAAGTATGCCGCATTCCTCGCCGCGTCGATCTGCCCTTCGGAATCTGTCAAAAACACATCCAAAAAACTGCTGCCGCTCATTTGCGGGTGTTTTGAAACCCCCGCAGCTTCCAAAAAAGTCGGCGCGATATCTGTAAAATTGATGATATCTTTGATTTTTCGCGGTTGTTTTGCGGTTGACGCCTTCCACATACCCACCATGGGAAGGTGGAAATCCTGTTCGTACATCTGCCCTTTTACCCGCGGAAACGGACAGCCGTTGTCCGAAGTCACCAATACGATCGTATTGTCGAGTTCCCCGATTTCCTCGATCTGCCGCAATATTTTGCCCAATTGCAAATCAAACCACTCTATCTCATAGGCGTAATCGATCAGATCGGTTTTCACCTCTTCGCAATCGGGAAAATATGCCGGCACTTTTTTTATGGCGCAAATCGATTTGCCCGCGCGAAGCCCTTCGCCGAATTTATACGGGCGGTGCGGCTCAAATCCGCCGTACCAGAAATAGAAAGGCTGATTTGGCGGTTTTTGCGACAAAAAATCCGCGAAATTGGCGGCGTAGTCCGCTGTGCTTACACATGTGTCATCCGGCGCCTGCAGCCTGTATTTGTTGAATTCATTTCCGGCGGGGTTGCGTTTATGCCCCGAGGCGGCGTAATCGCCGGGAGCCCAGCCCTTGCCCGTGTAGCCCGCGAAATATCCCGCTTCTTCCAGAAGGTCCGGCAGAAGAGCGAATTTGTTCGGGAAAAAGCAATAGTGATTGCACGCTTCCTCATTTTGCCACGGGTAGCGCCCCGTCAAAATACAGGCGCGCGAGGGCGCGCATTTCGGGCTGGGCGTAAAAGCGTTCTCAAACAAAATCCCCTCGCCGGCGATTTTGTCTATGTTCGGCGTATTGACGAACCGGTGGCCGTACACGCCGAAGTGCGACGCGTCGTCTGCTATGGCAAATAGTATATTCGGTTTTTTTTCCATTTGTTTTTATTCCTTTCAAGTCAGCTGAAAAAAGCGATAAAAATACCCGCGAGCAGCGCGGAGCCGATAGTGCTGGACACAATCGGCCCCATCGCGTGCATCAGCAAATGGCTCTGCGGGTTGTATTCCTGCCCCAGCCTTTGGGAAATCCGCGCCGCCATGGGCATCGCCGAAACTCCCGAATTGCCTATCAGGGGATTTACTTTCCCTTTGGTGAGCTTGCAGAGCAGTTTTGCCGTCAAAACGCCTCCCACCGTTCCGAAAGCGAACGCCAGCAATCCGACGAAAATGATGATCAGCGTTTCGGGCTGCAAGAACCGGTCGGCGGTAGCCGATGAGCCGATGGATAACCCGACTAATAACGTCAGCACGTTCAATATATCGTTTTGGAGGGAACGCATGTAACGCTCCGTCACGCCGCTTTCTTTTATGAGGTTGCCCAGCATCAGCATGGAAACCAGCGCCCCTGCCGCAGGAATCAACAGTAAAGTCACTATCGCCGCTATAACGGGAAACAGGATTTTTTTTCTCTGCGATATTCTCTTCGGTTCCGGCATGACGATTACGCGCTCTTTTTTTGTCGTCAGCAGTTTCATGATCGGCGGCTGAATAAAAGGCACCATCGCCATGTATGAAAAGGCGGCGATTGCGATGGTGGGCAGCAGTTCCGGCGCGAGACGGCTCGCGGTAAAAATGGACGTCGGGCCGTCGGAGCTTCCTATGATTGCAATAGATGCGGCTTCTTTCAGGGTGAAACCGTCAACTCCCGGAATAACCCCGCTCAAAAGATTCCCGAAAAGCACTGCCGCTCCGAGAGCGACAAAAATCCCGAGCTGTCCGCCGAGTCCTATCAGCGCGTTTTTCGGCGAGGCCAGCAGGGGGCCGAAATCCGTCATCGTCCCGATGCATAAAAAAATCAGAGGCGGATAAATGACCATACGGATTCCCTGGTACAGAAAATGCATCAGGCCGCCCTCGTCGTATGCCGAAAGGCCGGCAACGGGTATATTGGCGATCAAAATCCCGAAAGCGAGCGGGAGCAGGAGCAGAGGCTCATATTTTTTCGAAATGGCGAAATAGGCCATTGTCAGAGCGAGCGCTATCATGATGATCTGCGGAATAGTTATTTCGGTAACTCCCACACTTGACAAAAATTTTTCTAAAAAATCCATGATAAAATCCTTCCATATATCTTCATATCTTCATATCTTCGTATAGCCTTCGCTGTTGATAATCGCGTCGAGTTTACGCCCTTTCTCGCACATTTCACATTCGAACGGCTTATAGAACTTATATGCCGGTATGTCGTCGCATGTAAACAGCGAATGGACCTTCCAGCCCTCTATTTCGGGGATCGCGCTGAAGATCGCCGAAATGCCGACAAGGCGGCCCCCATAATACGCCAAGCATTCCACCGCTCTGTTGATCGTCGCCCCTGTGGAAGTCGAAGCCACGATGAGCAGAATGTTTTTATTGAAAATCTTTTCCTGTACGTTTTCGTGAAATATAAAGTGGCCGGTAGAGCTGCTTATCGGGGTTATGACATAAATTTCGCCGCCGTCGTTTATGACCCCCGGCCCCGCCTGCAAAAGCTCGTCTGCCAGATAAGCGGCGATGATTTCGGTCCCCTCCATGTAAATAATCACGTTTACCAGCGTATTTGTCAGATATGGGACCGCCAGCTCCCGCGCCGCGTTTTTGGCTACTGACGCGCTGGATTTCAGGGCGCTTATGTCGATGTAGTGGCTGATGTGGGAGCTGCCCGTGGCAAAATGCCCGGGCGCGGCGTTTATGGTTATCAACGGATTTTTTTGCGATGACACTTTAAAAAATCTTCTTTCCATGGTGGTTGTGTTTATCCTTTCCAAAATTCTTTTTTGATAAAATTCGATATTTATTATTTTATCATAATTTTTGTGATTTTTCAATAAATATACCCCGGCAAAAAAAATAAATACGGGGCAGACTCTATACACTTTTGACATTGAAGGAAAAAGTTTGAAAATCCCTTGACAAAATCAGATTTTTTTGATAAAATGCAGGGGAGGGTGGTATATAATTCATTGATTCATTGAGGAGATTTTCCATGAAAACAAATAAAAAATTATTGATTTTATCTATTATGGCAATTGTGATTATTATTACGGCATTCGGAATTGCGTCGTGCAGCAAAGAAGCGGAAAATAATCTGTCAGAAAAAAATACGAATAACTTGAATAACGATGCGCCAGAGGAAGAAAATAACGGAAATCCGCGGCTTGCCGTGAAGGATAGCCTGCCTGACAATCTCAATTTCGGGGGAGCTGACTTTAAAATATTGTATCCGGAATGGAGCATGTACACAGATTATTATTTTGTAGAGGAAATAACCGGAGAAGTGATGAACGATGTTATTTACAAACGGCAAATAGACGTTGAGGACCGGCTTAATGTCAATATACGCTATTTGACCGCAGGTAATGCCGATATATTCACAATCGCTTCCGAAGTGGGAAAAACGGTGAGAGCGGATACGGATGAGTACCAACTGGCACTGACACACTGTATCGGGGGTATCCCCGAATTGATAGGAAATGTGTACGATTGGAACAAGGTGGAACATGTAGATTTCTCGAAACCATGGTGGAATCAGCAAATGAATAATGAATTGTCCGTGCAGAACATATTGCTTTTGGCGGTGAGTGATTTAATTATATTTGACCCAAATGTTATATATTTCAATAAGCAGATTATAAAAGATTTTGAGTTGGAAGACCCGTATGCAATAGTGAGAGCCGGAAAATGGACGTGGGCCAAACTGGCAGATATGGGTAGAAAGGTAACAAAAGACCTTAACGGAGACGGTAAATGGGATACGGAAGACCAGTATGGTATGGTCGCCAATACCGGTTGGGTTCCACAGAGCGCACTGCAGGGATGCGGTATGGCAAGCGTGACGAAAATGCCCGACGGAGAACTCCTGTTCAACCTTCTGGACGAGCGGTTCGACAAAATTATGAACACAATTTACGATATATTTTATGACAATACCGTCACTCTTTTAGAAGAGTACTGGGACCCTAACGCCTTCGGTACAACCAGAATGAAGTATGAATCGGTTGTCAATATGAACACGGGAAGAGTGCTGTTCATGCCCGACGCGCTCAGCGCAGGCAGGTTTTACCGCTCTTACGACGTAGAATTCGGTATACTGCCATTTCCGAAATTGGACGAAAAACAGGAAAGGTACTGGAGCCTGTCATGGAACGGCTTCATGGTGATACCCATAACTGCCGATTCCGAAATGGCCGGAGCAGTATGCGAGGCTCTCGCTGTCGAGAGCTATAAATATGTTATCCCGGCATACTACGATATTATCCTCACATCCAAAGTGGCCCGTGACGAGGACTCAAAAGAAATGATAGACATCATATATCAGGGCGCATGTTATGATTTCGCCCTCAACTATACCAACTGGAGTCCGTTGGCGCATGTTATTCCGAATATTTTGGCCTCTAAAGAAAAAAATTACGTCTCTTATGTGGAAAAAAATAAGGACGTATTCATGACGGCATTGCAAAAATCATATGACGAAATCATAAAGAATTACATCGACAATTAATTACTTTATTTTGTTCACGCCATACGCGGTTGCGGCGGCTTTTAAAAATATGCGTCCCATTCAATCAACCGGCGGCTATGGACGGGTAGATTTTTACGCAGTCGCCCTCCGACAACAAGGAATCCCGTTTCGCCGCTTTGCCGCCGATTGCGGCCAAGCCCGTTTCGTCGGGCGGCAGCGGCAGCATTTTCAATACATCGGCAACCGTGGATTTTTCCGGCAGATTCAGTTCAAGCGAATCCGATTTGATATATCTTTTTGCCCAATTTCCGACACTCACATTTATCTTCATCATTCGGTCATCTCCAAATCCGCCAATTTAGCGCGGTATCTCATCAATATTTCGTATGCGGCCGCTTCGTCGAGTTTGCCGCGCATAGACGGGGTTTCAAAAAACCGTTTGGGGAATTTCACATTCTGCAAATCAAACCCCAAAGCTTTTTTTATGCGCAGCTTGACGGCGTAATTGCGGCGCGCGATGTCAGTCAGGTCTTCGTCGGTCATCTCCTGCCCCACTGCCCCAAAAGCCGACAGAATCGTCGGGCGGTCGTACACTTTCCGGGCAAACAGGCACATAACCAGCGAATTCAGCATACAGCGCTCGATTTCTTCTTTTAAAAGCGCGTCCGCCATCTTATCGGGATCGACGGTCTCGTCGTCTTTCATCGCCTGATCGATCGAATATCCGCCGTTGCACAAATGCGAATGCCTCGCCCCCACCGCCGCGCCCGTGAGCGAGCCGTACCCCGTATGATATCCCGGCATTTCGTTTCCCGCGATGTGCATGGCGAATTCTTTTCCGCCGTATACCTGCGCCGCGTATTTGACGCCTTTGCCGAGATTTTTGTAAAACTCGTTTTCGCCTCCGGCTATATACGCGATAGCTTCCCGGTACTGCTGAGGGCTCCCGAATTTAAGCGGCACAATGGTTTCATTTGGCGTGATGAGCCCCCTCTCCAGCGCCTCGGTGGCCCAGCCCAGAACGACTCCCGTACTCATCGCGTCCAGCCCGGCAATTTCGACGTCTTCGATCAGTTCCAGGATATATCTCGGGCTGTCAATCCCCAAAAATGTCCCGAGCGCGAAAATCAATTCGTAATCGTATGCAACGGATACCGTTTCGAATTCATGCCCGTGTTCGGCAAAATCGCGCCTGAACTGCCCGATATGGATACAGCCGACCGGACAGCCCGTGCACGCCATTTTGCGGGAAAGATGTTTCACCGAAAAAGTCTCCCCGGATATTTTGTCGGCATATTCGAAACTGTTCTGCCGCATATTGATAGTGGGCAGCGCGCCCGCCGCGTTGAGAGGTTCTATGTTGATGGGGGTGCCCGTGTCGTGATATTTCGACATCAAATCCGTTTTGACGCACTTGTCGTATATTTCCCTGTAAACTTTGAAATATTCTTTGAAATTTTCTATATGCACGCTGCGGTCGCCGACGACGCTGACGGCTTTCAGATATTTCGAGCCCAACAGCGCGCCCAATCCCAGACGTCCGAAATGACGGTAACGGTCGACAATGACACAGGCGTATGAAACCTGGTTCTCGCCTGCCCGCCCTATCCTGATTATGGAACGCTTGCCGCCGTATTTATGTTCGTCGTCGCGAATGATTCTGCCTACATCCTTATCCGTGTTCCAGAGGGTGCGGGCGTCGCGAAAGAACACGTCGTTTGAAGTGATGGCGAGATAGGTCGGTTTTGCCGCTTTGCCGTGTATGACGACGGCGTCATATCCGGCTAAAAACATCGACATCGCCATGCGGCCCCCGGCGTATGATTCGCCGAGTTCGCCCGTCAGCGGCGAGATAAACATGGCGACGGTTTTCGTGATTACCGGATATATTGTCGTAAGCGCCCCGTTGGCGAATACGATGGGCTGGGCCGGGTCAAGCGGCGGCAGCTCCGGGTGCATGTTTTCTTCGAGCAGTTTCGCGGCCACGCCGACCCCGCCGAGATATTTTTTTAAATCCGCGCGGTCTTCTATGTTGATTTTTTGCGTCTGCAAATTCACATACAACACCCGTATCGTTTCTTTATACAGCATATATACATCGCTCCCTTAATTTAAATAACGGCCTCAGTTCGGAACTTCCTGCATTGAAAGACAGCCGTGGGGACAATAGCGCACGCACATTCCGCAGTGATGGCAGATGATCGGCTGTTTCAAATCTTCGTCAAAATCCACCGCCTTCGCCATGCAGACCGCTTCGCAGCGCCGGCATCCGATACACTTTTTTGTATTCAAATTGACGCCGCCGCCCTTTCTGATGGAGAGCGCCCCCGTAGAGCACACTTCTGCGCACGCGGGCTCGCGGCAGCCGTGACAGACCGTTTCGACGAATTTTCCCGAAAGCCCGCCGTATGTGCGAATTTTGATGCAGCTTTTTTGAATGGAGTGATCCTGCCGGTTGACTCCGGCGCAGATGAACATGCACGTAAAACAGCCGATACATTTGGACATGTTGTCTGTTTTTAAAATTTTTGCCACAATCAAACCTCCCGGTTTTCAAAATTCAAAATTGAATTGTTTCCATTTTCATCGTATGCAAATCGAAGATATGCAAATTATTTTCAGCGCAGCCGCCGCAGAGATATCCGAGCGCAAGCGCGGACTGCATCGACGCAGCCGCCGCCACGGTGAAGGGCAAGACTCCCCCCGCGGGTTTTTGCCCGTTTTTATCCGAATACAACACGTCATAGAGCCGGCTTTCGGGGCTGACAATCGCCGCCTGCGCCAGCCATCCCGAAGCCGCCCCGTGGGCAAGCGTTATCCCCGCTTTAAAACAGGCCTCGCATAGAGCTTTTCTTGACGGGATGTTGTCCAACGCGTCCATGACAAGGTCGGCGCCGCCGATTAGGCGGCAAAGATTGTCCGAATCGAGATATACGTCGAGTCCCTGTATGTCCGTTTGCGGGCATATTCTAAGCGCGCGCTCGACTGCGCACACGACTTTCTTTTGTCCGATATTGCCCGAATCGGCGAGAATCTGCCTGTTTAGATTGCTTTCCTCGAAGCTGTCGTTATCGGCAATGATGATATGCCCTACTTTGGCGCGGGTCATATATTCGAGAAGATAACCGCCGATGCCGCCGCACCCGGCGATAAAAACGCGGCTTTGACTTAATTTTTGCCGTTCTTGTTCCGGCACCGGGCCGGTATTCAATTCAAAACTTTTGTCCGTCATTATATTATTTTTACTAATTTGTTCGTTATTTTACCTTTTTTTGTCCGTGATTTTGTATTATTCCATTATAACAGCTTTTTTGACGGATGTCAACAGTCTATTTGGCCTTTCGGTATTTTCAGTATTATTTTCCCATAAATGACAAAAAAGTCCCATAAAATCAAATTGATTTCAGAACTTTTTTTCATAGACGCCACGCCTTAGTTTCGATAAGAGTTTACACAGGTTTGCCCCACTTCAGCAAGGCGGAATAAAGAGGGTCCATATCCACCGGTTTGGCCAAATGGTCGTTCATGCCCGCTTTGATGCTCTACTCATAATGTTCCTTTCCCGCATTA